>WNFX01004937.1_pt1 | contig 14212 bp, 16 predicted proteins | sample 5400111 | NCBI WGS metagenome assembly WNFX01 (sample SAMN13153363, study PRJNA577476) | soil metagenome | isolation source: 40 cm soil or saprolite under grassland replicate 1 | place: USA:California | collected 2016-06-15 | reverse complement strand
ATCAAAGCTTTATTAGATTCACCGTGGTACTATATTATTAGAAGAAAACTATGGATTATAACAAATTATGTAAGGATATACTGAGTCTTGACACAAAGGTGCGGTTTGCTGGCGTCTGCGACGAAACAGGCGAAATCAGATTTGGCGGTCAACGTGAAGGGATAAAGAATTTGCTAACTCCAGAGGAAACTAAAAAATCAAATCTTCAGGCAATGGCAAGGTGGGGATTACGGAATTCACTATCTCCCAAGGTGGGCAGGGGAAAATATGCAATGGCAGAATATGAAAAAATTAAACGTGTGACATTCCCACTGGATCCTGACCATCTCCTCTTAGTGACAACAGAGGTGGATGCTGAACATATGAGTATAATAGATAGGATACTAAAGCAGCTCAGTGAATGAGTCGTCTTAGATCCATCGATCTATGTTATAGGCGGCATATTAGTAGATGTAGGCGCTGAGGCCACACTATCCGATTTTACTGATTTTCGAGTCACTCGTTCCTTTTTTTAAAGGATGGCGTACGTGTACAAGATCATATCATTGTTCTTTCGCTATAATATTCAGGTTCATTTCTGATTAAAGCACCCTGCTAATTTATCAATAAGCTCTTTATGTGTGGTGGTAGAGTTCAATGTCCACGCGGTGACTGCATTGCCCACACAGCCGCGTTGTACTGCTGAGGCAGCTGAAGTAGAAGTAGCATTCATTCCAGCAGTCTTATTCATTACAGCTGCAGGTGCAGCTGCAGTGGTAGGAGCAGCCATTCCAGCAGTCTTATTCATTACAGCTGCAGGTGCAGCTGAAGTAGAAGTAGCATTCATTCCAGCAGTCTTATTCATTGCAGGTGCAGGTGCAGGTGCAGCGGTAGGAGCAGCTGCAGGTGCAGCGGTAGGAGCAGCCGACGATGGAAGTATTTGTCCTCGGATTTCTCCGTGTTGGTTCGGCGTTGTGCGAACGGTCACATAGGCTGATCCGCTCTTTATTAAGTTAACAAGATCCGTAACACTTTTTCCAAAAAGTGGCCCATCTAGTTTATCGGCGGTAATGACTCCACTAGTTAATGGTCCATTCACTGGTCCAGTGGGAATAGCTGATTGTTGCTTGTTCCCTCCTCCTGTTGTTGCATAAAGATTAAGTAATTCTACTAATTCAGTTCCATTTTTAAGGCTAACAGGAACGCCAATGACCATGTTTATATTCATAGCATTCACCTGATAGGACAAGTTTCCATTTGGATTTAAACTGAATGTAGCTGTTCCTGTTGCAGTAGAATTAGTAGGCGGAACTATATTTTTACCAGATAGATTTGCGGCAAAGTTTGTCTGCTGTTGTGCATATGTCAAGATTGGAAATGTTGACAGGGCTGCAATTACGCTTGCAATTATTGTTGCAGCGATTATTTTTGAATGAAAGTTAGACATTTATTACAAATTGTACGGAATACGGGATGACTTATAAGTATTTTGCTCCCATACCATCTTGTATTTCAAGTCTATTTTATGGGCTTGCGGTACCTTCAATAAGCATGAAAATCTATGTCAATTAATGATCCCTAATCTAGGGATGCCCTCAATCTCCCCATCTACGAAATAATCTCTTGCGAGATTTGCAACAATAATAATGCCAATCAGTTTTAAGAGAATTAGTATCGAAACACTTTGGCTTTTTGACTTTAACACCACCTTCTTTTGATTGAACAATACCTAAAGTCGTCTTTTGCTTATGCTTGCCCGTTAGGAATGCGATATTTTATGTCTTGAATCCGACGCCCTCGGCAAAACGAATAGGAAGGTGGGATTTCAATATACGCATTTTGTGCAAAATGGCTTCTCTATTTCTGATTTAGATTTATCTGGATTGTGTTCCTTGTCGCTTAGGAGGGATAATTGATTTTGTAGGATCAGTAACATAGTTAGTCAAGTATTTTAAGAGGCGTCAAGTCACACAAATTCAATAGTATGTCTTCAAAGAGTAAAGACAATGAGGGAGATAATTCTATAAAGGAGACAGAGACGGTACATTCTAAGACTAGCGTCGTTGAGTTACTAGATGAACTAATATCTCATATGAATACAACAAGAAGTGTCTTTAAGGTAATGATTCTGTCCTCATTTATTCTTGCACCCTTGTCTTTAATGTTGGCTTCAGTTTTCGTAATTCATCCTTCTTTCATGAATAGAATTCTGTATAGGTTCCCCGACGTGGGAGTCTTTCTCTTGTTTTTTATTGGAGTTTCAATAATGTTGGCTTCGATGTGGTTGTATATTGGATTAAGCGAACAAAGATTCTTTTCTAACTGGGATAGGAAATTTAGTAGGTACACCTCATTGAAAAATCAGCTTGATAAAGAGCTTGGCGAATAATACATCGAAAGATAGAATACCTTTCACTTAAGCTTAGATGTAACATACATGAATGTTTCTGACACCGATACGGACGTAGTATCCCAATAAATCAGTTCGTTGAGAAGCCTACAGGATTTCTTTCAGCTGATAATAGGATAAATATGATTTGTATATTAGCTTGTTCTGCTTGGTCTTCTTCTTCCACTCCATTACTGGCTCCAAAAGTCATTTTACTGTTATTTAAAAAAAATACGTTAAGGTACTTCAACTAAAATACCTGGTGCGCTACTGGAAATCTTTGAACTACTAGCAGTTGGCGAGTCGTTATTGTTACCGATATTACTGCTTCCTGTACCAAAAACTTGAAGATAACAGCTGTCTACTTGATCTTTAAGCGGTTCAATGGGTTCATGAGTCACTTTTGATATGCAGCTATAGAATTTGTTTACTTGCTTATCAAGAACTAGATTACCTGTATTTACTATTTCCTGTATGACTGGGCCTTTGTTATTGTTGTGGATAGTAGGGGTGGTGCTGAGAGTACTGCCGCCAATATCACTTCTCGCGACGGTCAAAGCTGAAGCATAAGGGTAGTATGGGTTTGTTAGAAGAAGCATGCCTGTAATGGACGCAATAGTTAAGAAGTACAGTACTTGAACTGGGATGGTATACATTATTGTAGCATGATTGGGATATCTTTTTTATATGAATTAAGGTTTACATTTTAAGATCCTGTTTATAGAATATTGCTTCGATATCATGTTGTTGAATTTTATACAGTATCTAGATAGGCCACAGTGCAGTTATTATTGACCTCCGGGAGTAATATTGTATCAAGTGTGCAGGAAGAAGCTAATCATTTGCCTGGTTTTTCACCCGTCGTTATTGGAATACGAATGTCTGGAACAAGGATGTTATTGTTAGCTGAGTGCCAAACGTTAGCATTTGAGCTTTTAAAGTTGATTGATATTCAAAACCCGGGGCTGATAGTTGTGTGTATCACTTCAGGTGTAGACATTGCTCCTTTCACAAGTACAGAATATTCCCACCAAAGTACAGACTTCTAATAGTCAAAGTTATGTTTTGCGACCTTCTTGGAGCAAAATAATCGTAAGTCAAAATCCAATCTAAGCCATTGACTACAAGTAGGAGGCAAGTTAAAAGTTCTCCCATTGCACAACGCAATCTAAGAAATGAGAATCCCAATGGTTCAGATCTCCCAACTGGATCAGGAAATCGAGAAGACAGTCTAATTCAGTCAGGGCACTAAGAATGTGAATGTAGATTCTTTAAAATGTTGTGTACTTGGTCTCTGAACAAAGTCAAGCCTATTCTTCCGACATATGGCTGTCCTTTTGCGAAAGATTCAGCCAGATTACTAACAAAGCCCATTTCGACTTTTGGCGGCATCGGTGGTTCAAACGGATCAACATATGCTTCAACTACTGTTGGTTTTCTCTCCTTCATGGCTTGATGTATTGTAGATTTCACCTCAGATGGCTCCCTTATGGCATATCCTTTGCCGCCACAAGCTTCAGCAAACTTTACGTAATCGATGGGACTAAACTCAACTCCATATTCAGGATTTCCAAGGAATGCCATTTGTTCCCATCGGATTAGTCCTAATGTGTTATTTTTTATGACAACTACTTTGATAGGTAGATTATATTGTACAGCTGTAGCAAACTCACCCATCAGCATGGTCAGTCCACCATCACCGACAAACGCTACGGATTGCCTATCAGGAAATGCGATCTGCGCTGCTATTGCGTACGGCAAACCACATGCCATCGTGGCGAGTGTACCCGAAAGTGAAAATTTCATTCCCTTTCGTAAATTAATGTATCGAGCAGCCCATGTTGTGTTTGTGCCGCAATCTACAGATATTATTGCATTTTCTTCCAATTCATCAGATACTGCTACGGCAATAACCTGTGGTTTGATTGGCTTATCAGTTCTAGTACTTGTTTCTTTCATTAACCTATTCCAACTTTTCATTCCTTGTTGTTTTGACTTTAGAAATTCAAGATCATACTTTTGATTTAGGAGGGGAAGCAAAGAAGCTAATGTGTGCCTAGAATCACCTACTAAACCAATTTCAACAGGATATCGAAGACCAATCTTTTCAGGCTTTATATCAATCTGAATGCCTCTTGCTTGGCCGGGCTTTGGAAGATATTCGATATACGGAAAAGATGTTCCAACCATTAGTAGCGTGTCTGCATCACTCATGGCATCACTAGACGGTTCAGTTCCAAGTAAGCCAAGACCACCCAAACAATATTGATTGTCATCAGGAACTGCCGCTTTACCTAACAGTGCTTTGACAACTGGAGCATCTAATTTTTCTGCAACTGCAAGCACCTCATCTCCTGCATCAAGTGCTCCCTGTCCTACAAGTATGACAATCCTACTTCCCTCATTAAGGATTTTAGCTGCCTTTTCGAGTAAAGTTGGACTCGGAATCGTTTCGGCAACATAAACGTCAGAGGTGTGGTATGCAACATTATGTCTGGAGTATTGACCAGTCAATTTCTTTTCTTGCACATCGATTGGGATTGTTAAGTGGCTCACCCCCCTTTGTGCCAGTGCAGTTCGACATCCAATGTCAACTGCCATTTCAGCTTGCTCTGGAACGCTTATCATGTCATTATAGACCGCAACGTCTGAATATAGCTGTAACAGGTTTACATCTTGTTGATAATTTGAATTCATCAAATCAGAGTAGGTGGTTCCGGTGATAGCAATAACAGGAGTGTTATCTGCTTTAGCATCATATAATCCATTTAGAAGATGAATTGCACCTGGTCCAGAAGTTGCAACGCATGCTCCAAGTTTTCCAGTATATTTTGCATAAGCACAAGCCATAAATGCTGCCGATTCCTCATGCCTGACTAGAACAAACTTAATTTTGTCCTGCCTGAGTCTTAACGCCTCAATAAAGCCATTTATGCCATCCCCTGGTAAGCCGAAAATTACTTCGACTTTCCAATCAAGCAAGGCTTCAGCCACAATATCGGCCGTCCGCATACTTTCATATTCAGCCATCCTATGCAGTAGTAGGACTTGGAATATATTAATAATTATTACATCGCATAGGTTGATGGGTATTTCCAAAATGATTTTGATATGCACACTACCATCTGATGCAGATCCTGTCAAATCGTATTCTAGAGGTGTCTAGCGCAACATGAACCGCGAATCAAAAACGAAAAGATGGATTCGGTTTTGGAGTATATCAATATGGACTGGCCTTTGAGGTTGATACTATAAAGATATATGCGTCCCATAGTACGCCAATGTTATTTGAATATAAAAGAGGATGCCATAAATCTTCATAAAACGTTAAGAGGGAAGATCGAAATTCATAATAGAGTCTCTATTGAAACCGCTTTTGGTGAAGAAAAGGGAGCACTGCGCTTGATTTATACTCCTGGCGTTGCATATGTTGCTGAAGAAATAAGTAAAAACAAAGAGTTAATTTATGATTATACTTCAAAGTGGAACAACGTAGCCATAGTATGTGACGGAACGAGAGTTCTTGGTCTTGGAAACATTGGTCCGGAGGGAGCACTTCCTGTCATGGAAGGAAAATCTGTTTTGTTCAAAGTTTTGGGCGTTATTAATGCAATTCCATTGTGCATTTCTACAACAAATAAGGAGGAAATAATTAAATTCGTTAAGGCGATTGAACCAGGTTTTGGAGCAATAAATATTGAAGATATAGAATCGCCTAAGGTCTTTGAAATAATAAAAAGGCTTCAAGACGAACTATCCATACCAGTATTTCATGATGATCAGCACGGGACAGCTGTAATTACCTTGGCTGCTTTGATAAATTCTCTGAGACTAATACACAAAAGATTCGATAAAATAAAGGTCGTCGTATCAGGGGCAGGTTCCGCTGGCTATGGAATTTTCAAGATCTTAGAAGAAGCAGGCTGCAAGTACATTGTTGTAACAGACAGTAAAGGCGCTATTTACGAAGGAAGGGATGATCTTCAGAATAGTGATCCCAGCGGTTCGTACAAGCAGGAAATAGCAAGTAATACTAACCCAAGAAAACTAGTAGGAAGTTTGCAAGAGGTGATCAGAGACGCAGATATTTTCATAGGAGTATCTGGAAAGGCGGGACTTTTAACTTTAGACATGGTCCGATCAATGCACAGCGATGCCATCGTGTTTGCATTAACCAATCCAGATCCTGAAATTCTTCCGTCGGATGCTCTTAAGGCAGGCGCACGAATTGTTTGTACTGGACGCTCTGATTTTCCAAATCAAGTTAACAACGCCGTTGTGTTTCCATCAGTTCTTAGAGCCTTGTTAGATACGAGGGCGAAGGGGTTAGATGAACAGATGCTAGTAACTGCCTCTTATGCAATCGCCTCACTAGTTGAAGAGACTCATTTGAACGAGGACTACGTAATTCCTAAAGTCAATGATCCAAGAATTCTTCCTATTGTGACCCAGACTTTGAAAAAGGCAATCAGAAGCCATTCAAGTAAGGGTGAATCCGAAAATAGAGATTTACATGACTTAAGCGATGCCATCAGCCAGTAGATATTAGCTTTATTTATCGGATAGCGGAAGAAGATTAACAGTTTTTGATAAATATTTGAACTAACTGCAAATTACGTACCGCTTCAACTTTATTTTGTGCACGTGGTGATGTCTGAAAAAAAACAAAACGAGGATGCAATACTATGTATTCAAGTATCCGTGCCATATAGTAATATAGAAATTGGCTATGATTTGGAAGTCGAGCAGTTATCGAGTTATCCGATTCTTCTATTCTTCTTTTCAAAGATTAGATTAACTTCAGCCATTAAAGCTATGTAGAATCCTACTAATGCTACCGTTATGCCCGTATCTGGTCCAAAGATAGCAACCAGAACACTTGTATTTAGTAATGTACATCGTCGTTGCATCTCTAGTTGTAGCTGGCTGTGTTGTTGTCCCGCGATACACAATTGACGGTATCTGGTTATATCTGATGGAGATGCAAAGGAGGAAGAATAAAAGTAGATCAGTATCCCAATTAATCCTATCGCCAGCCAGATTTGAAGAACTCGTATTGTATTCAATCGATATCAGATATTTCTACGTATCATAGGTATTCAGTTATCTTACTATTTAGATTTTGTTTCTATACGTCCAAGGTGATTATGCGTATGAGTTCTACTCGCCTAGTCTTCGTGAGTAGCTGAGAAGAAGGTGTTGGGAAAACAATTAAGGATTATTTTTTTGCAAGACTAATTGTTCGTATAAGCCTATTGGAGAATAACTCCCTCATAAAGTATAATACCAACGTAGATAATGGTATGCATCGCGGGGGGAGATCCTATCATTGCAGAAGTAAATATTGGATATTTTGAAATATCACCTCTGGACCGCATGCCAACATAGGACTCCTCCAGGGCAGCAAAAGTTGTATGCACACTTTGATTGGATAACACTAGTTTCATATTTTTCTGTGATCGTCACACCTTCCAAGATTTGTCTGGAACAGAAAAATGAATACATGAAAGATCTAGTTAAGCCTTTCTAGTATTATTTTATCGAGATTCCTCCAAAAGGTGCAAGTACTTTTCCTGATTTTTCTTCCCCCTGGATCCTAAGAGGTGGTAACTTGGTAATCAAATGAAGTTCTCAATCTTTGACCATAAGCATTCCGTAATTCTCTGTTAATAGAATTTTCCATAAGTGGCTAGCTTTTGTCTATAGGACTGTTGCCAAATTTCATTTTCTGTTATGTTCCAGTTGGTATTCCACTCCACATTGACCAGAACAAAATTCATCTGAATTACTGTCATTACCAATAGGGTCACCGCAGTTTTTACAATTGCTTTTTTTACTCATATAATTATCACAAAGTTTTCATTATTACATCTTTCGACTCTGTTATTGGTAAATCTGTCGTTATTTACATCGTGGCTGTCGAGTCACGAGTTCTGTCATTAATGATAAATGCCTGTCATGAATACGCTGCCCTTTCCTTTCCGCCTGAGAATTTAATTTGATATAGACATGATGATCTGCTAAAATTATTAGAATAGTGCCTGCTGGAAAGGGGTGATGCCAAAATATGAGATTAGGGACAAATGGTCGTGCTTTCGAAAAATATTATTGAAATATACCACGGTATATGCACCCTACATTCTATTTCCTCGCTTAATAACCAGAAACGAATCCTCAGCAATCAAATCATGAGACAGCCCTACAATATCCTAAACTTACTTTTACCTTATCTGGGAATAATTCCCAAAATCCTCCCAAATATGTAAATAAGGCGTCCGTCCTAGGAAATTTAGGATCGAGACAGATTATGAATCGAATCTTAGTTGTGGACGATGAACCCGATATCAATATGCTCCTAATGATCATTCTAGAAGATATTGGATTTGAAGTGGATGTGTATGAAGATGCAATTAAGGCATTATCGAATTTCAGACCTGGCTATTACGACCTAGTAATATTGGATATTGTAATGCCAACAATGAATGGTTTTATATTTTATAAAAGAATAAAAGAGATAGATACTAAGATCAAAGCTTGCTTTTTGACGGCGAGTGAAACTACTCAACAGGAGTTTGAAAAAGGGATATGTCCTATCGTGGTAAAGGATGAGGTGCTGATCCGAAAGCCGATTCGAAATGAAGATCTACTGGAAATGGTAAAGAGAATTCTGATGGATTCGAATAACGACCCTATTCTGTCCCAAAACCAACGGTAAGAAATTTTCTACTACTGAAGATAAACTGCTGTAGGGTTAACAGGCTATAATGGAGTCAATTACATAAGAATTAGCTAGTTGTGAAGGTGTAGCATGGTAATAACTCACAGATGGTACTGGCTCATGGTCATAGTCATTGTTCATCTGCTATTCTATTAGAGGAGCGCTACGTACCTTTTCTGTTTCTGATATCGATCTAATAAAACACGGAAGAAAGTTTTTTTAAACGCCTTTAGTAAGACCATATAACTTGGGCTTTACAAATCGTGGGTTCTCCCGAATATTGGTTGCGGTAGACGGGTCTAAATCAGCTATGGATGCAGCGGATTATGCCATAGATATGGCAAAAAAGTTCAACGCTCAGCTAACCACTTTAACCGTCTCCCATATTTCATTGTCATCATACGGATTGGCCTCTCTTCCGGATGCAATAAAGCAAAGTAAAGAAAAACATGCGCTTGAATCTAAACAATGGTTTGATAAGGTTAGTCAAAATGCAAAACAAAACGACGTTCAAATAAAAACAGAACTGATTGATAGTCAGATGTCTGTTGATGGAACAATAGTAGAATATGCTGAAAGCCATGATATCGATTTGATTATATTAGGAACAAAGGGAAGATCAGGAATTAAAAAATTATTGCTTGGAAGCGTAGCAACAGCTGTTGTAAAGTATGCCACATGTCCTGTAATGGTGGTAAAGTAACTACTAGACACGGTCATGTCATTTCGCTTTTCACTTTATCTTAGATAATCGGAATTTTCATGACCACCATGACTAACCCAAGTCACCTATCTTTGGGTAAGGTATTCCTCGGTCGGCTATTCTTGATAGGATTGCCTCCAAAATCCCGCACTTTTTTTTGTGATGTTTTTTAATTTAGCATTACCAATAAATTTTACAATATGCTCATAAACTCCTGGACTCAATCCTAATCCCAGGATAGCCGAAAATTTATCTGCCAACGCCTACCTGTTATGCCAAGCAGAACTAATTATACTTGACTACATTAGTTTAAAACGTACAAAGACTCATTGTAATGCCCACGAAGAGTGGACCGAAGTGGTGAATACGTATTGACCTATCGAAGGTGAGAATCATCTTCATCACTACCTTTTCGTTTTCATTACGATGAAAAAATTCCGTCTACGAGCGAAATTGATAAGGGAAAAGAAATGTTATCTACTACTCAAATGCATACTTCTTCGATATTAATATATGAGAAGGATCATTTTGATAGGTGTACTCTTTTTCTTATAACATTTGAATATCCAGTATACTGGGAGGTTTTCGCTCAATCACCTTCTTTTTCTCGTCAAGACCTCAATACCGCCTTTCACAATGGAATTCAAGTGAACGCAAATACCCATACTCAGACAAAGATAAACTATCAAGGTCCACTGGATAAGTCTTCTAATATACAAAGAGTTACTTACTTCAGTGACGGAAAAACCCTTAATGCAACTCTATGGTTGGGTGAGGGTATTAGACAAAATCCTTCTGGATATGGAGCTTCTACTGTAGTTTATGGCATGTTAATAGATTCTGATAATAATCCAGCAACTAGGAAGTTTGGAGTTGATTATCAAAGAGAAATACAATGGACTAATAAAACAAAAACGTGGAATCTTCTGACTGTGGAGTACTCTTCGCCAGTTAACAATAGAACCTTAGACCTAGTGAAGAATTATAGTGCGTTTTCTGACAATCAAAAATACGTCTTATTATCACAAGTCTCAAAGGTATAACCTCCCCGGAGTCCTATAGGGTATTGTATTACTCAATAGTGATTTAGAATCAATCAAAAATGTTGCTAGATCTTACATCATGGATTGATATTCCTCCTACTCAATATTCTTTCGCGACATCTCCAAACCCAGTGGTGATCACACAAGGAGAACAACAAGATGTAGCAATACAACTAAAATCAAATAATGGTATAACTGCGAAAGTGGTCAGTTTCATACCATCGCAGAATTATTCAACTATAAAAGTATTGTTCAATCCAGATAAACTAAACGCATCTTCTTTTGGTATTACTCCAGCGCCTTTGAGAATACAGGTACCAAGTAATGCTCAGATCGGTCAATATATCATACCGATTCTAGTAAATATGTCCGTAGGCTCAATCTTTTCGTCGAAATTCATCCAGCTTGCTAACGTTAACGTTTTAAGTCCTACCCAAGGATACATTACTACGAAAGCCAACTTGACGATGTCCGTTGTAGAACCTCCCAGTGTCAATGAACGCGTAAAAGACTTCTGGAGTACATACGGATCTCTAGTATCTTTGGTTGGAGCAGGTTTTGCCGGTGGAGCTTCAACGGTGGTGTTTGAATATTTAAAAAATCGAAAGAAAGAAAAACGAACATGAAGAGGCTTTGAATCAACTGTTGATTTGACAGACGTGTGTTTGATTGGACGATGTCGTAGAATATGCAATACAATAATATATTATATGAAATTAGAATCCAATTGAGAAAATGGAAACGCCCTCCTCCTCAGCTATACACAGAAAATTTTTGCCTATTATATCAATGAGCTCCATTTTGATAATATCTGTCGTTAGTTTTTTCGTCAGTTCGACGCAGCAACATTTAGCATACGGCACTTCTTTGCTGCAGCAGACTAAAGTCAATATGACACAAGAAAAGAATGATTGCTGTGTCCCAATACTCTTGGCTCCGATATCAGCTACTGCGGATAACGTTTACATGGCATGGACAAACAATGATACAGGGCATTGGAAAGTGTTCTTTGCAAAGAGTGATGACGGTGGAAGGACCTTTAGGACAATGGTCTTAAGTGCTCCTAGCGTTACAGGGCACGTTGTACATGAGAATACGGAGATAGCTGCATCAGGAAGTAAGGTCTACATAACTTGGTGGACTAACCAATCTGGAACCCTCATCCCAGTATTCAGAGCTAGTAATGATAGTGGAAATACTTTTGGAAAGACTTTGATAGTGAACAGTACCTGGCACTGACAAAGTAGACTAGAAGATAACTGAGCAATTTAGATTCATGTCGTGCTCTGTGTTACACTCTCTCGTCTATATCGAGAGATGTCCTAATCCATTCCCGTTGCCTTACTTTCTTGATTTGTTTGCTGAAGTAGGTTTCCACAGTGGAACGCTCCCTGCTTGTTATTATCAAATCGTAACCTGTGCCTGGCGGATGTTCTAGATCAAAAATCTGGGAGAACAAAATTACCTCCGAGGTATCGTTACATACCCTGAATAATTCGTAATTTTTTCCATCTGTTTTGATAAGGAAAAACTGATCTGAATTCTCAAACGTTATCTCCTTTCTCTGTTCTCCTGCCGCACCTTGGCTCATATTCCTTGCTCCAAAGTCATTCTTAAGCAGCCTTACCTGGGTATCCACCCGTATTTGTTGAAATCATGTTGATTGGATATACTTCTAGCTTACGACATCTTCTTGTTAAAAGCAACTGCATCGTAGCGAGCTGGGGGGTGTGTGAATCAAATTTGACCTTATAAAATGCTGGTGACAGATTTCGATTTCAAAGGATATTAAAATTGTCTCGGAATCAGCTGGTGCAGCTCTCATCAACTAGTCGAGGATTATTTTTCTCGTGGCTTACTACCCTTATCAATGGATATCCATTAACATCATCTGCCTTTCCATGCTCATAAAGTAATTGTGAGATATATCTAAGACTTGATTGAAGTATCCTACGTTTCGTCTACTTATGAAGAAAAGACCAATTTGCGGTTATTTTAACTCTTGGCAATAGTCGCGTTGGCATTGGTAACTACACCGGTTACATTTAGACTATTATGAAACAAAAACTTGGCAGTTGATAGAGGTAGAATTACTGTTACCTGCAGATGATCCGGAGATCACCAGATCCTTCCTGACAGGAACTTGTTGATTCTTGGCTGGTGAGGTAATTTTTACCATAGTTGCCTTGGGTTGGTGTGTTAGAGAAAGAGCAAAATGGGAGTTGCTGCCAGGCTTTGAATGTTGGGTTTTTGGAAAAATTTGCCCAAATGCAATTTGCCCAGTCAAAGTGAGGTTTAATCCTCTTTTTTCAGACCCAAATGCAAGACTAGTGAAAAAAGCAGAACTGAGGAGTGAGAAAATAATTGCCCCAAATATGAGACGAGTCGATAGCGTCGAAAACGATCTAGTTCCTAGTTGAACGACGTCCTTCATACCGAGTTCAATATAATACTAAAATAAAAGGTGCATTTATTGTTGATTCCAATAGATTGTTACCTCTTTTATCTTGCTGATTCATATTAAACGTGTTGATGTATTTTCTCTCTATTATACCTGTGACGTTGCTAACATAGTATGCAGTCAAATTATTGGGAATAGCTTTACAAGATATTTTAGCAGTTAATTTGTTTATTCCTTTCGCAATTGGATGGTAGTTCTTAGCATATGTAAAAATCCAACTTGAATAATTATTATTTCCAGAGGGTCCTACTGCTATAACTTTTTGAAACTTCAAGTCATTCGAAGTTGCATATACAGTGCATGCATCATTGGTTGTATTATATGTCGATGTTCCGAATATTGTAAGACTGGTACCAATCGGAACTTGCTGGGGTGGTGGAGGGTACGTAATTTTTACATTGAATATAGTTGAATTTTGTCGTAGTTGTTGTCGTTGCTGTTGTTGAAGTTGTTTTCCCTCTAAAGCAATATTTGAATAAGAGATAGTATGGGCCAAAAATACAATTAGCACTACGAAGAAAGCGAAAAATACAATTCTATTAATTTTTGTAAATTGTATCAAGAGTAGCTGCCGAGAGTAGTACTTGGAAACAGAATAATAAGTTGCTGTAGAAAGAAAATTGATTATTTGCATTTGATGTTTAGATAAGAAATAACTGCGATGAAGGAAATTTCAAAATGCGAGCTTAATTTTTTGATGTCTCTCCCTTTTTTGAAGGCATGGGAAATTCTTTTCCATTGGTAACACCCTGATCCAGAACTGGAAAGCGGATTCCGTCATCATTGACTATCAAGTCCAATCTTTGTCCTTTTCTTAGATTGAAACCTTCTATTACAGGTTTAGGTATGACTATAAAAAAGCTAGTGCCTATGGACGTAATAGTGACGGCATATTTAACTGGCATTCAATTTAAAGTGA
>WNFX01019608.1_pt1 | contig 14216 bp, 9 predicted proteins | sample 5400111 | NCBI WGS metagenome assembly WNFX01 (sample SAMN13153363, study PRJNA577476) | soil metagenome | isolation source: 40 cm soil or saprolite under grassland replicate 1 | place: USA:California | collected 2016-06-15 | reverse complement strand
ATTCAGCGTCCTCTCATGGCTAAAGTTCGCGCTTATATTTGCAGCCCCTTGGAACCGCGTTTTGTGGCATCATGAGTGAGATGCTTCAACTAGCTCAGTATTATATATGTGCATGTCTAGATAGTCACGTGCTGTAGGAGTATTATCCTGTTCAGGAGAGACCTGCTCTGTTGTATTACGTGCTGAGACACGCCAGAAAGCCCGGTGCATGCGACTCCACTCTGCTAGAAGCTGAGCGGCGCGCCAACTGCGGGTCTTTCTGCGATACCAGCTTATAATGGTGCGCAATGCCTCTGTTTCATCCGGGTTGCCGATACGGTGCAACTCCACCAGCTCGGTATTGCAGCGCATTGGAAAAACCCCTGTCATATCCAGAACATAAGCAACCCCGGCAGACATGCCAGCGCCAAAGTTCTGGCCTGTTTCACCAAGCACGACGACCATCCCGGCCGTCATGTATTCGCAGGCGTGAGCGCCTACACCTTCTACGATGGCAAGCGCTCCGCTATTGCGCACAGCAAATCGCTCTCCTGCACGGCCTGCAGCTAAGAGTTGTCCGCCAGTCGCTCCATAAAGGGCTGTATTACCGAGAATAGTGTTTTCATGAGCGGGGAAGCTGGCACCGGGTGGCGGGGTAATGATAATCTGCCCACCTGTCATGCTTTTGCCCACGTAATCGTTGGCCTCTCCATTAAGAATCAGGCGCATACCGGGGACACAAAAAGCTCCAAAACTTTGCCCTGCCGACCCTTGAAATATACAGGTAACGCTTACTCCTGGTAAACCAATGTTGCCGTAGCGGCGAGCAATTTCTCCGGCCAGGCTGGCGCCAATTGACCGATCAGAGTTGGAAATGGAATGCTGCGTCAGCACGCTGCGTTCTCCACATAGGGCCTGCTCAGCCTCAACCAGTAATTGTTCGGCAATTGGCGACTGGGGCACTGCTACAGCAGGGCGAGATAAACCTCCTGGGGCTGCAACGAGCAGTGGTTCAAGGTCAAAACTGGCCTCTCCGGTGCATTGCATGAGGTCTGCACGCCCGATCAGGTCGTCCAGGCTTGTCACACCCAGCTGAGCCAGCCACTCGCGAACCTCCTGAGCGAGCAGCGTGAGATAATTGATGAGGTACTGGGGCTTACCCGAGAACTTGGCACGCAGGTTCTCTCGCTGGGTAGCAATCCCTGTGGGACAGGTGTTGAGATGGCATTGACGTGCCATATCGCAGCCTAATGTCACCAGGGCAGCAGTACCAAAAGCGAATTCCTCCGCTCCCAGCATGGCTGCAATTATGATATCGCGCCCCGTCTTCAAGCCGCCATCAACGCGCACCTTTACCCGTTCGCGTAGCCCGTTACGCACAAGCACCTGCTGCGTCTCTGCCAGGCCACGCTCCCAGGGCAATCCTGCATGCTTGATGGATTGGAGGGGCGAGGCACCTGTGCCACCGTCGTTCCCACTGATGAGGATGTAATCGGCATGCGCTTTCGCGACACCCGCTGCAATTGTGCCCACGCCGATACTCGAGACCAGTTTAACGCCGACGCGTGCCTGGGGGTTGACCTGGTGAAGATCGTAGATCAACTGTGCGATGTCTTCAATGCTATAAATGTCGTGATGCGGTGGCGGCGAGATAAGCGGTATATTCGGTTCCGTGTGTCGCAGACGCGCAATAAAAGGCGTCACTTTACTCGGGGGAAGCTGCCCGCCCTCACCAGGTTTTGACCCCTGAGCCATTTTGATCTCCAGTTCCTCAGCACGCACCAGGTACTCCGTAGTGACGCCAAAACGTGCAGAAGCAACCTGTTTGATCTTGCTGCTGACAGGGAAACCATTGATCTGCTCATGGTACCAGTGGGGGTCCTCTCCCCCTTCACCCGTGTTGTTGCGTCCACCAATGCTGTTCATGGCGGCAGCAATAGTACGGTGAGTTTCAGGGCTCAATGCACCAATAGACATGGCTGAGACAACGAAGCGTGCGCGAATTGCCTCCATTGGCTCAACCTGGTCCAGTGGAATAGGAGTTGCCGGCACAAAAGTAAGCAAGTCACGTAAAGCGGTAGGTGGCCGCTGGTAGACCATGGCAGTGAACTGGCGATAATCGTCGATATTGCCGCTCTGAGCCGCCTTCTGTAGTGCGCGCACGAGGAGAGGGTTGTAGGCATGATACTCGCCGTCACGGCGAAAGCGATAGTTGCCAATGTCGGCCAATTTCTGCCGCCGTTCACGCGTCCCGGTACTAGCGGGACGACTGCCAGGGTTGGGTGTGAGTCTCACAGGCTCTCCTGCCTGCCCCCCCGACAGGGTTTCCCTACTATACTCCGGCAAATCGCTGCGCTCTCTGCCGGCTGTTCGTTCAAGCACTTGCTCAGCAATCTGGGTAAAGGTAACCTTGCCTGGATGAGAAGCAGAACCCGCGAAACAGCGTTGGATGAGATGTGAGTCGAGGCCAACCACCTCGAACTGTCCCGCACCGATGATGTTGCGCAGAGTCGAGATACCCATACGTGCCATGACTTTGCGGAGACCATCCTCAATGACATGCAGGTAACGTTCTTCGGCTTCCCCAGGTGTGAGACTCTCAAGCTGGCGCTCACCCGCTAAGGCACGCACACTGGCAAGAGCCAGCGAGGGAACGATTGCCTCTGCCCCATAGCCGAGCAAGAGGGCGATCTGGTGGACATCCCAGGCTGCGCTCGTTTCGCAGATCAAGGAGGTGTATGTGCGTATCCCCTGCCGGATAAGGGCTTGATGGACAGCCCCAATAGCAAGAAGCATAGGGATGGGTGGCTGGCCTGGACTGGCATTATTGTCACTTAAGATGAGCAGTGTCGCACCTTCAGTAAGAGCAGAAATGGCTTCATTCTCCAAACGATCAAGAGCAGCCTCAAGCCCTGCCGGACCAGCAGCACTCTCAAATGTGACGTTGAGCGTCTGGGAACAGAAACCTGTTCTGTTCAGCCTGCGCAAGGTCTCTAACTGGGATGCGGCCAGCAGCGGTGTTTCCAGGTGCAGCAACCGCGCGTGTAAGGGAGTCTCGGTGAGAAGACTCTGGTGACGACCGAGATAGCAGTCGAGTGACATGACGATCTGCTCACGCAAAGGATCAATAGGCACCATCTCAATATCTTCATGCGTGTAGCCGAAGAACTGCTGACGATTGAACAATGTATCAGCGTCCATGCCGGAAGGAGAGGCCGTGGCTTGAGGGAGGGTTGCCAGGCGAACCAGGTGCTGCTTTACCCACTGCTGGTATGGTTGGCGCTCCGCAAGCGCTGCCTTGATATCGGAATCGCGAAGCAAGACCCCATGCTCCAGGTCGACAGCAATCATCTCGCCTGGTCCGAGTCGACCCTTTTCGACCACTTCATGTGCATCGCAAGATACAACTCCCGCCTCGGATGCCAGGATCAGCAGTCCATTCGATGTCAGTGTATAGCGAGCGGGACGTAGTCCGTTCCGATCGAGCGCTGCACCGACAACACGTCCATCACTAAAAGCAAGTGCGGCTGGCCCATCCCAGGGTTCGATCAACCCTGCATGATATTCGCACCAGGCACGCTGGTCGCTCTGCTGTTCAGAATTCTGCTCCCAGGCCGGGGGGATAAGCATTTGCATACTATGAAGCAGATCGCGGCCAGAATGTGTGAGCAGTTCCAGTATATTGTCCAATTGGGCAGAATCACTTCCTCCTGCTTGCAGGATGGGCAAGAGGTTGTCAAGCCTGTGCCCCCAAAGTGGCGAGTACAATGCCCCTGCACGAGCCTGCATCCAGTTCCGATTGCCCTGAAGCGTATTGATCTCGCCATTGTGAGCGAGCAGGCGCATCGGTTGCGCTAAGGGCCAGGAAGGAAACGTGTTGGTACTGTAGCGCTGATGAAAGATAGCGAAGGAGCTTGTAAAACGGGGATCAGCCAGGTCGAGATAGAAGCGGGCCAGTTCGTTTGGAGCCATTAGCCCTTTGTAGACAATGGTTGTACAAGAAAGCGAGACAATGTAGCAATCATTGATACCCACCTCTTGCAAGCGCTGCTCAATCAAGCGCTGGGCATAATAGAGGGTTCTCTCATACTCCTCTAAAGTAAGGTGAGGGGGGCGTATGAGAAGAAGCTGTGCGATGCTGGGCGCGGTTGCACGAGCATGCGTGCCTAAGACGGTAGAGTCGAGCGGTGGATTCCGCCAATGCAAAGGCTTTCCTCGTAACCACCCGAGACCTACCTCATTGAGTGCCTGTTCGATAATCTGACGGCTTCGAGCGTAGTCGTCAGGTGAACGCTCCTGTGATGGTAAAAAAAGCACACCGACGGCCAGGTCCGCCAGGTCAGGAAGCGAAATTCCTTGTGATTGCAGTTCCTCACACAGCAATGCCCTGGGAATCTGGGTAAGCAGACCTGCACCATCACTTGTTTCGGCATCTGCGTCTTGAGCGCCGCGATGAGTAAGGCGGGTAAGTGCGTCCAGGGCTGTCTGGATCAACGAGTGGCTATCCTCACCAGAGATTTGAGCCAGAAAACCCGTACCACAGGCATCATGTTCCCAACGAGCATCATAAAGTGGATATGCGCTGTCACTTATCTTTTGTTGCATAGGTTGCCCTCTCCAAAAACGAATTGTTCACTACCAGGAGGCGCCTACGCTGGAGCCGAAAAGTATTCGACGACTGAACGTTGCTCATCGAAGTCGTTTTCTTGCAGAACCTGAAAACGGCTCGATCTCAGTGGATGGGCTTCGCAAACGATGCAAATGGGGGCGGCATTGAATCCAGGAGAGCTACTCAACTCACCGCAGAACAAACAGCGGTCTGTGGTTAAGAAGAATATAACATAAGCAAGCAGCTTAGTGCAAGAGGGCAAGCACTATTCTGCTTGAAGTATAAAAATTGTAGCCTGCTAATGCTACGGATAAAATAGGAGAAGATAATGGCATCTCTTTGTGCAAACTAAACAAATTTTAAGCTGGACTCAAAAATACTATCTCAAACAGGGTATCAAAGAACGCTTTTTTCTGCATAGAAAAGAAAGTTTTTGTACAAATTGCATAGATTGATGGCTCTTTTTCAATCACTCGGCTAAGGAGAAGCGCCAGACCACTGCTGGTATAGGTTCGCCCTCCTTCTTCGCCTCGTGATTGAGAATGTCAGAATCTTTGACTTCTGCTTTAATATACTGGAGTTACCCAATCGCGATATTTTTCGTTCTCACCACGGCAAGCAGAAAGGTAGAGTGCTTGCAGCTTCATGCTAAATGGACCGGGCTTGCCTGTTCTCACGGGACGACGGTCTACACTGGTAACCGGCGAAACCTGCACACCCGTTCCGCACATGAAGATTTCATCAGCGGCATAGAGTTCTGTGCGATCAATGCGCCGCTCTTCCACCGTCATGCCAAATTCCTCGCGCACCATGTCGATCAAAGCATTGCGCGTGATCCCCTCTAGAATATCTTCAGAGAGAGCAGGAGTAGTAAGCTTGCCATTACGCAAGAGAAAGAGATTGCACGAACTGGCCTCTGAAACGGTGCCGTCATGGGTGAGCATGATAGCTTCGTCAAAACCAGCAGCATTGGCGTCATCCACAGCCAGGGAGCTATTAATGTAGGCACCTGTTACCTTAGCGCGCACCGGCATGGCGTTACTGTTGGCACGTCTCCAGGATGATGTACAGACGCTCAGGCCCGCACTAATATCGAGATAATTGCCCATGGCGAAGGTATAGATTGCCGTTGCATCCTCCAACGAACTGAGCGTGAGCTTGATTGTGCGTGAAGCCTTATAGGTCAAGGGGCGCACGTAGGCATCCTGGCGATACTCATGCTTTCGAACCAGTTCGACAGTGATACGGCACAGGTCATCAATTGACTCCTGAGGCTTCATGCGCAGGACATTCCATGAATTAGCCATACGCTCAAAGTGTTCACGTAGTTTCAAGAGGTACAATTGCTCATGATTTGCATTCCAGTAGCCGCGAATGCCCTCGAAACAGGCTGTGCCATAGTTCAGCGCGTGGGTCGCTATACTCACTTTTGCTTCACTCATTGGCACGATACGTCCATCGAAGTAGGCATATCCCTCGTCAAGGCTCAGCACAGGTATTTTTGGGGCCTCCACTTTTGTAGGTTGGCCATTTGATGTTGATGTTTCAGTCTGGGTCACGGATGTATTCCTTTCAAGTCTCTCCTTAGAAAGAAGCAGGGCGATCACTGCCTTCTTCCCCGGATGCAGCTGCATCGCCCCTGCAAGTTACGAACGGTTTGGTGATTATATAGCTGCTGGTGTTTCCTTACCCGTCTCTACAATGTAGAGCAGGTCTGCATCAGTAAGATGTTTCTTCTGGTCAGCCATAACGACGAAACGACGATAGGCTGCTTTGAGCTGTTCAGCATCAAGTTTATGGCCTAACTGCCGCAGTCGAGCATCCAGGCCATGCCTTCCAGAATGCTTGCCAAGAACTAATTTTGTATCTGCCCATCCCACAGATTGGGGAGTCATAATCTCGTAAGTCATGCGGTTTTTCAGCATGCCATCCTGGTGAATACCAGCTTCATGGGCAAAGGCATTTTGCCCCACTACGGCCTTATTAGGCTGTACAAGAATACCTGTGAGATGGCTTACAAGCTGGCTTGCCGCTAGAAGCTCCTGCGTATTGATACGTGTGTAGACGTTACCATATGAATCTGGTCGTGTACGTAGTGCCATAACCACTTCTTCCACAGCAGTATTTCCCGCGCGCTCACCCAGCCCATTGATGGTCACCTCAACCTGTCGCGCTCCCCCTTTGATGGCTGCTAAAGTGTTAGCCGTTGCCATACCCAGGTCGTCATGACAGTGGGCGCTCATGACCACATCCTCTATACCTGGGATGTGTTCACGCAGATAGCGGAATAGCGCTTCGTACTCGTGCGGCAATGTGTAACCTACGGTATCAGGCACGTTAATGGTTGTTGCGCCCGCTTTAATAGCCGCTTCAAAAACACGGCAGAGGTAGTCCCACTCGCTGCGGGTAGCATCCTCGGCTGAAAATTCGACAGTGGGGCAGAGGCTGTGCGCGTAGGCAACCATAGCCCGTACTCTTTGAAGCGCTTCTTCATAGCCGAGTTTCAACTTATGTGTGAGGTGAATGCCAGAAGTCGCGAGAAAGACGTGGATCACTGGCTGATCGGCATCACGGATAGCTTCCCAGGCAGCGTCAATATCAGAGATATCAGCACGGGCAAGCCCGGCGATGGCAACGCCACGAGTACGCCTCGCAATCTGCTGGACTGCCTCAAGGTCACCAGGAGAAGCGGCTGGAAAGCCTGCTTCAATAATATCGACATTGAGGCGCACAAGCTGCTCAGCAACTTGAATCTTCTCTTCAGTCGTCATCGTCGCTCCCGGTGACTGTTCGCCATCACGCAACGTTGTGTCAAAAATTCGAATTACCGCAGGGTCTCCCATTGTGTTGTTTCCTCCTTGAAAATGTCTGTTCTTTCTAATGAATCTGATTGCACGCTGTTCCGCAACCTTCTTTGTCCATGGGACGCGGCTGGAACACCTCTACTGCTTTGTTTCCATTATTGCTGGTTTCTTGTTTGGCGCGTTCAACCACGGCATCATCGCACGCAGTTCACTGCCAACCTGCTCGATCTGATGTTGGGAATTAGCTCGACGCATTGCCTGGAAGCTGGGACGACCAGCCAGATTCTCAAGAATCCAGCGCGAGGCAAAACTTCCATTCTGGATCTCTTGCAATATCTTGCGCATTTCATCGCGTGTATGCTGATCGATGATGCGTGAACCGGAGACATAGTCGCCAAATTCGGCGGTATCGCTTATAGAGTAGCGCATGTAGCTCATCCCACCCTGGTACATCAAGTCCACGATCAGCTTCATCTCGTGCATGCACTCAAAGTAGGCCACCTCCGGCTGATAGCCGGCCTCTACGAGCGTCTCGAAGCCTGCACGGATCAACGCTGTAATACCACCACAAAGGACTGCTTGCTCGCCAAAGAGATCGGTTTCGGTCTCCTCAGCAATAGTTGTACGCAGCACCCCTGCACGTGTGCAGCCAATGGCACGAGCATATGCCAGTGTCATCGCTTCAGCTTTGCCTGTCGCGTCCTGGTAGACGGCCCACAAGGCGGGAACGCCTACACCCTCGGTGAAGAGGCGGCGCATCATATGGCCAGGGCTTTTCGGTGCGACCATCGCGACATCGACATCGGCCGGGGGTACAATCTGTGAAAAGTGCAGGCTAAAGCCATGTGCCGTCATGAGCATTTTGCCAGGAGCGAGACCGGGTCGAATGTCGCGCTCAAACACTTCACGGTGATGCTGGTCTGGGATCAGGATCATGATGACATCAGCTTGCTCTGCTGCAACGGCTGGCGTTACGACCGATAAGCCTTCCGCCTCGGCTTTCTCGCGACTCTTACTACCTGCCGGTAGACCTACCACTACATTGCAGCCGTTGTCATGCATATTGAGTGCATGAGCATGGCCCTGGCTTCCATAGCCAATCACCGCCACCCGTTTTGCCTGGATAAGTTCCAGATTGGCGTCCGCGTCGTAATAAATGTTTGCCATGAGTACTACTCCTTATTGTGTTATTGGATACGAAAGAATTGATACCGGGCCCGATTTATCGCGCCCCATTTCCGGTTACTTCTAACGTGACGGTCTCCGAGGTTACATCAACTACATGTGCTCCGAAAAGATGACTCAGTTCGATGACTTCACCCCGATGGGCTTCGTTGCTGTTCACCTTAATGAGAGCCAACTCCCGTGAAACTGTTTGTTCAGATAACAGATTGACAATATGTCGAACATCAACGACTTTACGAAGCTGCTCGACTAGATGCTCAACTCCCACTTCAGAGTCATTTATAACGACCGTGATGCGCATGATCTCTGGCAGTTCGCTGCGTCCAATAGTAAACGTCTGCATTTTGGCGCGACGACGACGGAGCACATTTATGATGCGATCAAGCGCTCCATGCCGGTCATTCACAAGCACGACCAATGTATGTAAACGCCCAGAACCTTCTGGAGCATTGGACTGGCCTGCTCGTTCAGTAGTACCTTGAAATCCACTACGCGACGTCTCGTCTATGCCTCCCTTGTCGCTAGTGGAAGGAGGGGCTGAATCAGTCATCACCCGCGTTCTCCTCCACCGTTTCTTCGATCATGTTGGTAATGGCTGTACCGGGAATAACCATTGGATACACATTCGACTGCGGCTCAATTACGAAATCAATAATTACCGTTCCCTCCTTTTCCATCGCCTGGTGCACAGCTGCTGCCACATCTTCGCGTCTCGTGACACATATTCCGGTCAATCCATAGGCAGAAGCTAACTGAACATAGTCGGGCCCAGTGATAGGCGTTTCAGAATAGTTGCCTGCGTGGAAGAATTGCTGCCATTGGCGCACCATACCCAGGTAACCATTGTTCATGATGGCCACTTTGACAGCAATGCCTTCTTGATGCAAGGTTGCCAGTTCCTGGATGTTCATCTGGATTCCTCCATCACCTGCCACTACCCAGACAGGAGCATCCGGCATGCCCATCTTGACGCCCATGGCAGCGGGGAGGGCAAAGCCCATGGTACCAAGTCCACCAGAGGTAATGTGGCTATTGGGGCGTGTCCAGGTGTAGTGGCGTGCTGTCCACATCTGGTTCTGCCCCACATCGGTGACGATAACGGCTTCTCCATTTGTTTCCGCATGGATCGCTTCAAGGATGCTGGTTGGATCGGGATACTCCTGGTCACGTTTGATGCCCGAACCACGCTCGATATCTTGAGCTTCCCAGCTGCGCACTTCATTGATCCAACTGCTGTGATCTCCGGGCTCGACCGCTTCATTCAATGCAGCTAAGGCGACTTTAGCATCAGCCACGATGGGCACGGCAGCTACTTTGACCTTGTGCATCTCAGAGGGATCGATATCGATATGGATAAGGCGCGCATGGGGAGCAAACTCGCTGACCTTGCCACTGACTCGATCATCGAAACGCAGGCCCACACCGATAATCAAGTCAGCAGCTGAGATGGCGTGGTTGACATATGCCGGGCCATGCATACCCGGCATGCCAATGGCCAGCGGGTGTGTCTCAGGGAAAGAACTCAGGCCAAGCAGGGTAGTGATGACAGGAATATTTGTTTTCTCAGCGAAGACAAACAACTCTTGATAGGCATTCGATAGGATGACTCCATGACCGGCCATAATAAGAGGACGTTGCGCTTCTCTAATCAATTTTGCGGCCTGAGTGAGAGCCGCTGCCGAAGGCTCTGGAACTCGTGCGGCACGCAAATACTCAATGGAACTGATCGAAGCCGACGGACGGTAGAGTGTCTTGCTTAGCTGCACATCTTTGGGAATATCAATCAGCACCGGACCAGGACGACCACTAAGAGCAAGCCGGAAAGCCTCGTGAACAATCTCCGCCAGGTCTTCTACATTCTGTACCAGAAAACTATGCTTGGTGATCGGCTGCGTCACCCCGATGACATCGGTCTCCTGAAAAGCATCGCGGCCAATAAAGGGGCGCCCCACCTGTCCGGTGATTGCCAGAATTGGCGTTGAGTCCATGTATGCCGTAGTAAGTCCCGTGACAAGGTTCGTGGCACCGGGTCCACTGGTAGCTACACACACCCCAACTTTGCCAGTTGCACGAGCGTAGCCATCGGCAGCATGTGCAGCGGCCTGCTCGTGTCGTACCAGTACATGATGAAGGCTGGGATAAGAAGTGAGCGCATCATAAAACGGCATGATTGCGCCGCCAGGGTAACCGTAGAGCAGTTCGACTCCTTCACGCACTAATGCCTCACAAAGAATATGACTACCTGCGAGTTCGCGTGCTTCCATATTCTGCGCACCCATCTCTTTGAGACCGTGCGTGAATGGTGTCTGGCCTGTCTCTGGCTTTTGAGTGACCGTTGCAGTTATCTGCATAATTCCTCCTCTTGATGGACAATAAAAAAGTAATAAAAAACGAGGACCGTCCGTACCGGGAGGTCCTCGTTAGGTTACCTGCTTTGGATTGGTTGCTTCGTTGCTTCCTTTAATCTCCCTGTGTTGCGCTTGAGGCTAGTCCTGTCGTAAGCCCTACCAGACTAAGCAGTCCAGTAAGGCCGCTAAGGCTAAGAAGTACCACAAGGAGAATGAAGACGCGTACCAGTGACAATAAAGAAACCGACGTAGTAACGCCGGTTCCGATAATGCTGGTGCTTGCGGGAGTAGTCATACACGTAGTGTGCATCGAAGAGGGCATGCGTTCCACGCAGCCCTGACCAGCGAACATTGCTGGCTGTGTTGATGCGCTCCGTGTGGTTGACATAGTTCTACTCCAATTAGCGTGTAAAAATATTTAGCTAAGCCATTAATGCAGGGCGTACGACAGCAACCTTGCTGGAACGCTCTAAAACGTTATCTTTGCTTCTTTAGAGGATACACTACTAACCGCTAGTTTGTCAAGTATTGTGTCCTCCCGCCGCCTGAGTTATAATTGCTCCATACATTCACATCACCACAATGATTGTGGTATAGCTCAATGTTGGGCCGAAAGGAAGCATACCACGTCATGCGTTTCGTTGAAAATAGCACCACTCCTGAAACCCTCCAAGAACCGCAATTTGGGAGCGGGCAAAAAGAGCCGAAAGCGGTCACCATCGCCGACATCTGGGAGGCCCACAAGCTCCTCAAGCCGTATCTTCATCACACCCCTCTCACGGCTTCACGCAGCCTGTATGACATCACTGGCGCTGAGATCTATTTGAAAGCCGAGAACATGCAGCGTTCTGGTTCTTTCAAGGTGCGAGGGGCAAGCTTTAAACTCTCCCGCCTCAGTGAGCACGAGTATCGTAGTGGCGTAATAGCAGCTTCTGCTGGCAATCACGCACAGGGTGTTGCCATTGCTGCCGCCCAGCACAAGGCTCCTTGCACGATTGTCATGCCGGAAACCGCTCCACTTGTCAAAGTTATGGCTACTCAAGGGTATGGAGCCACAGTTGTTCTGCATGGCTTTAACTACGATGATGCTTATGAGCGCTGCCTCGAGCTGCAGGAAGAGTCGGGCGCACACTTTATCCACGCATTTGACGATCCAGATGTAATCGCCGGGCAGGGCACCCTGGGCTTAGAGATGTTGAGCGACTTACCTGATGCTGATGCCCTTGTCGTTCCCATTGGTGGCGGAGGCCTGATTGCAGGTATTGCTATTGCTGCGCGTGCCCTCAGACCCAACATTACTATCATCGGCGTGCAGGCCGCAGGAGCTTCAAGCTGCCGTACTTCCCTCGACACTGGCGAGCTGCACACTCTGCAATCTATCACAACCATTGCTGATGGTATCGCTGTGAAGCGTCCTGGTATACTGACTTTCTCAATTATTCAACGTCTCGTCGATGATGTCGTTCTAGTAGATGATGAGGAGATCATTAGTGCGGTTTTGCTCCTGATGGAGCGCAACAAATTGCTCGTTGAAGGTGCAGGTGCTGCAGGCGTAGCCGCTCTGTTGAGCGGGGTTATCAAGCTCAAAGGCAAGAAGGTACTTGTACCTTTGACTGGCGGTAACATCGACATCAACCTTGTGGGACGTTTTATTGAGCATGGTCTTGCAGCCGCAGGCCGCTACTTTGTTATCCACACGCGCTTGATTGATCGCCCTGGTGAGTTGAAACGCCTTTTGACCATCATTGCTGAGATGCGTATTAACGTCATCGATGTGCGCCATCAACGCATTTCCAGCCGTTTGCCTATTATGCAACGTGAAGAAACACTAACCCTGGAAACTCGTGACCGGGCACAGTGCGAGCAATTGCTAGAACGCCTGCGTGCAGCCGGGTACGTGGTTGAAGAGGCGCAATCATTATAGGCCTTTTAGGACCGAAAATGCGTTTTACAACACTTGTAATTGCTGCCACAAATGTCTATAATTGAGGAGAAGGAATTTCCTGGCGATGAAGCTCGCCTAACGCCTTGTGCTGATAGCTTCTAGCGACCGACAAGAGAGATCGTCGGCTGTTAGAAGCGTTTTTGTTTTCTGAACCTCGTCAGCTCGCCTTTCGTGTGTACGTTCGAGCAAGAGCGCCCCAGCCGATAGAGTTCTTTCTGCAGGAGGGGTATGTTGTATGAACTCGTGGAAGGCTGGTCTGCTGAGAGGGAACGCCATGCAGCAACAGAACTCTGCGTCCGGAGGAGCCGAGCTGCGCATCAACGCAGCCAGTTGTTCAGATACTGGACGCGTACGTACGCACAATGAAGATGCCATCCTCACATATGAGCCACTGGATCAGGCGGTGTCCGCGCGGTTCGGGTGGCTCTACCTGCTCGCTGATGGTGCGGGAGGTCATGCTGCTGGAGAGGTTGCCAGCCGCCTGGCAGTCGAAACGATCGCCGCCGCCTATTATGCTCAGCAGACCTCTCGTCATGCCACTGAGAACGCGCCTCACTCTCAAGGGAAGGTCAATCACCTGCAAGGCCCTCTTCGTGATCTTGAGACTCCTATCGAGCAGCTCCAGGGGGCTTTTTTTGCCGCCCATATGCGCATTCGCGAGGCGGCTCGCCTCAAACAGGAATACGCGGGTATGATCACCACATGCATTGCTGCGGTGATCAAGGGTGCCCACCTCCTGATCGCCCATGTCGGTGATAGTCGCGCCTACCTGATTCGCCCCTCGCCTGCGTCCAGGCCCTCGATTACCCGCCTGACAACGGACCACTCGATGGTGACAGAACTCGCGCGGGCCGGCATCATCTCCCCCGAACAGATGCACAGTTCGCCCTCGCGCCATATCATTCTGCGGGCATTGGGGGGAAAGGATCAGGGTAGCCCTAGCCCGGATATCACAACCTGTGTTGTGCAGGCCAGAGACGCCATTCTTCTGTGCTGTGATGGCCTCTGGAGTATGCTCTCCGAGGAACAAATCGCCCTGGTGGTGAGCCGCGCGACACCGCAAGTGGCATGTGCCGAGTTGATCCGACTGGCGAATGAAGCCGGAGGCGAGGACAACATCAGCGCCGTGGTGCTCTCATTCATGTAGGGTGCTTGCAAGACAAAGGGAATACTACCATCAGGACAATATGTATGGAAACAGATACGTCAGAGAAGGAAGCAAGGCAACCATCACAAGCAAAGGCCACAGCACTCAAGTTCGTTCTGCTGATCGGCGTCATGAGTCTGTTCGCGGACTTCACCTATGAGGGCTCGCGCAGTATCATTGGCCCCTACCTGGCCCTCCA
>WNFX01014976.1_pt1 | contig 14216 bp, 13 predicted proteins | sample 5400111 | NCBI WGS metagenome assembly WNFX01 (sample SAMN13153363, study PRJNA577476) | soil metagenome | isolation source: 40 cm soil or saprolite under grassland replicate 1 | place: USA:California | collected 2016-06-15 | reverse complement strand
GGCTGGTTGTCGGTTACAGACTGGCATTCGTCGGTGATATCAACACCGTTGCCGTCGTGAGTGCGGCAGACCTCGAAAGTAGCGCCGGACAGGAGGTTGTCCTGGCCGTCCACTTTCTGCCAGTGAATGCCGCAGAGCGGTAGCGGCTCCGGTGCGGCGAAGTCCTTAAGTTCCGCTGTGCTCAGGTCCTCGGGATTACCCTGGGATGTCCTTGTGTGGGCCTGGAAGGAGCCGATACAAGGGGTGGCACCAAGCAACCCAGTAAGGTCGATTCCGAACTCCGTGAAGGCATTCTTCTCGAGGGTCGCCATGACATTGCCGTGGTTGTCGTAGTTGGGCCAAGGGCCGCCGTCATCACTGGGCCCGGCATTGTTCAAACCACAGATAGTGTCGGCGGCGTTACAACCGGCGCCGGTCATTGAGCCGCCAGCGACTATTACATACTGGCTGCCGTCCCACTGAAAGACCCGAAGTGTTCCGAAGTCGCCGCCTTTGGTGAAATCCATGGCAACGAGGACGTCTCCTGCGGTCTTAGATCCGAGGAAGCCGCATGGCTCGTTGGCGCAGGGTGGCTCTTCATCGAGCGAAATGATCTGCCGGTTGAATTCGATGTCGATGTGGCTATCGCCGTTAGGCGCCAGTCTTTCCAGGCCGGCGTAAATGATCAAGTGGCCGTTCGAATCCACTGTGCCAAAGGCGTAGACGTTCGACAGGTCGTCCTTGGCTGGGACGCTCTGTGTGCCCCAGTTCCAGGCAGAAGGCTGCTGGTTGTTCTTCGTCCCGCCGGACGTGAACACGGTGTGGTCAACCGCGCCGGCCGGCGAGATATCATCCATCCCGGGATGTTGCCGTCAAGCTCGAATTCGCCATCGTCGTGGACCGCCGAAGCGGGAATGGGCCAGCCGATTCCCAAGCACACCAGCAGCGCCAAAGCGGCCAGAATTGCCGCGACGATGCCGGCGACCAGTGGCCTTACCGGCCACGCTAATGTCGTTGTCTGTGCTTGGGGAAAGTCCCCCCGCGTCCGATGCATGTAAACCTCCCTAGGACTCGCCGTTTCCTGCAAGTCCGGCTGCTCGCAGGGCTGTTAACTAATACTTTACAGACGTTGATAATCAGTAAAACCAACGCGCAGTGAATAATGAGTGAAAGCGTCCCGCCGAGCTGCGCGATCGGTACTAAAGAAAGGGCGTGGACGGCTCGTCGGAGCCGCCCACGCCTAGCCCAAGGGAGAGTATTTTCTCGCTACGAGGCTTCGGCGCCTTCTCTATGCCGTGCCGCCCAGCGAGGTTCCTCAACTGCTGCTTCCTTCCCTTCTCGCTCGCGAAGGTCCGGAAGCCACCGCAGGAACGGCGGCAGGTACCAGTTCCGGTCGCCCAGCAGTTCCATGGCTGCCGGGACGAGGACTGAGCGTACGACAGTGGCGTCCAGAAGCACGGCGACGGCAAGGCCGAAACCCATCTGCTGGAACATCACGAGATCGCCCTGGGCAATACCCCCGAATACTGCGGCCATGATCAGCGCAGCTCCGGTGATTATGCCCGCAGTCGAGCGCACGCCGAAGGCAACCGACTCGCGGTTGTCCTTCGTGCGGTCGAAGCGCTCGCGGATACGGCTGAGGAGGAAGACGTGGTAGTCCATTGAGAGACCGAAGAGGATCGAGAAGGTCCAGAGCGGCACCCACGCCTCGATGATGTCCACCTGCTGGAAGCCGAGCAGTTCATTGCCGACGCCCTTCTGAAAGACCAGCACCAACAGCCCGTAGGCGGCACCCACTGAGAGCAGGTTCATGATGATCGCCTTGATCGGCACAACGATCGAACGGAAGACGATAGTCAGCAAGATGAAGCTGAGCCCGAGCACGAAGCCAATCACAATCGGTGTGTAATCTTCAGTCGTGTTGATGTAGTCAAGCGATCCTGAGCTCTGGCCACCGACCATCACTTTCGCGTCCACGCCGCTAAAGGCTTCGGGAATGTACTTCGACCGCAGCGCACGCACAGAATCCAACGTCCCGTTCGCTGTCGGATCACCGTTCACCGGCACTGAGTAGAGTGCAACGTCGCCGCTGCTGTTTGCCGTAAAGGCGCCGTGACTGAACTCGGGATGCTGTCCAAGGACCGCATCGAGGCGGCGCAGCGCACCCTGAACCGCCGCGCCGTTTACGTCACCCTGGATGGCGATTTCCGCTGGAGTCACGAGTCCGTATGAGAACTCGCTCTGCAATATCTGGAATCCCTCTTTGGAGCGAAGACCGTCTGGCAGAGTGCTGACGCCGGCGCTACCTGTCTTGATATCGATGTAGGGCACGGCAAGCGCGATTAGCAGGGCCGCGGCTGCGACGAGCGCGACCACGGGGTAGCGCATAACGAAACGCGTGACGCGGTCCCAGAACCCGCCGTGCTTCTCATGGTCCGCCGCGATGGCCCCCTTACCAATAAACGGGACGCGCACGGCGTTCACCCTGTCGCCGAGAAGGCCGAGCATGGCCGGCAGCAATGTCAACGAGATCATGACCGAAACCAGGACGACGATGATGGCGCCTGCGCCGAGGCTACGGAAGATCGTACTTGGGACGAGGAGCATGCCGAAGAGGGCGAGGACGACTGTCATACCGCTAAAGAAGACGGCGCGCGAAGCCGTCGCGCCGGTGACCGCGATCGCATCTTCCTTCGCCAGCCCCTTCGCGCGCTCCTCCCGGTAGCGGGAGACGATGAACAAAGAGTAGTCGATGCCAACCGCCAGGCCCATCATTGTGATCACGTTGGTGATGAAGAACGAGAGCTGAGAGACATGCCCGAGCAGGGCCGAGAGGCCGACGGCGACAACGATCGCCAGGATGCCGAGAACGAGAGGTACGCCCGCTGCCAGGAGCGCCCCAAACACGATAATCAGCACTACCAGCGCGATCGGTATCCCGATGGACTCGCCGGTCTCGAGGTCATGCTGCGCCTGCGTTTGCAGCTCGTCGCTCATGCTGGCGCGGCCGGTGATCAGGATGTGGAAGCCCTGCGAGCCATCGACCTGCTTGACGATGTTTAAGACCGGATCGATCCTGTCCTGCGCTTCCTCGTGGTCGCCGGCCATGACGAACGGCAATATCGTGGTGTGGCGGTCGGCGGAAACGAGGGACGGGTCGTTCGACTGATAGAAGTTGGTGCCCTTTGCGACGATCCCGGTACCAAGCGCCGAGATCTTTCCGTAAACTCCCTCAACTACCTCACGGAACTGCGGGTCGTCTACCGTCGCGGAGTCGGAGCGTACGATGACAACTTCGTTCGTTGGCTCTGGACCGCGAAGATGGTCCTTGAGCAGATCTTCGGCCCGCTGCGACTCGGGGCCGTTCGTGAGGGACACGTCTGTCGTCAAGGCCCCTGACAGGAGCACGCCGATCGCAGCCATTGAGGCGACGATGACGACGACCCAGATCCCGACGATAGTCCAGGGGCGGCGCGCCGAGACCCGCGCGAGACCTTCAGTTGATAGCAGTGATAACGCCACGTTGGATGCCTCCCTTACTCCAGCGGAGCGGAGCCTCTTCCCCGTTCAGTATTGCGACGAATGAGCCATGTTCAAATCGACCTGTTTGGCGGCAAGCCGCACTCCGAGTTCGATTGCTAGCCCTAACGGTATTCCGTCGCCTGGGTCGGTGGCTTGCGCAGGATCGAGAGCCAGCCGCCCAGCGGCTTCGGCGCGGCCATAGATCGTTCGGTCTGAGGCCAGCCTGCCGTGTGGGGGTGTGTGTTACGGGCCTCGTCCTCGCGTTCGCGGATTGCCGCCCAAACGAGTTCGTCGGTGAGGAAGCTTAGCATACCAATCAACTCCTTCCAGCTTCCGTTTTCTGCCAAAATGTACCGCCAATCATTGCCTTCATGACGGCGACGTATTTCCATATGTCTACTTCTGGATCTAGGGTCTTCTGAAGGACGAGGCCGTCCCAGAAGGCCATCATCACTCTCGCGACCGCGTCCGGATCCAAAGCGGCGTTGATTTCGCCGCGACGTTGAGCAGCACTGACGATCCGGTGAATGAAGGCGTTGCGAATGCTTTCATCAATCCGGACGACGGTCTGCTTGATCTTCGGATTGCTCAGGGCCTCGGCCCAGAGCTCGATGTGTACAGCGCAGTCGCGGACGTCTTCAAGTTTGCTAAAGAAGACATCTACAAGACCTTCGAGTACGTCCAGCGTCTCGGTGCGTTCGCTGGTCACGGCATCGATGACTGCGGCGCTATGCTGGCGCCCCTGCTCCTCCATCGCCTCGATAATTTCGTCCTTGCTTTGAAAATAGCGATAGACGGCACCGGGACTTAGCTCGGCCATCTGACATATGTCATGCATCGTTGAGCGATGAAAGCCCTTACGGGCGAAACATTCGGTTGCAGCATCCAGAATTTGCTGGCGGCGTGCTTCGAGGTGTGCGTCTGTAACTTTTGGCATTGCCCGTCCTCCGAAAACGAGTATTCGGTTTTTAAAACGAACGCTCATTCTTTTTCTACTCCACGTCAATGCCATCCGTCAAGAGCCTAACCCAACGGAGGGCCGAACACTGTGACGAAAGTCACACCTTACTGTCTCGTTACCGGTGAACTCAGAGCTCTCCACGTTTTCTATTCTGGCGCAGGCCCGGTGTAGCGAAATAAACGGCGCTTTAACAGGCGGTTAATTGTGCGTCACAGACCTGCGCCGCGGCGTGTGGGCCAGTAGAGCCAGCTGTGGTAGTCGAAGCCGCAGGCTTGTGCACAGACAGGACCAGAGGGACCGCCAGCAGCAAGCCCGCGGACAAGATGACGAAGGCGAGGCGGTAGCTGTCGGTCATGTCGTACAGCCAGCCGGCAAAGACCGGGCCAGCCAGCTCGCCGAGCGTTGCGATGGTGAAGGCGAGTCCCTGGATCGCGCCAAAGGCTCTTAAGCCGAAGAACTCGGCCTTGAAGGCGGGCCGGCCGGGGATGCTACCGCCCAAGCCAAGGGCGAAAACGTGAAGAACGGTACAGGGCCTGCCATCCCAGGTAAACCGTGGCATAGAGAAACAACGCCAGCGCAGTCGTAGCGTAAGCCGCAGCGCCATCACATAGCGCTTTGTCGACACTATCGGCAAGATGGCCCAGGCCCAGCCCGCCTCCAGGCTCCGCAGGGTCATTGTGGTAACCGACGCCGCGGGGAGCCCTTCTGACAGGCGAACGCTCGTTAAAGAACGGGATCGGATGAACGACGATGGCGAGCACTCCGAGATTGGTGAGTCCCGCTGCGATCGACATCTTCACCGAAGATTATCGAGCGGCACACGTAACGTAACGGACCACGCTCCATCTATTTATGGTGAACAGATATTAACCGGCCAGCGCTCGTCTGCTGCTACTTATTGGAAAGGAGTTAGGCATGGCGTCACCACGCCGTCGCCTCGTACTGAACCCTGATGCACGGGAGCTTGAAGCGCAGCGCATTGCCTGCAGCTACCTCGTGAAGGGCTGCGAACGGGCTCTATTTGATTTCGGCCTGATTGCTGGTGATATGGGTGGGAGAGAGACAGCGCGCATTGATGAGCGCGCCGCCCACATTATGCGCGCCGTCCTCGGCTCCTGGCGTGACACGCTTTCCCTGCTGACCGACCACCTAACTGACCGCGACTTCGCTGATTCATCGGATGTGTGGACGGTGATGCGGACAGCCGCGACCGGCAATCCGGCTATCAAATCGCAATTGGATTAGGAGCCCGATCCTTAAAGGCCCACGAAGATGCGGAATCACCGAAGCGCACGGGTGCGAGTAGCCGGCGGTAAGAGCGGAAGGGTTGCAATCGAAGAAGCCCGATTGCCAGCCGACACGACCGGCCGCGCTATCGCTCAGATGCGCCGCGAGCTGGATGTAATGCGCGAACGAGAGAGCCTGCTCAAACACGAGCTCGACGAGTTCATCCGCTTGACGGCGCATGACCTCCACGAACCACTACGCATGGTGTCCTGCTACGTACAGTTGTTGGAACGCCGCTACTGCGGACGCCTGGACTCGGACGCAGACGAATTCATTCAATTCGCGATGGACGGCGCGCGGCGCATGCAGGCTATGGTCGACGGCTTATCCGCCTTATCGCGCGTGACAAGCGCTGGCAGGCCGTTCAGGACTGCGGACTTGAACGCCTCAGTGCAGAGCGCCGTTTCAGCGCTCCGGCCAGCGATTGATGGGGCTGGCGCTGTGGTCAGATGCGATACGCTCCCGTCCGTCTTGGCTGATGGAGCGCAACTAGAACAACTCTATCACAACTTGATCGGCAATGCCCTGAGATTCTCGAACGGCCGCCGGCCGCGCGTCCACGTGGGCGCCGAGAACAAAAGCGGCGAGCACGTATTCTTCGTTCGCGACAACGGCATCGGTATTGATCCGCGATACGCCGAAAAAGTCTTCGTTATGTTCCAGCGCCTCCACGCTCGGGATGAGTATGAGGGGAACGGTATCGGCCTGGCGGTCTGCAAGCGGATAGTGGAGCGCCACGGCGGGCGAATCTGGGTCGAGTCTGAACCGGGCAAGGGTGCGGCCTTCCTCTTCACCATCCCGGACAGGAAAGAGGGCCTACCGAAAGAGACGAAGCCTTGAGCCGAGCCGCTAAGACCGAGGTCACTGAAGTCTTACTCGTCGAAGATAGCCCCGGCGATACAAGGCTCACGCTCGAGGCGATTCGCGACTGTGATCTGCCCCTGAACCTGAATGTCGTCCGAGATGGATTTGAGGCGATGGCGTTTCTGCACCGAGAAGGCAGATATGGCGCAGTCGAGCGGCCCGCGCTGATCTTATTGGACCTGAACCTGCCCGGAAAAGGCGGACGCGAGGTGTTGTCTGAGATAAAGGGTGACCCAGAGTTGAGGCGCATTCCCGTTGTTGTTCTCACTACCTCGCAATCGGAGGACGACATTGGTCTGGCATATGGGCTGCACGCCAATTGCTACATACGAAAGCCCGCCGACACAAACCAACTTTCTGGGATCGTCAAGGGCATCGAGGACTTTTGGCTAACGAAGGTGAGGTTGCCTTGTTGAACACGCAAGTCGCGCGAAAGGAGTTGTGGGGAAGATGATTGACCGCCCCGTCGAAGTCCTTCTAGTAGAAGATAATCCCGGTGACGCCCGCCTGGTCCGGGAGGCGCTCGCGCAAGTGCAGTCCCGGCGCTTCAACCTGACGCACGTCGATCGCCTGGAGGACGCTCTGAGGCGTCTGGAACGAGACGAATACGACGTTGTCCTCTTGGACCTTCTACTGCAGGATAGCCAGCGGCTTGGCACGCTTATGATGATCCACGAGCAGGCGCCGAAGGTCCCCATCGTCGTATTCACCGGTCTGGCGGATGAAGTCGTGGGCCTCTGGGCATTGAGCGAAGGAGCCGAAGACTACGTTGTGAAAGGGAAGGTTAGCGGGGAAAAGCTCGCCGGTACTTTGTTTCATGCTATCCAACGGCATGAACCCGCCTCGCGCTCGGGGCTGAAGGTCCGGAAGAGACAACCTCGAAAGGAGTATGGGCAATGAGCGAGAAACCGATAAGGGTTCTACTCGTCGAAGACAATCCGGGCGACGCCCGCCTTGTTCGAGAGACGTTAGCGGAGATCGATTCGCCTCAGTTTGAACTCACCCACGTTGAGAGGCTCAGCCATCAGCCAGGCACGGCAGCGTCTCGCTGAGGAGCAGTTCGACGTGGTCCTACTGGATCTCGTCTTACCGGACAAGCCACGTATGGGCAGCTTGATTGAGATACACGACCAAGCTTCGCGCGTGCCTATCGTTGTCCTGACCGGAATGGACGACGAGACAATGGCATCCTGGACTTTGGAAGAAGGCGCGCAAGACTATCTGATCAAAGGCCAGACTGATCGCGAGTCGTTGGTTCGCTGTATCCGACACGCCATCCAGCGCCACCGAACGCAGTCAGGTAAGTTGCGCACCGCGCCCGCCCGGTTCGCATAGCGCTCACCGAAAACCGGCGGCACCCGACTCTTTGATTGTATGCCGGCCGCCAACGAAGTAACGGAGCGAGCCGAGAGAGCGTCTATGTATCGTCGGCTCATGGCGATTCCGACGAGATTCCGACGATGCTCATCGACCCGGAAACAAGCCCGAAGGACGGCGGTCTGACGATGCGCTGTCGGCAGGCGTGCGGCGAGAGTCTGGCGAGAGCAACGGAAGAAGATATGGGCAGGGAGGAAGCGGTACAGCTCTAGAAGCGTGGAACCGGACCGCGCCGCGACGGCCCTCTTTATCCACCGCTTGAAGCCGGTGGCCGGATCGGATTTCACGCTAGTGAAAGGGGATGCCCATGCCTATAGATGGTCGTTCATCCGCCCTAACGGACCAGGAAGTTGCCGAATTGAAGGCCCATCATTTGGCTTGCAGCCACCTTGTAAAGGGCTGCCAGGACGCGATTATCAGATTCCGAGAGAAGACGGCCGAGGTCCAGCAAGGTCAGCAGGCAAGCACCGCGCACCGGGCCATCGAGATTCTGGAAGAGGTGCTTGGCTCTTGGTGTGACACGCTGTCAATTTTGCGCTCTGCTCTTAACCGGACCTCCTCCCGGACCGCCGCCTTTGACGAAAGGTTCGAGTTAATTCCGGGCGTCTTCAAGAACGAGTCTTCCCGGCAGGGCGCGGCTGCTTTTGATGCGAGGCGGAGCTAACGTCGCTGGATAACCGAGTATGAGTGCACTTCGGGGAGGGAGACGGCGCAAAGGACATCCCGGAAACGGAAACGGTACCCGGTTCGATTTGCGCGACGGCGAGAACTTAGCCGACGCCTACCCATCCTTATCTTTGCCCTCTGATTCGACCACTGTCGATGGTTCCCCGACGGCCAGGGCGAGCGGGCCTGCTGATGCGCCGCCCGGCCTCTTGCTTAGTGCTTTAGTTCTGCTGCGCTGCCTCTCCGTTATCGCCTTCGGGGCAGCAGCGCTGATGTCCTTCACGAATCTCGGCTCGCGCGTATTTAACGTAGACGGCGCGCAACAGGCCCTCGCGATTGCACTGGCCGCGACCGGCATCATGGCTGCCTTTGCGGCATGGCTGCGATACCGATCCGATAGATCGAGCCAGAGCCTGCTACTGTTCGTTGCGTTTGCCGGTCTCGCCGCCTTGTACGGCCCTCTCGCCGTCGTCCACACAGCGGGCCCGAACCCGGCTCACCTACTGTTCGCCCCGTTGTCGCGCCTTGTCTTCGCCAGCGGTTTGCTTGCCGCCGTTCTGGGCGTACAGGTCAGATCCCTCACCCGACTTCCTCCTTGGGCCGTGGCGACACTGGTGGTCCTCTTGGGCTGCGCTATCGACGCTGTCATCTACTCGGAAATTGGAACCGTTCTCTACGATGGCATTCCGCAACTCCTTCTGGAACGCGCGGAGGCAGCCGGTCTGTTGGTCAATCTCGTTGCGGTCATCTGCGTGGTCCGAATATGGTGGGGAACACGGCGGCCGTTCCTGATCTACGTCATCGGCGCCGTATGTGCCTTAACCCTGGGCGGAAGCCTATTTCTGATCTCCGACCCGTGGGAAGGGCGCTGGTGGGCGGCGCACCTAGGCATGTTTGTCTCGGCCATCGCTGTTACTGAAGGTGTTGTCGCGGAGCGCTCGCGACGAGGAAGGCTGTCCGAAGTGATGGACTTGGGCGGGCTTTCGCGTCTCGCAGAGAGTACCGTCGACGCTATGCGCGATGGCCTCGCCCTCCACGACGCGACAGGCCACCTGGTCGGCTGGAACCCGGCCGCTGAGCGGATTACTGGCTGGCGTCGCGAGATGGCGGCGCTGCGTTTGTCGCCGACGCTGCCCGAAGGGATGGTCGAGTTACCGGACGCAAAGTGGGTGGATGTCCGTCACTTTAGCGTGCGCCAGAACGGCTATCGCTATCTGGCCACGCTGTTTACGGACGTAACAGAGCGCATGCAAGTCGAGAAGGAGCTCAGAGAGAGCGAGGAGCGGTACCGCAGCCTCGTTGAGGTCTCACCGGACGCTGTCATACTGATGGATCTGGAGGGCACGATTCGGCTCTGTAACCGCCGAGCGGCCGCGCTCCAGGGGCGCGAGAGCGGTGAAGAGCTACTTAACAAGAACTTCTTCGACCTAATCGCCGTCGCCGACCGCGAGCGGGCTTTGGCCAACGCGATGCGGATCGTACAAGAGGGCGGTGTTCGCGACGTCGAGTATCAGATGCTTCGCAGGGACGGCTCGCATTTCTCCGCGGAGCTAAGCGCATCGATCATCCGCGACCTATATGGCAAGCCGCGGGCCGTCACCGCCGTGTTCCGAGACGTTTCGGATCGCAAGCGGACAGAACAAGCTCTGCGGGAGAGCGAGGAACGATACCGGGGTCTCGTCGAGGCCAGTCCGGACGCGGTGGCGTTTTCGGACCTGGGCGGCAGAATACTGCTGTGCAATCAGCAAGCGGCAGTCTTACACGGATTCAGTGATGTAGATGACGCGTTGGGTCACAACCGCTTTGAGCTGATTGCACCCGAAGACCGCGGTTCGGCAATCAATCTATTAGCTCGAACCTTGGATACGGGTGTTGTAACGCGCCGCGAATATGAATTGTTGCGCGTTGATGGGTCTCGATTCCCAGGAGAGATGAGCGCGTCTCGCATCCTCGATCGGGACGGCCAGCCAATGGGACTGACCATGGTCTGGCGGGACATCACCGAGAGGCGACACGCGGACGAGGAGCTTCACCGTACGAACGCCTTCATCGACTTATTGCGGTCGGTCGCGGTCGCCGCCAACGAAGCGACTAACCTAGAGGGGGCGCTCAATTCCGCCCTGAGGCACATTTGCGAACGTGTTGGCTGGCCAGCCGGTCACGCCTATGTCCTGTCAGCTGACGCCGAGCGCCGGCTTGTATCGGCTGGCGTCTGGTACCCTGAGGCGTCGCGGAGGTTGGCGGCACTACGCACCGCGACAGCGGAAACCGGCGGCATAGCTGCTGGCGATAGCCTGGCGGTCCAAGTCTTGGAGACCGGCAAGCCAGCGTGGACCCGCGACCTGAGAGACTGCAGCTTTGCGCGTGGAGAGGCCGCTCTTGCTGCCCGCTTGGCGGCCGCCTTCGCGTTTCCTGTGCGAGTGGGAGACGACGTCGCGGCTGTCCTGGAGTTCTTCTCGAACGAGTTCGAAGAGCCGGACGAACCGCTGCTTGAAGTAATGGCAAGTATTGGCGCTACGCTCGGGCGCGTCGTAGAGCGCAAACGCGCCAGGGATGAAATTGACCGGACGTTCACGCTCTCGCAGGACATGCTCGCCATCATCGGCTTCGATGGTGAATTCAGGCGCGCCAACCCCACATTTTGCGGCACTCTCGGCTTCAGTGAAGTTGAGCTGATGGCGATCCCATACGTTGAGCTGGTCCACCCCGAAGACCTGAACGCATTCGCGACAGAGTTGCACCGCCTCGCGTCCGGAAACCCCGTCAAGGGCTTCGAGATGCGCATGCGTTGCAGAGACGGCTCGTATCGCTGGACCCAATGGAACGGAACGCCGTTCCCATCAGAGCGGGTGATTTACGGCCACGGGCGAGATATTACCGAGCGCAAGCGAACGGAGGAGGCGTTATTGAACGCCACGGACGAGATCCGCGACCTCTATAACGCAGCTCCCTGCGGCTATCACTCGCTCGATCGCGATGGCGTGTTTGTTCGGATCAACGATACAGAGCTCGAATGGTTGGGGTACAAGCGGAGCGAGGTGATTGGCAAGAAGAAGATGGCCGACGTTTTAACACCGCCCGGCAAGAAGGCCTTCGCCCGTAGCCTCCGCGAATTTCAGAAGCGTGGCTGGACGCGGGCGGTCGAGATAGAAATGTTACGGAAGAACGGCACAACTTTCCCCGCCCTGCTGAGCGCGTCAGCCGTCTCGGACGTTGACGGTAAATTCCTGATGACTCGCTCCACAGTCTTCGACATTACCGAGCGCAAGCGAGCTGAGGAAGAGCTGCGGGAGAGCGAGTCGCGAGCGCGCGCCATCGTAAACACCGCGCAGGACGCCTTCGTTGCTATCGATCAATCCGGGCGCATCACCGACTGGAACCCGCAGGCCGAAGCAACCTTCGGCTGGTCGCGGAAAGAAGCGCACGGGCGCAAGCTCGCCGATACCATTATCCCGGCCAGATTTCGTAAGGGGCACAAGTTAGGGCTTCAGCGCTTTGTGCGGACGGGCACAGGCCCGCTCCTCAACAAGAGGATTGAGCTGGCCGCGATCGACAGAGATGGACACGAATTCCCTGTGGAGGTCACGATTTCGCCCGTGCAGATGGGGGCGGAATACACCTTCAACTCATTCATTCACGACATAACCGAACGCAAACAGGCCGAGGCTATGCGCGCTCGCTTGGCCGCCATCGTCGAGTCCTCGGACGATGCAATCATTGGCACAAATCTGAGCGGGGAAATAACCAGTTGGAATAGAGCAGCTACACGCCTGTTCCGGTATTCCACGCGAGAGGCTGTCGGCAAGCCTATCACGATGCTGACGCCACCGGACGTCCCTCAGGAGTTGTCCGCGGCTTCTCCGGGCGAGAAATCGAGCAGAGGTGTTGAGCACTTCGAGACGGTTCGCATGCGCAAGAATGGCAGCCGTTTGGAGGTCTCCCTGACCGTCTCGCCCATTCTGGATGCCGACGGTGTCATAATCGGCGCCTCCACAATTGCGCGGGACGTCACAGCCCGCAAGCGCGCTGAAGAGCTTGCGCGGCGCGCTGAAGACCTGGCGCGGTCGAATGCAGACCTCGAACAGTTCGCTTATGTGGCCTCTCACGACCTCCAGGAGCCGCTGCGCATGGTCACGGGCTACTGCGACCTGCTCCAGCGCCGGTACAAGGGCAAATTAGACACGGATGCTGACGACTTTATTACTTTCGCCGCGGAGGGTGCGCAAAGGATGCAGGAGCTTGTCCGGGGCCTGCTCGAGTACTCGAGGGTAGGGCCGCACGCAAAGATAGAGGTGCCAATCGATTCCGGCGAAGCCTTCGAGCGTGCGCTGGCCAACCTTCGTGTGGCGGTCGATGAGAGCGGTGCGACTGTCAAGCGCGGGCGGTTGCCGACTGTTCTGGCCGACGCTACGCAACTTGAGCACGTATTTCAGAACCTAATTGGCAATGCTATCAAGTTCCACGGTCATCTCACGCCACTCATTTATGTCAAGGCGGCCCGGCAGGACGGCATGTGGCGGTTCTCGGTAAAAGACAACGGCATCGGCATTGATGTGCGCTATGCCGATAAGGTGTTCGCGATCTTCCAGCGGCTTCATGGGCGCGGAGAGTATGCCGGCACCGGCCTGGGCCTGGCTATCTGTAAGAAGATCATCGAACGCCATGGTGGCAGCATCTGGTTCGAATCGGAGCCGGGTCATGGAACGACTTTCTATTTCACGCTGCCGGCGAGAGGAGGGACAGGACCATGAGCAAGCGAAGGAAGGCCGGAAATGTGGAGGCAACGAACGCGCTCGAAGCCCCGACCAGACCGATTGAGATCTTGCTTGTCGAAGACAACCCAGCGGACGTCCGTATGACAGTGGAGGCGCTCAAGGACTGCCGCGTGAGCAACAAGCTAAGCGTGGTAGAGGACGGCGAGCAGGCACTCATGTTCCTGCGCCGGCACGATGGTTATGCAGGACGCACGCGCCCGGACTTGATCTTGCTCGACCTGAATCTGCCGAGGAAGGACGGTCACGAGGTTCTAGCCGAGATCAAGGCGGACCCCGATCTCAGAAAAATACCAGTCGTCGTGCTAACAACCTCCGAAAACGAGCGCGATGTTCGAAAAGCTTATGACCTGAACGCCAACTGCTATATCACCAAGCCGGGCGGGCTCGAGCAGTTCGTGAGCGTCATGAAGTCCATTCAGTACTTCTGGTCAAGCGTAGTGCAGTTACCCTCAGTGGCTACCTAGGCAGCCCTGCATGACCGCGACACGGCGAAGGCCCGTCAGGGTGTTGTTCGTGGAAGACAACCCCGGTGACGCGCGTCTGGTTAAGGAGGCGCTGGCCGACGTCCGATCGGCCGACTTCGAGGTTACTCATGTAGAGCATCTGCACGAAGGTCTCCGACAACTGGCCCGGCGCAAGTTCGATGTTATCCTTCTGGACCTGCTCCTGGGTGATACCCCACGCCTGGGCGCGCTCCTCGAGATTTACGAACAGGCATCACGCGTGCCCGTGGTAGTCTTGACCGGACTCGAAGATGAATCGCTGGGGCGCTGGGCAAGGAAGGA
>WNFX01004889.1_pt1 | contig 14221 bp, 16 predicted proteins | sample 5400111 | NCBI WGS metagenome assembly WNFX01 (sample SAMN13153363, study PRJNA577476) | soil metagenome | isolation source: 40 cm soil or saprolite under grassland replicate 1 | place: USA:California | collected 2016-06-15 | reverse complement strand
AGCAGCGGCGCGATCACCGCGCGCGCCGACGGGTCGGTGAGCTTGCCCGCGCGCGTTCGGAAGACGATCTGGTCGGAGTCCCCCGCCTGCGTGGGAAAGCGGCTTTGCAGCAGGTCGACCGCGTGCTGCGAGTCAGTGTTGGGAAGCGAGAAGTTGTTCGCGTTCCGCTTGCCCACCGCCTGCGAGGCGGCGAGGACGCCGACGGCGAGGACGATCCAGGCGACGACGACGATCCGGCGGTGTGCGATCGTCCAACGAGTCAGCTTCAGCATCGAGAGCTCCAATCCGGGGCGGGAATCTTCACGTTTCGCAAACTTGCACGACGTGCAGAGAATAGACGACTGATGCACAGAACGCAAATATTCACGACGTGCAGGATATATGCGTATACTGAGCGGCCATGAACGCGGAACTCGGTCTACGCGAGCGTAAGAAGCAGCGGACGCGGGAGACGATCGCCCGCGCCGCGCGCGAGCTCTTTGCCGACCGCGGCTACCACGCCACGACTCTGCCGGAGATCGCGGAGGCCGCCGACGTCTCGACGCGGACGATCTTCGCCTACTTCCCGAGTAAGGAAGACATCCTCTTCAGCGACTTTCCGATCATGAAGGAAGCACTCGCGCACGCACTCGCCGAACGGGCCGAAGGTGAAGACGCGCTCGAGACGGTGCGGAAGTTCATCCTTTCGCTGCACGAGCTCGAGAAGACAGACCTCGACGAGAAAATGCGTCTCTGCATCGAGAACGACGAGACCCTCCGCAGTCACCTGCGAGCTCGGCTCGCCTCCCTCGAGGAACTGATCGCCCCGGCGATCGCCAAAGACCTCGGCGCAGCCGACGACGACCTTCGTCCACAGGTCGTCGCCGCCTCCCTCACCGCCGCCTTCAACGTTTTGACCGAGCGAGGTGAAGGCCCGAGAGGAAAACCGAAAACCGAAGAGGACGTGGCCGCGCAAATCGACCCGATCATCACGTTCCTGCGCGGCGGCCTCGACGCCCTCAAGGGGCCTCGCACGAGCGCGGATTCTCCGCAGTCTGCGGGCTAAGAAGCGGCTGCGCGCGGCACGAGCTCGAGCGTCGCCGCTCGCGCGTCCGGCGTGAACAGCGGGTCGACGTAGCTGGCGTCGTAGCGCTGGTACTTCGTCCGGTAGGCGGTTTCGATTTCGTCGTTGACGTCGTCGTCGGCTTCGACGAAGAGGACGTCCTTGTCGACACCGCCGGCGCGGATGTGTCCTTCGTGCCGGTCTTCCGTGCCGCGGAACCAGCTCGAGCTGCGCCCGTTCACCGACCGAACGTAGAGGTCGTCGCCGAGGCGGACGACCCAGATCGTCACGGGCTTTCGCAGGGCGCCGTCGGGTCGTGCGGACGCAAGCTGCAACTCGTCCGCGGCCGCGATCTTCTCGAGCTCGTCGCTTGTCCAGGCGGTCACCAGGGTTTTAGTGAAGCACGGGACGCCGCCCAGTGTTCAGCGTTCTGGCACCGGCCGCTCGTCCTCCTCGCGTTCGAGGATTTCCTCACGCTCGCCCTCGTCGTCGCCGTACCCCTTGTGCTCCTGGTCGTGCAGCAGCGGGATTCGTGCCGATGCTGCTTGTCTCCGGGCTTGTGGTCGCTCATAAGGGCTCCTCCAGCCAGTTCGCGGTCTCGCCCAGGTGGTCTCGTGCTGAGCGTAGGGTGCGGCGACTCGCGTTTGCTGTCTGACTTGGGAGGTCGATATGACCGTCGTTGACCTGCGTGCCCGTCCCGGCCTGCGGCCAGGTGGGGGACGATGGCTGGTCCCGCCCTGGGTTGCGCCTGCGCTTTTCTTGTGCGCTGTGGTCCTCGTTCCTTGGACAGCCTTCCTGTTTTTGACACTCCCTCCGCACTATCGAGCGAACCACTGGCCGCTTGCGGTCGCGTCCGCGGTCCTGGTCGAGCTTCCTCTCGCGGCTCTGTGCTTCTGGATGGCGACGAACCTCGCCCACGCGGTGGAAGTCGCACGACCCTTCCTCCAAGCCGCTGGATTCACTGTGAGCAACAATCGGCTTGTCCCACCGAGCTCGAGCAGCGCGGCAGATGCAGGCTGACCACGACGCGGTCATCGTCGGCAGCGGGATCAACTCGCTGGCGTGCGCCGCGCTGCTGGCCAGGGCCGGTTGGGACGTTTGCGTGCTCGAGCGCGGCGCGCAGCTCGGCGGCGCGATCCAGACGGCCGAGCTCACCGAGCCCGGGTTCCAGCACGACGTCTTCAGCGCCTGGCATCCGCTCTGGGTCGGAGGCGCGGCGCATGCCGAGCTGAGCGACGACCTCGCGGCGCGCGGGCTCGAGTACCTGAACACCGACTATCCGACGGCGACGCTCTTTCCGGACGGCGAGGCCGCGTTCCTGCTCCGGAGCGCGGATGCGAACGCGGAGGAGCTCGACCGCCATGCTGCCGGGGACGGGGATGCCTGGCGGGGCGTGCTCGACGGGTTCCTCCCGAATGCCGACCTGGCGTTCGGGGTGCTGGGGACGGAGCTCTGGTCGAAGGACGGGCTCGCACTGGGGCTGAAGGCCTACCGCAGGCTCGGACGGCGCGGTCTCGTCGAGTTCACGGGGAACGTGCTCGCCACGAGCCGTGACTGGCTGGCCGACACCTTCGCGTCGGAGCGCGCGCACGGGCTGCTCGCGCCGTGGGTGCTGCACACAGGGCTCGGGCCCGACGCGGCGGTCTCCGGGTTCATGACGCAGGTGATCGCAGTTGCCCTCCAGGAGGGCGGCATGCCGATCCCGCGCGGCGGCGGCGCGCGACTGGTCGGTGCGCTCGTGCAGCTGATTCGCGACCGCGGCGGCGCCTGCGAGACGGGCCGCGACGTCGAGCGTGTCCTCGTCGAGCAAGGCGAGGCAGTCGGAATCCGGCTCTCCGGCGGCGACACCGTGACGGCGTCCCGAGCGGTGATCGCGAACGTTACGCCGACGCAGCTCTACGAACGCCTGCTCGACGGCGAAGCGAGGCCGAAGGTCGCTGCGAGCGCGTGCCGCTTCCGCTACGGGCGTTCCGAGATGCAGATCCACTTCGCGCTCTCGGAGCCACCGAGGTGGGAGGGAGACGACCGGCTCGCGCGCACCGCCATCGTCCACCTGGCACCGGGGCTCGACGGTGTCTCCCGTGCGGTGAACGAGGCTGAGCGCGGGCTTCTGCCGGCCGAGGCGACAGTCGTCGTCGGCCAGCCGCTCACGATGGATCCTTCGCGGGCGCCCGACGGAGCCGGCCTGCTCTGGGTTCAGCTCCAGGAGCTGCCCTGGGACGTCAAGGGCGACGCGGCCGGCGAGCTCGACACGAAGGACGGCACCTGGACCGAGGAGCTGCGCGAGCGCTACGCCGACCGGATCCAGGCGCGGATTGCCGTGCACGTGCCGAACCTCGATTCGGCGCTCCGTAAGCGTGTCGTGCTTTCGCCGGCCGACCTGCAGGCCGCGAACATCAACCTGCAGCACGGCGACCCCTACTCAGGCTCGCTCGCGCTCGACCAGAACCTGCTCTGGCGGCCGTTCCCGGCGAGCCCAGGGCACGCGACTCCGGTTCGCCGGCTATGGCACATCGGGGCCAGCACCCACCCGGGGCCCGGCCTCGGCGCCGGCTCCGGCACGCTCGTTGCGAAACACCTGCTCGAGCCGCCCCTCCTCGAACGCATGAGGAAGCGCGTCAGGCGATGAGCACGCGGGTCTCGATCTCGCAGATCACGACTGTGTCGGCGTCCTTCGCCGACGATCTCGACTCTTACCGGGCGGCCGGAGCAGATGGAATCGGGATCTGGGAGTTCAAGCTCGCCGAGGACTCGCTCGAGCGGTTTCGGCAAAGCGGCCTTACGGCGGCGACCGCGGTCCCGGCGGTGCCGTCGATCCTGCCTTTGCCGCTGATGGAGGGGCCGACCGACCCCGGGGCACGCATTGAGGCGATCTGCGCCGGAATCCGGCGGCTTGCGCCATTCGACCCGGCGTGCGTGCTCTTCCTGACCGGCCCCGGCGACGACCGTCCAGCGATCCTGGACGGGCTGCGCGCGATCGGCGAGGAAGGCGCGCGCTCAGGGGTCAGGGTCGCCCTCGAGCCGATCCAGCGCGAGTTCGCGCACCTCTGGTCGATCGTCAGCTCGCTCGACGAGGCCGCGGCGCTGATCGCCGAGTCCGGCGCAGACGTCGGGTTGATGTACGACTCCTGGCACCTCTGGCGCGAGCCCCTCGAGCAGCTCGAACGTCACCGCCATCGCATCTTCGGCGTCCACGTCGCCGACTGGCGGGACCCCACGCGCAACACGAACGACCGCGTCCTCCCCGGAGACGGCGTGATCGAGTTCGGGCCGATCCTCGAGGCGCTCCGCTGGGACGGCCTCTTCGACCTCGAGATCTTCTCGGACGCGGAGCTGCCGGGCTCGCTCTGGCGGGAAGACCCCAGCGACGTCTCAACTCAAGGGGTCGAGAAGCTCCGTCAGGTCCTGTCGACCGGAACCGTTTATCGAGCCCAACCGTAGTAAGTTCTACTTCCGAGAGGGCGGACTCACGAGAGGAGACGCAGTGACGAAGATGACCAGGTGGAGCGCTTTGGGGGCGCTCCTCGGAGCGGCCGTCGCGGTCGCCGCTATCGCAGGCGCGACGGTAAGTCACGCTGGGACCGACGCGAAGAAGCCGATCGTGATCGGATGGGCCTTCGACTCGAAGGGCAACATGGCCCCGTTCGACGATCCGGCGCTGGCGGCCGCGAAGATCCGCGTCAAGCAGATCAACGCCAAGGGTGGCGTCGACGGACGGCACCTTCAGATCAAGACATGTGATACCCAGAACAACAATCCGGCCACGGCCAAGGCCTGTGCGATCAGCCTGCTCGGTCAGGGCTCCAACATCATCTTCACGACGTGCGATGTCGACTATGCGACGCCTGTCGTGCAGGCGGCGATCAACCGCGGCGTGCTCGCGGTGGCTCCCTGCATCGGCACCGATCAGATGGGGCCGAAGCGCTTCGCCGCCAAAGGGAAGCTTGCGTTCAGCTTCGGCAACGTGGCCCAAGACGAGGGCTCCGCGATGGCGCAGTACGCCTACAGCCGCGGTTGGAAGACGGCGGCGCTTGCCACCAACACCTATCTCGTCTACTTCAAGAACGTCGTCCAGGCGTTCGACATCCGGTTCAGGCAGCTCGGCGGCAAGATCGTCGACCGCGAGTCGTATGCGACGGGCGCAAACAACGTCAACAGTGCAGTCACTCGCCTGAACAGCCACAAGGCGGCTGTCTACGTCACGTCGACCGCGTTCGGGGAGCTACCCGCATTCGTCTCCGGCATTCGGTCGCTTGGCAACAAGACGCCGATCCTCAACTCGTGGGCCGGTGATGGGACCTACTGGGCCACAAACAACCCGAAGGTCACGAACTACTACTGCGTGACCTACGCATCGGTCTTCGGCGACGATCCGTCGAGTGCGGTCCGCGCGATGATCGCGTCGCTCAAGCGGGCCAACGCCGCACCGGGCACCGGCGGTTTTCTCGGCGGTGCGGACGCGATCGACGGGGTCGTCATCGCGATCAAGCGGGCTCACGGGTCGACGAAGGGTTCCGCGCTTGCCGCGCAGCTCGTGAAGTTCAAGCGCGTCCCCGTCCTGGGAGGCAGGATCAGCTTCTCGACGAGGCTGCATACGGTCTACGGACGTGACTATCGCGTGATCCAGATCCAGAACAACAAGGCCAGCTTCAAGGGTTTGGTGCGGGCGAAGGTCATCCCGAAGCTGTAGTTGGTCGATCCGGCGTCGGCCAGCGGGATCGAGAGGAGGCCCGAAGAAACCCTTCGGGCCTCCGCCGTTTCCCGTTCCTTCGAGGGTGTACAGGCGCTGCAGGAGGTCACCCTCGAGCTGCGCCGCCACGAGGTTGTCGGCCTCGTCGGGCCGAACGGCGCCGGCAAGTCGACTCTCGTGAACGTGCTCGCCGGCTTCGATCTGCCGAGCTCCGGCTCGGTCGAGCTCCGCGATCGCGAGATCACCCGCTGGAGCGCCCATCGGCGTGCGCGGTCCGGGCTGACCCGGACGTTCCAACACAGCCGCTCGCTTCGAGCGTTGTCGGTCCGGGAGAACGTCGAGGTCGCTGCGCTCGGGGTCGGCACTGGGACACGCGAAGCGCGACGGCGGGCCAAGGAGTTGTTGGAGAAGCTAGGGCTGACCGACTTGGCCGACGTTCGCGCCGGCTCGCTGGCCCAGGGCGACGAGCGCCGTCTCGGGGTCGCTCGCGCGCTCGTCACCGTGCCCGACTTCGTGCTGATGGACGAGCCGGCGGCGGGCTTGCCGGAGGCAGAAGTGCCCGAGTTCGCGGAGGTTGTCCGCTCGGTCCGGGACGACTACCGGGCCGGGGTGCTGCTGATCGACCACAACATGGCCCTCGTGATGGGCGTCTGTGATCGGATCCACGTGCTCGACCAGGGCTGCACCCTGGCGGCCGGGACGCCCGAGGAGATCCGGGGCGACCTCAACGTCGCCGCCGCCTACCTGGGCGAGAGCGCGGTCGACACCGATGTCTGAAGCGGTCGCACTCGAGCTCGACGACGTCGAGGTTCGGTACGGGAGCGTCTCCGCCGTGCGCGATCTGACGCTCAGGGTCGGCAGGGGCGAGATCGTCGGACTGATCGGCCCGAACGGGGCAGGCAAGTCGACGACCCTGAACGCGATCATGGGTCTGTTGCCCTCTCAGCGCGGCGAGATCCGGTTGCACGGGAAGGCGTTGCGGCGCCGCTCGGCCGAGTCGATCGCGCGGGCCGGCATTGCGCTCGTGCCAGAAGGCCGGCGGATCTTCGGCGACTTCACGGTCGAGGAGAACCTTCGTCTCGGCCTGGCGGCGCGCCGGAGGCCGTACATCGGCGACCCCATGGCCCCGGCCTTCGAGCTCTTTCCAATCCTGAGCGAGTTTCGGCGTCGGCAGGCCGGGGCGCTGTCGGGCGGCCAGCAGCAGCAGCTCGCCATCGGGCGGGCGCTCGTGTCCCGCCCCGACATCCTGCTCCTGGACGAGCCTTCGCTCGGCCTCGCGCCGCTCGCCGTCGACGCGATTTTCAAGGCCTTCACGGATATCCGTGAGGTCGGAACGGCGATCCTGCTGGTCGAGCAGCGGGCGCAGCGAACCGTCGCGCTTGCCGACCGCACGCACGTCCTCGTCGGAGGCGAGCTGCGAATGAAGCTCGGACCGGCCGACGCGGAGAACACCGAGAAGATCATCGCCGCCTATCTCGCCTCATGAGCGTCCTCGCCTCGATCGATCTCCAGACGCTCGGCGACGCGTTCGGGCAGGGAGCGATCTACGCGTTGATGGCCGTCGGGATCGGGCTCGTCTTCGGAGTCCTGCGGCTCGTCAACTTCGCCTACGGACAGCTGATCATGGCGGGTGCCTACACGCTCGCGTACACGTCGGGCTGGCCCGTCGTGGCGAGCATCGTTGCCTGCTTCGCGGTCGTCGTGGCTCTCTCACTCGCCATGGATCGCCTCGTCTTCCGGCCGCTTCGCTCCTCGTCTCCCGCCGTGATGCTCGTGACCACGTTCGCAGTCTCGTTCCTGCTCCAGTCGGTGGCGCTGATCGTCGACCTTCGCGACGGCACGCTCGGCCAGGTCGCGAGCTCGGTCGCACCCTTGAACCAGGCGATCACGGTAGGGGGCGTCGAGGTCCGCAAGGTGACGTTCGTCGCGGTCGCGGTCGCCCTGGTTGCCCTCGCGGCGTTGGCGCTCGTGCTCACGCGGACAACGATCGGGCTCCATACGCGGGCGGCGGCAAGCGATTTCCGCACCGCGCGGCTGCTCGGCGTGCGGGCCAACCGCGTGATTGCGTTCGCGGTGGTCGTCTCCGGGCTCCTCGCCGCGGCGGTGGCCGTCCTGCTCACCGTCCAGAACCCGTTTGTCCAGCCGACGTTCGCCCTCGAAGACACGATCATCGTCCTCGTCGGGGTCGTCGTGGGCGGGATCGATCGCCTCTGGACGGCGACGCTCGGAGGCTTTGCGATCGGCTTCGTCTCCGTTCTCGTCAACGCTGCTCTCCCCACAGACAAGACGGTGTTTCTCCCTTCGGTCGTCTACGCGCTGGTGATCGTCGTCCTGTTGCTGCGGCCCGCGGGTCTCTTCGCATGGGGACGCAGGGCCGCGGTGGAGCGGGTGTGAGGCTCCCGCTGGGCGCACTTGTCGAGCTGCTCGGCCCGGTGCTGCTCGTCGTCGTCGTCGGCCTTGTCGCCACGACGGCCTCGGCCTCGAACAAAATCTATTTCCTGAATGCGCTCGTCTCGGTCGCGATCGTGGTCGCGATCTACGTCTTCGTCGGAATCTCGGGAGTTCTCTCCTTCGGGCAGATCAGCTTCGTCGCGGTAGGCGCGTTTGCGGCGGGGGTCATGACAGTGCCTGTCGTGTCGAAGAAAGGCGTGCTGACCAGCATCTTTCCGCTGCTGCGCGACCACTCGGTGGGCAATGTCCCCTCACTCCTGCTGGCGGCGGCGCTGGGCGGCGTGTTCGCGTTCGTGGTCGGGATGCCGCTGATGCGCCTGTCGGGACTCGCCGCCGGGATCGCGACCTTCGCCGTGCTCGAGATCACGCACAACGTGCTGAGGGAGTGGACGAAGATCGGGCCGGGCGCGACCACCCTCGCGCTGGTCCCCGAGACGACGGGAGCCCTGCAGGCGACGCTCGGTGCGCTCGTTGCGATCGCGGTCGCGTTCTTCTACCAACGGAGCCGCCGCGGCCGACTGCTGCGCGCCTCCCGCGAGGACCCGGCGGTTGCGAGGAGCGTGGGGGTGAACATCCACCTCGAGCGGCTGCTGGCCTTCACCGTCTCCGGCGCGCTGGCGGGTTTCGCCGGTGGCCTCTACGTCCACCTGCTGGGTTCGATCACGACGGAGCAGGTCTACCTCGAGCTGACCTTCCTGACGCTGGCGATGCTCGTCATCGGTGGTCTCACGAGTCTTTGGGGAGCCGTGGTAGGCGCGCTCGCGGTGAGCGGGCTCGACTCATTTCTCAGCCAGGCTGAATCCGGCGTTCATCTCGGCTTCAAGCTCACGCTGCCTCAGGGAACCCGTCTCGTCTTCCTCTCGGCGATCATGGCCCTTGTGCTGATCTTGCGTCCCTCGGGCCTCACGGGGGGCCGCGAGTTCCGGCTGCCGTGGAGTAAATGACCCGCCTGTCACCGCTTCTCTAGCTCGTCGTGTGCCTGTTGGGCGAGAGCCCGAAGCACCGCCGTGAAGGCGTCCGCGAGCTCGCCCAGGTCGTCGCCCAGCAATGAACGCATGTCACGCAGCACGATCTTGCTGCGGCCGGGCTCCGGGGCCCACGACGGCGAGGCGAAGCGGTATGTCGACCGCAGCGTCGAGGTCTCGCGCGAGGAGCTTGGCTCCGGCGGCGGGATAGCCGAACACGAGCGTCCACGCAGTGAAGCCGGGCGCGCCCTCCGCGGCCATGTCGTGTCCGTGGTCGACGACGGCGTATTCGGTGATCTCGCGCGATCGCAGCGCCTCGCGCAGTGCGGAGACGGTCGCCTTCGGCGCTGCGTCGACCGGGACGCGCCTCGCCGAGCCGGAGCTGGCAGCGATCGCCGCAGCCGCTTCAGAGGTCGAGGCGAGCGAAGGGCAGGTGCTCGCGACCGAGGGCGACTTCGGGCATGCGATGTATGCGATCGAAACGGGCACGGCGGATGTCCGAGTCAACGGAGCCACGCAGACAACGCTTGGTCCCGGGGAGGTCTTTGGAGAGATCGCGGCGATCGCCTCCGGCCGCCGCACCGCGTCCGTGGTCGCCACCTCGCCGATGCAGCTGATCACACTCTTCAAGCGCGACTTGTGGGCGCTCGAGCGAGACGCGCCTGCCGCCGCAGAACGGCTGCGCGCGCTGATCTCCGAGCGCCGCGCCGCCGCCGACGAGACACAACCCTCCTAGTACTTCAGGAGGCGCACGTTTCCGACTGGAGCTCGCGGTCGACCGCGAAGTACGCGTTCGTCAGGAGAGAGCGGACTGCCGGCCCGAGGTCGACGCCGCCGTCATCTGCGAGCTCGAACAGGTAGCGGATCTCCTCCATCGCGTCGAGCCCTTCGGCGTTGCTCGCACAGTCCATTGAGATTCGCTCGATCTTCACCCAACAAGTATCGGCGCGCACGGCGCTGCCCGAAAGGGGGATGCGAAAATAGATCGGCTGGCGATGATTTGTCCCTGGGCAGTGGGCAGCTCGCCGCTTATCCCGTTGCTCCACCAAGCAGCGCCATCGAGGGCGGTTTCCGTCGCAGGGCCGCCCTCTCTTTTTGAGAGCTAGGCGACCGCGAAGGCGGGCTGCGGCGCGTAAATCGAGATCAACGTCTCGGAGAGCTCGTGCTGGCGCGCCACGATCTCGCGGCGATTCCGCTCGAGCTCGCGAGGCTCCGCTCCCGTTGCGCGAAGCGTCTGACGCTGCTCGACGAGTGTTGCGATTTCTCGCTCGAGGGTCTCGATGCGGGGATCCGGTTTTGCCACGACTCCACATATGACGTGCGAACGCGAACTCTTGCTGCACCAAAGCGTAAAAAGTGTGTAAGCGTCCTCAGACGGCGAGAATGCCGACGTGCTGGGAGCGACCATCGAGCAGCGGATCCGGGAGCTCGCGCTCTCGTTTCCCGAAACCTATGAAGATCACCCGTGGGGCGATTTTCCCGTCTTCAAGGTCGGCGAGAACAAGGTCTTCGCGTGGCTCACGATCGAGCCGACGGCCGTTCAGTTGACGCTCAAGCTGACCGCGGAAGAGCGCGAGGTCGCGCATCTGCTTCCGTACGTCAGCATCGCCCGTTACGTCGGCAGGTACGGCTGGATCACCGCGACGGTGACCGACGAGGAAACGCTCGCCGCAGCGCTCGAATGGCTGCGCGAGAGCTACTGGCTGAAGGCGCCGGCCAACCTGCGCGAGGCCGCCTGGGTGTAAGCCCTCTCAATCAGCGCCCGGGTCGTCGTCCGCGTCGCCGTCGGTCGCCTCGGGTCTGGAACCGGAGACTCTTCAAGCTCTTCGTTGCGGTCGTCTTCCCGAGGGTGAGAAGTATCCTGATCTGCCATGAAAGTCGTCCTTCCCGACAACTCCGAACTTGAACTTCCCGACGGCGCGACGGGGCGGGACGCCGCTGCCGCGATCGGTCCGAAGCTCGCCGAGCAGGCGGTTCTCCTTCGTTCGGATGGTCACGTCCAGGATCTACGTTTGCCGCTCGAGGACGGCCAGAAGATCCAGATCCTGACCACTCGGGACAAGGACGATCCTGACGCGCTCTACGTCCTTCGCCACTCGACCGCCCACCTGCTGGCCGAGGCTGTCCGCCGCCTGTACCCCGGCGTGAAGATCGCGATCGGGCCCCCGATCGAGAACGGCTTCTACTACGACTTCGAGTTCCCCGAGCCGATCTCGGAGGGCGATCTGGAGGGCATCGAGGCAGAGCTGCAGAAGGAGATCTCCGAAGGGCGCGAGTGGAATCGGGAGGAGATCTCGCGCGAGGAGGCACGACGCCGTTTCGAGGCTGAGGAAGAGCCGTACAAGGTCGAGCTCGTAGACACCGCTGACGGCGACATCTCCCTCTACACCCAGGGCGACTTCACCGATCTCTGCCGGGGGCCGCACCTGCAGAACTCCAAGCCGATCAAGGCGTTCAAGCTGACCGGGCTCGCGGGGGCCTACTGGCGCGGCGACGAGCACAACAAGCAGCTGACCCGGATCTACGGCACGGCCTTCTACGACCAGGCCGACCTGGACAAGTACATGGAGCGTCTGCAGCAGGCGCGCGAGCGTGACCACCGCCGGTTGGGAACGCAGCTCGACCTGTTCCACCTCTCCGACCACTCTCCGGGCTCCCCGTTCTGGCACCCGAAGGGGATGGTGATCTGGAACGAGCTCGAGGACCTGCGACGCCGCGAGAACGGACGGCGCGGCTACCTCGAGGTGAAAACGCCCCTGCTCTACGACGTCGACACCTATGTCACCTCGGGTCACTATGACAACTACGCCGAGAACATGTTTTTCGTCGAACAGCACGAGGAGGAGAAGCGCCTCGCGTTGAAGCCGATGAACTGCCCCGGCCACATGCTCTTGTTCGGTAGCCAGCTACGGAGCTACCGCCAGCTTCCGATGCGGTTCGCCGAGGCGTCGACGCTGCACCGCGACGAGCCGAGCGGGACGTTGCACGGCCTGCTGCGGGTCAAGCACATCACGCAGGACGACGCGCACATCTTCTGTAGTCCGGAGCAGATCGAGGACGAGATCTTCGCCTGCCTGGACTACGCCTCGTATCTCTACGACCTCTTCGGGATGGAGGCCCGGTTCGAGCTCTCGACGAGGCCTGAGAAGAAGCTCGGCACCGACGAGGAGTGGGACTTCACCGAAAACGCTCTGCGAAACGCGCTCGACCGGCGCGGAATCGACTACCTCGTCCACGAGGGCGACGGCGCGTTCTACGGCCCGAAGATCGACCTCCACATGACGGACGTGCTCGGTCGGTCGTGGCAGATGGGGACGATCCAGCTCGACTCGCAGATGCCGGCCCGGTTCGGGCTCACGTACATGGGCACGGACAACCAGGAGCACACGCCGTATGTCATCCATCGCGCGCTGCTGGGCTCGCTGGAGCGCTTCATCGGGATCCTGGTCGAGCACTACGGCGGCGAGTTCCCGTTCTGGCTCGCTCCGGTACAGCTACTTGTGCTGCCCGTGGGCGCGGATCACCGTGAGGCGGCGCGCGAGCTCGGGGGGCGTTTGCGGGAAGCCGGCTACCGGGTCGAGGTGGACGAGCGAGACGACACCGTCGGCAAGCGGATCCGCGAGGCCGAGCTGGAGAAGATTCCGTACGTGATCGTCTACGGCGACCGCGAGTCGGACGACTCCCTGGCGATCCGCGAGCGCCACGGTGCGCAGTCCACGAAAAGTTTGCGCGTGCTCCTCGACGAGCTTGCTACCCTCTGAACCCTGAAAAGTAGGAGCGGACCCGTTCCTCACCCTCAGGGCCGAGAGCAAGTAGGAGCGGACCCGTTCCTCACCCTCAGGGCCGAGAGCCTATTGGGGGTTCAACCGAGTCGAAAAGGACGAGGAAACGGGCCGCTGCACGCAGCGGTTTTGTCGTTCTAGAAGGAGGAGCTGGCAGCTTGGTGAGAAGTTCTTGAGGCCCCGGCGACGGTTCACAGCCGACCCGCCGCGGCCACCGCGGAATGAGGCGCTGAACGAAAACATCCGCGCCTCGCGGGTCCGGCTGATCGGCGAAGAGGGGTCTCAGCTGGGCATCAAGACGAAGGACGAGGCGCTCGATATCGCGCGTGATCACGATCTCGACCTCGTCGTCGTCGCCCAGCAGGCTGATCCGCCCGTCGCGCGGATCATGGATCACGGGAAGTACCGCTACGAGCAGGAGCAGAAGGCCAAGCTCGCCCGCAAGCACCAGTCTCAGGTCAACGTCAAGGAGATCAAGTTCAGGCCCAAGATCGGGATCCACGACTACAACACCAAGAAGGGACACGTCGAGCGCTTCCTCAACCAGCGCGCGAAGGTGAAGGTGACGATCATGTTCCGGGGTCGCGAGACGACGCATCCGGAGCGTGGGCGGGACCTGCTGACGCGGCTGGCGGAGGACGTCAAGGAGATCGGCCAGGTCGAGCAGCAGCCGCTCCTCGACGGACGCAACATGACGATGCTGCTCGGGCCCACGAAAAACGCGGGAGTGACGCAAACAGATGCCGAAGATCAAGAGACAGAGCGCAGCGAAGAAGCGGTTCAAGGTGACCGGAACGGGCAAGCTGATGCGCCGGCCGGCAATGAAGAGCCACTACCTCGAGAAGAAGTCGGCTAAGAAAAAGCGCGGCTTCGACAAGGACATCGCGCTCGACGAATCGAACGTCAAGTCCGTCAAGAAGCTGCTGGGGATGAGGTAAGTGCCGCGGGTCAAGCGATCCGTCCACGCGCGCAAGAAGCGCCGCAAGGTCCTCGAGCAGGCCAAGGGCTACTGGGGGCTCAAGCACTCGACCTACCGCCAGGCGAAGGAGCAGGTCGAGCACTCGCTCGCCTACGCCTACCGCGACCGGAAGAACCGCAAGCGCGAGTTCCGCCGGCTCTGGATCCTGCGGATCAACGCCGCGGCCCGGCAGAACGGGCTCTCGTACAACCAGTTCATCGCCGGCTGCCGCAAGGCCGAGATCGGGCTCGACCGGAAGGTGTTGGCCGACTTGGCCGTGTCCGACCCGGAAGCGTTTTCGGCGATCGCCGAGCAGGCGAAGTCGGCGCTCGC
>WNFX01004511.1_pt1 | contig 14223 bp, 9 predicted proteins | sample 5400111 | NCBI WGS metagenome assembly WNFX01 (sample SAMN13153363, study PRJNA577476) | soil metagenome | isolation source: 40 cm soil or saprolite under grassland replicate 1 | place: USA:California | collected 2016-06-15 | reverse complement strand
GTACTGGCGCGGCTGGAGCGGCTGGATCCGGCCGGCCGGGCTCTGCTGGAACTGGTCGCGGTCGCCGGCGACGCGGCCTCCCCGGCGGTCCTCGCCCGGGCCGCCGGGCCTGAGGCGGGGGACCTGGAGACGGTCCTTCGCCGGCTCCGCGAATCCGGTCTGGTGACCGAGGAGCCCGCAGGCTCCGGCCTCGTTTACCGCACCACGCACCCGCTGGTCGCCGAGGTCGCTTATGGCGAGCTGCCGGAGACCCGGCGGCGCCGGCTCCACGCCGGCGTCGCGGCCGCCCTCGAGGCGCTACGCCCGGGCGACCTGGAGCGGCTCGCCCACCATTACCGGGGCGCGGCCTGGGAGGCCGACCCGCGGCGCGCGCTGGAAGTCCTGGTCGCGGCGGGCCAGCGAGCCGAGGAACTGCGCGCCGACGCCGAAGCTGCCGGCCATTTCGCGGCTGCCCTGGCTCTTGCCCGCACCGACCGGCCTGCCATGGTGGCGGAACTGCTGGAGCGCCTCGGCCACGCCCGGTCCCGCTCGGGCCAGCTCGCGGCGGCCGCGGCGGCCTGGTCGGAGGCCGCCGGGCAGCGCGAACGATCCGGCGACCGGCCGGCCACCGCGCGCCTGCGGGGCCTGCTGGCGCTGGTCGAATGGGACCGGGGGCGGTCCGACGCGGCGAAGGCGCAGTTGGCCGCCGGGTTCCAGGCGGTCGAGCGCACCGGCGCCGCCCTGGAACTGACCGACCTGCACCAAATCCGGCTGCAGTTGCTGGCACGGGCGGGCGATCCCGCCCGCGTGGAGGAAGAGGCGGCCACCCTACTGGCCCTGGCAGAGCGCACCGGAACGCGGCGGGCGGTAGCCGGGGCACACCTGGCCCGTGCCGACATGGCGTTCCTGCGCGGCGACTTCGCGGCCGCCCGCGAGCACGGCCAGCAGGCACTCGCCGTGGCAGAGCAGGCCGGGATCAGCACGCTTGCCGCTCTCGCGCACCGGCACATGAGCGCGGCGGCTGCCAATGCCGGCCACCACCGCCTGGCCCGTGAGGATGCACTCGCCGACCTCGCGCTGGCCCAGCAGACCGGCTCACCGACCCTCGAGCTGGGCGCCCGGTTCGGCATGCTGATGATCGACATGCTCACCGACGCCTGGGAGGAGGTGCTGCGGAACGCCGTCGAACTGCTTGCCCACGGCTACCGGGTCGGGTCCGCCCGCGGCGTCGCCACCGCCCTTGCCGTGCGCGCGCTCGTCTTCGCCCACCGTGGCCGGCCGGAGGAGGCAGAGCGGTGCCTGGCCGAAGCGCGGGAGGTCTACGGCGCGGCCGCCGCAGCGGATCGCCACATCTTCGTGGTGGTCGAGATCGCCGAGGCGGTGGCCGCGCTGGCCACCGGCAACCCGGAGCGGGCACTGGTGCTGGCAACCTCGGTCATGGCGACTCCCATGATCATCCCCTGCCTGGGCCTGGCTGTCCTCGGGGAAGCGCAGGTGGCGGCCGGTGACCCGGTCAGCGCGCTTGACACCGCCCGCCGGCTCGGCGGGCTCGGGCCGGACGCGCCGTGGCCGGCGGCATGCGGGAGCTGGGTCGAGGGGCTGGCGCGGGCCGCGCTCGGCGAGCGGACGGCGGCACTGGCCTGCCTGCGGCGCGCCGCCGACGGCCTGGACCGGCTCGGGCTGCCGTTCCAGGCGGCCAGGGCCGAGCTTGGCTGGGCCGAGGCCGCCGCGGCGGTACCCGCAGGCGACGGTGACCTGCCGCAGGACCGGGCAGAGGCAGCAGAGGCGGCCCGCGGAGCCCTGGCCGCCTTCGACCGGCTCGGCGCCCGTCCGCTGGCCGACCGGGCCCGGCGGCTGCTGCGCGGGCTGGGCGAGCGGCCGGGCGCGCCACCGAGGGCCGCGGCCGGCGAGTTGTCCGAACGGGAACTCCAGGTGGCCCGGCTGGTCGCCGCCGGGCTCAGCAACGCCGAGATCGCCGCGCGGCTGTTCATCAGCCCCCGGACGGTGACCACCCACCTGCAGCACGTCTACGCCCGGCTCGGGCTGCCATCGCGGACCGCGCTGACTCGCTGGGTGCTGGAACGCGGCATCGCCGCCGGCGATAGCACGACCGGGATACGTAGGGCCAGCCAGGCCGATACGTAGGCGGACGGATGGGCGAGATCGTCCGGCTGGAGGGAGCATGGCCGCCAGGTATCACGGGACGGCTGGAAGGTGGCGGCGATGACGCTGACAAGCACCGGCTTGGTGCTGGCCCTGGACGACGTGGAATCGGCGGACGCGCCAAGGGTGGGCCGCAAGGCGGCCACGCTGGGCGCGCTCAGGCGAGCCGGGTTCCCGGTGCCCGACGGCGTCGTCATCACGACCGAGGCGCTGGCCCGGACCCTGGCCGCCGCGCGGCTCGACGGCAGCGCCGGGCCAGAGCAGGTCGAGGCTGCCCCGCTCCCAGGCGAGGTCGCGGCCGCCGTCGCCGCGGCGGCCGGGCGGCTGGGCGGCGGCCCGCTGGCGGTGCGCTCCTCCGGGGTGGACGAGGACCTGCCGGGCGCCTCTTACGCCGGCCAGTACGAGACCGTCCTCGGCGTGCCCGCTGCTGACCTTCCGGCCGCCGTCCGCCGCTGCTGGGCCTCGGCGTTCACCCGCCACGTCGCCGCCTACCGCCGCTCCAACGGCGCGGCGGGGAGCGTGGCGATGGCGGTGCTCGTGCAGCCGATGGTGGCTGCTGAGGCGGCCGGGGTCGCCTTCAGCGCCGACCCGGTCACCGGGGACCGGGACACCACGGTGGTGAACGCGGTCCGCGGCCTGGGTGACCGGCTGGCCGCGGGCGGCGCGTCGCCCGATGAGTGGGTGGTGCGCGCAGCGGCGGCCACATGCCGCGCCGCGCCGGAAGGCGTCATCGGCGCCGACGCCGCCGTCGACGTGGCCGCGCTCGCCCGGCGGGTCGAGGCCCACCTGGGCACGCCGCAGGACATCGAGTGGGCGCTGGCCGGCGGCGAACTGGTTCTGCTCCAGGCCCGCCCGATCACCGCCCTGCCCGACCAGGCTCCGGAGCCGGTCGAGGTGCCGCCCGGGTTCTGGCAGCGGGAGGCTAGCCACGCACCCAGGCCGTGGACGCCGATGAGCCTGTCGGTGGCCTGGGGCCAGCCCCGCAACCAGGCTGGGCGGCGCACTTTTGACGAGTTCGGGATCCTTGCCGAGACCGTCGAGCTAGCCCAGATCGGCGGCTGGGACTACCTGCGGCTGGTGCCGCTCGGCGGCGAGGACCGGCCAGCACCCCCGGCCTGGCTGATGCCGCTGCTGATCCGGCTGGTGCCGCGGCTGCGCCGCCGCATCGCGGACGCCGTGGCCGCGGTCCGCTCCGACAAAGCGGGCCGCTTTGTGGAGCAGTGGTACCGGCAATGGCAGCCCGACCTGGCCGCACGCATCGCGCTCCTGCGTGACACCGACCTCGCCACGGCCGACGACGTGGAACTGGACGCCCACACCACCCGGTCCCTGGCGCTGCTGCGCGAAGGCATCGACATCCACTTCCTGCTGCACGGCGCGCTCATGCCCATCCTCGCCGAACTCGTCTTCGCCTGCCGGGAAATGTTCGGCTGGCCCGACGAGGATGCCCTGGAGCTGCTGGCCGGCCTGTCGGCCACCACCACCGCACCCGCCCGCCGGCTGGCAGAGCTGGCCGGCCTGGCCGCAGACCGGCCCGCGGTGCGCCGCCTGCTGGCCGAGGCCGGGGCCGACACCGCCGGCCGGCTGGCCGCGGCGGACCCGGACTTCGCCCAGGCCTTCGCCGCCTACCAGCACGAGTTCGCCTGCCGCGCGCTGCGCTACGAGATCGCCGGCCCGTCACTCGCGGAGACGCCGGAGCTCACCCTGCGGCTGATCGCCGATCAGCTCGCCCGCCGCTACGACCCGGCCGCCGATGCGCAAGCGCTGGCGGACCGCAGGATGGCCACCGCCGACCGGGCCCGGGCGGCCCTGGCCGGGCACCCGCCCGGCGACGGCGAACGCTTCGAGCGGGCGCTGGCCCGCGCCGAGCGGGCCTACCCGGTGCGCGAGGACAACGAGTTCTTCACCGTGAGCGCGCCCCTCGCGCTGCTGCGCTACCGGCTGCTGGAGATCGGCCGGCGCCTCGCCGCCCGCGGCCAGCTCGGAAGGCGTGACGACGTCTTCTTCCTCACCGTGGGCGAGGCGCGGGCGGCGCTGCAGGACGGCGAGTCCCGGACGGCGCTGGTCACCCGCCGCAAGGGAGAGCGTGCCTTCGCCGAGCAGCACCCCGGGCCTGCCAGCTACGGCAAGGACCCCGGACCGCCGCCCCCGCTGGGCGCCCTTCCGGCCGAGGCCCGGTTCGCCATGACCGCGCTGCTCTGGTACCTCGACCGGGTCATCGAGGCGGCGTCCTCCAGCCACGCCCAGCAGGCGGGCGCCCAGGTTCTCGACGGGATCGGCGCCTCGCCGGGACGCTACACGGGGCCGGCCCGGGTGGTCATGGACGAGTTCGACTTCGGCAAGCTGCGGCCCGGTGACGTGCTGGTCTGCCCAGTCACCTCGCCGGTGTGGTCGGTACTGTTCCCCAGCATCGGGGCGCTGGTCACCGACACCGGCGGCCTGCTCTCGCACCCGGCGATCATCGCCCGCGAATACGGCGTGCCGGCCGTGGTCGCCACCGGAAACGCCACCGCCTTGCTCCGCGACGGCCAGGCCGTCACCGTCGACGGCACCACCGGCCGGATCGAGGTGCAGAGTTGACCGCACCCGCCGCAGCCGTGGCTGAGCCCGCCGATGGGCCGCTCCTCTACCTCAGCGAGGCGGTCGCCGCCACGGCGGCGGTCCAGGCCGCTCAGCGCCTGGGGGTACTCACCCGGCTCGATGGCGGCCCGGTCGCCGCCGCCGAGCTGGCCGCCGCCTGCACCATCAGCGAGCGCGGCGCCCGGTTGCTGCTGGCCGCCCTGGCCGGGCTCGGCCTGGCCGAGGCCGCCGGGGACGGCACCTGGCGGGCCGCCGTTGCCGATCTCGCAGGGCTCGCGGCGATCTCCCGGATGTGGGCGCACCTGGAGGGGACCCTCCGGACCGGCCAGCCGCTGGTGCGTGGCGACACCCCGGATGGCGCGGCCGACTTTTACCCGGGCGCGGTCGGCTTCCTCGGAACCATGCTCGCGACGGCAAAGCACGCGGCCAGCCTGCTGCCTGCCGCGGCCCGGGTGCTGGACGTTGGCGCCGGCGCGGCCCCCTGGAGCCTCGCGGTCGCCGCCCGCGACCCGGCCTGCCTGGTAACCGCCGTCGACCTGCCCGAAGTCCTGCCCGCCACCCGGCGGGCCGTGACCGGCGCCGGCCGAGAGCGGCAGTTCCGCTTCCTCGCCGGCGACCTATTCCACATCGAGGTGGGGCATGGGGCCTACGACCTCGCGATCGCCGGCAACCTATGCCACCTGTTCAGCCAGGCCGCCAACCGCCGCCTGCTCGGCCGCCTGTACGACGCGCTGCGTCCCGGCGGGACGCTGGCCGTGATAGACGTCATCCCCGAGCAGCAGCCAACGCCACGCTGGGTCGCGCTGTACGAGCTTGGCCTGCTGCTACGCACAGCCAGCGGCCGGGTCTATTCGCTGGATGCCTACCTCGACCTGCTCCGCGACACCGGCTTCGAGCCACCCGAGCGGCACCGCCTGGCCGACCATGCACAGGCCGTGCTGCTCACCGCACGCAAGCCGGCGGGTGCCTGAAGCTGGGTCACCATTCGGACACAGAATCCACTTGGCCAAACGATGGAGACAATCCGACGGCGCATTACCAGACCGCAGCCCAAAGGACGCTGACATACGGTCTCCGCCGGCCGGTATTGATGGATGCAGATCCGGTCCTGGTGCACTGCCTCCAAGCTGACATTCTTGCGGGCCGGACCGTTCCGCCGCCCAAGCCCGGCCAGAAACGCTGGCGCAGAATTCCCTGTTCGGGTGTGGTAGATGAAGCCATGGCGGAGACCATCTCACCGACCATATCGGCGGATCGCGCGCTAGAGCCGTGACCAGCTACCGTCACGCAGCGTGAGAGCCCGTCCGAATTGTGAGCATCCTGATCGCCGAATCCGTGCGGCTGACACCTGTGGCGGTTGCGCGGGCGGCCGCGCGCAGATCCTCTCGTTCTGGTGCCCGCCCTCGCAGACGGGTGACCGTCTGCTCGGCCTTGGCTGTTGGCCCTGCTGTCCGGTGAGCCACGCGAGCTCTTTGCGCGTAGCGAACCTGGCTGGCTGGCCGTCGCCGAGCACCGTGGTGGCTAGCCGGCTGGCGAGCCGTGGCGGCCGGCCGGCAGAGGGCCGGACGCTTCCGGCTGCCCGACGCCCTGAGCTGCGCGGACGCCTTCGCCCGATCGACCCCGGCCATTACGGCGTCAGCCAGCGGGACAGGGCTGCGTCATCGCCCTCGGGGGCCGGCCGGCCGGGGGGCCGATGCTTCCACGGCGGGACCATTGGCCCTGGGGACCGATGGCCGGCGCGGCAATCCTTTTGATTGTCATCGCGCTCGCATGACAGGGACGCGGGCATGATTGCCGGCTCGGGGCCCTCGGCATACATTCGTCATGGCCGGGAAGGTGCATCATGAAACACGCCGCTACGTTGATAGCGCTCGCCGCTGCATCCGTTCTTGGTGTCGCTGCCTGCGGAGGCGGAGGGGGATCAGCTGCCCCCTCGCACACCGCACAGCCAGCGCCCGGAACGCCGACGGCCACAGCGCCGGCCGCAACGACACCTGCGGCCTCGGTTTCGGGGCCTATGACCGGTCAGGAACTCTTGTGGCTTCAGGCGGTCGAGCAGCTACTCCCGAAGATGAACAAGGTTTTCGACACTGCTCCGGCCAACCTCACGAGTTCCGCGCTGGCCTCTTTGGCGCACCAGGTTCGTGGCTGCAGTCGTGAGCTGGCTCGAATCGGCTCGCCCGGTGCCCGGCTGCAGCCGGTCTATGAACTCGTCCAGCGGGCGTGCCGGGAGTACGACAAGGGAGCGAAATGCTTCGAGGACGCGGCCGGGATGGGTATCCCTTCCAGTTCGGCCGCCGAACGAAAGTTTGAGCAGAAGGTCAACTGCGGCTTTGCCGCTTCAGGGCCGGGCGGTATGCCGCTGGCCCAGGCTCAGATCAAAGCCGCTGAGATCAAAGCCACCGCTGTCTGAAAACGCTTTCACGCGGACCACATCGGCCGCGGAGGCCCGCTGATTAGCCCGCCTTCGCGATCTCACCTTGAAACGCCGTACGATCGTTCTGAACCGCTGTTCGGCCGAGGCGCCTTTCAGCAAAGGCCGCCCCGATTTGCGGATATTGCTCGGCAGGTGGCCACAGGGCCGGTCACAAAGCGTGACGTTCACCAGCCCGGCCGGGCGCGGCGGGCGGCCCCGGCATCGCGGAGCATCTGGCGCAGGATGCTGGAGGCAGCAGGAAGTGCGGTTCCTGCGGGATACTTTGAAGCGGGTGGTTGTCATGCGCAGATGTCTTGTTGTCGCGAACCAGACCCTGCAGGCGGCGGAGTTGCGGGATGAACTGCGCCAGCGGGTAAGTGCGGGGCCTTGCTCGTTCTTCGTGATCGTCCCGGACACCAAGGCCGCGCAGCATGACCCCGTGGCGGCCGGCGGCGTGCTCCCGCAGCCCGGCATGTGGTGGTGGGCGACGTATTACGCCCGCCCCGTCACGGACGAGGAGGCGACCGCGCAGGCCCGGGAGCGCCTCAGCGTGATGCTGGACGGCCTTGGCGCGCTGGGCGTGCCCGTCGAGGGCGATCTGGGCAGTTCCGACCCGATGGAGGCCATTGAGAAGGCGCGCGCCAGCCGCCAGTTCGACGAGATCATCGTGACTACGCTGCCGCAGCCCGTCTCACGCTGGCTCAGGTCCGATCTGCCGCATCAGGCGGAGCGCCGGTTCGGATTGCCGGTCACCACCATCATCACCAGTTACTGACCGCCCGTCCCGCCAGCCGCCGATGCCGCGGGCACGTCCCTGGCGCATATCAAGTCCCGCTGGCCCAGTCCGCCCCGGTCGCGGCCAGCCTGAGGGCTGGCCATCCGCCGGCTTCGACGCGCGGGCACCGCTGACCACATTGCGTGACGTACAAGTAGGCGACTCGCGGCAATGCGTAGCGCCCGATCACCGATTCGGCGCTCCTTCGAGGTGGCGGGATTGCTGCGGCTCGACCCTACAGAATTGCCGGTTCGGGACGGGTTTTGCACTTGGGGTTGGGTGCGGTTATTGGTTAGCGCCCCGCGGAGTGAATCGCCTCGTAAGTTGCTGATATAGGAGCCCCGGCTCCCGGGTCGTCCCGGGAATGCACGGCCAGGGCGGGGGCAGCGGGTCCGTCACAGGTCGTAGACCATCGCCATGGGGCTGGCAGGATCTCGACGGGACGCGGTCATGCTTCGAGCAGCAGTTTTCCCGAGACGGTGCGGCTGGCGAGCAGGGCGTGCGCCTGGCTGGCCTGGCCGAGCGGGAACCGTCCGGCGATCCGCAGGCTGAACCGCCCGGCGGCCACCTCATCGAGGATGGCGCGGAGCGCGCGGGCTCGCTCGTGCGGGCCGGTCAGGTAGTGGCTGGCGGCGGCCCAGTGCAAGGTCAGGGAGCCTGCGCCGCGGCCGGTGCCGGTGAGGCCGGACAGCCGGCCCGGGTCGAATGGGCCGGCCGGGCCGCTGGATTGGCCGTAGAGTACCAGCGTGCCGAGGGTGGCGAGCATGTCCAGGCTGGCCTCGAAGGTGTCGCGGCCGGTGGCGTCGTAGACCACGTCGGCGCCCCGGCCGCCGCTGGCTGCGATCACGGCGGCGACTGGGTCGGGGGTGTCCTGCAGGGCGATCGCATGCCTGGCGCCCAGCGCGGCCGCTGCCGCCGCCTTGCCGGAGGTGGAAGTTAGGGCGATCACCTGGGCGCCGGCGGCGGCGGCGAGCTGGACGATGGCGCCGCCGGTGGCTCCGGCGGCCGCGTGCACGACCACCACCTGGCCGGCGGTGACCGGGTGGGCCTGTCGGGTCAGGACGTATCCGGTGGTGCCGGCCACCGCGACCGCGGCGGCGATGTCCAGGGCCGCGTCCTGGGGCAGCGGCACCACGAATTCCAGCGGGACCGCGGTCAGTTCGGCGTAGACCCCGGCGAGATGGCCGAAGTGCGCCACCGGCGCACCCATCAGTTCGCGGTCGGCGCCCGGACCGGCCGCCACCACCGTGCCCGCCGCCTCGGTGCCGGGGATCAGCGGCAACTGCACCGGGTAGGGCCGTCCCTCCCGGTGCTGCAGGTCCACGTAGTTGACCCCGATCCAGCGGTTGCGCACCACCACCTGGCCGGCCGCGGGAACCGGGTCGGCCCGTTCGGTCACCACGAGTTCTTCCGGGCCGCCATGCCGGCGGATCTGGATCGCCAGCACTACCGGCTACGGCTCATCTGGGCCGCCGGGAGCAGCGCTAGCCCGGCCGCGCATCGTGCGTGGGTGAACATGGCTTGTCCCTTCCGTTGGCACGGTGCAGCGTCGGCCGCCGTGCAGACACATCTCACGGCGCTTGTCCGGCGCGGTTTGGCATTACCGCTGCGGGATTGCTGGATGTTTCTGGATACTTTGCCGAAGGCACGGAGCGCATGTCAACGGCGTAAGGTCCCACGTGCCGCATCGGGGGGGCCGCTGAGACCTAGTGTCGCGGTCTTGAGTTCTCCCGTCACCCACTTGACTTATGTTTTAACCTCCAGGTTTCTGTGCTGCCCGTCTGGGGTTTATGCAAGGCGCTTGGGCGTGCTTGCCTGTCTGTCTGCTGTGAGCGATTGACCTGCGACGACGCGTGACTGTGCCCGGGTCTTGCATGGGGCCGCCTTATTCATGAGTTCTTCCGGCGCAACTGCTGCCGGGCGCCAGCTGCGGCCCTGGCCCGCATTTCTGTGGCCATGTATACACACAATTAATTCACAATTGTGAATTACCTGGAATTGCTGGACAGCAACGGCTCCTGCCCTTATCCCTGGTTCCTGCGAAGACACCGGGTTAAGAGAGGAGCCGTCAGGTCACCATGTTCTCACAAGGCTGCCCGGCGGGCAGCAGCCCGGCCGTGGCGCCGGCCGCCCTGGATCCCGCGCAGGTGGCAGGCGCGGTTGACCGGTACCTGGCGCTGCGGGAGTTCCGTGCCCGGCTGTACGGGTGCCTGACCGCGCGGGCTGATGCGCTGTTCGAGCTATGCGACGCGATCTTGTGCGCCGATCACGCGGTGACCTCGCTGGTCCAGCTGTCGCTGGTGCCGGAGTTCCGCCGCGGTCACGGCGCGCTGTATGACGCGCTGGCCGCCGGGCAGGTCGATGAGCAGGCCCTCGCCGCGCTGCTGACCGGAACGCTGCCGCAACTCGCCGACGGTCCCGAGGCGCTGGCCTGGGTCAGCGAGCATGACACGATCGACTACGGCCTGCTGGAGCAGGCCCTCGCGGCAGTACCGGCCGCGCAGGCCGCGCAGGTCCGGGAGGCGTGCGCGCGGTGGCGGCGGCTGCGGTTCGCGATCGACGCCACCCCTTATCCCCGCCCCGATGCCGAGTGCTCGCCGGGCCGCGGTCATGTCCATCACGATGCCTGCCGCTGCGACAGCACCCGCAAGACCATCCCGGGCCGGGAGTACCAGTTCACCGCGGCGCTGGGGCACCTGCGCACCGCATGGGCCGCGCTGGTCGATGTCGAGCGCACCACGCCCGCCACCCGGACGCAGCAGACCGCCCGGCAGGTCCGCAACCTGCTGCGCCGCCTGCACGCGGCCGGGCACGACGGCCGCGGCGCGCCGCTGGTCATCATGGACGCCGGGTACAGCGCCGCCGCCCTTACCGCCGCCATGGCCGGGCAGCCCGTGCACCTGCTCATCCGGCTGGCATCCGGCAGCGTGTTCTACGCCGACCCGGTCACCTGGCCCGGCAAGAAAGGGCGGCCCGGCAAGCACGGCATGCCGGTCACCTGCCACAACGACCCCGGCCAGGCCAGCCCCGAACCCGATGAGACCCTGACCCTGCCGGATACCCCGCGCTACGGCACCGTCCGCGTCAGCGCCTGGCACCAGGTCCACCCCCTCATCCACGGTGACCGCGGCTACTTCGCCGGCTGGGACAGCGAGCTGCCCGTGCTGCGCGGCACCGTGCTCCGCGTCAGGGTCGAGCACCTGCCCGACGGCCGCAAGCCGCACAAGACCATGTGGCTGTGGCACGCCGGGCCCGCCCCGCTGTCCCTCGACGAGCTATGGCGCGCCTACCTGGCCCGCTTTGATGAGGAACACGCGTTCCGGTTCGCCAAGAGCACCCTGGGCCTGACCGCCGCCAAAGTCCGCACCCCCGAGCAGGCCGGCCGGTGGGTCCGCCTGGTCATGGCCGCCCAAGCCCAGCTGCTCCTGGCCCGCCCGCATGCCGCAGACCTGCGCCGCCCCTGGCAAACCCGGCCGCCAGCCGGCCGCCCCATGACCCCAGGCCAGGTCCGGCGCGGGTTTGCAAACATCCACGAGCTCCCCGGAACCCCCGCCCATGTCGCCAAACCCGCCAAGCCAGGCCCGGGACGCCCGAAAGGCTCCGCCAGCGGCCCGGCACCCCGCTACCCGATCCCGAAGAAAAGCGGCACCAAGGACATAACCGGGCGCACCGCAGAAAGTCAAAGGTTAAAACACAAGCTAAGTAGCGACGTTTGCATGCATGTTCTTAATAAGACCCTATTTGACCTTGACCTTGGGTTGAGGCGGGAGAACAATCCCTGGCACTAGCCGCATACGGTGACCGCGTAGTGGGGGTGATCCGTATGAGGCGAGTGGGGAGGGGCCTGGCATGATCCGGATACGTGGTTTTCGCTCACTGGCCGTTGGCCTGTTCGCGGCCTGCGCGGCTATGATCGCAGCGCCCGCGGCGCAAGCCGGTCCGACCGGCGCCATGAGCGCCCTGACTGCCGTGACGGGGCAGGGTACGGGCCTGGTCATCGTTTCCCCGACAAGTGCCGGGAAGGGTGATTTCGATGCCCGGGTCAAGGTCAACATCCACGATGCCGCCCCGGACACCACCTTCACCATCACCCGGGCCGTCGATGCGGCCGATGGCGTCTGTACGAGCACCGATTTCGTTCCGGTCGCGACGCTGACCACCTCGGCTGGCGGGGCTGGCGCAGTGGAGTTCGAACGCGGCGGTCGCGGCAGCGGGCCGGCTGTCCCCTTCGACCTCTTCCTCCGGGTACTCGGCTCTGACGGAACCGTGCTGCAAAGCGGGTGCATGACCATCATCGGCAAGTGACCGAGGTGTAGCGCCCTGCGCGCACCTGTCGGGAGGGGATCGTCATGAGGCGAATTGGAGTGATCGTGGCGCTCGGCGCGCTGCTGAGCATGCTCGGAGGGGTGGCGACGGCCGCCCCGGCCCTCGCCGGGGGCCGGGGTGACGGATGGCAGTTCCTCGATTTCGGCGCGGGCTTCGACAGCGAGAACTGCGGGTTCCTGGTCCATGCAACGCAGGACGTCGACAAGGTGTTCGTCAAGGTACTCAAGACCGCCGATGGGTCCACGATCTTCCTGTTCACCGGCGCCGCGAAGATCACCTTCACGAACCCGGCAAACGGAAAGAGCGTCAGCGTCGTCACGTCGGGGCCCGCGAAAAGTTTCGTGAATCCTGACGGTTCCTCCACCTTCCGGGCGACGGGACACCAGCCAGTCGACCTCTCGCCAGCCGAGCAGCAGCTCACCGGTCTGCCTGGCATGTTCGTGTCCGTGGGCCCGCTGACGGGAAGCGCCGACGCGAACTTCAATCTCACCTCGATGAACGTGCAAGGCCACATTCAGGTGAACATCTGCGCCGCGTTGAGTTAGGGAAATTTAAATGGCAGCGGCGGCCTTATTGGGCACGACGATAGGAGTAGATCAGTGACAACTCAACTTCGGCGAATCCTGACGGCACTCGCAATGCTCGCCGGCCTGCTTGCGCTCTCTCCGGCGACGGCGGCCTTGGCGAGCAATCCCGGCAAGACCTTCACATTCCACGACCAGGTGGACACCTTCACGGATGTGGTGCCGTGCACCACGATCCCGGTGACGGTGACGACCGTCAGCAACGGCGTGGAGCACTTCCAGGTAAACACGATGCCTGACGGGTCGGTCCGCGCGCAAGGAACCTTCACCCAGACCGGCACATTCCAGGCGGTGAGGCTCGACGGCTCGGGCATCACCTACAGCGGACACTTCACCGCGTGGGACGGCTTCACAGCTACCAACCCGGTCTTCGGACCTGACGGAGAGATCGTGTCGGCTGACACGTTCGTCGATACCAGCACATTCAACATCCACGGCACGGGCAGCGACGGGAGTGTGATCAGCGAGCACGTGAATTCCCACATCGGGATGAATCCCGTCGGCCACACCAGCGGGGCTCCGGTCCCGGACCGGGACCGGAGCCCTCTTGCGGTTTTGGCTGGAAGACGCAGAAGATGGGTCAGGAAATGGGCAACTATGTGACAGCGCAAAACCACCGAGACCGATAAGGACTTCGTTCTGTAATGTATACACCCAGCCCAAGGTGGAAGATGAGAGCCTGCTCCGCCTTTGGGAAATCCGTTTGGCGATAAAGGGGGCCTTCGAAGTTAACCGGGATACTGGCATGATCTGGTGACTTTGAGTAACGCATGGGTGTTGCCGTGCGTGGTCGTGCTTTGGTGTCGTGCCTGGTTCGGGTGTCGTGCATGGCTGCGGCGTGCCGCTGCGTTACGGAAGCCCGCGGCTTCTACGATCTTGAGCCTTACCAGGGGTTCATGATCATCAGAAAGCCGCGGGCATCGTGTTCCAGGATACGGCGTCTGTGCTGTTCGGCGTGGAGGGCCTGCAGGTCACCGATGCGCAGGCGGGGCCGGACGGCACGGTGGAGGTATGGGCGGTCACGGATTACCCGGCCGCGGCGGCGTGCCCGGACTGCGGGACGGTCTCGGCCCGCCGGCATGACACGGTGCTGGCCCGGCCGCGAGATGTCCGCCGGGGCGGTGACCGGGTGGCGGTGTGGTGGGTCAAGTGCCGCTGGAAGTGCGGCCAGGCGGGCTGCGGCCGCAAGACGTTCACCGAGTGGCTGCCGCAGGTGCCGCCGCGGTGCCGGATCACGGCCCGGCTGCGGGAGCAGGCCGGGGCCGAGATCGCGGACCGGGGGATCACTCCGGCGGAGGCGGCCCGGCATGCCGGGATCTCCTGGCCAGTGGCGCACGAGGCGTTCGCGGCCGCCGCGGGCCCGGTGCTGGGGCAGGCCCTGGCCCCGGTGGCGCACCTGG
>WNFX01005771.1_pt1 | contig 14228 bp, 10 predicted proteins | sample 5400111 | NCBI WGS metagenome assembly WNFX01 (sample SAMN13153363, study PRJNA577476) | soil metagenome | isolation source: 40 cm soil or saprolite under grassland replicate 1 | place: USA:California | collected 2016-06-15 | reverse complement strand
TCGCCGCCGGATGCCGGCCCGGCCACGGCTGGCGCCGCCCGCTCGCCGGCCGAACCGCCACCCGCCGCGGCCGGCCGGACCGCCGCACTGCGCGCGGCGCTCGGCGAGCGCGTCGTCATCGCCGATGGCGCGATGGGATCCATGCTGCAGGGCAGCGGCGCCACGCTCGATGACTTCGCCGGGCACGAGGGCTGCAACGAGATCCTCAACGTCACCCGGCCGGATATCGTGCTGGACATTCATCATGGCTACCTGGCCGCCGGGGTCGACTGCATCACCACCAACACGTTCGGCGCCAACCTGGGCAACCTCGGCGAGTACGGGATAGCGGACCGGATCGAAGAGCTCGCCGAGACCGGGGCCAGGCTCGCCCGGCGGGCCGCTGACCAGGTCGCGAGCGCCGACCGCCCGCGCTGGGTGCTCGGCTCGATGGGGCCGGGCACCAAGCTGCCGACACTCGGCCATGTCGCCTTCGCCCAGCTGCGGGACACCTACCAGGTGAACGCGGCCGGGCTGCTGCGCGGCGGAGCCGACGCCCTGATCGTCGAGACCTGCCAGGACCTGCTGCAGGCCAAGGCGGCGATTATCGGCGCCAGGCGCGCGATCGCCGCCGCGGGCGCGGACGTCCTGCTGATCGCCCAGGTCACCATCGAGACCACCGGAGCGATGCTGCTCGGCACGGAGATCGGCGCGGCGCTCACCGCGCTTGAGCCGCTCGGCATTGACCTGATCGGGCTCAACTGCGCGACCGGCCCCAGTGAGATGAGCGAGCACCTGCGCTACCTGGCCGCGCACGCGCTGGCGCCGCTTTCCTGCATGCCGAACGCCGGCCTGCCCGAGCTGACCTCGGACGGCGCGTACTATCCGGTGACGCCGGACGAGCTGGCCTGCGCGCACGAGGTGTTCGCCGCCGAGTTCGGCCTGGCGCTTGCGGGCGGCTGCTGCGGCACCACGCCCGAGCACATGGCCGCCGTCGTCACCCGGCTGCGCGACCGGCCGCTAACGCGGCGGCGGCCGCGGCCCGAGGCAGGAGTCGCCTCGCTCTACCAGCACGTGCCGTTCCGGCAGGACACCGCGTTCCTCGCGATCGGCGAGCGGACCAACGCGAACGGGTCCAGGGCCTTCCGCGATGCCATGCTCGCCGGGCGCTACGACGACTGCGTGGAGATCGCCAGGGCGCAGACCAGGGACGGCGCGCACCTGCTGGATGTCTGCGTGGACTACGTCGGCAGGGATGGCGCCGATGACATGCGCGAGGTCGTGAGCAGGCTGGCCACCGCGGCGACGCTGCCCCTGGTACTCGACTCCACCGAGCCGGGGGTGGTCCAGGCCGGCCTTGAGCTGCTCGGCGGCCGCTCCGTGGTGAACTCGGTCAACTACGAGGACGGCGACGGGCCGGATTCGCGGATCGCCCGGGTGATGCCGCTGATCCGCGAGCATGGCGCGGCGGTCATCGCGCTCACCATCGACGAACGCGGCCAGGCCCGGACCGCGGAGTGGAAGGTAGCCGTGGCGGCGCGGCTGATCGAGGACCTGACCGGCAACTGGGGAATGCGCCCCGGCGACATCATCGTGGACTGCCTGACTTTCCCGGTGTCCACCGGCCAGGAGGAGACCCGGCGGGACGCGCTTGAGACAATCGGCGCCATCGCCGAGCTCAAGCGCCGCTACCCGGAGGTGCAGACGACGCTAGGCGTCTCCAACGTCTCCTTCGGCCTGAACCCGGCCGCGCGCGCGGTGCTGAACTCCGTGTTCCTGGCGGAGTGCATCCAGGCCGGGCTCGACTCCGCGATCGTGCACGCCTCCCGGATCATGCCGATCGCCCGGATACCCGAGGAGCAGCTGCAGACCGCGCTGGATCTCATTTACGACCGGCGCACCGCGGACTACGACCCGCTGAGCAAGCTGCTTGAGCTGTTCGAGGGGGTCGACGCGGCCGCGGTCAAGGCAACCAGGGCGCAGGAACTCGCCGGGCTGCCGCTCTGGGAGCGGCTGAAGCGGCGGATCATCGACGGCGAGCGGATCGGGCTGGAGGCCGACCTGGACGAGGCGCTCGCCAGCAGGCCAGCGCTGGAGATCGTGAACGACGTGCTGCTGGACGGGATGAAGACGGTCGGCGAGCTGTTCGGCTCCGGCCAGATGCAGCTCCCGTTCGTGCTCCAGTCGGCCGAAGCGATGAAGGCCGCCGTCGGCTACCTGGAGCCGCACATGGAGCGCTCCGGGGAAGACGGCAAGGGCCGGATCGTGCTCGCCACGGTCAAGGGCGATGTGCATGACATCGGCAAGAACCTGGTCGACATCATCCTGTCCAACAACGGATACGACGTTGTCAACATCGGCATCAAGCAGCCAATCTCCGCCATCCTGGACGCCGCGACCGAGCACGACGCCGATGTCATCGGGATGTCCGGCCTGCTGGTGAAGTCCACCGTGGTGATGCGGGACAACCTGGCGGAGCTGAACTCGCGCCGGCAGGCCGGCCGCTGGCCGGTGCTGCTTGGCGGCGCCGCGCTGACCAGGGCCTACGTCGAGCAGGACCTGGCGGCCCTCTTCGAGGGCCAGGTCAGGTACGCACGCGATGCGTTCGAGGGGCTGCGCCTGATGGACGCATTGATGGCGGTCAAGCGGGGCGAGGCCGGGGCACAGCTCCCGGCGCTGCGGCCGCGGCGGGTGCGCCCGGCCGCGTTGCCCGGCCCCGCAGCAGGCGAACCCGGAGCGGGCGACCAGCCGGGGACCATCCGTTCCGATGTATCCGTGACAGTCCCCGTGCCCGAGCCGCCGTTCTGGGGCAGCCGGGTGGTCAAGGGCATACCGCTCGCCGAGTACGCCGCGTTCCTCGACGAGCGGGCGCTGTTCCTCGGACAGTGGGGGCTCAAGCCGGCCCGCGGCCGCGATGGCCCCTCGCATCAGGAACTGGCCGACACCGAGGGCCGGCCGAGGCTGCGGATGTGGCTGGAGCGGGCGCAGACCGAGGGTCTGCTGCAGGCCGCCGTCGTGGCGGGCTACTTTCCCTGCGTCAGCGAGGGCAATGACCTGATCGTGCTGGACGAGAGCGGCAGCGAGCGGGAGCGGTTCAGGTTCCCGCGGCAGCGCAGGGACCGCCGGTTGTGCCTGGCCGACTTCTTCCGGCCCAGGGAATCCGGCGATACCGATGTGGTCGCCTTCCAGCTGGTCACCGTCGGGCCGAAGATCAGCGCGGCCACCGCCGAGCTGTTCGCCAAGAACGCATACCGCGACTACCTGGAGCTGCATGGCCTGTCGGTGCAGCTGGCCGAGGCGCTGGCCGAGTACTGGCACGCACGGGTGCGCGCCGATCTCGGCATCGGCGGGGCCGACCCGGCCGAGCTCGACGGCATCCTCAAGGTCGGCTATCAGGGCTGCCGCTACTCGTTCGGCTATCCGGCCTGCCCGGACCTGGAGGACAGGGCCAAGATAATGCGGCTGCTCGAACCCGACCGGATCGGAGTGACGCTATCGGAGGAATTTCAGCTGGCGCCGGAGCAGTCGACTGATGCCGTCATCACGCATCATCGCGAAGCCAGGTACTTCAGTACCTGATTCAGCGTTGCCCCGGCCGGTAGGGTCCTTGCCCATGCCCCGCACCGCACCAGCGCACTCTGGCCGGGGGGCGCTGCAGGCCATCCTGTTCGACATGGACGGCCTGCTCATTGACTCCGAGCCGCTCTGGTTCGAGGTCGAGAGCGAGGTGATGGCGCAGCTAGGCGGGCAATGGGGTGCCGCGGACCAGCACGAGCTCGTCGGCGGCTCGTTGGAACGCACCGTGGACCACCTGCTGTCCCGCGCCACCAGGGCGGCATCGCGCGACGATGTCGCGCACTGGCTGGTGGACGGCATGACGGCGCTGCTGCGCGAGCGCGGCGTGCCCGTGCTGCCGGGCGCGCGTGAGCTGCTCGCCGAGGTAACCGACTCCAGGCTGCCCAATGCGCTGGTCACCTCCTCGGAGCGGCAGATCATGGAGGCGGTGATCCCGAAGATCGGGATGGCCTTCGGCGCCACCGTGTGCGCGGAGGATGTCCGGGAGAGCAAGCCCGCTCCCGAGCCCTACCTGCGCGCGGCGCAGCTGCTCGGCGTCGAGCCGACGGGCTGTATCGTCCTGGAGGACTCGCCCAACGGCGTCGCCGCCGCCGAGGCGGCAGGCTGCCTGGTCGTCGCGGTACCGAGCCTGCTCCCGATCCCCACCGGGCCCGGCCGGGTGGTGGCCTCCTCGCTGGGCCAGCTAGACCTGGCCACGCTGCGGGGCATGATGGGCGGCCATTAGCGCGCTGGCTGCCTTCCTGGCGGGCCAGGCCAGCCAGGGCAGCGCCGGGCCGCGCCCTGGCCGGCCGGGGCCCCCGGGTGTGCGACGATGAAGGTGACCTACGCTGCTGGCCTCGCTGGCGGCGGCCCGGCGCTGAGAGGAGGTGCGGCACATGTCGGCCGTTGACTTCGTGATCTGCGGCGGCCTGACCGCGGCCGGGCTCGTCCTCAGCTACTTCCGCTGGCGCCGTCGCGGCGCGCGGTCCGGGATCCGGCTCGCCGCCTGGTCGCTGCTGCCGCTGGCCGCCTACCTGACCGGCACGGTCACGCTGATCACCCGGATCAGCTCGGCGGTGACGCGCTTCGCCGGATCGTTCGTGTTCTCAACCAAGACCTGGTCCGGCGTGGTGCTGGCCGGCGTCGCCGTAGCCATGCTGCTGGCATCGGGCGGGATACCGCTGCTGTCCGGGCGGCGCCGGGGCAAGAAGGCCAGGGCAGTGCCGGACAGCGCGCAGGGAGGGGTGGCAGCGGGCGGGCGCCCGCCGCTGGGCGCGGGGACGGGCACGGTCGCGAAGCAAGGCAAGCGCGGCGCCCCGGCCGAGGCGGACGATGATCTCAAGGACGTCGAGGAGATCCTGCGCCGCCGGGGCATCAGCTAGCGGGCGCCTGGCGATCAGGCGTTCTCCCTGACGAAGGCCCGGCCGGCCAGCCACAGGCAGATGACCGCCAGCCCGATCGACACCGCGATGCCCTCCACCAGGGTCTGCCGGGACAGCTGGCGCCCCACCGGAGTCCTCCCGGAGGGAGCGGCCGGTCAGGGTAAGAAACACGTCATCCAGCGTCGGGCGGGCCAGCTGGACCGATTCCAGTGTGATCCCGGCCGCCTCCCCGGTTTCATGATCACGGAGGGTTTTGGAGGTACGCACCCCCAAAACCCTCCGTGATCATGAAGCTGTCCGGCGGTTACTGGGTTCCCGGCGGCTCTGGGGCTCCGGCGACTGCCGAGCGGGCCGCCGGGGGGTCGGCCGAAGGGTCTGGCAGCGGCGGCGGGGTGCCGCCGAACGCCGGGCAGATCGGCTTGTGCGCGCACCAGTCGCACAGCCTGCTCGGCCGCGGCCGCCAGTCTCCGGCGTCCCTGGCGCGCTCGATCGCCTGCCACAGGGCATTGATCTTGCGCTCGGTCGCACGCAGATCGGCCTCGTCCGGCGCATACCGGACGATTTCGCTGCTACCCAGGTAGATGAGCTGCAGCAGCCGTGGCAGCTGCCCCTGGCTGCGCCACAGCACGAGCGCGTAGAACTTCATCTGGAACAGCGCTCGCGCCTCGAATTCCTCCCGCGGCGCGGTGCCCGTCTTGTAGTCCACAATCCTGATCTCGCCGCCCGGCGCGACGTCGAGCCTGTCGATGTAGCCGCGCAGCAGCAGGCCGGAATCCAGCACAGCCTCGACGTGCAGTTCGCGGTGCGCAGGCTCGAGCCGGCGCGGATCCTCGAGGGTGAAATAGCGGTCCAGCATCGTGGCGGCCTGGGCAAGCCAGGCGTCGCGCTGCTCATCTGCCTCGAAGAGGCTGGTGAGCTCGGGATCTTCCGCGGTGAGCCGCGCCCATTCCGGATCGAGCAGCGCGCGAGCGGCCTGGGGCGTGCGGGCTGCCGCCGGGTGGTCGAAGAGCCGCTCAAGCACCGCGTGCACCAGGGTGCCACGCGCGGCAGCCGGGCTTGGCGGCTCAGGCAGCCGGTCCACTACCCGGAACCGGTAAAGCAGCGGGCAGGTGAGGAAGTCGCCGGCCCGCGATGGCGACAGCGACCTGGGCCGGAACTCGCCCGCCTCCAACTGCCCTGCCTCGGCCGTCCCCGCCTCCGCCCCGTCCGCGGCCTCCGCCCCGGGCCTGGCCTGCGGCACCGGGCCGGCCTTAGTCACTGCACTGAGATCGCCCACCCAACGGAGACTAGGGGACCATGCCGACAGTTACCGGGCTTTGCCAGCTCTCCGCGGGCGCCGCCGACGATCCGGTCCCGTCCGGGCGCGCTCCCGGCTCTGGCGCGCAGCACGTAGCATCAATGCTGTGACAGGCATGATTCCGGGCGGGCAAGCGCCGCAGGAGCAGGCGCCGCAAGAGCAGGCACCGCAGGAGCAGGAGCCCGGAAGTACGCCGGCCGGAAGCGCTACGCCTGCTGGCGCGCCGCCAGGAAATGCACTGCCCGGAGGCATGCCGCAGGCCGACCCGTCACGCCAGGATCCGCCGCCACCGGATTCGCGATCCGGGATAATCATCGGGCGGCCCCTGGGCATTCCGGTCTACGTCTCTCCGTACTGGTTCTTGATCGCGGCTCTCTTCGTCGTCTTCTACGCGAGCAGCCTCAAGGGGTCAGTGCACGGATCCACCATGCGATACGTGGTGGCCGCGGCCTTCGTGGTACTGCTTTACCTGTCAGTGCTCATTCACGAGCTGAGTCACTGCGTCGTGGCGCGGAGCTTCAACTTGCCGGTGCGGCGCATTCTGCTGTACCCGCTCGGCGGCTTTTCCGAGATCGAGCAAGAACCGCAGACCCCGTCCAGGGAATTCCTGGTTTCCGGAGCGGGGCCGCTGCTCTCGCTCGTGCTCGCCGCGCTCGGGTACGCGATCATCGTCACGCTGCAGCCGGCCGGCATTCCACGGATCCTGATCGATCAGCTGATCCTGGCGAACGTACTGGTCGGGATATTCAACCTGCTGCCCGGCCTGCCGCTGGACGGCGGCCGGATGCTACGCGCCGGCGTGTGGAAGCTGACCGGGAAGGCGGGAACCGGCACCATCGCGGCCGCCTGGGCTGGCCGTGCTCTTGCGGTGGCACTGCTCGCCGTGCCGTTCGGGTTCGAACTCGGCAACGGCAACGGCAGCGGGGCCGATGTGGTGAACGTGCTCTGGCTGGGCGTCATCGCCGCGTTCATGTGGGTGGGCGCGGGCCAGTCGATCCGCGTCACCCGGGTCCGGGAGCGGCTGCCTGGCCTGCAGGCCCGGCGGCTGGCCCGGCGGGCCATTCCCATTCCGGCCAACCTGCCGCTGGCCGAGGCGATCAGGCGTGCCGATGCGGCCCAGGCTCGCGCCCTGGTCATCGTGGATCACCAGGACAAGCCGATCGCGATCGTCAACGAGACGGCCGTCATCGCGACGCCGGAGCAGCGCCGACCATGGATCGAGGCCGGCACGCTGGCGCGCACCCTCGATCCCAGCCTGGTGCTGCCCGCCGACCTGTCCGGGATGGCGCTGATCGAGGCGGTCCGGCGGGCGCCCGCGAGCGAGTACCTGCTCATCGAGCCCTCCGGCCAGGTGTTCGGGGTGCTCGCGACCAGCGATCTTGACCATGCCTTCGCCGGGACCTGACGCACCGCTAGCCTTGCGGGCGTGATCCGACCGCGCCGAGGACCCCTGATGCCTGGTGAGCAGGTTCAGCTCACCGACCCGAAGGGCCGCAGTCATCTGGTCTCGCTGCAGCCTGGCCGGGCCTACCACACCCACCAGGGCTCGCTGGCCCACGATGATCTCATCGGTGCCCAGGATGGCAGCGTGGTGACCTCGTCCGGCGGAACCGCCTATGTGGCGCTGCGCCCGCTGCTGGCGGATTTCACGCTGGCCATGCGGCGCGGCGCGGCGGTCGTCTACCCGAAGGACGCCGCCCAGATCCTCGCGGTGGCCGACGTCTTCCCCGGCGCCCGGGTGCTGGAGGCGGGGGCCGGCAGCGGCGCGCTGTCCTGCTGGCTGCTCCGTGCGATCGGCGAGGCTGGCCTGCTTGTCTCGTACGAACGGCGGGCCGACTTCGCCGAAATAGCGCGCGGAAACGTGGACCGTTACTTCGGTGCGCCGCATCCGGCCTGGCGGCTGGTAATCGGCGAACTGCCAGCGAAAACGCCGGCAGCGGTTCCCGTGCAAACGCCGGCGGACGTTTCCGCGGAAACGCCGGCGGACCTCCCGGCGGACGTTTCCGCGGAAACGTCGGCGGGGCCGGGCGGCGGGCGATTCGACCGGGTCGTGCTGGACATGCTCGCGCCGTGGGAATACGCGGGCACGGCGGCTCTGTCGCTTGTCGGCGGCGGCCTGATCTGCTGTTATGTCGCATCGACCACCCAGCTTTCAAGGACCGTGGAGGCGCTGCGGGAGCAGGGCAGCTTCGCCGAGCCGGCCGCGTCGGAATCGCTGATCCGTGGCTGGCATGTCGACGGGCTTGCGGTCCGGCCAGAGCACCGCATGGTCGGGCACACCGGCTTCCTGGTGACCGCGCGGCGGCTCGCAGACGGTGTCACGCCGCCGCCAAGGCGGCGCCGGCCTGCGAAGGGCGCGCGCGACAGCGCCGCCTGGCGAGAGGCCGGCGGCGGCGCTGATAGCGCGGCCCGATGACAGAATCGCGGCCCGGCTGTGCCCGGATCGTGACGGGAGAATGCGGAGTAGGGGGCCCGCGCAAGGTTACGGAAGCACCCCGGATAGGTAGGGTCTAGGTAAGTCAGCTCTCGGAAGGGGTGAGGGGCCATGGCAGCCCGTGACGACAGCGCTCGCGCCGCACGACACGACGACGAGGTCAAGGTCCTGACCACGCAGATCTCCTTCCTCGAAGAGGAGATTGCAGCGCTGCGCCGGCGGCTCGCGGATTCGCCGGTGCAATCTCGGCTGCTTGAGGAGCGACTTCGCGACACCGAGACCAGCCTCGCCAGCGTGACCGGGCAGAATGACCGCCTGGCCAGCACGCTGCGCGAGGCCAGGGACCAGATCGTCGCGCTCAAGGAGGAAGTCGACAGGCTGGCCCAGCCGCCCTCGGGCTTCGGCGTCTTCCTCAGTGCCTGCGATGACGGCACCGCCGACGTGTTCACCGGCGGCCGGAAGATGCGGGTAAGCGTGAGCCCGGGGATCGAGCTCGACGAGCTGAAGCCGGGCCAGGAGGTTGTGCTCAACGAGGCCCTGAACGTCGTGATCGCCCAGGGCTACGAGACGATCGGCGAGGTCGTCATGCTCAAGGAGATCCTTGAGGACGGCGCCCGGGCGCTGGTCATCTCGCATGCCGACGAAGAGCGGGTTGCCCGGCTGGCCGAGCCGCTGCGCGAGGCTACCCTGCGGGCCGGCGACTCATTGCTCCTTGAGCCGCGTTCCGGCTATGTCTACGAGCGGATACCCAAGGCGGAGGTCGAGGAGCTCATCCTCGAGGAAGTGCCGGACATCACTTACTCGGCCATCGGCGGGCTCGGTGCCCAGATCGAGCAGATCAGGGACGCGATCGAGCTGCCTTACCTGCACGCGGACCTGTTCCGCGAGCATCAGCTCCGGCCGCCCAAGGGCGTGCTGCTCTACGGCCCGCCCGGCTGCGGCAAGACGCTGATCGCGAAGGCCGTGGCTAACTCGCTCGCCAAGCAGGTCGCGGTCCGGACCGCCGAGCTGGCCAGCCAGAATGGCGCGACCGGCGGAGCGGGCGCGCAGGCCAAGGAGGGCAAGAGCTTCTTCCTGAACATCAAGGGTCCGGAGCTGCTCAACAAGTACGTCGGCGAGACCGAGCGGCACATCAGGCTGGTCTTCCAGCGGGCCAGGGAGAAGGCCAGCGAGGGTATGCCGGTCATCGTCTTCTTCGACGAGATGGACTCCATCTTCCGCACCCGAGGCTCGGGGGTCTCCAGCGACGTCGAGAACACGATCGTCCCGCAGCTGCTCAGCGAGATCGACGGCGTCGAGGGCCTGGAGAACGTGATCGTGATCGGCGCTTCGAACCGGGAGGACATGATCGACCCGGCGATCCTGCGGCCGGGCCGGCTTGATGTCAAGATCAAGATCGAGCGGCCAGATGCCGAGGCGGCCAGGGACATCTTCTCCAAGTACGTGGTGCCCAGCCTGCCGCTGCACCCCGACGACCTAGCCGAGCACGGCGGATCTGCCGCGTCGGCGGTTGGCGAGATGATCCAGCGGGTCGTCGAGCGCATGTACAGCGAGACCGAGGAGAACCGGTTCCTCGAAGTGACGTACGCGAACGGTGACAAGGAGGTCCTGTACTTCAAGGACTTCAATTCCGGCGCGATGATCCAGAACATCGTGGACCGGGCGAAGAAGATGGCGATCAAGGAATTCCTTGACACCAGGCAGAAAGGGCTGCGAGTCGCTCATCTGCTGACCGCCTGCGTCGATGAGTTCAAGGAGAACGAGGATCTGCCGAACACCACCAACCCGGACGACTGGGCCCGGATCTCCGGCAAGAAGGGCGAGCGGATCGTCTACATCCGGACGCTGGTCTCCGGCAAGCAGGGCACCGAGGCGGGCCGGTCGATCGACACGGTGGCGAACACGGGCCAGTACCTCTGAGGAGCTGGAGAGCCGGGCTGCCCGGGGCGCGTGAGCACATCCGGGTGGCCGTCCCCGGCGCGCGTCGTCTCGCACCAGGCCTGAGCGGCACTAGTCTTTATTGCATGAGCGTGGTGGCATGAGCGTGCGGCGGGTTATGGGCACGGAGACCGAGTACGGCATTGCCGTTCCCGGCCAGCCGGGCGCGAATGCGATGGTCACCTCGTCGCAGATCGTGAACGCCTATCAGGCGGCGACCTCGGCCCGTGCCCGGCGGGCACGATGGGATTTCGAGGAGGAGAACCCGCTCCGTGATGCCCGTGGGTTCGACCTGGCCCGGGAGGCGGCCGACTCCGCGCAACTGACCGACGAGGACCTTGGCCTGGCGAACGTCATCCTGACCAACGGGGCACGGCTGTACGTGGATCACGCTCACCCGGAGTACTCGGCGCCTGAGTGCACCGACCCGCTTTCCGCAGTGACCTGGGACAAGGCTGGCGAACGGGTGATGGCAGAAGCAGCGGCACAGGCCGCCGCGGTGCCGGGCAGCGCGCCGATTCAGCTCTACAAGAACAACACCGACAATAAGGGCGCCTCTTATGGCTGCCATGAGAACTACCTAATGAACCGGGCGACGCCGTTCGCCGACATCGTCCGCCACCTCACCCCGTTCTTCGTCTCCCGGCAGGTCGTCTGCGGTGCCGGCCGGGTCGGCCGCGGCGCCGACGGCAGGGACGAGGGGTTCCAGATCAGCCAGCGTGCCGACTTCTTCGAGGTCGAGGTCGGGCTGGAGACCACGCTGAAGCGTCCGATCATCAATACCAGGGACGAGCCGCACGCTGACCCGGAGAAATACCGCCGGCTGCACGTGATCATCGGCGACGCGAACATGAGCGAGGTGTCCACCTACCTCAAGCTCGGTACCACGGCCCTGGTGCTCGCGATGATCGAGGACCGGTTCCTCGACGCGGACCTCGGCCTGGACGCCCCGGTCGCCGAGCTTCGCACGGTGTCCCATGATCCCTCCTGCCGTCACCTGGTGACGCTGCGCGATGGACGGAAGATGACCGCCATCCAGCTCGACTGGACGGCCAAGCTGGAGGTGCTGGACGGCTACCGGACCAGGGATGGCCTGAGCTGGAATCATCCTCGGCTGCAGCTCGTCGACCTGCAGTATTCCGACGTCCGACCGGAGCGCGGCCTCTACAACCGGCTCGCCGCCATGGGCAGGATGGTCCGGCTCGTCACCGACGAGCAGGTGACCAGGGCGATCTCCTACCCGCCGGAGGACACCAGGGCCTACTTTCGCGGCCGGTGCCTGCGGAAATACCCGGAGGCTGTCGCCGCCGCGTCCTGGGACTCGGTCATCTTCGACATCCCCGGCCGCGAGTCCCTGCAGCGGGTTCCGACCCTGGAGCCGCTGCGCGGGACCCGGGCGCACGTTGGCGACCTGCTCGATCGCTGCGAAACCGCGGGCGAGCTCGTGGCGGCGCTGACGGGCCGGGACTGAGCCGCCGGCCGCCCGGACCGGCAGGGCAGCGACCACATTCCGGATCCATACCGATAGCGCGCGGCAGGGTTGGGCGAACTGCGCGCTGGCGAGGATAGCGTTGAGGCTGCGGGTACTACCCGCGGAGCACGGAGGTTTCGAGATGGCGACAAAGGACACCGGAGGCCAGCGGCAGGCGCCCCGGCGCACCGAGGAGGAGCCGGACAGCGCGCCACAGGATACCGAGGAGGTCAGGGAGCGCCAGGACAAGCTCACTGACGACGTGGATGCGATCCTCGACGAGATCGACGAGGTGCTTGAGGAGAACGCCGAGGAGTTCGTCCGGTCATACGTGCAGAAGGGCGGCGAGTGACCCGCGGCCCGGCCGTCCGGCTGGGTTTCGCCGTGGGCTTACCGCAGGCGGCGCGGGCACTCGCGCCGCCGCGGCGGCGCCCGCAGTAGGGTCTGAGCCAGACATGTGACGCGTACAACCGGAAGGATCCGCGTGGTCCCTGATTCCCACGGAGGACGGTTCCCGGCAACGTACCTGGGCACGGGAACCTCATCGTTCAGCGATTTCCTCGCTTCGGCAGCGCCGGGGCTGCTGCCGGGCGCCGGCGAGTCACGCGGTCCGGCCTCCGGCGCACTCGCGGCCGGGCTGCCGCACGGCACGACGATCGTCGCGGCCGCGTTCGCCGATGGGGTGGTCATGGCGGGGGACCGCCGGGCCACGGCCGGCAACATGATCTCTCAGCGCGACATCGAGAAGGTGTTCCGCAGTGACGAGTTCTCCTGCGTCGCCATCGCGGGGGTGGCCGGCATCGGCATCGACTTGGTCCGGCTGTTCCAGGTAGAGCTGGAGCACTACGAGAAGCTGGAGGGCCGCGCGCTATCGCTGGAGGGCAAGGCGAACAGGCTCGCCAGCATGGTCCGGGGCAACATTGGCGGCGCGATGCAGGGGCTGGTGGTGGTGCCGTTGTTCGCCGGCTTCGACGAGGACATCGGGACCGGCCGGATCTTCAGCTACGACGTGGCCGGCGGCAGGTACGAGGAACATCGGTTCCACGCGATCGGATCCGGCTCGGTCTTCGCCCGCGGTTCCCTGAAGAAGCTGTATGCCGACGGCATGTCGGCCGCTGACGCGATACTTTCCTGCATGCAGGCGCTCTATGACGCGGCCGATGAAGACGCCGCCACCGGAGGGCCGGACATGACCCGGCGTATTTTTCCGGTGGTCGCGACCGTGACGGCCGATGGCTTCCGGCGCCTGTCCGACGCCGAATCAGGGGAGTACGCGGACACCGTCGTCAGCGCACGGATGCGAACGCCCGACGGACCGCGCGCGGAACTGCATCAGGCCACGCCGCCGAACGGCTAATCGTCACGGCACTGCCGCCAGCGGGCCAGTCCCGGCTCCTGGTCAGGCCGCCAGCCAAGCCAACCGAGAAGAGTAAGGGAAGAGCCAGCAGTGTCCATGCCGTTCTACGTGTCGCCCGAGCAGGCGATGAAGGACAAGGCGGACTACGCGCGCAAGGGAATCGCGCGCGGCCGCAGCGGGGTGGTGCTGCAGTATGACGGCGGCATCCTGTTCGTCGCGCCGAACCCGTCCCGGGCACTGCACAAGATCAGCGAAATCTATGACCGGATCGCCTTCGCGGCGGTCGGCCGGTACAACGAGTTCGAGAACCTGCGCAAGGCCGGCGTCCGCTATGCGGACATGACCGGATTCCAGTACGACCGGCAGGATGTCACCGCGCGCGGGCTGGCCAACTGGTACGCCCAGATTCTCGGCACCATCTTCACGGAGAGCAACAAGCCGTTCGAGGTGGAGATCGTGGTCGCGGAGGTGGGCGACGCGCCGGACGCCGACCAGATATACCGGATCCCCTTTGACGGCTCGGTCGTCGATGAGCACGGCTTCGTCGCGATGGGCGGCCAGGCCGACCAGGTTGCCGCGGTCCTGAAGGACCACTACGCGGACCGCATGCCGCTGGCCGGCGCGCTGGCGGCGGCGATTGCGGCGCTGTCCGGCCAGGCCAACGGCGAGCGGCCGGAGATCGCGGCCGGCCAGCTCGAGGTGGCGGTGCTGGACAGAGCGCGCGCGCATCGGACCTTCCGGCGGCTGACCGGCACCCGGCTGGAAGCCCTGCTCGCTCAGGCCAAGCCGGCCAAGAACGCCCCGCCGGCACCCGC
>WNFX01004182.1_pt1 | contig 14236 bp, 14 predicted proteins | sample 5400111 | NCBI WGS metagenome assembly WNFX01 (sample SAMN13153363, study PRJNA577476) | soil metagenome | isolation source: 40 cm soil or saprolite under grassland replicate 1 | place: USA:California | collected 2016-06-15 | reverse complement strand
GGAGTACAACCCGTGTGGATGGCGCGCCTGGCTCAATGGCACGACGATCACAGTTGGGCTGCAGAATGTGACCGATGAAGATCCGCCGTTCGTGGCCGGAAACTTTGAGAACAACTACGACGAATCCCTTGCCGATGTCAGAGGCCGCTTTTGGTACGTCCAGATCAAGAAGAGATTCTAGATTAGATTTTCTCCGATCAGTTAGGTTACAAAGAGGCAGCGGTTTCGGCCGCTGCCTCTTTGCTTCAGATCGACCTGCGTTAGGCTCGCCCTCTACGTGGAGTTGGTGAAATCCGCACCCCGGCGGCTTCAGGTTGCGCCGTGCGGGATGAAGTCCAGATTTTGCGTGACATGGAAATCTGCTTGACGACCGACGCCGTGTAGCCGAGCGCGTTATGATAGGAGAGTAAAATGGCTCTGGATCGTAGAGCGCAGAAGAGAAAAGCGCAGACTTTACTCTCGCTCCACCGCGGCGGCGATATGCTGGTGCTGTTGAATGTGTGGGATCCAATCGGCGCCCGCATTCTGGAAAAGAAAGGTTATCCTGCGATCGCCACCGCCAGCGCTGCGCAATCCGCCTCTCTGGGTTACCAAGATGGAGAAAAAATTCGGCGTGCCACCGTTATCGATTTGATCGCGCGGGTCGCGCGCAGTGTGAACATTCCTGTAACAGCGGACATTGAAATGGGTTACGGCAAGTCTTTAACCGAGTTGGACGAGACCGCCGAGCAAGTGATCGAGTGCGAAGTAGTCGGCGTCAATCTCGAGGACGGTCTGAAAGGGGGAGAAGGCAGAAGAACTTTGCGTGGTCTTGAGGAACAGTGTCGGAGAATAGCTAAAGTTCGACAAGTAGCCGAGCGGAAAGGGGTGCCGCTGGTAATTAATGCTCGAGTGGATGCTTACCTTTCCTTGTCGACAAAAGAAGAGGCAATGGAAGAGGCGGTCGCAAGGGCGAAATTATACTCGGAGGCCGGGGCCGACTGCGTTTACCCCATTGGCCCAGGAGACGAGGCGACCATTCGCATTCTCCGAGATCGCATCAAAGGTCCCATCAATATCCTGGCATCGCCTTCAGCTGCTCCGCTTTCAGTGTTGCGCGAACTCGGCGTCAACCGAGTCAGCTTCGGTCCTTTTGTTTTTCGCTCACTTTTGCGCAAATTCGTTGAGATAGCCGAAGCTGTAATGGTTAACGGGGACTATTCCATTCTCGGCGAAGTAATGACGGATGCGCAGGTAAGTGAGTTTCTTCGCACTGACCCTGAGAAGGCTGAATGAGGCGATGCGAATGAGGCCGATAAAGATGTAACGCTCGAATGGCCGAAATCGATTGAGCAGAAGTAATCATTTGTCTCACGCTGCCTCAAGGACGTAGCTGCGAACGTGCCGTCGGTGATAGCTTCAATACTTCCGGCGCTCTCTGGAGGCGCCGGATCAATTCATTCGAAATTCTGCCCTTCCATTCCTGAGATCGAGAAAGCTTGGCTAGGTAGCGCTCGTACGCCCCGTGATCTTCAAAGCGCACGAAGAAGACGAAGACATTTTCTCCCTCGCGCACTGGAAGTGCGGGAAAGTTGTTGGCGCTATTTTCGGTGACAAGGCGTGCTAGGATCGAAGCGCCAGCCTGGGTCAAGATCGGTTCGACCGTATTCGTAAAAAACTCGAGAAACTCCGCCTCCGCTGGCGCAGGCAAATAATAGATGGTGGCAACCAGTAGTCCCTGGGGGACTTCGCTTGCGCCAATAGGCGGACGTTCCCGATTCTCCAGCGGGAATTCGGACGCTGGACGCGCAGGACGTAAAAGCAGCACATTGTCGGAATCGACAATCGCGGCGTTCGCTGCTTCACGGTGCGTTTTCCAAACCGGCCCGCCGTAAAATGCTTGCAGCGCTTGTGCGCGGGAAGGCATGTCACGAAAGCCTCGGAGCCAAACAAATCGGTTCGGATCATCGAGGTCTCGAAACTGACCTATCATTCGTGTCCCAACCGCCTCCTGACTTTCGATAAATTGTCGATCAAAGAGGTCGATAAAGGCGTCACGCTTTCCTGGATGGAGGGTGTATTGCCTGAGTTCTACGATAGGACAGCAATACTGTTGCGGGCGCTCGGCTTGTCCGGTCATTGCGTTTTCCTTGGCCAATGGGAGTGATGCCTGGGCAAATGCGTACCGCCAACCTGTTGCGGTGCGAACATATGTATCGCTAAACCATAGCTTGTATTCGAACGGTTTCCCCTCCTCTGTGCCTTTGGCCCAAAGCAGAGCTGTAACGACTGCTGTATTTCCCCACACGCGGACCTTCTGGTTGGAATCCTCTTGATGCTCGTAGATTCTGAATTTGCCACGTGCCTCCTTGAGTTGATCGGCTTTCGTGTAAGTCTGGCCGCGACCCGTGACCAACACGAAATCATCGGCCAAGATGCGATCCATCGTAGCGGCATCGTTGTTTTTGACAGCCGCTTGAAATTGGGTGTCCAGTTCGGCCACGATCTTTTCATCGTCGCTAGCAGATGCAAAAGATTTGCTATCGTCAGTCAGAAAGGCGGCCCCAATTGCAAGAAGAGTTATCGCAGATTTTGCGAGCGATGGCAGGAAAGAGCGCCTGACAATTTGCGGAGCAAAATCGGCAGCAGAGAAATTTTTCATAAGCTAAAATTCGACATTGCCGCGATCGAATCAGCCAGATCGCAAGATTAGGTTTCATCTGTGGAAGCTACGCGAACGTTGAGAAGTTTTGGTATTGCCGCAAGGCCCATTTTGCGAAATAATGTAGGTGCCACTTAATATTGCTCCAGGGAACCGAATCATAATGGGAAAGCGCACCACGGCGTTCGTGAATTTGAACATTTTGCTCGAGCGGAAATCTGCCGTTGCACTTCACCGGCAGCTTTACGACGAGCTGCGCAAAGCGATTTTGAGTGGGAGGCTAAAGCCTCGAACGCGGTTGCCATCCACGCGGGACTTCGCGGCCGAGATGGATGTTTCCCGTAACACCGTTCTAAGCGCGTTCAATCAGCTCCTCGCCGAAGGTTACGTGGAGGGGCGTATTGGATCGGGCACCTACGTTTCTCGGATGCTGCCCAACGAGATGTTGGAGGTGCGTGGCAATGCCCGGTCTAATCGTCCGATGTTGACTGATCGCCGGCCTCTTTCACGACGCGGAGAAGTCATTAGTAAGACGGTGGTTAGCGTGGCGCTTGCGAGCGGCCTGCCCCGTCCATTTCGGAGCGGCGTTCCTGCACTTGACACATTCCCAATTAAGACGTGGTACAGATTGACTGCGCGCTACTGGCGTAACCCGCCGCAAAAGCTAATGAGGTATGGGCAACCGGCAGGATACCGACCGCTGCGTGAGGCGATCGCTGCGTATCTGGGTGCCGTGCGTGGAGTGCATTGCGTTCCCGAACAAGTCATCATGGTGTCGGGTTCGCAACAGGGCCTCGACATCGCCGCGCGAGTGCTACTTGATCCGGGTGACGCGGCCTGGATTGAAGACCCCGGATTTCACGGAGCGCGGGCGGCGCTGCTGGCGGCCGGCGCCAGGCTTATTCCGGTGCCGGTCGACAGAGAAGGCTTAGACGTCGAAGCGGGAATAAGGCGTGGGAGTAAGGCACGTGTAGTTTATCTGACGCCGTCTCATCAATTTCCCCTCGGAGCGACGCTAAGTCTAGCGAGAAGACTCGCGCTTTTGAAATGGGCGAGTAAAGCTCGCGCGTGGATCCTGGAAGATGATTACGATAGCGAATTTCGCTTTGGGGGCAGACCGTTGGCATCCTTGCAAGGATTGGATGGCGAAGGGCGCGTCATCTACATCGGCACCTTCAGCAAGGTCTTGTTCCCTTCGTTGCGTCTAGGTTACATTGTTGCGCCAACGGACTTGATAGATGCTTTTGTCAAGGCCCGCGCGATCGTTACTCATGCATCATCGCTGATGGAACAAGCGATCCTCGCTGACTTTATAAACGGGGGACACTTCGCCACTCACATTAGAACGATGCGTACACTCTATGCGGAGCGCCAGGCAGTAGTGCTTGAGGAAGCTAAGACAGAGTTAGATGGACTGCTTGATCTGCAATCGGATGAAGCCGGGATGGACCTAATTGGTTGGTTGCCTTGGGGGGTTGATGACCAAGTTGCCTTCCGCAAAGCTGCGGCAAACAGAGTCGAAGTCACGCCGCTTTCAGCCTACAGTATCAAACGACAACGGCGGGGGGCACTGCGTCTCGGGTATACTGGCTACACACCGAGTGACCTTCGTCGAGGCGTCCGCGATCTCGCGACGGCTCTACGCGGTTTGAAAAAGAGAAAATGAAGCTACCGTTCGCCGCTGAATTGCGGTGACGTTTTCGGTGTGCCGGCTTTCGCCACAGGCGGAAAGCACCATGGAAAGTTTGACTGCAGCCCTAGCTCTATCACACATCTTGTTCCGCGATCATGGCAGTTAGCGCGTCGTATTGCCGTGCCAACAAGAATCTGCTGTCTCGAAAGCGGAATAAAAGGCGAAATTGGTACCTATACTATTCACATAAATGGGTCTGGATAACGATGCTGATGCGTGTCCTCTTATATCCGACATGCCTGATCGAATGGACATGCTGTTATGTGGGCCAGTGACTCTGTGCTCCGGCCCGAACAAAGAACTGTAAGGTCACACAATTATGAAGAGACGTGACTTAATAAAGGCGCTCGGCGCCGTGGCGTTATCGGGTTCGATCGGTCCGGGGGCCGTCCGTGCGCAGCCAACCGCGCCTTCCTCCAAATCGCCGGAGAGCAGCGCTCCGTCCGGACCGCTTCCAAAAGTTGTGGCCGGAATTGCCATTGTAGATTCGAAGATTGCGATGGAAGCGACCAAACTCGCGCAAGAGGCATCGCCGCCATTCTTATTCAATCATGCAGCTCGAACATTTCTTTTCGGCGCACTGACCGGGAAAGCGTCGGGTCTCAAAGTGGACCACGAACTTCTCTATATCGCGTGCATCTTGCATGACATTGGTCTAACCGAACAATTCGTCGGCGACCTGCCATTTGAGATCCAGGGCGCGCAAGTCGCCAGCCGATTTTTAGAAGAGCACGGACTGGCGAAGGATAAATCCGCAATCGTGTGGGACGGAATTGCGATGCACGCCTCGGCAATTGGAGAATTCAAGCAACCGGAAATTGCCCTGGTTGGCGCCGGAGCCGGGGCAGATGTCCTCGGTCCCGATTTCTCGGTGATCAAAAAAGCGGACGTGAGCGAGGTCGTGCGGGCGTTCCCGCGCCTCAAATTCAAGAGCGAATTCGTTAGGACATGTGCCGGCGTTGTGCGTGAGCATCCGCGTGGGGCATCGCGCGGTTTCATGCGCGACATCGGCGAGAGAAATGTACCTGACTTTCATCCGGGGAACATTTGCGATGCAATCACGCAAGCACCATTCGACGAATGAGTCGTCCGGAAAGGAAACGGGAGGCCTTTATGATCAGCGCTAAACTTCGATTCACAATCTCCTTTTTATTGGCGACACAGTTGTTCTGTTTCTCGGCGTACTCGCAAAAGGGTGGCGGTATTAACACCTCGGACGGTATTCGGATTCACTATGTAAGCAGCGGTGAGACTAACGGTCATTCGCCGGTCATTTTTATCCCAGGCTGGAGCTTCACGAGCCAAATTTGGCAAACGCAGGTGGAATATTTCGCGAAGAATCGACGCGTCATAGCGATTGATCCGCGCTCACAAGGAGATTCAACTAAAACAGACGGCGACAACACGCCAGAAGCCAGGGCGCGGGATCTCAACCAAGTCATTCAACAGCTACAATTGAAAAACGTTGTTCTCGTTGGCTGGTCACAAGGCGTCCAAGATGTCGCCGCCTACGTTGAGCAATTTGGGACAGACTCGGTTGCTGGTTTTGTTCTTGTGGACACTCCATTCTCGGCGGGATCTGCTGGAATCAAACTCCATCCCGAATTTAGCGAGCGATTATTCGAGCTAATGGCTATTTATTCTGCTCATCCAAAAGAATACTACGAGGGCATGGTCAAGAGCATCATCAAACACGAGATTGCTCCAGGCGAACTGCACCAACTCACAGCGAATTCTGAGAAAATGTCAACAACAACCGGTCTCGCCATGCTTGTGACCGACCTCTTCACCGTCGATCGACGCGCGGCTTCGAAGAAGATTTCTAAACCGACGCTCATCATCGCGTCCGCTGAATCCAAGGAATTAGAGAGTCAGCGCGAAATGCAGGGATCGATCCCGAACGCACAACTCGAAGTCGTTTCTGAGGCTGGCCATGCGGTATTCATTGACCAGCCGAAGAAATTCAATCACCTGCTCGACATGTTTTTGGAGAAGGTAGACAGCCTGCCGAAGCCTTAGTGTTGATTGCGGCGAAAGGCAAGAGCACTATTGCCGTGTTTTTTCGGTTACCTTTACTAGTATTATCTGGCGAAGGCTGCATAATCGGCTCGGAAACGTTGCCGGTACTTTTGGTCAAGCTGATGTCGACAGGGCTTGGTCGGACAGACTTGATTCCGGAATTCTCCAGTCCGCTCAGGTGGTGCAATCGCAGCTCCTCAGAAAGGCGTGGAAAATGCGAGCACACTGATGTGATTTGCCAGTGTCGCCTTTTCGACTTCTTGGTCGCTATTCCGTGCGAAGAGTGGATTCCATGATTTTTCGTTAAATGGCTCTTGTGACGATACCATTCCAGACTTAGATGGCGCAATTTCCAGAAATTCGGAGCCTATCTCCGACAGCGGGCTCGGAGATAGATGGTTGATGGCAAGAGGCGATGCGTATCACAGACGAGGTAATGAAAAGGAAGAACTGCCGCAGTGATATTTTTATAGGTCTTGTTGCATTCGGTCTCCTGGTTGCCATGCCCAAGCTATTCGCTCAGTCATCTAAGCTTGCGACGGTGCGAGCCGCTGGGGAGGAAACATCGAGAAAAGCCGCACAGGTACAAGTAGAAAAAGGAGAGGAAATGAAAGATGAAATGGACGGTCGTCATGATTTCGATTTTCTATTTGGTAGCTGGAGGGTCGATAGTCGAAGGTTGGCGCGCAGATTGGAGAGATGCACTGAGTGGCAAGAGCTTCGGGCGAAGAATGAGACGCGACCGGTGCTTGGCGGTGTGGGCAATGTCGACAAATTTACCGCGACATTCCCGAACGGGAAACCGATCGAAGGCATGACTCTTCGCTTTTTCGATCCCAAAACAAAGTTGTGGAGCATCTATTGGGTCGATAACTGGAGCTGCGAGTTACAGCCACCGGTGATCGGCCGATTTAGCGGCGACCGGGGCGAATTCTACGGCGACGACATGTTCAAAGGAAAGCCAATCCGCGTGCGATTTACCTGGGTGAAAAAAAGTCACACCTCGGCGCATTGGGAACAAGCATTCTCAGAGGATAGCGGGAAGACTTGGGAGACAAATTGGCGATGGGAGATCACGCGCGAATAGCTAAAGTAACTCGCGCGTGCTCCTCTTAAGCGGAAATGGATCCGTTAGGTGCTCACGACTTGACGCGAACTACACATAACAACGAAGACCAACACCTGTGCTACTCAAAAACAAGAATGCTGTAATCTATGGAGCGGGAGGAGCGATTGGCAGTGCGCTCGCTCGCGCGTTTGCTCGCGAAGGTGCGAAGGTCTTCCTGGCCGGTCGCACAGTGGCAAAACTCGACGCGGTGACCAAGGAGATCTCTGGTGCAGGGGGAGCGGCCGAAGCCGCTCAAGTCGACGCGCTCGACGAACAGTCCGTCGAGAAGCATGCCGCCAAAGTCGCCCAGAAGGCAGGACACATTGATATCAGCTTCAATGTCATCAGCATCCCTAACATCCAAGGGACGCCGCTCGTCAAGCTTTCGGTTGACGACTTCGCTCTCCCGGTCATGAATTTTGTAAAGACACACTTCCTGACTGCGAGGGCTGCAGCGCGCGACATGGTCAAAAAGAAATCAGGAGTAATCTTGATGATGACCACGACGCCGGACCGCAGGGCCATTCCCTTGGTTGGAGCGGTTCGGGGTGGCATGCGCGGCGATCGAAGCTTTCTCTCACACTTTGGCCGCGGAGACTGGACCGCACGGCGTCCGTGTTGTGTGTCTGCGGTCGTCTGGGTCCCCCGAGGCGGTAGGGGTCCAGAAGTCCTTCGCAAAGCATGCAAAGGCTGCTGGAATGACGCTTGAGGAGTGGCAAGCCAACTATGAAAAGCAGACTCTTCTGCGGCGGCTAACAAAGCTCACGGAAGTGGCAACAGTGGCGGCCTTCATGGCGTCCGACCACGCGAGTGCAGTGACGGGAACAGCTGTGAATCTAACTTGCGGAGCAATCGTGGACTAGTTAAAGACGCCTAACGCCCCGCCATGTCGTCATCGGATAAAACACGGGCTGGAGGAAAACGAGCGCCAACAGAATAACCGATTATGAAAACAAAAACCATACTCACCATTATCGCGTCAGTCGTAGCCGCCGCGGTTTTTGCATTTGATCCACCGCCGGTGGGTAGCGCAGCCCCCCAAGCTGCAACCGGCCGCACTGGCTCGCATGATTTTGATTTTCTGTTCGGTGAATGGCGCGTTCATCATCGCGTGAAACGCCCAGCCGAAAACCAACGGTGGCTAGAATTCGATGGGACCGCCAGCACACGCAGGCTCATGGACGGCTCGGCTAACGTAGAAGACCATACGTTCAACAAGCCAACCGGCGTTTCCCGCGGTGTTGCGATTCGTGCATACGATCCGAAGACCGGGCAATGGGCAATTTGGTGGATCGACGGCCGCGACCCTTTAGGCGCCCTCGATCCGCCGGTCAAGGGCGGCTTCGACAACGGCGTTGGAACTTTCTATTCCGATGGCCCTATCGCCGGCAAGCCGGCCCGCACGCGGTTCATTTGGTCGCATATCACGCCGACATCCGCGCGCTGGGAGCAGGCTTATTCGTTCGATGCGGGAAAGACGTGGGAGACGAACTGGGTGATGGAATTCAACCGCGCGCCGTGATCGAGATGCCTGGTCTTTCGCTGGCTCTCATTCGCCTGGTCGGTCTTGGGGAGGCTTTAGCGGGATTAGGCCTAGTGCTTCCGGCGGTCGCGTTGCACTGCGATTTATCGCAGAGGCAGACCCACTGCAGGACAATCTTCATAGTGAGAGTTATAAGAACGCTGCGACTCATATCCAGCCTATGAACTGAGATTTACGGAAGTGAACTCAAAAGCAAGTGGCAAACCTACTGGACGCGATCGATGAGCGAAGAACGAGAGCAAGGTGTGCAGATAAGATTGGCCGTGCCGGGCGATGCCTCTGCCATCGCATCGCTCATGCACAGATCGTTCATCGAGTACGAAGACCAATACACCCCCGAAGCGTTCGCAGCTACAGTGCTCCCGCCCGACCAGGTTCAAGCACGTATGAACGAAGGACCCATGTGGGTGGCTCTCGAGAATGGAGCGGCTGTCGGTACTGTATCGGCGGTTCTCAAAGATGAAGGGCTTTACATTCGAGGTATGGCGGTCGATCCGTTAGCCCGAGGTAAGAGAATCGGACGCAAACTGCTGGATTGCGCTGAGGCTTTCGCTGTTCAGGGCGAATGCAAACGCTTGTTTCTCAGTACGACTCCGTTCTTGTCGCGCGCTATAAAGCTGTACGAGGACTACGGCTTTTCTCGCAGCAACGAAGGTCCGGACAATTTGTTTCTAACGCCTCTCTTTGCGATGGTCAAGCGCTTGCACCCGCTGAAGCTGCGTAGAACTGCAGAGACCGATGTTGATTATGTTTTCGGCGCCGAGGAAAGGTGTGCGAATGATTAGCAAGCATGATTCTGAGCATTACGTGTGGGGAAAAGGCTGTGACGGCTGGCATCTCTTGAGGTCTGCCGAGTTGAGTATCATCCACGAGCGGATGCCGCCGGGCACTTCAGAAGTGCGCCACTTTCATCGCGCCGCGCGACAGTTCTTCTTTATTTTGTCCGGCGCCGCGACAGTTGAGTTTGACGACAAGCGTGAGATTTTGCGCGGGCATGAAGGGACGGAAGTTCCGCCCGGCGTTCCACATCAGATGTTCAACGAGTCGCAGCATGATGTTGAGTTCTTGGTCATTTCGCAGCCGCCGAGTGATGGTGATCGCGTCAGGTTATGTCAGAGGATTTCGGAGGATGAATAATGGGTGCTGAAAATTGTTGCCTCCTTCCAACATCTCGCCGACGAACACATCCTGGCCCTGCAGAAGCAAAGGCGGTGAGATTCTGATGGCTAACTCCTTCTCAAGCCGTGCCCACCTCTTTTCTCGTCGGGGTGAGCAGACATGTTCAAACGAAGTCTCGTCTTAATTGCAGCGGCAGACGCTGAGGATTTGACCGATGCATGGCATACCAGCTAACGCCACGAAATCTCCGGCGTCACACATCTAAGGTTCCGAATCGTAAAATGAGACACAGGAGAATCAACTATGGCACAGGGCTGAAAATCCATTTCAAATGAAGAGCAAAATAAACCTAGCTGAGAGCGTCCGGGAAATATTGGATTGTTATCCAGTTATGGCCGCACTGCGTCCACATTTACGGCGCGATGAATTTGTATCACCAGTCAAAAGGCTGGCTGAAATTGCTGATTATCAGTTGGCTTATCTAGCCGAAGGAGAAATCAAAGCTGTTGCCGGTTTCAGGATTTCTGAATGGCTGGCGGGCGGAAAATATCTCGAAATCGAAGACCTGGTTGCGACTAGCGGCGAGCGTTCAAAAGGCTACGGCGGCGAGTTGTTCGATTGGCTAGTCGAACACGCCAAAGAAAATAACTGTCTCCAAGTGCGACTTGTTTCACGTGTGAGCAGACTCGACGCGCACCGTTTTTACCTGCGAAAAGGAATGAATCTCGAAGCACATTATTTTTCGATGAACCTTAAATGAACACGCATTTAGAAATAAAAAAATGTGCGGTGGTTATTCACGCGCGGCCGAACAAGTCATTCGAGGGAAGCGATTCCGCTTCCCCTACAGAAATCAGTTCAAGCTTCAACATTAAAATTCGCGGCACAGCTCGGTTCCGTCAGCGGTGGCTGAGCTCTTTCTCGTTAGGCGTCACTACGCGCTCTCTGATAAAACGACGACGATGACATCTCTATTTGACTCATCCGCTCTTACAGTCGCGACTGAAGACCCCAACGGAGAAGTTGCGACACGTCTTATTCACGCCCTTTGCTCGGAGGTAGGCGCACGCTACGGTACTCCGAGAAGCCCGTCTTCCCCGACGAGGCACTGGCGCCGCGGACCGCTTTCGTGGTAGCTAGGCTTGGCGGGCAGCCAATCGGTTGTGGTGCGCTCCGTCGAATTGACGAAGCCACAGCGGAAGTGAAACGAGTGTATGTCGCCCCCAGTGGACGACGAAGAGGCATTGCGCGACGCATTGTCCATGCGTTGGAGCAACTTGCTGCGGGTTTCAACTATCGGGCGATTCGATTGGGGACCGGGATCGAGCAGCCAGAGGCTATTCGCCTTTACGAGTCTAGCGGCTATCATCGGATCGCCGCCTACGGTCATCACATCGGTGATCCTCTCAGCGTCTGTTTTGGGAAGTTTATCCATGACAAAACCCGTAACGCCTAACCAGGCGATGCAGCCAACCGCTGGCCCACGTACTGCCTCGCTTCACTTTATGAAAACACGTTTATTGCAGTTCACGCTCGCTGTCGCCAGCGGTGGCTGATCTTGTTCTCGTCATACAATTTAGCGTGTGATCAACATGTGACCCGTTTGTTCGTCTTTTTTCTCATTTGATTTCAATGCTGAGCGCGCTGCCCCTCGAAGCTGCGGCATCACGCCCGGCGCTTCCTTGTTGATACAGCCAGCGCAGCAAGATTTCCAGCGATTCCATTCGCCGATCGCGCAATCCGGCGACAGTTGAAGCCTACGATATTAATCAAGATCGCCAGGTCGGCGGCGGCTCATGCGACCCGGACTTTGCTGATTGTCGCGCCGTTATTTGGGATCACGGTGTCTACCCCACAGATCTCAACGATTTCAAAGGCGGCTATTCTGCTCGTCTCGAAATCGCCAAAGACATAAATAACGTTGGAGAGATTACGGGTAGAGCTATCGATTCAAACCTCGTGAGAACAACGTTTTTGGCGGTACCTGTACCTTAGGCACGAACCAGATAGTAACGAAACGGCTTGGTCGGCGGCACGACCGAAGATCGTCCTGCCTTAGAACAAAGGCAGAATCGCTCTGCGCCTTTTCGTTAAAAGCCTTGGGCTCGACGGTAGTAGCGTGTTGTCCCATCGCCGAGAGCCTTGGCCGCTATTCTACGACAAAAAAGTGGATCCTCTGATATGTCGCTAAATGGGTCTTGTGAGGATACCATTCCAGACTTAGATGGCGCAATTTAATGGGCTCGTTGATGCCTAAGACGGTATCGCAAACAGAACGTCCGACGCGACTTTCCGATCGTGTTAGAAATATTCCAGATAAGCGCTCCGGAAAAGAGTTTGATCTCGGGATCGCTGGGCCGCCTGGCGTTTCTTTTGTCCCTGCTCTTGCCGCGATTGATGAATTTCCGATAGAGATTTGGGAGCGACTCCGAGCACAGGTGCTCGCAAGAAAGGGAGCCCATCTGCTGCAGTTTGCCTCGAGTCGCGGGGACGCCGACTTACGGAAAGCAATCGCAGCTTATTTATGTGATTTTCGCGGAGCGCGCTGTCACCCGGACCAGATCGTGATTACTGCCGGAACGCAACAGGCGATGATGATCAGCGCGCTAGCGTTAGTAAATCGCGGCGAGGTCGCGTGGATTGAGGATCCCGGATATCAGCAAGCCCGCCGAGTTTTTGCTTTCGCCGGTGCGACCCTCGTTCCGAGACCAGTGGACCAGGAGGGGCTAACAATCGCGCGGCCCTCAAGACAGCGGGCGCCGAAAATTGTTTTCGTGACGCCGTCGCATCAGTTCCCGCTCGGCATGACGATGAGTTTAGCGCGCAGGACTGCACTAATCGATTTTGCACGCGCCCGCGACGCTTTTATTTTCGAGGATGACCACAGCTCGGAATTCCGTTTCAACGGGCCTCCGTTGCCATGCTTGCAGGGGCTCGATAACTCCGGTCGCGTCGTCTACGCCGGAACCATGAGTAAGATCCTCTTTCCGTCTTTACGCTTGGGATATCTGCTCGTGCCAGAGCAATTGGCTGCTTCGATGATCAAGATTCGCTCTGTGATGGATCAACATCCGTCCGCAATTGACCAGGCAACCCTCGCTCGATTCATAACGGAGGGATTTTTCCTCAGTCACGTTAAACGGATGCAGAAACTATACGCTGATCGGAGAGAGTTTTTCATTGAGCAATTCAACACTCTGCTCGGTGATCGCTTCATTCTGCAAATTCCCGAAGGTGGGCTGCACTTCGTTGCCTGGCTCCGGCCGAAAACAGATTTATCTTTCATCACGCGTGTGGCGTCGGAGATCGGGATCACACCCACACCGCTATCGTTCTTCTGCATGAAGGCGCTGCTGGACCCTGCGCTGACGTTTGGATTCGCAGCGTGGTCGCGCGCACAAATTCAAGAGGGCATACTCAAGCTCGCCTCGGCACTAAAGGCGAAACGTCCCAAGATCGTCCTGCCTTAGAACAAATTAACGTCGGGACTTTACAGACTCCGCAAGGCGGTTGCTAGGCAGAATCGCCCTGCGCCTTTTCGTTAAAAGCCTTGGACTCGACGGTAGTAGCGTGTTGTCCCATCGCCGAGAGCCTTGGCCGCTATTCTATGACAAAAAGTGGACCCTGTAATATTGCGCTAAATGGGTCTTGTTAGGATACCATTCCAGACTTAGATGGCGCAATTTAATGCACTCGTCGAGTCCCAGACACAACGACGATTTCATCGCGTCACAATTGCTGCCGTGTGCCAAGGATGCAGCAAACTGGCTGAACCGATCTGCAAGTCCGCCGCATCGGAAACGCGACTTCATCGGTTTCCATGCCGTCGCTACAGCTGATCTGAACTATCGGTCAGCCGCGTTCCAGCAAAAAAGCACGCATTCAACCACTTCAATTGATTCTCGTCGCTCGACCGATGACTCGCTTACACGCGCTTCGCTGAAATCATGAGCCCGAAAACGGTCGGCCTGGTGGTATTCGAGCAAATGGCCGCCGAGGAGTTGACCGGACCAGCCGAGGCTTTTTCCCGAGCAAAGACCCCAACTGGGGACGGTCGCGAATTGCGTTGTTATCAGGTATTAACACTCGGCATCGGCACCGCACAGTGCGTAA
>WNFX01004181.1_pt1 | contig 14237 bp, 5 predicted proteins | sample 5400111 | NCBI WGS metagenome assembly WNFX01 (sample SAMN13153363, study PRJNA577476) | soil metagenome | isolation source: 40 cm soil or saprolite under grassland replicate 1 | place: USA:California | collected 2016-06-15 | reverse complement strand
TATGTAATAGGCGACATACGCATATAACGATCAAGGTTTTCCCACGGAGTTGTATCCAGTTCGTCATCGGCAAATGTCCAACCTAAATCGCAAGAGCCGAAGTCAGACGCAAGATTTGTGACGCTGCGATCCGTTACAGCTACCTTGAAATGATCGGTATGCCCAATTAGCCAGTTGGTCATAAATCCGCCATAACTACCGCCTGTGACACCCATACGCTGCTCGTCGATAAATCCCTTTTGCAATAAGACATCCACTCCAGCCATGATATCGAGGGAATCCTTTTCGCCCCAGGCACCTCGCACAGCTAACGAAAACTCACGTCCATAACCGCAACTTCCACGAGGGTTTGTATAGAGCACAACATATCCCGCAGCCATCAATAGCTGCATCTCATGGAAAAAGCCATAGCCATATTGTGTAGCTGGACCACCGTGAATTTCCACAATCAGTGGGTATTTCCTGGATGGATCAAAGTCGCGCGGTTTCATAATCCAGCCATCCATCGGCCAGTCATCAGCCCCGGTATAAGGCATATACTCCGGAGTGGACAATTCCAATTCACTGAGTAAAGCGTCGTTGAAAGCTGTCAATCGACGTAACTCGCTCCCAGGCGAAGTCGAGCGCACAAAAATTTCCTGTACTCGCGTTGGGCTTGCAATCAGTAATGCCATCTTGCTGGCGGACTGATCGATGCTCAAGTCTCGCGTATGTACATCTCCAGGTGTGATTGTCGGCGGCTTTGTACCTGCACCATTGGTTGCTACCGCAAAGACGCGTGAAGCGCCTCGATGACTGGCGAGTGCATAAAGTGTGCTTCCATCGGCTGACCAGGCAGGAGCAGGTGAAAGATGCTCGTCACCCATATCGCTATTCGTCCAATCCTGGAAGGTGCCTTCAAAATTCTGAGTCAAACAGGTTGCGGAATCATGTTCAGAGTTAGCGGGAATAGTGTAAAGGTCTATATGACCACCCGAATGGAGCTTGAGACCACCTAAAAAGGCCATGGTGCCGCCGTCAGGGGACCAGGATGGCGCACTACATGCAAGAGAGCCATTGGTCAGACACTGCAAGTCGCCCGCTCCCCCATCATTAATGGTTAGCGTATAGACATCAGGGCAGGGTAAGCGCCAGCAATCTTCTGCGCGACTGGAGACAAAGGCAATGCGTGTTCCATCAGGAGACCAGGCAGGGTCAGTATCGTCCCAATCTCCGTCGGTGAGTTGTTGCGACTCGCCACCGGCAACATCGATCAGAAATAGGTGATTACGTCTTTCATGTATAAAACCAACGCCATCGAGTCGATACCATAGCCTGTCGATGACACGCACTTTAGGCAGTGTTTTGCCATCCTCGTTTTCTTCGTCAGCCGGACCAACAGCCGCATTAAACGCTATCTGTTTACTATCCGGCGACCAGACAGGATTAGAGGCGCCATGTTGCACAAAAGTGAGTTGGTGTGCCTCACCACCATCGGTCGGAATGAGCCAGATCTGCGGCTTGCCTTTCAGATCGTGTGAGTGCGCAGCACTAGACGCGAAGCTGAGTTTACCCTGAGCGAAGCGAATGGGTTCACGATCTGGATAAGACATGCCCTTACCATGCTCTTTCTGTTCCTTTTGATCCCCGGCAGTGGGTTCACCCTCTCGTTCCGTGACAAATGCCATCCAACGTCCATCGGGTGACCAACTCGGGCTATGAGTGTTAGCAGGCCCTGCCGTAAAGCGTTTTGCGTCTCCGCCGTCGGTAGAGACCACCCAGATCGAAGAGCGATATTCATGTTTGCCTTCATCGATTATTGTGACAACAAATGCTACACGCTGCCCATCAGGCGAGATTCTTGGCTTGCTCACTACCTTAATACGATAGAGGTCTTCAATGGTAATATCACGCAAATTTGTAGACATATGTTCTTCCTTGTCGTGGATTTCTAGCACTAGTGGCGGCGGCGGCTACTACGCCTTTCACGGTCAATAGCATAATCGAGTGTATTATGCAGGCGTTCGAAATCGTCAACATCGAGTTGTAGTTCTACAGCAGGCAGGTCATCAGGTTTGGAATGCCCTTCCTCATAGAGTCGCAAGACCAGCGCAAGTTCAACCTGTAGCAGACTATCTTCAACCCCAAGCTCCTCTTCAGTCTCCAGATCCTCTTCTTCCTCGTCATCTTCCTCTTGCTCGGTTTGAGTAAAAAATACTTCTATGCGCGCACAACGAAAACGACCGGTTAGCTTGAGCGCGTCGGTTGAGAGTTCTTCGGCCAGTTCGCGCACGACCTCCATCATCTGAACGAAGGCATCCTGTAATTGCTCAAGAGCATCTTCCTCATCATCACCTAAAGCTACCTCATTCTCAGCCAGATCTTCAGTAGTTGTATCTGCACTGCTCCCTGCTTCCGGTAACCGCTGACGCGCAAGATCATTCAAGCGTTCAAGCGCCAGGGCAAAAGCTGGTGATAGAGGAGGATTCTCTCGTTCCGATGGTCGAGATCCTTCCTTCTCGCCTGCCTCTTCTACATCACTGTCTTCTTCCTCTTCTTCATCCTCGTCATCTCCACTCAGACCTGCGGCTTCTTCTACAGCTAAGATCTGCTGATGAAGTTGATTGACTACATCACGGTTCATATATGCAAAGATACGCGCCTGTCGTGAGGCTGCCAGAAAAAGAAACGGAGGCCAGTCCCGGTAGCGCTCTCTCCCACGCAAGTAGTGCAACTCCACCATTCCCAACGTGTCTAGTCGTAGTGAAAGCTCCATGTTTCCCTCCTGTAAATGAATTGCCATCATCATACCACAACAGAGAGCATTTACTACAACTACATAGAGGAAGTACTTTCAATAAGGCTTACTCCCATTGCGTCCAGGCAACCTTTAATTTATGGCGTACCAGGAACAGGGCTGTGGCAATCACAACCAACATCACTCCCAGCACCATAAGCGCCAGCGAGGGTAGAGTTGATAGGAAGAGCGCTCGTAGCGTACCCACTATCAGTAAGGATGCACTACTGAGAATGAAGATGCGAAGCCGTGTTGCGATACCTAACAGGAGCAAGGCCAGCGATTCGCCAATCAGAACCAGCGTAGGAGTCAGGTTACTGTCACTGACGCTGAACCAGAGCGCCGGTAAAAGGAGTAAAGCAGCGCCTGATAATGCAGCGATCTGCCCAACCCAATGCCGCCCCGGAAGCGTCTCGTCACGCATGAGGAATGCCGCTATGACCGAGAGATAGCTGGCGGGCGCTAATAAGAGAATATCGAGTCTCGTCTGACCGAATGCTGACAACTCCCAGGAAACGACTAGAGAGAGTAATAAACCTGCCGTATAATAACACCAGTGTTGCAGCGCCGTTGCATACCGCAAACGTTTCAAACGTGACTCATCTTCTGTAGAGGCGTTCTCTCGAGCAACAATACCTGTATGCAAGTATCCATACCAGAAGAGCAAGATGGCCAGTTCAAGCAGCGATCCGGCTCCAACATGCACCAGTTGCCCCGAGTCAGCGGAGAAACCGCCCTGTCCAATGATAACCAGCACGACCACGACCTGACCACCTAAGCCGAGGATTACGCTTGGAATTGCATCTGGGAGCCAATGGGCAGCAGATGGAATGATTCTCCAGACAAATTGCATGGCGAAGATCACCAGGCAGAGCAAGCTATAGGCGATCATCAATGGCGCAAGGTCTAATGGAGGTGTCGCCCATAGCCAGAGGGTCCCTGCAGCCAGACCAGCAGGAAACACAAGCAACTCTGGCATGCGTTCAACCAACATGATTACAAGGGCAATAAAGGTGAATGCCAGCATGCTATAGCCAATAAATCCAGTTGCTGGTTGCTCTAGTGGTAAAGAGGTCCAGAGACCGATCAAAACAGCCGCAACCAATGCGGTTACATACCAGGGCCAACTCCACGTGAATTGGTGCAAAGGCTGCATCGATATCGTCGGCGAGGCTTTGCTTGTGAACCTCTTTGCCAGAAGACCTGTGATCAGTCCAGCCAGAGCCATGGCTATACCGATTCCAAGCATATAATAGGCCGTCAATTGCAGTGTGAGGTAGGTACCCCAGATGGTGAAACCGGCAACCAGCATTAACCACACGGGCTGTCTCTCAAAGACCACTACAGCGAAGGCTACCACAGCATATATCAGCAGCGCATCTGGAACTGCGCCATAGAATGGCTTATTGACGTTTGCAAGCGAGCCGTATACACCCGTAAGGACCGCCGCTGCAAATGCAGTGGCGTAGAAAGGTAAGGCATAGGCGAGCAACCTATTTTTTCTCACCGAGCCGAAAAATGGTATAGGTGCGAGTTTGAGGAAACCAACAAAGACACCCGAGGCGGCACAGATCAAGGCAACTGTTGGTGGGCGATACAGATCGCCCAGAGGACCCGCCGAGATGATTACCGACCAGGTAGCAAACACAGGCATAATCCACATAGAAATTTGCATCTTTTCTATTACACCGATGATATAGGCAAGCGCCGCAAAGCCAAGCAACGCCCAGCTAGTAGCGAGCAGATGATCCTGGACAAACCCCGTATATCCAGTCATTACAGCAGAAAGCACAGCGGCGATGTACAATGGCAATGCCCAATCTCTGCCTGCGAAACGGCTGATAGCCACACCCAGTATGGCTAATACAGGCGTAAGGCCAAGCAATACCCAAAACGAATTGTTGGGAATAAGTAAGGCGCCTATAGCAAAACCCACCGAGGGCACAAGCCATACTTTCATCCGCGCAAGCGCTGAAGAAGCATACCAGGTGACTGAAAGCAATGCTAGTTCTACTGCAATTGGAACAGTGACACCAAACGTATTTTGCATAGCGCTGATATCAGATGTCACATTATGTAAGGAAGCCGCTGCACCATAGACAAGGCCAGCAGTCAGCAAAGGCCACTCCCACAAATGTGTAAGACTCAGACCAGAACGTGCAACACTATGTGCGCTGTTCCACCTGTTGGAAATGAACTGATGAATAGCCACGGATGCAAGTGGCAGTAATACGCCTAGAAGCAACAAGGCAAATGGCCGACTCCAGAGGGTTGGCAAGGCTAATAACGCGAAAATGAGTGGTAAGAAAAGCCAGTTTTGACGCTCTTGATAGAGCAATACTGCGTACATAAGAGCGGCGAAAGAGAGCAGCAGGGTGCTGATAATATCCTGGTTCTGGTTGAGACTCAAACTGAGGGTAAGAGTCATCTCAAAGAGCGCCAGTACATCCAATGGATTAGCCCAGGCCGCGACAAAGAGTCTGCGGACAATTACAGCGCTCGCAAGAATGACCAGTGCCAGGCTCAGAAAAGCCCAGACAGGTTCGATACCAAAGGTCAGCACCACTATGCTATATTCCCAATTGAGCAAGAAACCAGCCAGTAGCAGTAGCCAGCACCAACCAGCTTTCGAGGGAACTTTTCCTAAACCAGCCCTATAGAACGTGACACTGACGGCGAGTACAATGCCGAGACCAACTGCGATGAGTTCAGCTACCGTACGCCAACTGGTTTGAATATGCAAGAACGATGCTGAGTCTGTTGATGGGGCATAGGCAGCAGCGAAAAGCTGTAAAGGCAGTAGTGGTGAGCTAATTAAAGGTACTACAAACACCAAGGCCAATGCTATTTGATCCAGGCCGAGGCTGAGGTTCCCAAATAGTTGGAGACGATGGCCCACAACCCTGTTAAGTCCATGATAGATCAGCGCAACGCCCGTTAAAGCCAGAGCGTATCCGATAGGCTCAAAATCAAAAGCGTAGCAAAGAGCCAATACGGTACCCAGCGCTATGTAAGCAAGAATAAGCACCGCACGTGTCCACTTCGCCAGCCACATTGAGAGAGTCGCCCAAAGCAGCAGAAGCACTGACATGCTTAGTATCGAAAAGCGCAATTGCATGATTGGCGAACCAGAAGCGTCGATACTCAGAGAGTAACTGATGGCGTAAAAGAGACCCAACAAACTGACAGCTACTATGGCATACATAACATAGCGTATAGGATCACGCAGCACAGCCCAACGATCAGTAAAGGGCCAGGCACTGCCTTCTGTGCTCTTCAAAGAGATGGTCGAGAGAATAGCAAGCAACATTGCCATGCTCGGCCACCACCACCAGGTAAGGTTGAGCGCATTGGCCACTGCCAGGTCTGCCACGAGCAAAGCGACCATACCCAGGTAAGCAAAAGGTATAAAGCGCTGATAGATGGCCATCAGGGTATACATGATTGCTGCATAGGTGGCAGAAATTGCAATCAGTACAGGTGTAGAGAACACGATCTGGCTACCGCTTAATAATCTATAGGCGGAGAAACTAACCAGGGGGATCAGAAGAGCGAAGATGACTGTATAGATGATTGCAACGATACGAAAAGATGGGAAACGGTACGTAACGAAGCCTGTAATACCAAAGATAGCATGCACAACAAAGACAACTAAAAATGAGACAAAAAGATTAGTGGATGTGATTACAAAGCTAAGCGAGCCAATCAGCAAGAGAAAAGCTCCTATCGAAGCCACGATGTTAATTGCCTGGTCTGCAAAGAATGATCTCCACGAGAATACTCGGCGCGCAGACTGCGGTCTCTCCGGTGGAGGAGTAGCGACAACAAGTTCTTCCTCAGGTAATAGTGGAGATAGAACAGGTGCATGCGCTACATTTGCTTCTTTCAAAACTTCTGGAAGAGATGATTTAGCGGCGATTGGCGCTAATGGAGGCTCCATTGTGACAGGAATGGGAGAAACTGCGGGCGCGATCAGTGCCTTGAGATGGCGTACAGCATCCAGGCGAAACTGATAACGACGTATCAAATCCTCAACTCTCATGTTTCCTCCACCATATCTTGCAACACGCTGAAGGTCATTGATAGTTGACTCAAGAAAACGCTCTTCTTTGTCCGGATTCACCGGATAATTGCAGCGTGGACAAATTTGTGTTGTCTGTGAATCCACAGCAAGGCCACAGCAATCACAGTGTGATACAAGTGTCTGTCTCATCGGACTATCCTTTTTCCATCCAGGGCCATTACAGGTATTCTAATCATAATAGGAATTTCTATTTAATGTTATATATATAGCAGCTAGCACTAATCTTTGGATGACGTTTGTTTATGTAGAAGGTACCTCTTTGTTCATAATGCTTTGAATGCATTGAGCAGCTTCATCGCGAGTGATCTTTCCAGCCAACAAGTTATCAAGCACTTCATCAATAGTAGAGGGAATCTCTACTGGTGGATTCTGAATAGACAGAGGCGCAGGTTCGACAAGTGAGGGCGTTTCTTCTGGAGCAGGACGCTTAACAAGACCGCTGAAGAGATGTTCGCGCCTTGCAGTCCAGAGATAGATGGCTACAACGAGCATACCAACGACAAATGCAGACGCGCCAGTACGCGCTACATACTGCCAGTTTTCAAAAGGCGAGCCGAGGAGGTTTGTGAACAAGGAATAAAGCGCAACCGCTCCTCCAATGGCTGCAGACAGGATACCACCTCCGATGAGTGCGAAGACAAACCCTCGACGAGGATCGGCAGCGAGCTCTGAATCTAGTTTGTAGCGTCGATGCAGGTAGAAGTCAAGTGGAATATACGCGAGCCCAGTGATGATTAAGGCAAATGCTGGCGCCCAGCCGCGCGGGCCTGGCTGAATACCGGCAAGACTCTCAAAAGTGTTCAGTAACACAAACGCGACCCCCCACCAGAATGCACCTGCGAACAAAGCTGTGATGATGGCTACACCTATCAGCATCGTGGTTGCCCACCCCATTCCTTCAAGCTCCCTTCTGGCAGCAATCCTCAACCAGAGTGCATAGACTCCGGCAACAAGCAAGCCTAAGGTAATGAATGCTGTGAAATTGTAGTTATCTAGAATATCATTGGCAGGTAGAGAGACACCAAAAAGCGCCAGGAATCCCAGCTCGATGGCCCGACTAATGCCATACAACAAGAGACCAACACCAAAGGCAAAGCTGGCAAAATGTAGGATGCGGCGCAGGAGGGAAGGGCTATCATTACGCGTAAAGTATCCATAGCCAATCCAGAACACTACAATAAACAACGTTGATGCCACTATACTAAGCAGGTTGGGTCCCTGGCATCCGGTAAAGCCGCCACAAGGAGTGATACCCCTGGCCTGTCCATCAAATACGAAAGCATCAACCAGCAGATAAACCATATTAATCCAGGAGAAAGTCAGAATAATGAGCAGGATGAGTTGCACACCATACAGGTGCAAACGCTGAAAGGCCATTGCTGTGCCCGGTCCTGCCTGGGTTCGTTGCCGCTCTAATTCAAGCACTGCTAGCAAGAGAAGAGCAACAGCGGCAAAAGCCGCCGACCCTGTAAGATCAAGTGCGGGATCGTGACCAAGTTGAGCGATTACAGCCGTCGAGGAAACAAAAACGGCTAAAGGCGCATCGATCAACTCAGATATGTTCAAAAAGAAAGCGCGGATGGCGCTGTGACCTGCGGCGGGATCGCTGCGCATATCGCGGCGGATCAACCAGTAGTGCAGACCTCCGAACAAAGCAGCTATAAGCCAGGATACCGCAAAAAATACGGTGACTTGCACGATCGAGGAATTCGTTGGAATTGAACCATATTCGCCTCGCAGCGGAGTCAGCGACAAGAGCGTTTGCAGCAACATACCTAAGCCGACTGCTGCAAAGATCAACATTGCAATAAAGACAGTGTAAAGATAGACGCGGTAAAGATTGCGGGCCATGACTTCCTCCTTTAAAAACAGGATAAAGCATCTTCTCTCAGAATCTTACCGCAAAACGTGAGCAATGGTATGGGTCAAATGTCACATATTACTAACACTTCTCTCTTTGTGGAAGAACTTGACGGTAGATAAGGTAGGCATGGGAGATGTATTCGAAGTTATCAACCATTTCTGGGATTCTCTTCTTTAGCCAGGATGTGAATGTGTTTTACTCACGTGTTTATGTTCTGCTTCGTGGTCATAGTGCGCCGCTTCTTATTCAACTGGCGCAGATAATTGGCAAGATGTGCATTGAATGTCAATCCTTCATGCCATTCAGGATAGATTGGATGAAGCGATTTGAAGGCGAGGATGATGACATGCTGAGCAAACTGTTCCTCATTCATCGCAGTAAGGAGGGTTCGCAGATGATGTGGCGAAGGTGCTTGCCACGACGCTGGCCTTTCAGTTTCGGTCCCAGGTACATCAAAGCCCACATAAGGAAGGGTTTCGGTCTCGGTAGGTACATGGGTATACCCTAATGCAAAGCGAGTGTCTTCTGGTACATCAAGAGATATCCCAGGTAGATTTCTCCCATTCACCCACTGTCGAATTATATTTGAGAGATCAATATCACTGAGCGCTAGTAAATCCAACTTGACTTGTTTGACGAAAGTTCGGGATTGGCCGTTCATCTTCATTGGAAATCCTTCCTGATACCACATTTGCTTAACGAGAAGGAAACTACAAACATGGCTTAGGGGAAGAGCAGCCATGATCCATTTCTCTTTTTGATTACAATAGATAACATTTCACATAGTAGAGCTACTATCGCATTACGTATGTGAAATGACCTTTAGCTACTCTTCCCAGCGCTACGCACTAAATGTGATGATGACCTTGTTAATGAGCGCGACGCCGTCTGCGGCGTTGTGCTTCAGCTTTGCGCTTTCGTCGAGCTTGAGGACTCTCATAATGCCTACGCCGTCGTGCTTCTGATAAGATCCCAGCTTCCTGTACCTTGCGCTTGAACCGTTTGAGTACAAACTCAAACGAATCACCTGGATTCACCATAACTTCTGTCATGAAGATTACCAGCGCGATCGTTGGTCGCTCGAGCGTCCACTTCTTTGTGCCTGGTAACAATCACTGCAATATACGGGTTTGTCGCCTCGTGGCTCAAATGGCACCTGTGCCTCATTTCCACAACTGGAACAGGTTACGATGTACATCTGGCGAGGTTCGCGCTCCCGGTAATCACCACTTCGTCCTCTACTATTGTATCCACCACCTGACTGCTTGCGTGCTGCCCGGCAATCTGGACAACGGCTCGGGGAATTCGTCAATCCACGGCTTGCATAAAATTCCTGCTCACCTACTGTGAAGGTGAATTCTGCATTGCAATCGCGACAATACAAGGTTTGATCTGACAATGACATATTTCTACTTTCTCAATTCCTGGGCTTCATACCCAATTTATTCTCGTGTATCGTGCGGCTTGCAATAGACAATCTACTCTTAGCTTCTATGCACTATACAGCATTTACTAAGTATACCATACCCGTCTATAGACCCCATTTTCGTCAAAAAGGACCTGAATAACCTGATTTGACTCCTCATCATCCTAAACAGTCTCTCAATGATCACCCCACTTTATATTCCGCGTATCTCAGCGATTATTACACAAGAAGATTGCTCTTATTAGGCATTTTTTCTGAGATTCAGCACTGTACTAAAGTTGAGAAATGTGTTACAGTATATTATACATTCACTAATCTTTTTAAAGGCGATTGCATCGCCTTTGCTTATCTAAAAAGTAGAAAGAATTTATGACATTATTTGATGTATTAATACACAATTTTAGTCAATTAGACACATTTTGAAACAACGTGTGTCGTAGCATATATCACTCATCCAGTATATATGCCCTCGTCTTGCTGAAACGAAAGAATACATCAATCATCTGCTTCATTTCGCTAGAATTTTTTGCGTAACGTACTAACGTAATTAGAATAGTGAATAGAAACTCAATGAGATCGTTACCTGGGGGGTATCAATTTTGATTGACATTCACCTACTTTTCGCAATAAACATACTTATTCTTCAATAATGCTGAAAGTGTGGAAGGAAGATGCATTTCTGTTTTATTATTGAAGCCCAATACAAACATCATTTAATGCCGATGGCTGTTGCCCAGCAACTCATGGATTGGGGACACAATGTTGATCTATTAGAGCCGGAAACGACCATTACGAGCCTGACAAGATTTGCTAAAGTGAAATATGATGCATATGTCTTGAAAACGGTATCAGATGGCCCCGGTCTGAGTATTTTAGAGGCTGTTGAAGCAATAGGGCATTGTACGATAAATAACTCGCGTGCCATCCGTCTAGTACGTAATAAAGCTGTGACGGCCGTTTATGCACACAACCACGGGCTGCCAACCCCGCTCACATACTTTGTAGCACAGCCTCAACTACTCAAGCAGATTCCCATGGAAGATTACCCACTTGTGGTGAAACCCACCAATGGCAGTTCTTGTCGTGGCATCTATCGAGTCGATAGCCCGGCTGATCTTGAAACTTTAAACATTGTTGAAGCGAATGCGCGTTTTTTCCTGGCACAACAATACGTAGAGAATAATGGATTTGATATTAAGTTGTACGTAGTTGGAGCGGAAGTTTTCGCCGTCGCGAAACGATCTCCTCTTCATCCAGAAGTGGAAGTAAAAAAGCGAATTATACCGGTTACTACAGAATTAAGAAACCTGGCGCTGGATGTTGGCAAAATCTTCAAATTGGACATTTATGGGCTTGATGTTGTCGAGACGCCTCGTGGTCCTGTGGTAGTAGACATCAACGACTTCCCAAGTTTTGGACAGGTGCCACACGCTATTAGCCTTGTTTCATCCCATATAGAACAAATTGCAACGAATCGGGTTGAGCAACCCGTGAGTCCTAAAACAGATAGATTGCAGGAGCTTACCGTAAATATCTTGGAAGCAATGAGGAGAAGAGAAGACAATGGTATTCCTGGCTAAATTCCTGCATCGAAACCTCAAGGGATATCGCTTCCTGGTTATCCTTGCTATTCTGGTAACATTCGCGCAAGTTGGCTCTGATCTCCTTGCAGCCATGCCATTGAAATTTATTCCTAGCAAGGTAAATAATCCTGGTTCAGACCCAGTCTGCACGTTCCCGTTTTTGGATCCAGTTCTCACAGTTTTCGACACCCCCTTGCTGGACCCATCGCTGCGACCAACACAACCCAACCAACCGCCCAATCAACCACCTCCAGCGCCATGTCCAGCTACATCAACAGACCCGAACGCGGTAGTCAATCCGAGGATTACCCAGCATAGCACTATCGGCGTGATTGTGTTTTCCTTAATCATGCTAGCAGTGTTTGGATTATTGAGCGCATTTCTAGTCTACATTGAACTCTTTCTCGCTACATTTATTGCCCAGAATTTGAGCGCGCGGTTACGAGGAAACTTGTTTGATCATTTGCAACGTCTTTCATTGGACTGGCACGATAAGCAAAAGAAAGGCGACCTGGTTCAGCGTATAACAGGTAACATTGCCGACATCGAGAAACTGGTAAATGATGGGCTGGTAGACCTACTTGCAGGGATTTTGACACTTGTGGGCGTGGCAATTGTCATGAGTGTTATCAGTAAACCCTATACCACGCTTTCTCTAACGATTGCACCAGTCCTCTTTTTACTAGTCCTGGTGTATACGAGCGGTATTAAAGCAGCGACGAAAAAAAAGGCAAAGGCAGCAGGAAAACTCGGCGATGTCGCAACCGAGGACATCAATGCTCTCACGGTCATTCGGGCCTACACTCTTGAGAAGCGTGAGAACAAGCGCTTTGGACATCATGTTGGAACATATCGAGCAGCAGGGATGCGAGCTGGACGACTGCAAGCACAATTTACCCCTTTAGTTTCCGTGTTAGTGGTATTCGGGACAATTATCGTTGTTGGCATTGGAGGATACGTGGCTGCCGGGAATGGCTTCAGCTTTGGTTTCATCAACATCGCTGCTTCAACTATCGATATTGGAACCCTCATCCTGTTCCTTACCTACCTCAAAATGTTGTATCAACCAATGCGTGACCTCTCCAAGTTGACCACGCTCGCAAGCAATGGGGCATCTGGCGCTGAACGTATCCAGGAAGTGTTCGATCAGGCCCCTGAAGTGCTCGACACCGAAGAACCGTATGCCGACCCACAAAAACTGAAAGGGGATATCACTTTCGAGAACGTTGTCTTTGGTTATACGAAAGATAGAACAGTACTCAAGGGTATCAATTTGCATATTCCTGCAGGCTACAAAGTTGCCCTGGTTGGCTATTCTGGCAGTGGCAAAACTACGCTGGCAAAGCTAATCCCGCGTTTCTATGAACTGGAACACGGTTCGATCAAGATTGATGGCATTGAAAATTCGAAGTACCCACTACACGTTTTACGCCAGAATATCAGTATGGTGCTACAGGACTCGATACTGTTCGAAGGCACCATTCGTGAAAACCTTGAGATCGGGAGTCCCGGGGCCTCGATGGAGCTGGTCATCGATGCAGCAAAAAAGGCGAATATCCATGAGATGATCATGAACCTGCCAGACGGCTACGAGACAAAAGTACGTGAGCAGGGCAATAATTTTTCAGCCGGGCAGCGACAACGCCTATCAATCGCGCGTGCCATACTTCGCGATACGCCCATTCTGATTCTGGATGAACCAACCGCCAACCTGGATGTAGAGGCAGAATCAGAGGTCATGTATGCGCTGAATAAGTTGATCTTCGGGCGTACCGTGCTGACTATATCACATCGTTTAAGTACCCTCGGTAACGTTGATGAGATTCTGGTTATGCATCATGGGCGAATCGTCGAGCGAGGCTCTTTCTGGGAATTAAAGCGCAACAATGGTGTTTTCGCAGGACTGCTTAAAGAGCAGAACCGTTACAGCCCCGATCACGAGGAAGATGAAGAGGGCACCGCTCAACCAATCTCCGCTCCAATATCACCTCGCCTATCAGAGTTAACCTCTGCCACTGTACCATACATGCCAGCCGTAACACCTGGTACTTCCCCACACAAACCGGTGATAGGACATTCAACCATTACTTCCCCTACATTGCCTGTACCTGCATCAAGTATGCAAAATGACAAAGCGGTGGAGCAGCAGAATGGTCATCGGAAAGGGGAGGCATCCAGAGAAAAATCTGTACATCGTCAAGAAAATGCTCTCATCAAAGCACAAATCCTTGTTCAGGTCGGCGGGAAAATTATCGGCGAATACCGCCTGAGTAAACAGGTATTCACCATTGGGCGTTACCCTACAAGTGATATACAGATACCATCTGCGCGCGTCTCGCGTTTCCACGCAATGATTCGCTGGAACAATGGCGCGTGGGTGATGGAAGACGTCGAAAGTTTGAACGGTTTGACTTGTCAGGGACAGCGCATTGATCAGCTTGCCCTTGTCGATGGAGACCGTATTCACATCGATCCCACGATTGTGCTTCATTACGAAGAACTAG
>WNFX01004179.1_pt1 | contig 14238 bp, 11 predicted proteins | sample 5400111 | NCBI WGS metagenome assembly WNFX01 (sample SAMN13153363, study PRJNA577476) | soil metagenome | isolation source: 40 cm soil or saprolite under grassland replicate 1 | place: USA:California | collected 2016-06-15 | reverse complement strand
CGGCGGGCGCGGACGCGCTGGTGATGCGCCACGTGATCGCCCGGGCCCGGCCGGCCGCGCCGGCCCGCGGCAGCCGACGGTGGCGGCGAGGCGGCGCGACATGAGTGGGCCGCGGGCGCCGGGCCACGGCACTTGCTGGCGCGCCTCCGGCACGACCCAGCGTCAGCGGTGTCCCGGCGCCGAGGACCCGCCTCCCGAAGCCAGCGAAGCGCCCGCGAGGGAGGCAGTGCGATGAGCGCGCCGCTGGTGCTGGGCATCGAGACCTCCTGCGACGAAACCGGCGCCGGGCTGGTCCGCGGCCACGAGCTGCTGGCGGACGCGATCGCCTCGAGCGTGGCGGAGCACGCCCGGTTCGGGGGAGTGGTGCCCGAGGTGGCCAGCCGGGCCCATCTGGAGGCGATGGTGCCGGCCGTGGACCGCGCGCTGGCGACCGCCGGGGTGCGGCTGGGGCAGGTGGACGCGATCGCCGTCACGGCGGGGCCGGGCCTGGCCGGGGCGCTGCAGGTCGGGGTGTGCGCGGCGAAGGCGTACGCGCTGGCCCTGGGCAAGCCGCTCTACGCGGTCAACCATCTCGCCGCGCACATCGCGGTCGACCAGCTGGAGCATGGCCCGCTGCCCAGCCCCGTGGTGGCTCTGCTGGTATCGGGCGGGCACTCCTCGCTGCTGCTGGTGCCGGACGTGGCGGCCAAGGTGCTGCCGCTGGGCGCGACCATCGACGACGCCGCCGGCGAGGCCTACGACAAAGTGGCGCGCCTGCTGGGGATGGGCTTCCCCGGCGGTCCGCCGATCGATGCGGCCGCCCGGTCCGGGGACGGCGCCGCGGTCGCGTTCCCGCGCGGGAAGTACCGCGACGGGACGCTCGACTTCTCCTTCTCCGGCCTGAAGACCTCGGTCGCCCGGTGGGTGCAGGCACGGCAGCAGGCCGGGCAGCCGGTGCCGGTGGCCGATGTGGCCGCCTCGTTCCAGGAGGCGGTCGCCGACGTGCTGACCCGCAAGGCAGTCGACGCCTGCCGCGCGCATGACGTCAAGGACCTGATCATCGGCGGCGGGGTGGCGGCCAACTCACGGCTGCGGGCACTCGCGGCGGAGCGCTGCGAGGCGGCCGGGATCAGGCTGCGGGTGCCGCGGCCCGGCCTGTGCACCGACAACGGCGCGATGGTGGCGGCGCTCGGATCCGAGCTCATGGCCCGGGGAGCGCCTGCCTCGCAGCTGGACGTGCCGGCGGACTCCTCGCTCCCGGTGACCACCGTCTTGGTGGCCTAGACGCCACCAGCATCGCGGCTCAAGTTGACGCGGCCACGTGCTGGCGATACTGTTCGGAACTGGCACTCACTAAGGTAGAGTGCTAATGCGACGAGGCTGGTCTGGCACCCGCGACGACAGGCCGCCGCGGTCGCCCTCTCTAGTCCTTGTCAGCCCGCCTTTCCGGAGGGGGAGGTCAGATCGTGACGACCGCCACCAAAGTTGTTCTCAAACCACTCGAAGACCGCATCGTAGTCCGCACGCTCGAGGCCGAGCAGACCACCGCGTCAGGCCTGGTGATCCCGGACACCGCCAAGGAGAAGCCCCAGGAGGGCGAGGTCCTGGCGGTGGGCCCGGGTCGCTTCGACGACGCGGGGACCAAGCGCGTGCCGATGGATGTCAAGGTCGGCGACGTGGTGCTGTACAGCAAGTACGGCGGCACGGAGGTCAAGTACCACGGCGAGGAGTACCTGGTGCTCTCCGCCCGCGACGTGCTCGCCATCATCGAGAAGTAAACACAAGTTCCAGGCGGCGCGGCCCGGAGCCCTGCGACGGGACCGTGCGCTGCGTGCCACACCGCCCCGGACGCCGCAGCGGCGCCCGGGGCGGTGGCACGAGAACCCGGTGGTGCCGCCCGGGCCCGCCAGCGCGGGCCCGCCAGAGAAGCATGAGCCTTTCAGACGCAACCAGAGGTAAATATGGCCAAGATGCTGGAGTTCGACGAGGAGGCACGGCGCGCGCTTGAGCGCGGCGTGAACCGGCTCGCGGACGCCGTGAAGGTGACGCTGGGGCCGCGCGGCCGCAACGTCGTCATCGACAAGAAGTGGGGCGCTCCCACGATCACGAACGACGGGGTCACCGTCGCCCGCGAGGTGGAGCTCGAGGACCCGAACGAGAACCTCGGTGCCCAGCTCGCCAAGGAAGTAGCCACCAAGACCAACGACATCGCGGGCGACGGCACCACCACGGCGACCGTGCTCGCGCAGGCGATGGTCCACGAGGGACGGCGCAGCGTGAGCGCGGGCGCGAACCCGATCGCGCTCAAGCGGGGCATCGACGCCGCCGCGTCCGCCGTGTCGGACCTGCTGCTCAAGGCGGCCCGCGAGGTGAGTGACCGGCAGGAGATCGCCCACGTGGCGACGGTCTCGGCCCAGGACGCCCAGATCGGCGACGTGATCGCGGAGGCCTTCGACAAGGTCGGCAAGGACGGCGTCATCACCGTCGAGGAGTCGCCGACCATGGGGCTCGAGCTCGAGTTCACCGAGGGCATGCAGTTCGACAAGGGCTACATCTCGCCCTACTTCATCACCGACCAGGACCGGATGGAAGCCGTCCTGGAGGACGCCTACGTGCTCCTGCACGCGGCCAAGATCTCCTCGATGGCCGACTTCCTGCCGCTGCTCGAGAAGATCGCGCAGGCCAAGAAGCCGCTGCTGGTCGTCGCCGAGGACGTCGAGGGTGAGGCGCTGTCCACCCTGGTCGTGAACAAGATCCGCGGGCTGCTGTCGGTCGTCGCGGTCAAGGCGCCCGGGTTCGGCGACCGGCGCAAGGCCATGCTGGCCGACATGGCGATCCTCACCGGCGGTGAGGTGATCAGCGAGGAGCTCGGGCTCAAGCTCGAACTGGCCGATCTCGACAAGCTGGGCCAGGCCCGCCGCCTCGTGGTCACCAAGGACACCACCACGATCGTGGACGGGGCCGGCGACCCCGAGGCGATCGCGGACCGGGTCCGGCAGCTGCGGACCGAGATCGAGAACACCGACTCCGACTGGGACCGGGAGAAGCTGCAGGAGCGCGTGGCGAAGCTCTCCGGCGGCGTGGCCGTGCTGCGGGTCGGGGCGGCGACCGAGGTCGAGCTGAAGGAGAAGAAGCACCGGCTGGAGGACGCGATCTCGGCCACCCGGGCGGCGATCGAGGAGGGCATCATCGCCGGCGGCGGCAGCGCCCTCGTGCACACGGCCGCCGAGCTCGGCGACCTCGGCAAGACCGGGGACGAGCTGACCGGCGTCAAGGTGGTGCGCACCGCGCTGAACGCTCCCACCTACTGGATCGCCGCCAATGCCGGCGAAGAGGGCGCGGTCGTGGTCGAGAAGGTGGCCGGACTCGGCCGGGGCCAGGGCTTCAACGCGGCCACGCTGACCTACGGCGACCTGATGGAGCAGGGCGTGATCGACCCGGTCAAGGTGACCCGCTCCGCGGTGCAGAACGCGGCCTCGATCGCCGGCATGCTGCTGACCACCGAGGTGCTCGTCGCCGACAAGCCCGAGAAGGAAGCGGCGGCGGACGGTCACGGGCACGCGCACGGCCACGGGCACGCCCACTGACCCAGCCGGCGCGGCCACATCGATCTAACCTTTCTGGCTGCCTGCCCGGATGAAGGCCCCGCTCCGTGGGAATCATGCTGTCGTGACGGAGCGGTTCTTCATCCGGGCAGTGGCGGCCGAGGGGTGGCCGCACGGTGCCGAGGCGCCCCGCGAGCCGGGCCCGGCCGCTGGCTCCAGGGCCGATGCGGCCCGGGCGGCCGGCCGCAGCCGGGCCGACGGGGCCGGGCTCCGCGATCTCACCAGCCGTGCCGCACGCGGCCAGCCGGCCGCGATCGAGTCACTGCTGGAACATATCCGGCCGATGATCGTCCGGTACTGCCGGGCACGGCTGGGGCGGGTCGCCGGCCACTATCACGTCGCCGACGACGTGGCACAAGAGGTGTGCATCGCCGTCCTCTCCGCGCTGCCCCGCTACCGGGACATGGGACGGCCCTTTGCGTCCTTCGTGTTCGGCATCGCCTCGCACAAGGTAGCGGATGCCATGCGCAGCGCCGCCCGGCTGGCGGTGCCCACCGAGGTCCTGCCGGACGGCCCCGACGAGCAGCCGGGGCCCGAGGAGACCGTGGTGGCCTACCTCGAGGCGCAGCGGGCCAGGGCGCTGCTGGCGCGGCTGCCGGGCCACCTTCGTGAGCTGGTAATACTACGGGTTGTGACGGGGCTGTCGGCGGAAGAGACGGGCAACGTGCTGGGCATGTCGGCGGGAGCGGTCCGCGTTGCCCAGCACCGGGCGCTGGCCAGGCTCCGTGCGCTCGCGGTCGAGGAGTCGATTGCCTGATCACGTCCCGGGCATGAGCTCATGATCGAGGTGAGCCCGGCCCGGTTCGAGGAGATGGTGGAGGCGGCCCTCGACAGCCTGCCGGAGCGGCTGGGGCGCCTGATGAGCAACGTGGCGGTCATGGTCCAGCACGAGCCCGGCCCGCCGGGCCTGCTCGGGCTCTACGAGGGGATCCCGCTGACCAGCCGCACGACCGGTTATGCCGGGGTGCTGCCGGACCGGATCACCATCTACCGCCTGGCGATCTGCGCCGTCTGTGAGACCGAGGACGACGTGATCGACCAGGTGCGGCGTACCGTGGTGCACGAGGTCGGCCATCATTTCGGCATCAGCGACGCCCGTCTGACCGAACTCGGCTGGTGACCCCGCCCGCTTAATAGACTGTCGCTATCCCCGGACTCCCTCCCCGGAAGGTGACATGACTGACGAGGCCAAGTTCGGTCCTGCGGCGCTGACCTTCGATGACGTCCTGCTCCTGCCGGCCCACTCGGAGATCCTCCCGGGGGACGCGGACACGGCAACCAGGCTCAGCCGCCATATCACGCTGCGTCTCCCGCTGGTTTCCTCCGCCATGGACACGGTGACCGAGGCCCGGATGGCGGTCGCCATGGCCCGCCACGGCGGCGTCGGCGTCCTGCACCGCAATCTGCCGGTCGAGGACCAGGCGCATCAGGTCGACATGGTCAAGCGCTCCGAGGCCGGCATGATCACCAACCCGGTGACGTGCGGCGCGGATGCCACCGTCGCCGAGGTGGAGGCGCTGTGCGCCCGGTACCGCATCTCCGGCGTGCCGGTGGTCAGCGACGACGGCATCCTGCTCGGCATCGTGACGAACCGCGACATCAGGTTCGAGACCGGCCACGGCCGGCCGGTATCGGCGGTGATGACCCCGATGCCGCTGGTGACCGCCCCCGTGGGGGTGACCAGGGAAGCCGCGCTCGACCTGCTCAGGCGGCACAAGGTGGAAAAGCTCCCGCTGGTCGATGACGCGTGCAGGCTGTCCGGCCTGATCACCGTCAAGGACTTCACCAAGAGCGAGAGGTTCCCCAGCGCCACCAAGGACGCCGCGGGACGGCTCGTGGTCGGGGCGGCCATCGGGGTGGGCGAGGACGCCAAGCACCGGGCCCAGGCCCTGGCCGATGCGGGCGTCGACTTCCTGGTCGTGGACACCGCCCACGGCCATGCCCAGGCGGTCATCGACATGGTGGCTCAGGTCAAGGCGAACATCCGGGTGGATGTGATCGGCGGCAACGTGGCCACCCGGGCCGGTGCGCAGGCGCTGGTCGACGCGGGCGCCGACGGGGTCAAGGTCGGGGTGGGGCCCGGGTCCATCTGCACCACCAGGGTCGTGGCCGGCGTCGGCGTGCCACAGGTCACCGCGATCTTCGAGGCCGCGCAGGCGGCCCGCCCGGCGGGGGTGCCGGTGATCGGGGATGGCGGTGTCCAGCACTCGGGGGACATCGCCAAGGCGGTCGCTGCCGGCGCCGACACGGTCATGCTCGGCAGCCTGCTGGCCGGCTGCGAGGAGGCGCCCGGCGAGATGGTGTTCATCAACGGCAAGCAGTACAAGCAGTACCGGGGCATGGGGTCGCTGGGGGCCATGCGCGGCCGGTCCTTCTCCAAGGACCGGTACTTCCAGGACGACGTGCTGCGCGAGGACAAGCTGGTCCCGCAGGGGGTCGAGGGCCAGGTGCCCTACCGTGGCCCGCTGGCCGCGGTGGCCGACCAGCTCATCGGCGGGCTGCGGGCGGCGATGGGCTACTGCGGCACGCGGACCATCGGGGAGCTGCAGCAGGCGCGGTTCATCCAGATCACCGCGGCCGGGCTGACCGAGAGCCACCCGCACGACGTCCAGATGACCACCGAGGCGCCCAACTACTCCCGGCGGCTGACGTGACCGTCGAGATCGGCCGCGGCAAGAGCGGCCGCCGCGCCTACAACCTGGACGAGATCGCGATCGTGCCGTCCCGCCGCACCCGCGACCCGGAGGAGGTGTCGACTGCCTGGCAGATCGACGCCTACCGGTTCGAGGTGCCGCTGGTGGTGTCCCCCATGGACAGCGTGGTCTCGCCCGCCACGGCGGCCGCGATCGGCCACCTCGGCGGGCTGGCCGTGCTCGACCTGGAGGGCTTGTGGACCCGCTACCCCGACCCGGAGCCGCTGCTGGCCGAGGTCGCCGAGCTGGGCGAGGAGGCCGCCACCCGAAGGCTCCAGGAGATCTACTCCGAGCCGATCAAGGAAGACCTCATCGGGCGCCGGATCGAGGAGATCCGGGCGGCGGGCGTGACGACGGCGGCGCGGCTGTCGCCGCAGCGCACCGTCCGCTACTACAAGACGGTCGTGGACGCGGGCGTGGACATCTTCGTCATCCGCGGCACCACCGTGTCCGCCGAGCACGTCTCCGGCCAGGCCGAGCCGCTCAACCTCAAGCAGTTCATCTACGAGCTGGACGTGCCGGTGATCGTGGGCGGCTGCGCCACCTACACCGCGGCGCTGCACCTGATGCGGACCGGCGCCGCCGGGGTGCTGGTCGGGTTCGGCGGCGGGTCGGGGCACACGACCGCCGCCGTGCTCGGGGTCGCCGTGCCGATGGCCACCGCCATCGCCGACGTGGCCGCCGCCAGGCGCGAATACCTCGACGAGTCCGGCGGCCGGTACGTCCACGTGATCGCGGACGGCGGGGTGACCCGGAGCGGCGAGTTCGCCAAGGCGCTGGCATGCGGGGCGGACGCGGTGATGGCCGGATCGCCGTTCGCCCGCGCCGAGCAGGCGCCCGGCCGCGGCTACCACTGGGGGAGCGAGGCACATCACCCGGACCTCCCACGGGGCGCGCGGGTGGAGGTCGGCACCATCGGCACCCTGGAGCAGATCCTGCACGGCCCCTCCACCGTCGCCGACGGCATGCTCAACCTGGTGGGGGCGCTCCGCCGCACCATGGCCACCTCCGGTTACTCTGACCTCAAGGAATTCCAGCGGGTGGAGGTAGTGGTCACGTCCAGCACGCAGCCGAGACGCTGATCGGTGGAGCCTAGCGTTCGGCCCGTGGGGGCCGGAGTGGCGGATGCGGCCAGGCTGGATCCTGACTCCAGGCCCGCCGCGCTCGACGCGCTCGCCGGGGCCGAGTTCCAGGTGCTGGTCGTGGGGGGCGGGGTGGTCGGGGCCGGGGTGGCGCTCGACGCCGCCACCCGCGGGCTGTCGGTCGGCCTGGTCGAGGCGCGTGACTTCGGGGCCGGCACCTCGTCCCGGTCCAGCAAGCTCATCCACGGCGGCCTGCGCTACCTGGAGCAGTTCAACTTCGGCCTGGTCCGGGAGGCGCTCGCCGAGCGGTCGCTGCTGCTCGGGGTGATCGCGCCGCACCTGGTCCGGCCGGTGCCGTTCCTCTTCCCGCTCACCCACCGCCTCTGGGAGCGCGCCTATGTCGGCACGGGGGTGAGCGTCTACGACGCGCTCAGCCTGTCGTTCGGCCACACCCGGGGCCTGCCCGGCCACCATCAGCTGTCGCGGCGGGCCGCGCTCAGGGTCGCGCCCGCGCTCAAGCGCTCGGCCATCACCGGCGCCATCGCCTACTGGGACGCGCAGGTGGACGACGCCCGTTATGTGCTCACCCTGATCCGTACCGCGGCCGGCTACGGCGCGCAGGTGGCGTCCCGGGTCCAGGTACGGGGCCTGCTCCGCGAGGGGGAACGGGTCACCGGGGTGCGCGCGGTGGACCTGGAGACCGGCGGCGAGATCGGGATCCGGGCCCAGCAGGTGGTCAACGCGACCGGCGTGTGGACCGACGAGATCCAGGCGATGGTGGGCGGGCGCGGGATGATCAACCTGCGCGTCGCCAAGGGCGTCCACCTGGTCGTGCCCAAGGACCGCGTCCACTCCTCGGCCGGGATCATCGCGCGGGCGGCGGACAGCGTGCTGTTCATCATCCCGTGGGAGCGGTACTGGATCATCGGCACCACCGACACCGACTGGGCGGGCAGCAAGACCGAGCCCGCCGCCAGCCGGGCCGACATCGACTACCTCATCAGCCAGGCGAACCGGCTGCTTAAAACCCCGCTGACCAGGGAAGATGTCATCGGGGTGTACACGGGGCTGCGGCCGCTGCTGGCGGGGGAGTCCGAGTCCACCTCCCGGCTGTCCCGTGAGCACGTGGTCGCCCACCCGGTGCCCGGCCTGGTGCTGGTGGCCGGCGGCAAGTACACCACCTACCGGCTGATGGCGCGGGACGCGGTGGACGCGGTGGTGCACGCGCTGGACTGGCGGGCGCCGCCGTCGTGCACCGACCGGGTGCCGCTGGCCGGGGCGGACGGATACGTGGCCCTGTGGAACGCCCGGCACCGGCTCGCCCTGTCGTCGGGCCTGCACGTGGCCCGGATCGAGCACCTGCTGCGCCGGTACGGCTCCCTGACCCCGGAATTGCTGGCCCTGGTGGCGGCCGAGCCGGGGCTGGGCAGGCCGGTGACCGGCGCGGATGACTACCTGCGGGCGGAGATGGTCTATGCCGCGTCGCATGAGGGAGCCCGTCACCTCGACGATGTGCTCGGCCGCCGTACGCACATCGCGATCGAGACGGCCGACCGCGGGATGGCCGCGCTGGCGGAGATCGCCAGCCTGGTGGCCAGGCCGTTGCGGTGGGACGGGCGCCAGACGGCCAGGGAGGTCGCGCACTACCGGGCGGGCGCCGCCGCCGAGCGGGCCTCCCAGGAGGCCAGCACAGACGCCGACGCCGACGCGATCAGGGAGACCGTGCCAGACATCGTGCCGGTGCTGGACGCCGGGGATGGCAGCGGCAACGGCGCGGGCAGGATGGGCGGCGGCGTGGCCGGGGGAGTGGGGGGCCGCAGCCACTAGACTGCGCCCATGTCTGCGCCACGCGTGTTCTCCGGCATCCAGCCGACCGCCGACTCCTTCCATCTCGGCAATTACCTGGGCGCGGTCCGCCAGTGGGTGGCCATGCAGGAGACCCATGACGGCATCTACTGCGTGGTTGACCTGCACGCGATCACGGTTCCGCAGGACCCGGCGCAGCTGCGGCGCCGGACCCGGGTGGCGGCCGCGCAGCTGTTCGCGGCCGGCCTGGATCCCGACCGGTGCATCGTGTTCGTCCAGAGCCACGTGGCCGAGCACACCGAGCTGGCCTGGGTGCTGAGCTGCCTGACCGGGTTCGGCGAGGCCAGCCGGATGACCCAGTTCAAGGACAAGACGGCCCGCGGCGGGGCCGCGCAGGCGAGCGTGGGCCTGTTCAGCTACCCGATCCTGCAGGCCGCCGACATCCTGCTCTACCAGACCGACCAGGTCCCGGTGGGGGAGGACCAGCGCCAGCACCTGGAGCTGAGCCGGGACCTGGCGATCAGGTTCAACCACCGGTTCGGGCCGACACTCACCGTGCCGGCCGCCTACATCATGCAAGATGTCGCGAAGATCACCGACCTGCAAGACCCGGCGGCCAAGATGAGCAAGTCGTCATCGTCCCCGCAGGGGATCGTCGACGTCCTGGACGAGCCGGACGCGATCCGCCGCAAGATCTCGCGCGCGGTCACCGACACCGGTTCCGGCATCCAGGCGGACGAAACGAATAAGCCGGGCATCACCAACCTGCTCCGGATCTACTCGGGGCTGGCCGGTGAAACCGTCGCGGGCCTGGAGTCTCGCTACGCGGGCGCGGGCTATGGGCAGTTCAAGAAGGACCTGGCCGAGGTAGTGGTCGACGCCTTGGCCCCCATCCGGGAGCGGACCGAGAAGATGCTGGCCGACGAGGCGGCGCTGGACCGCCTGCTGGCGCAGGGGGCCGCCCGGGCCGGGGCACTCGCTCGTCCCACCATGGCTGCGGTCAGTGACCGGGTGGGTTTCCTGCCCGCCGCCGGCGCCCGCCGATGATCATGAGCACCGTGCTGGTGACCGCGGCGAGCAGCAGGGCGGCAAAGCCCACGGCGAGCGGGACGTCCGGCAGCCCGGTACCGGCCGGCAGCGGCCGCTTGAGGTGGACGGCCGGGCTGAGCGCGATCTTGGGGTGAGCGGTCACGGCGGGCAGCGGGCTGACCAGGTGCCCGACCGGCCTGACCTTCCCATCCATGGCGAAACCCCAGCTCAGCAGCCGTGACGCGACCGTCAGCTCGGTCAGCGGAGTGCAGTGCAGGATGGTCACCACCAGGGTGGTGTGCCCGCGCTGGGCCCAGCCGATGAACGTGGCCCGGGCCGGAGTGGTCCAGCCGATCTTGCCGCCGAGGTCGCCCCGGAAGGTCCAGAGCATGGTGTTCTGGGTGAACAGGGTGACCATGCGGGGGTGGTGGGGGGTCCAGTGCCGCCGGAGCGGGAAACGGAACATCCGCAGGCTCTCGTCGTGCATGAACGCGGGGATGGCCAGCGCCTGGCGGGCGAACAGTGCCTCATCGTAGGCGGAGACATGCTGGCCCCGGGCGTCGAGGCCGTTCGGCGTCACTGCCATCGTGTCGTCCGCCTGCAGGTGGTGCGCCTCGGCATTCATCATCGCCATGCCCTTGGCGTAGGAGCCGGTCGCCTGCACCAGGGCGATCGCCGCGTCGTTGGCGGAGATCATCAGCAGCGCCTTGAACAGGTCGGAGACCCGGTAACTGTCGCCGGTGATCAGCCCGACCTTGCTCGGCTCGATGACGGCGGCCCGGTGTGAGGCGATCACCGTCGCGTCCGGGCTGAGCGCTGGCATCAGCGTGATGGCGGTCAGCACCTTCAGCGTGCTGGCGGGCCGGTACCAGCCGTGCGGGTCCTTCGCGGCCAGCACCTGGCCGGTGCCGGCGTCGGCGATGACGTAGGCGGAGGCCGGCACGTGGGGCAGGCGCCGCCCGGCGTGCGCCGGATAGTTGACGATCACTCCCCGCCCGGCCAGCTGGGGCCCGCCGACCGGAACCGGCTGCGCGCCGGCGGGCCCGGTACTGGGCCGCCCGGTGCTGGCCGGCCCGGTGCTGGCCGGTCCGGTGCTGGCCGGTCCGGTGCTGGCCGGTCCGGTGCTGGCCGGTCCGGTGCTGGCCGGTCCGGTGCTGGCCAGCCCGGTGCCAGCCGGCCGGGTACCGGCCTGAGCGGTCCCCGTCAGCGGGGCGCCGTTCAGCCCGGTGCAGCTCAGCACGGTCACCGCGGCAACGGCCGCGCACAAGGCGGCCGCCGCCCTGGCCGACCGCCGTGCCGGAATCACCGGCCGCCCGGCCCTTCGCATTCGCGCTCCACGATCAGTCACACTAAGTGGTTAACAACCGGCAACCCGTAGCCCCGGAGAGGGTCCCACCGCCGTTGGCCGGCCCCGCTCGCTGAGGCCACCCGTATGCTAGCCGTCCCGGCGCAGTGCGCTCGGCATTTCACCAGGCGGCGTTGGCCGGTAGCCCACCGTCGGCTTCTCATCCGCCACGTACCCAGCCGGCCCGCCGTCTACGCTGAGCGGCCCCGCGCCGTCCGCCGTCCGGCCTGAGCCGCCCCCGTGCCGACCGCATAGGCTGGCCTCATGGGACGCGAGTCGGAGTCCGGGCTGCCGCTCGAGCCGGTGTACGGGCCCGGCGACCCGCCGGGATTCGACCCGGCGGTGAAGCTGGGCGAGCCCGGCCGGTACCCGTTCACCCGCGGCATCTATCCGGGTATGTACACGGCCCGGCCGTGGACGATCAGGCAGTACGCCGGGTTCGCGACCGCCCAGGCCTCCAACGAGCGCTACCACCAGCTGATCGCGGCCGGGACGACCGGCCTGTCGGTGGCGTTCGACCTGCCGACCCAGATGGGCTTCGACTCCGATGCGCCGGTGGCGCACGGCGAGGTCGGCAAGGTCGGGGTGGCGATCGACTCGATCGAGGACATGCGGACGCTGCTGCATGACATCCCGCTGGACACCGTCTCCACCTCCATGACCATCAACGCCCCGGCGGCGCTGCTGCTGCTGCTGTATCAGCTGGTCGCGGAGGAGCAGGGGGTCGCCGCGAGCGCGCTCACCGGGACCATCCAGAACGACATCCTCAAGGAGTACATCGCCCGCGGCACCTACATCTACCCGCCGCAGCCCTCGCTGCGGCTGGTGGCCGACACCTTCGCGTACTGCCGCCGGGAGCTGCCGCGCTGGAACACCATCTCGATCTCCGGCTACCACATGGCCGAGGCCGGGGCCACCCCGGTGCAGGAGGTCGCCTTCACGCTGGCGAACGCCAAGGAATACGTCCGCGCCGCGCTCGCCTCGGGCCTGGCGGTCGACGAGTTCGCGCCCCGGCTGTCCTTCTTCTTCGTGGCCCGGACCACGCTGCTGGAGGAGGTCGCGAAGTTCCGCGCCGCCCGCCGGCTGTGGGCGCGGATCATGGCCGAGGAGTTCGGCGCAGCCGACCCGCGCTCGCAGATGCTGCGGTTCCACACCCAGACCGCCGGTGTCCAGCTGACCGCGCAGCAGCCCGAGGTCAACCTGGCCCGGGTGACCGTCCAGGCGCTGGCGGCCGTGCTCGGGGGCACCCAGTCCCTGCACACCAACGCCTACGATGAGGCGATCGCGCTGCCGAGCGAGAAGGCGGCCCGGCTCGCGCTGCGCACGCAGCAGGTGCTCGCGCATGAGACCGACCTCACCGCCACCGCCGACCCGTTCGCCGGCTCCTACGCGATCGAGTCGATGACCGATGAGCTGGAGTCCGCCGCGAGCGATCTGATCACCCGCGTCGAGGAGTTCGGCGGGGCGGTCGCCGCCATCGAGCGCGGCTTCCAGAAGGCCGAGATCGAGCGCTCGGCCTACCAGATCGCCCGCCAGATCGATGACGGCGAGCGGGTGGTGGTCGGGGTGAACAAGTTCATCTCGGCCGGTGACGAGCCCTACCAGCCGCTGCGCGTGGACCCGTCGATCGAGCGCGACCAGGCGGAACGGCTCGCGCGGCTGCGTGCTGCCCGTGACGCCGGGCAGTGGCAGCGCCGGATCGACGACCTCAAGAAGGCCGCGGCCGGCTCGCAGAACGTCCTCGTCCCCCTGCGCGAGGCGCTGCGCGCCCAGGCGACAGTGGGGGAGGTCTGCGACGCCCTGCGCGAGGTGTGGGGCGTGTACCGGCCCGCCGAAATCACCTGACCTGCGCCGGTTGGCCGGATGCGGGAGGTGGTGTCCCGGATTTGCTCCCACCGCAACAATTGCGCAACTCCAGCGGATCATCTCCCGCGCGCGATACCATACAGACCTGCGCCGGAACGCGTCCCGGCCGTGCCGGGACGCAAAGATGGCGGCCATTCAGCGCAATGCTGAAAATCGTCGAGCAGACGCCGCGGCGTCCCCGCTGCAGGCACGCCTGAGTGCGTGCGTGCCAACGGTAACTCCGTGACGGGAGCGGTCGGTTCGTCTATCGCCGCACCCGCGCAGGGCATCTGCCGCATTTCCAGCCGCTGATCCGCACCGGGCCCCGATGTGGGGTGGGCACGGCGCGGGGCTCGCTTCGAGCCGGGCGGTCATCGACGGGGGCACTTGCGGTCCGCGGGCAACCGCATCCGCAGGCGAGCTGAACTGAGTTCAAGGAGTGCATGGACATGGTGGCCCGCGCCGGGACCTGGAGCACCCGGCTCACCGCGGTTCCGCCCGCATGTTCGCGGGAGGCGGCGCATGCCCGCGCCTGACCTGCCGGTGGACCTCGACGAGTTCGTCGCCGGCCATGCGCAGGAACTGATCGAATTCCGGCGGGACCTGCACGCCCATCCGGAGATCGCGCACGCCGAGCGGCGCACCACGGCCAAGGTCGCGCAGCGCCTGATGGCAGCGGGCCTGCGGCCCCGCATTATGTCTTCCGGCACCGGCCTGTGGGCGGACGTCGGGACCGGCAGCGGCCCACTGGTGGCGCTGCGGGCCGACCTGGACGCCCTGGCCATCCCCGATGAGAAGCACGTGGCGTACCGGTCCACCGTCCCGAACGTCTGCCACGCCTGCGGGCATGACGT
>WNFX01010948.1_pt1 | contig 14240 bp, 17 predicted proteins | sample 5400111 | NCBI WGS metagenome assembly WNFX01 (sample SAMN13153363, study PRJNA577476) | soil metagenome | isolation source: 40 cm soil or saprolite under grassland replicate 1 | place: USA:California | collected 2016-06-15 | reverse complement strand
CGCCGAGATATTTATAGGCCTCCACCCGTTGCGCGGTCGTCACCTCCAGCGGCCACTCGGGCGACACGACCTGACGCAGGAGCGGGAGCGCGCGTTCGATCTCGAGCCGCTCGTACAGTTGACGCGCCTGCTGCAACAGTTCGGCGGTGCCAGCCTGGGCAGCGGTGGTGGTGGGAACGACGAGCAGGAACGCGAGCCCGAGTGCGGCCGCGCGCCGGCTCAAGGCTTTTGCTCGGACATCCGCAAGGCGATGCGGCCGAGCAAAATGGTGCTGTCCGCGGAGATGGTGATAGTTGTGTCGAAGGTGATGTACCCGCGCGCACGGATCTGCAGGCGGCGACTGCCCGGCGCCAGCGGCAAGTCGAGGACGGCACCGGTGCCACGCACGCGGCTGTCGATGAGGATCTCGGCGTCGCTCGGTGTGGTCAGCAGTCGTAACAACCCGGTGGCAACGGGACGCGGGCGCGCGGGAGCAGGAACGGGAACGGGCGCGGGCGCGGGCGGCCGTACCGAGTCCGAATCGTGTCCCTCGCTGGCGACGGGACGAAGCACCACCCACCCAGCCAGACCCAGCACGGCAGCCGCGCCCGCAACACCCGCCCATCTGCGCTGCTTCCACCACGTGGAGCGGCGAGTGCGGGGCCGCTTCCCACCGTCGAACTGCAGTGTCGGCGAATCCGGGAGCGCCGGCAGGGAGCGGGTCGTGACCGCGGCGACCGCGTCGCCTTGTGCGAGCCGTCGCAACAGCTGTTCGGCCTCGCGACGCGCCGCGGTGTCCAACGGCACGGACTCGATCTCCACCAGGAGGTCGCGGGTCGTGGGATAGCGTTCCGCGGGCTTCTTCGCGGTGAGTTGCGCAATGATCTGGGTGAGCTCTGCGGGAATATCGTCGCGGGCCATGTTCACGTCGGGCAGCGGGGTGAAGAAATGATGGTGCATGATGCCCGCCAGCGTGTCAGCCTGAAATGGCAACGTGCCGGTCAGCATCTGGAAGGCCACCATCCCGAGCGAGTAGTGGTCGCCCTGCGGAGTGGCGCGCTGCCCGGCGCATTGCTCCGGGCTCATGTAGCCGGGCGTCCCGATCACCGCACCGTCGGCGGTCAGGGTGACGTCGGACGCCCGCAGCGCGACGCCGAAATCCGTCATCATCACGCGCCCGTCGCGGTCAATCAAGATGTTCCCAGCCTTCACGTCGCGGTGGACGATGCTCCGCTCATGAGCGAACAAGAGGGCCCGCGCGGCGGCCTGCAGCACGAGGAGGATCGCCGGCACCGGCAGGGGGCCTTGCACGTCGAGAATCTCGTCGAGGGATCGGCCCTCGACGAATTTCATGGCGATGAACAGGATCCCGCCGATCTGTCCCACGCGATACACCGGGACGATGTTCGGATGTTCGAGCTCGGCGACCATGCGCCCTTCCCGCTTGAAGCGCTCGGCGGCGCGCGGCGTCAGGCCGAGCTCGGGCGAGAGCACCTTGAGCGCGACGGGACGCTTCGCTTGGTCGTCCACCGCCCGGAACACGATGCCCATGCCGCCCCGGGCGAGCTCTCGCTCGACCTCGAAATCGCCGGCCAGCACGCGCCGGAGCCGGTCGAGCAGTGTGTCTTCTGTCGCCGTCTCATCCACGACAGTGTTCGCATTGGGATCGACGACCAGGCGCCCACAGTTGCCGCAGAAGCGGGACGTCTCCGGCACGGCGGTACCGCAGCCGAAGCATTTCACCGACCCAGCCACTAGGGTCTCACGCGGATGGTGTAGACGGTATCGGGTGCCGCGCCGCTGATCATCGAGCTGACGAGCTGCACGTCGAGCGCGGCGCGCCCGGGTCCAAGTCCGATCAAGGTATCTCCGGGACTGTTCACTTGAAGAAGCCCGGGATCGAGCGAGGTAACGCGGAGGTGCGGATTGGCGAGCTCGCCCGCGGCGGTGTGCACCACCACGACGAAGGAGATCGTATCGCCGACGGCCAGGAGGCTATCGGAAAAGACAAAGCTGATGTCCGCCGCCGGCCCCGGCGGATCGAAGACATCGGTCAAACCACAGCTCACAGCCAGACTGCCGAGCAAGCCCGCCGCTAATCCGGCGACCAAGGGTCGCGACCGCACCGGATATCCCTGTCAGGGAGGCTCCTAAGGTGTGTATTAACGGGCGCTGCATCAAGAGTTTGGCCATGCTCGGGGCAGGAATCGAACCTGCAAGGGGTCGCCCCCGAGGGATTTTAAGTCAGCCCCTAGCATGGCTCCATCGTCGCGTATCAACACGAACGAGCACGAACGACGCGTTTCCGCGTTGCCGTTGCGACGGTCGCGCCCCTCGCCGCCCAACCCGTTGACACAGGATTGTCACAGTCACCCTTATTAAGGAAGCACTGCGGTTGAGCCGCTAGTCGGTGGCGCGGGCGCAGCTGCTGGCGTCATCGCCGCTCGTATCTCCGCTTCCCGGGCGTTCAGGTGGTCGTGCCACTGCGTGAGCTTGACGCTGACCGCGTTCACGGTGTTGTCCTTGAGCGGGTTCATGTGACACAGCACGTTCCGTGACGGCGACGTCTCGCTGATCAAGCTCTCAAACCACTTCTCGTCACCAAGCACGCGCGGGAAGAAGACGTCCTGCTTCGACCGCGCGATGATCAGCAGGTCGGGGAGGTCCACGTAGTCGATCTGGTGAGCGCCCCGTCGCTGATGCCACGACTGCTGGTCCTCCGTCCTCAGCCGGGCGTCCACCTTGTTCTTCAGCTCTCGCGCCTTCGCTGACGTCAGCTGCGTGTCCCACCAGTCAGCGCCGTACTTCGCTTCCATGACGCCCTTGATCACCGTGCGGATAGAGTTTTCCAGCACGTAGAGCAGCGGGTACGCCCTCGCCATCTCGACCGCCTCGACATACTTCTCGTTGCCGAGGAACGGGTCCTTGGTCTCGAGCTTGAACGCGCCGAAGCTGAACACGCGCGTCGCCGGCTTCTTCGCGCGTGCGGGGCGGCGCCCGTTGCCGCTGGCGGCCGCGCTCGTGGGCGCCTTGGCGAGCTTCGCGATGGTCTGCTGGACCTCGTCAAGCTCGGCGCCGTCGAGGAAACGATCGGGACGGACGCCGGCCTCGTGCGCGACCACGGCCTGCGCGACCTTGGTCTTCATCGGGAGCCGCTTCTTCACCGCGTTCACGCGCCGCGACAGTGCGAACGGCGACCAGCCCGTCTTCTCGATCAACGCCTTCCGCAGAGCCGCGAAGCTCTTCGTCTTACTCGCCATCATCATTGGTCGCCGTGGGCGTCGGCGCTGCCGACTCCGCTGACCCCTTCTTCGGCTTGTTTCGAAGCACGATCATGCCCACCGCGCTTGTCTTCTTGCCGAGCAGGCTCGCCACCTCTACCTGCGAGTAGCCGGCGCGCAGGAGCGTCAGCACGGCGTCCTTGTCCTCAAGCCCCTTCACCACGACCAGCGCCAGCAGCTTGTTCATGCGCTGAAGCGCGTGGAGCACGTCGTCATTGTTCGACATCGCCGGCCTCCACGTTATCCTGGCTGCTGCCGTTCTCCTTCTTCTGCTCGCGCGACGGCCGCTTCGTGAACATGCGGCTCACCGTGCTTTGGTTCGTACCCAGCGCCTCGGCGACCGCCTCCTGCGACATACCGTTGTGCATCAGCCCCTTGATCAGCAGCTTCTTGATAGCGACCAGCTCATCGACAATCGGATCAGCCATAGCCCTACCCTTCTCCTTTCGTGCTCCTACGGTTCAACTGCTGAACGATCCTGCTCACCCGGTTCAAGTCACATTGCACGATCTCGCGGATGGCTCGCTGCGAGACGCCGCTCAGTCCCAAGATGATGATCTGCAGCGTCTCCAAGCGGTCCACGATGTCGTCGTTCGACGCTCGCCTTCTGCCGATGGCCATGCGCGGCTACTCCGCCGGTTCGGGTTCGTGGGTCATGGCCCTCTGCAGCCGCTCCTTCTGCGTGCCGCCCTTCGCGCGGCTGATCGCCTTGGCGACGGCCGCGTAGTTCTTCCCCACCATCTGCGCGATGTCCGGCAGCGGGATGCCCGCGCGAGACAACAGCAGCTCGGGCTTCACGTCACTCTCGTCGTGCAGCCGCTCGAGCTGCAGGATGACGAGCGCCCTGAGATACGGCAGGATCAGATCATTGCTGGACTCCACCTGGACCTCCGATGGCCGTTGGATTGACCGAAAGGTCGCCGGCTGCCATGCACAAGTCAATGACCCAAGAATTACGCTCTGCCAAGCGCCTTTAAACGCGAGCTGTGGCTAACCATATGCCGCTCATCGAACGGTCAAAGGCGGACAGGCCAGCCAAGGCCCGAGCGTTCGGGCCACCAAACGGCCATCGGAGGTCCAGGTGGAGTCCAGCATCGCGCACGGTCTGCCCGCCGTGGCGGTACTGCGCCCACCAGCTCCGCCCGCGCTTGAAGATGCCGTCCTTCATGGCCGGCCTCCCTTGCGCTGCCTGGGGACCCAGCTCGGGTAGACGCCGAGATACGTGCGCAGCGCCGCCTCGACGACGTCCGTCACGGTCGCCTTGTCCTTTCGCGCCCGCGGCCCGGGCAGCTGCCGTCACGTCGCGCGGCAGGCGGTAGGTTGACCCGCTCCTTATTCGTCATACGCTCCCCTTTCCGGTGACTGTCTGTACGTCTGTCTGTACATACAATTTACCCGCTCGGGGCGCCCCTCGTACATAGCTCGGAACCCTAGCCAAGGCGTCACCTCCGGGCCTCGACGTAGCGCAGCACGCGCCGGCGGCTGAACCGGAGCTTCCGCCGGCTGAGCTTCACGCCACCCAGCTCGCGCGCGTGGCGCTGGACCCACCGCTTGTCGGCCTTCACGATCCGTGCGACCTCGTCCGCGGTGAGCAGCTCGTCCGTGGGCTCAGGCGCCACAGGCTCAAGCGCGCGCGCCGCCAGCCGCGCCAACGCGGCGGGCACCAGGTCGCGGGGGATGTCCTCGAGGATCGCGAGCGCGTTAGCGGGCACGAGCGCGCTCCATGGCCACGGCGGCCATCTTCACGTACCAGTGGCCGTCGCGCCTCGCCCCTGCCAGGCGCTTGGTCTGCACGAGGTAGATCACGCGCTGGTAGCTGACCCCCAGCGCCATCGCTGCGTCCGACGCCGTCAGCTCGTCGGCCTTCGCCTTGGTCGCCATGCCAAAAGTCCCCCGCAAAAGCAAATGGCCCCGGTCCAAGAACCGCATGGGTTCTTTAGACCGAGGCCTCGGGGTCCTGGCCCTCAGTGCGCTGGCGAGCTTCGGCTGACCTACGCCCTAACGTGATTCAATCGTCCCAACAACGCAGACCGTTTAGCTGGCTCGCTCATACGAAAGGCCGTCTGCCGTGGGCTAACCGATTGAGACGCGTCGCCGCGCTAACATCGGAAGCACATTAAAAATAAACTGTTTTCGGCAAAAGGGAATGCCCCCCTACGCTTCATCGACCTCGAAGAACGCAAAGCCGCACGACGAGCAACGATGGAACCGGTCGCCGTGGTATTCTTCTACGGGTTCGCTGCGCAGGCCGCACCGTGGGCACGTGGTCGGTTGATCGCTGGCGCGGATGATCATCGGCTCCCACTGCTGTATCTCCACCAGAAGCGCGCCCTCGACCTCGCTCGCGTAGTCCGCCGTGCCAAACATTCCGGCCTCGTTGAGCGCGCGAAACACGGCCCGTGCACGGTCGCCCTGTGACAGCATCGGCGAGCACGCCCGCACGAGACGCTGGGCCAGCTCCTGGGCTGGGACGTTCATTGGGTTCCCCCTTGGTCTCTCGAACTTCATCTAACCGGCTGTAGACATGCCCAGTCCTGCAGTTGACTGTTCTAACGCTTGGGATTCACGGCCAAGTACGCGTTGATGAACTGATCCGTCATGTCTCGTACAGCTTTCCTTGCTATCTCTTCGACATTGTCTGCCCCTGCCGCCCCGCAGACTCCCGCGGCTTGCCAAGTCTCCCCAACAGCGACTGTGGACGGGTTTCGTACGAGGGCAATGGGCTGGAAAATGTCAACGGTCACCGAGATCGCATACAAGCCCCCGAGAGTTTTGAGTGGTACCGCACTAACACCTACGAACAAGGTGGGCAGTCCGAGCGTGTCGCCAGTCTCCTCAAAGGCGACAACCTTAATCCCGGCTTGCCGAAGTTTCAGCTCCACGTCCGTCCGAAGCTTTACCTCCGTCAGCCCGCTCCGTTGGGCTTCGTCCGTCTTTAGCTCGACATCGACATAGACTCCTCTCAGACCGGCGAGCGTTTGGCGGGAACTGCTGTTGTCCCCCTGTCCGAGTAGAGGCGAGACAACAGCAGCGTACAAGAGCGCCAACGCGGCGAGTGCTGTCTTCACGAGTTAGGCTCCTTGGGTCGGTGTCCGCCGGCCGATGTTTCGTGAAACGGCTGCGGCGCATCCACTGAAGTAGTAAGGTGCCCAGGGCAGGATTCGAACCTGCATGGGAGTTTCCTCCCTTCGGATTTTAAGTCCGATGCGTCTACCAGTTTCGCCACCCGGGCCCGCGGCTATGACTAGGGACCTCGCTCGGGCCAACGAATCGCGTGGTCCCCCGTTATCGACGTGCGACACTCAGGACACGTGAACGCCTCGCCATCGGGTATGATGCGCGGGCAGAGGTGCCACGGTCTGCCGTCCCTGACGTTCCCGCAGCCGCGGCACTCGGCGCCTGCCGCGACCCGCGAGAGGCACACGTGGACGTGCATCCGCGTCTCGTACGGCATCGAGGCTCCGTCCGCCCTCTGGAACATCCCGCAGCACTTGCACGCGCGGTAGTAGCGCACGTCGTCCGGCGGCTTCGTTCCGTAAGGGTCGTCGTGGCGCGCGCCGTAGTCCTCGTCGTGGCCGCAGCGCGGGCACGGGAGCGCCTTGGCCCTGTAGTCGTGAAGCCAGTCAGTCAGCGAGTACGTGGTGGCGCGCCAAGCCTGGGTCGTTGTCACAACGTTGTCACAAAAAGAGCCCCTAAGTGCTTATGCCGCAACAAACCCGTGGTGATTTTAAGTCCCTTGCGTTTACCAATTTCGCCACCCGAGCGGCTGAAGAAGGATCAACTATACACGTTCGCTGTGTGCACCTGCTGAGGCTGTCACCTCGGTAATCGGCGCCGGCCTGCCGTACGCGCGTTCGAACGCGCGCTGGATCGCAGGCGCGGTTTTCTTGTCCGTCTTGTTCACCAGCACAATCGCGACGCCGCCCCACCCGGCACCGGTGAGCCGAGCCCCCAGCGCGCCAGCCCGCTTCGCGGCGCCCACCACGGTGTCGAGCTCGGGAGAGCTGCACTCGTACAGTCGCCGACACGATTCGTGCGACTCATAGAGCAGCCGGCCGAACTGTTTGAGCTTCCGCTGCGCCAAGAGCTGCGCCGCGAAGCGGGCGCGCGCCGTCTCACTTACGACATGCACGGCGCGCGAGCGCAACGGCTCGGGCAACGCGCGCTTGAGACGGAGCAGCCACTCCGCCGGCCAGCTCGCCAGCCACGCGAGCTCCGGCAGCTCGACCTTGAGACGCTTCACCGCTTCCTCGCACTCGGCGCGACGCGCGTTGAGACCGCCGGCCGAGAGATCGTGGCGCTTGCCGGTGTCGACGAGCAGCAGCCGCGCGCCAAACGGAATCTGCGTCGCCTCGAGCGACGCGCATTCAAACAGCAGCGCATGATCGCGCTTGCCGAGTGCCGCGATCGTCTGATCCATCACGCCGCAGCGCACTCCCACGTGGTCGTGCTCGGCCCGGAACGCGACGCCGGCGATTTGACGGGCTTTGAGTGTCGGCGCCAGGGCTTGGGCGACGGCGACTGCCAGCGCCGCTGAAGATGCCAGACCCGCACCAACGGGCAGATCGGACGCGACCGCGATGCGCGCGGAACCGTGCGGCGGGACAACGGCGAGCGACCACAGCTCGCGGAGCACGCCGGCAAGGTATGCGGCCCAGCTGCGGGGCAGCTCGTCCTGCCATTTGACCCGCACGACCTTCCGATCGCGTGTCGAAACCGCCTCCAGCACACCAGCGTCACCGGGTTCGCCGGGGCCAGTGCGCGCGGGGATGGCGATCGGCAGCACCGGACCACCGTTGTAGTCGGTGTGTTCGCCGATGAGGTTGACGCGACCCGGTGCCGACGCGGCGGCCCTAGGTGTTGTCCCAAATGTTTCGTGAAACAGGTCTATCGCGGGTCGTGGCATGAGTTTGACAATGAATCCGTGCAATGCTACCGTATCGCCACCGGATTCACCATCTACCCAATTCTTGCGGTCGGAGAACTCGTATGCGGCGGTTTGCGTTGGTGCTGCTCGCTGGAGCTGCTTCGCTTGTCGCCGCCCCTCTCCACCCGCTTGCCGGGCAGGGATTTGGCGTATACGAGCACAATACCTGCGCGATGGGCCGCGGCGGCGTCACCGCAGCACGGCCCTGCGCGGACGGCTCCGCTATCTACTTTAGTCCGGCCGGACTCGCGGGACTCTCCGGCACGCATGTGAGCGTCGGGGTCACGTTGATCGGTGCGCAGGGAAACTTCACCGACGACTTCCTGGCGAGCAAAAGCGATCTCAAGAACCCGCTGATCCCCGTCCCCAACATCTACATCACCCACGCCATCAATCCCAAGTTGACGGCCGGCATCGGGTTGTACGCCCCGTACGGCCTCGAAACCAAGTGGGATCCGAACACTTTCCCCGGCCGATTCCTGGGCTATAACACCGTTATCCGCTCGATCTACGTCCAGCCGACCATCGGGTATCAGATCAGTCCCAAACTGAAATTCGGCATCGGCGTCGCATACATCCATAGCACACTGAAGCTGAAACAGCGCGCCGATCTCTCGACGCAGCTCCTCCCGGGCGGCTTGGACTCAGCAGCGGGATTGCCATTGGGGACGACCTTTGGACAGCTCGGTGTACCAACCGGAACCGACTTCGCGGACGCGACGCTCAACGCGAACGGCAACGGCGTCGCGGTAAATTTCGGCGCGATCTGGCAGGTGACCGACAAGCTGAGCATCGGGGGGCACTGGTTGACGCGGAAACAAATCAAGTACGAGGGCGACGCGACATTCTCGCCGGTTGCGACCGGTCTCGTCCTCCCAGTCGCGATCGGTGCCTGCCCAGGTGCCCCTCCAGCGTGTTTGCCTGCCGGCACGCCAGTTGACCTGCTGCTGGGAACAGAATTCGCGAGCGGCGGCCCGCTGTCCAACGGGGCCGTCTCCACCTCGATCTATATGCCGCCGCAGGCCACGCTGGGCTTTGCCTACAAGGTCAGCGATGCGTGGTCGTTCATGGCCGACTACCAGTACACCGTGTGGGGCTGGTTCAGCGACGTCAACATCGATTTCGCGAATCCAGGAACGCCGGACCTGGCGCTGCATCCGACCAACAAGGACACGCACGGCTTCCGGTTCGGGACCGAGTACCAGTACAACTCCAAAGTGCAGCTGCGCGGCGGTTACTTGTATCACACCGCCGCCTCACCGGCGCAATTCGTGACGCCGCTGCTTCCTGAGGCCCCGCGCAACGAGTTCACGGTCGGCGCCGGGATCGCGCTGTCGCCGCGTTGGCACGCGGATCTCGCTTATCAGTTCATCAAGCAGAACGATCGGCGCGGCACGGTGAACATCGCCCAGGGCAACACCGGCGTCTACCAGTTCTCGGCACATCTGTTCGGCGCCGGGCTTGCGATCACTTTCTGAGGACCTCGAGACTCATGACTCGGACCACGCGATTCTCGGCCGGCGCAGTCCTCGGTCTGCTCCTGGCTGCTGCCGCTTGTAACAACGATCAGCTGAACCGGCCCTTTGCCACCACGCCCGTCGATCCGTTGTTCGCCCGGTACGTGTCGATGGGGAACTCGATCACCGCGGGCTTCCAGTCCGGCGGGATCAACGACAGCACGCAGCAGCAGTCGTATGCCGTGCTCCTCGCGGAGGCGATGCACTCGCCGTTCTACTCGCCGCTCATGAACAAGCCGGGTTGCCCGCCGCCGTACACCAACGTCTTCGCGCAGCCGACGCCGACGCGCGTGGGAGGCGGCACCGCGACGACGTGCGCGTTGCGGAAGATTCCGGCGAATCCGCCGCCCTACATCAGCAACACCGCCGTCCCGGGCGCCGAGGTCGAGGACCTTTTCAACAACCTCGACACCGCGTCGAATGCCAATACCCTGACGCAGTTCTTCCTCGGCGGGCTCACCCAGACGCAGATGCTGGAACGGGCGCACCCGACGTTCGTGTCGGTCTGGATCGGCAACAACGATGTGCTGGGCGCGGCGACGAGCTCCACCAACCCTGGCGACAGCACCAAGATCACCTCGAACACGAATTTCACGGCGCGCTACACCGCGATGCTGGACTCGGTCGAGGCGGCGGGACCGCAGGGCGCCATTCTGATCGGCGTCGTGAACGTGACGGCGGTTCCGTTCTTCAGCCAGGGCGCCACTTACTGGGCAATCAAGAACGGGCTGGTTCCGGGGTCGGCCTTCCCGCCGGCGTTCACCGTGAGCAACAATTGCGCGCCGATTGCGACCGGAATTCCCGGCGCGCGCGGCGACTCGACACTGGTGCCGTTCCCCTATGGCGCCGCGCTGCTCGGCGCGGCGGCGCTCGGAGCACCGCGCAACCTCGACTGCGCCGATACTGTTGTTGCGGTCGTGGTCCCCAAGGAGCTCGTCAAGCTCGCCACCGCGGTAGTGAGCTATAACGCGACCATCGCGGCGCAGGCAACCGCGCATGGCTGGGCGTACCTCGATCCCAATCCCGCGCTCGATTCGCTGCGCGCGCTTCCCCAGCCCAATACCGTGGTTCGTGCCTTTCCGCTGATCGGCCAGCCATGCAACGTGAACCCGTTCGGGACGGCGTTCTCGTGCGACGGCGTACATCCGAGTGCGTTCACGCACCGTCTGACCGCCCAGAAGCTCCGCGCCGCTATCAACGCGGCGTATACGACGAACATTCCGCCGATTCCCTGATAGAAACGGCAGCGAAGGGCGGCAGAGGGCGGCAAAAGGCGGCAATGGGGTATGCACCTCCATTGCCGCCTCTCTTTAAGTACTGCCTCTCTCTCACGCTCGGCGCCGTCCTGGTGCGCCCCGGGCCAGTGCGTGCACAAGCTGGCCCGCGCACCGACACCCCGCGCGCCGGAACGCTCCGCGTCACCTTCGAGCCGGTGATCACGACGTGGGAGCGCGAGTTTACGGACGATGGCCACGAGCGGCAGGTCGGAGCGTCGCTCTTCAGCGAGACCAAGCCGCCGCTCCAGTGCACGAGGACAGGCGTCGTCGTCTGCCGCTACCTCTTCACCCCGGTGTTCGTCCGCGTCGAGCGGCGGGTCACGCCGTTGGCGCTGGAGTTCGGCATCACCAATCGCTTCGCCCTGGGCGCGAAGCTGCCGATCGTGCGCGCGAACACGCGCGAGACGTATCCGCTCGACAGCCTGGGGCGCCCAGGGTTTGCCAAGGCTGCCCAGCGGCTCGATTCGATCTTACAGGACTCGACGTACGCGTTCGCACCCATCGCCGAGACGACGCGGCGGTTGCGGTATTTCGCCGGAGACGTCGAGGTGCAGGCGAAATACCGCTTCCTGGAATCGCCGCGCTTCGCGTTGAGCGCTGCGATGCTCGTGCGACTGCCGACTGGGCATCAGGACTCGCCTGATGACCTTTTCGACGTGGCGACCGGCGATCATCAGACGGACATCGAGATTCAGGTCGCGCAGGAGCTCACGCTGTTCGACCGGCTGTGGCTCAATGCCCTGGTGCGCGCGGGGCGCCAGCAAGCCGGCACACGCACGCGTCGAGTCGGGCCGGAGTCGGTGCTGCTGATCCCGCACGCGGCGCTCGCCACGCTCGCCTGGGATCCCGGGGATTACGTGGGCGTGGACGTCGCGCCGCTGTTGCGATTCTCACGCAGCTTCGGTGCGGGACTTACGGCGGGCTACTACACCCAGACACGCGACCGCTATTCCTATCGTTCGGCGCAAGATTCGATCGCTGTCGCCACCGGGCTTGGTGCGCCGGTCGCTGCGTCAATCCTCGATGCGGGCACCGCGCTGCGGTGGGCACGACTCGGCTTCGCCGTGACGTACCAGGGACGGGATGTGGAGGGGAGCCTGTCCTTCGAACAGACGGTCAGCGGCTCGGGTGGGCTCGTGCCTGTGGCGACGGTGTTCCGGATTGTGATGCGGACTTCTCGCCGGCTGTTTTGAGCAGCTCCACGGCATGGCGCCGCGCCGTCGCCATGTCGGCATCGCCGAGCATCCGCGCAATCTCCTTTACCCGCAACTCACCCTCCGCAACCTGCACATCACTCGTCGCGATGCCACCTTTCTTTCCCTTTGCCACCACCAGCTGCTGGTCGGCGTAGACGGCGATCTGTGGGAGGTGCGTGATGACCAGCGCCTGGCGCCCTTCGCGGGAGACGTCCATCAGCGCCTCCCCGACGCGGCCACCCACCTCCCCACCGATTCCCTGATCGACCTCGTCGAACACGAGAGTCGGGACGACATCGTGGGCCGCGAGCACGACCTTGAGCGCCAGCATGAGGCGCGACAACTCACCACCTGACGCCACTCTCGCGACCGCACGGGTTCCCATTCCCGGATTCAGCTCCATTTCGAAAGTCACGGTTTCCGCGCCGGACCCTGCGGGAGAAGGGAGAAGGGAGAGGTTCGCGCCGAAGCGGCCTCCAGGCATTCCGAGCGAGGGGAGGAGCTTGTTGACGGCCCGCGCCAGCTTCTTCGCGCCTGCCGTCCGCTTGTCCGTGAGTGCGGCGCACGCGCGCGCAAACTCGTCGGACACCTTCGCTCGATCCGCTCCGATGTTCCGAAGATCGAGGTCGGCGGTATCGAGCAGCTCTAGCTCCCGGGCCGCGGTATCGCGCGCCGCCAGCACATCGGCGATGCTGGGACCGTGCTTTTGCTGGAGCCGGTAGAGGAGATCGCGCCGCTGCTCGACGCTGCGCAACCGCTCCGGATCCGCTTCGATCTCACTCGCGTACGCCCGCGCCGCCTGCGCCAGCTCGGCAGCGCTCGCAAATGCCGCGTCGAGCAGCTCCTGCCATTTCCCGAGCGAGGCATCGACGCGCAGGAGACTCGCCAGGATCTTTTGTGCCTTAGTGAGCCCGGCCGCGTCCACCGTTTCTTCGAGCTCGCGCGCCAAGCGGCCGAGCTCCTCGGCGTGGGCGAGGCGTTTCGCCTCGACGTCGAGCGCCTCGTCCTCGCCAACTTTAGGCTTGGCGCGCTCGATCTCCTGGAGCACGTGACGCAGGTAGTCCGCTTTGCGGCGCACGTCGTCCTGCCTGGTGGTCAACTCCGCTTCACGTTGGGTCAGCTCCATGAGGCGCACGTGCGCGTCCCGCACCGCGACGCGCTCGACATCGGCATCGGCGTAGGCATCGAGCATGTCCCGCTGGGCATCGGAGCGAAGCAGGCTTTGCGTTTCGTGCTGGCCATGCAGGTCGACGAGCAGAGCACCGATCTCGCTGAGCACGCCGACGGTCACGGGCGATCCGTTCACCCAGGCGCGAGACTTCCCTTCCCGCAGCACCTCGCGCTTCAGGACGAGTCGCCCCTCCTCCAGCTCGACACCAAGGGCGGCGAAGGGCGGCAGCAGATGGCGGTGAACCGCGGCAACGAACTCGAATGCCCCCTCGACGACCGTCTTCTCGGCGCCGGGGCGGACGATGTCGGCCGACGCTCGCTCGCCGAGCAGCAGCGCGAGTGCGTCGACCACCATCGACTTGCCGGCGCCCGTCTCGCCGGTCAGGACGTTGAGCCCGGGCCGGAACGGGAGGGTGACGTCGGCAATGACGGCGAGGTCGCGGACCCGAAGCTCGGTCAACACGTCGTCACACCATACGGAGCAAGGAGCACGGAGCAGTCTGCTCCCTACTCCGTGCTCCGTGCTCTTTACTTACGGGTCCTATCACTCAGGTCCCCCCAATGCAGTTTCTTCCGCAGGCGCTTGAAGAAGCTCTCGGGGCCAAGGCGGATCAGGTGAATGGGCCGCTCCGCCCGCCGCACCTCGAGCCGCTCGCCCGGGTGGATCGGCTGGCCGACCTGGCCGTCGAATGACACGAGCACCTCCTCGGTCCACGGCGGGATGGGTTGAATCGTCACGACGGCGGTCGCCGGCAAAACAAGGGGCCGCACCGCGAGCGTGTGCGGGCAGATCGCCGTCACCACGATCGCGTCGACCGTCGGCACGACAATCGGTCCACCGGCCGACATGGAGTACGCCGTCGAGCCCGTCGGCGTGCTGACGATGATGCCGT
>WNFX01008474.1_pt1 | contig 14243 bp, 11 predicted proteins | sample 5400111 | NCBI WGS metagenome assembly WNFX01 (sample SAMN13153363, study PRJNA577476) | soil metagenome | isolation source: 40 cm soil or saprolite under grassland replicate 1 | place: USA:California | collected 2016-06-15 | reverse complement strand
GCGGGCAGGGCAGCCTTGACCGCCTGCATGGCATCGATCTCGCGCGGGCCCGTCTGGTGCATGATCGCGAGGTCGGGGCGATCCAGGAGCCAGGGCAGAATGTCCGCCAGCGCCTGGTTGAGGCGATGCGCCCCCTGGCTGCCGCCCAGCACCAGGATGGCGCGCGGCTGCGCCGGGAAGTCGTCCCTTCGACGCCAGAATTCCGTGCGCACCGGTGTGCCCGTCACCACCGTCGTCGCTGCACGCAGGAACCGCGAGGATTCTGGATAGGCGGTCGCCACCGTCCGGGCGAAACGGGCGAGGACTCGGGTCGCGCGCCCCGGCATCAGGTTCTGCTCCTGGAGGACGATCGGCACGCGAGCGAGGCCGGCCGCGGTGATGAGCGGAACGCTGACGTAGCCGCCCGTCCCGAGGACGACGTCCGGCTTGAACCGATCGAGCAGCCGCCAGGATTGATAGAGCGCCGCCCCCAGCACCACCGGCAGCGTCCAGTTGCGCCACAGCTGCTCGGTGTAGAAGGGCGCGGCGGGGATGGCGGCGAAGGGCATCCCGTAAGCGGCAATCGTCCTCGCCTCGATCCCCTCGCGCCGCCCCGCGAACAGGACGGCGGCGTCAGGTTCTTTCCGCGACAGCGCCTGCGCGACGGCGATCGCCGGGAACAAGTGTCCGCCCGTGCCGCCGCCCGAGATCAATACTCGCATGCCGTATCCATCCCACCTTCTCGCTCTGAGTCGAAACGTTCATCAGTATGCCGACCGCCAGCAGCGTGATCGCGAGTGAGGAGCCGCCGTAGCTGATGAACGGAAGCGGTATCCCGGTCGTCGGCAGCGTCACGGTCACGGCGGCGATGTTGACGAGCGCCTGGAAGGCGATCCAGGTCGTAACGCCGCAGGCGAGCAGGGAGCCGAACGCATCGGGCGCCTTGAGGGCCACCCGGTAGCCGCGATAGGTGAAGAGTCCGAAGAGCGCGAGCACGAGCGTGGTGCCGAGCAGGCCGGTCTCCTCTCCCACGATGGCAAAGATGAAGTCCGTGTGCGCGAACGGCAGCCATTGATATTTCTGAATGCTATGGCCAAGGCCGAGACCCGTGAGACCACCCGAGCCGAGCGCGACCACCGATTGGATCGCCTGAAACCCGGTGTTGAGGGGATCCGCCCAGGGGTCGACGAATGCCAGGATGCGATGCAATCGGTAGGGCTCCATCCGGATGAAGACATAGAGGCAGAGCCCGACGATCAGCAGCAGCAAGAGGACATGCCGTTTTCGTCCACCCGCGACCAGGAACTGGGCGAGCAGGATGGCGGCCACGATCAGCGTGGTACCCAGGTCTCGCTCGAGGATGACGAGGATGGTCACGAGCGCCAGGAGCGCCAGGAAGGGCACGACGCCGTCTTCGAGCGACCCGATCCGTTCCCGATGGCGCTCCAACCAGAGCGCCATGAAGATGATGCTGGCGACCTTGGCCAGTTCGGCCGGCTGCATCTGCATCGGCCCCAGCCGCAACCAGCGCCGGGCCCCATTGACCTCGACACCGAAATGTGGGAGGAGCACGAGCACCATGAGAACCAGGGTCACGCCCGCCAGCGGCCAGGCGAGCGGCCGCAGCCGGTGATAGTCGATGTGGGCCGCCACCCACAGGAGCACGACGCCGAGCGCCAGCCAGAGCAGCTGCCGCTCGAAGTAGTAGGCCGCATTGTGGAACCACAACCAGCCCTGCACCTCGGAGGCGGAGAAGACCATCACCAGCCCGAAGGCGGTCAGCGCCCCGACGGCGAGCACCATGGCCCGGTCGCCGCGACGCCACAGCCGTGTCGACGCCAGTGTCCGGCGGGCGGCCGGCAGTTCGAGCGCGGCGCGCGCCCTCAAGGGCCGAGCTCCGCGAGCACGATGGCTTTGAAGCGCCGGCCCCGGTCCTCGTAGTCCCGGAACATGTCATAGCTGGTGAATGCCGGCGACAGCAGGACGACCGATCCGGGTGGTGCCAGCAGCGCGGCCTTTCGCACCGCGTCGGCGAGGTCCGCCGCGCGCTCGACCTTGGGCAGACCGGCCTCCCGCGCCCGGCGGGCCAGTTCTTCGCCGGTCTCCCCGATCGTCACCAGCGCGGACACCCGTCCGGCGATCGCCCGCGCCAGCGGCTCGATCTCGATCCCCTTGTTGCGGCCGCCGGCGATCAGCACGATGGGCTCGCGGAACGCGGCCAGCGCCTTGTAGGTCGAGTCGGGGTTGGTCGCCTTGGAGTCGTTGAACCAGCGCACGCCGTTGAGGGTCGCGACCGGTTCCAGCCGGTGCTCGACGGCTTTGAACTGCCGGACCGCGCCGGCGATCTGCTGCGGATCGATGCCGGCGGCGTCGCCAGCGCCCACGGCCGCCATGACGTTGCTCAGGTTGTGCTCGCCCGGCAGCGGAACCTCCGCGGCCGGCAGTACCTGGCGCTTCACCGCCGCATGGGCGATCGTGATCCAGCCATCCGCCAGGGTGACGCCACGGTCGACCGGTTGGCGCAGACCGAAGGCCAGCACCTGGCCGCGAGTCTTGGGTCGCATCCCGGCGCAGGCCGGGTCGTCGACGTTGAGCACGGCATGGTCCTCGGGCTGCATGAAGGCAACGGCGCGGGCCTTGATCTCGACGTAGTGGGCGAATGACTTGTGCCGGTCGAGATGGTCGGGCGTCACGTTGAGCACCACGCCGATGTTCAGGCGCGGCATCGTGATCGACTCCAGCTGAAAGCTACTCAACTCCAGCACCACCCAGTCGTCGGGACGCAGCTGGTCGATGCGGTCGAGCACGGGCTCGCCGATGTTGCCGCCCCGCATCACCCGCAAACCGCCGGCACGGAACACCTCCGTCGTAAGCGCGGTGGTCGTCGTCTTGCCGTTGGTGCCGGTGATCCCGGCGATGCGGGAAGGGCAAGCGCGGAAGAAGAGGTCGATCTCACTGGTGACCTCGATGCCGCGCCGGCGCGCGGTTGCGACGAGGGGTTCGTCCCAGGCGACGCCGGGGCTCACGACCAGGAGGTCCCGGCCGTTGAGGTCTTCTGGACCGTAGCCGCCCAGCCGGCCGGCGATCCCGACCCGATCGAGATCCGCCCGTAGCTCCGGCGTGTCGGCGCGGTCGACAACACGGACCGACCCGCCACGAGCGGCAATGAAGGATGCGGCCGCCCGGCCGCTGCGGCCGTAGCCGAGGATGAGCGCGTGCCGCCCTTTCATGGTCAGGCCGACGCTCCGGGCCGCGCCAGCGCCAGCACTAGCACAGCGGCGATCAGCGAGCCGGCCCAGAACCACAACGCCAGCGGCGTTTCCCGCCATCCGGAGACGATGAAGTGGTTGTGCAGCGGCGACATCTTGATGATCCGCTTGCCGGTCATCTTGAAGCTCGCCACCTGCGCGATCACGGAAACGGTCTCGACGACGAAGACCAGGGCGAGGAGCGGCAGATACCAGAGAAAGCCCGTGGCGATCGCCGCGGCGGCCATGGCGGTTCCCAGCGCGAGGCTCCCGGTGTCACCCATGAAGATCCGCGCCGGGTAGAGGTTGTAGAAGAGGAATCCGACAAGGATCCCGGCCAGGACGGCCGGCATCAGGCCGGCGCTTGGCCGGTGCTGCAGCACGGTGATGACCGCGAGCGTGCCGAACGTGATGGCGCCGGCGCCGGCGGCGAGGCCGTCGCTGCCATCGGTCAGGTTGAAGGCGTTGGAGCCCGCGGCCACCGCGAGCGCGCTGACCACGATGATGATCCAGCCACTGATCGGGTGCCGCCCGTCGAACGGCACCCACTGATTGGTCAGTCCCCAGCGCAAGGCGAGATAGCCGAGGAAGGCGCCCGTGGCCAGCTGGATCACGATCTTCTGCCGGGCCTTCAGTCCCAGGCTACGCCGGCCCCGAATGGCGGAGACATCGTCGACGAGACCAAGCGCCGCGCCCAGGACCAGCGCGATCAGGACGAAGCCACCCGCCAGCGAACGGTCGGCCGCCAGGTAGAGAACCATCGCCAACAGCACGAAGACCAGGCCACCCGCGGTCGGGGTGCCGGCCTTGCTGTGGTGAGCCGCTGGGCCTTCCTCTCGGATCTGCTGACCCATCCGCGCGCGGGCGAGCTGGCCGATTGCGGCGGGAAAAATCAAGGCGCTGACCACGAGGGCCGCGGCAAAAACGATGACCGCCCTCATGGCGCCTGACGAATCTGCTCGACGACCCGCTCCAGCCGCATGCCGCGCGAGCCCTTGACCAGGACCTGGGTTTGCGCCGCGAGCAGCGGCGTCACCGACGCGACGGCCTGCTCGGCGGTCTCCACGACGAAGGCGCGATCGCTGGGGAGGCCGGCTCGGCGCGCCGCCTGGACGACGCGCGGGGCGTATTCTCCCACCGCGATCACCACATCGGCCGTTTTGCCGGCCAGGGAACCGAGCTCCTCATGGGCCCGCTCCGCGTGGTCGCCCAGCTCGAGCATGTCACCGAGGACCGCGACCTTGAGCGCCCCCCGCGGCGCGAGGCCCAGCACCTCGAGCGCGGCGAGCATCGATCCGGGGCTGGCGTTGTAGGAATCGTCGATCACCGTCGCGCCGTTGCGCCCGGTCACGATGTTCATGCGCCGCGCGGGCGGCGCGAAGCCGTGCAGCGCCGACGCGATCGCCGCGGCGTCGAAATCGAATTCGAGCGCGACCGCCGCCGCGGCCAGCGCATTCGAGACGCTGTGATGGCCCGGCAGCCGGAGGTAGACATCGGCTTTGCCCCTCCGTACAGCGTGAAGCGGCGCGCCACCGCCGACATGGCGCGCACCCGGGGGTCGTCGGCATTGAGGATCGCCAGCCCGCCGGGCGCGAGCCCTTCCACCAGCTCCCGCTTGGCGGCGGCGACCGCGTCGATCGAGCCCAGGAAGCCGACGTGCGCGAGGCCGACGTTGAGAACCACGCCGATGGTGGGCGGAGCCACCTGGGTCAGCTCGCGGATCTCGCCGGCACGCGACATTGCGTACTCGACCACCAGGGCGCGGTCACGCGGGTCCATCTCGAAGATCGTCATCGGAATGCCGGTGTAGGTATTGAGGTTGCCTTCGCTCTTGTGCACCCGGAGCCGGCGCCCCAGCAGGTGTGCAATCAGGTCTTTGGTCGTCGTCTTGCCGGCACTGCCGGTGATGGCGACGATGGGATGTGGCTGGCGCGCGAGCCGGTCGGCCGTGATGTCGAAGAGCGCCTGGCGCGTGTCCTCGACCTGGATCACGGCCACGCCGTCGATGCCCTGGGGCGGCCGCTCGCAGAGGATGCCGGCTGCCCCCCGCTCGATCGCCTGCGGGATGAAGACGTGCCCATCGTGCTGCTCGCCGCGCAGAGCTACAAACAGCCCGCCCGGCTTCACCTCTCGCGAATCGGTAAAGAGCCGCGGGAAGGTGATGTCGTGCGGGCCGCTGAGCAACCGGCCGCGTGTCGCATCCACGACTTCCTTCACGGACATGCCCACAGCATCAATATTCTCGCTATCGCTCTCATCGCCGCCTCACGGCGCGATCTGCCACTGCGTGATCAGGGCGCTGGCGACTGTTTTCCAGATCGGAGCGGCGACGTAGGCCCCCTCGAAGAGGACTTTGGGCTTGCGGGTGATCACCATCATGATGAACTGCGGGTGATCGACCGGCACGAAGCCGACAAAGGAGCCAATGGTCGCGTCCGGCAGATATTTCCCATTCTCGGGGATGCTCGCGGTTCCGGTCTTGCCGGCGATCCGGTTCTTGAAGCCGTCGATCCGCGCGGCAAATCCGGAGCCGTGCTCGACCACCGCGATCATCATCTGTTGCATCTGCTGCGCGGTCTTGGCGCTGACCACCTGCCGCACGATCCGCGGCTGAACCAGGTGGCGGACCCCGTTGGCATCGATCACCTGATCCACGACGTGCGGCCAGACGAGATTGCCGCCGTTGGCCGCCACGTTGATGGCGGCCAGCATCTCGATCGGGGTGGTGTCGACCCCCTGGCCGAAGGAGGCCGTGGCGAGCTCGACCGGTTTCCACTTGGCGAGATCCCGCAGCGGCTCGGCCGTCTCCGCCGCCACGTCGACGCCGGTGGGGGTGCCGATGCCGAACTTTTGCAGGTACTGGTAGAAGGGCCCGGCGCCCTCCATCTGCTGGGCCTTGATGGCACCGACATTGAGCGAGTTCTGCAGGACCTGCGTCATCGTGACGTTCCCGTGAGCCCGGTTGTCCCAGTTGCGGATCGCGACGCCACCGACGACGGCGACACCGGTCTCGTTGAAGCGCGTGTCCGGCGTGATGGCGCGGTCGTCGAGCGCGCCGCATAGCGTCACGATCTTCATCACCGACCCGGGCTCATAGAGACTCGAGACGATCGGGTCGATGAACTGCGCCGTCGGCGTCGTCGCAAACTGGTTCGCGTTGTAGCTGGGCACGTCTGCCCAGGCGACGATGCGACCGGTGGCGGGCTCCATGATGATCAGGGAGCCGCTCTCCGCCTGGTATTTCTGCACGCCATCGGCCAGCGCCCGCTCGGCGACCACCTGGACAGTGCTATCGAGCGACAGCTGCAGCGTCATGCCGTTGACCGGGTCGCGGCGCTGTCGATCGCTCAGCACGATCGGCCGGTTCGCCAGGTCGCGCACCGTCGCCTCGAATCCCGCCTGCCCCGCGAGCGTCTTGTTGTAATAGCCTTCGACGCCGTAGTTGCCCTGCCCCTCGTCGTTCGCGAAGCCCAGCAGGTTGGCGGCCAGACTCGTCCCGGCAACGCCGCCGTCGACATAGGATCGCTGGGTCTCCGCCACCTTGCCGATTCCAGGGAGGCGCATCGCATCCAGCTGCTGAGCGACCGAGGACGGAACCCGGCGCGCCAGGTAGACGAACTGACGCGTCGTGGCGAGCTTGGCCTGGATGTCGGCGGCACTGAGCTGGAGCAGCGGCGCCAGCCTGGTGGATACGTCAGTGCGCTCGGCCGCGGAAAGCAGGTCGGGTGACGCAAAGACGGAAAAGACGGGGGTGTTCGTCACCAGCAGGGCGCCGTTGCGGTCCAGGATGTTGCCACGCACGGCGGGCAACGTGATCGTGTCGTCGTGGTAGGCGGCCGCCAGTCGGGCCATGTCCGAATGGCGCCAGACTTGCCAGTACGCCAGCCGGCCTAACAGGACCAGGTAAGCGGCCAGCACGAGCGCCATCAATGTAAGGATGCGGCTGCGCGGCTCGAGTTCCTGGGTACCCCTCACGGTCGCCGTCCGGTTAGTGCGCTGGCTCGGAATTCAGGGGGCGGCCGGTCACGGCGCCGAGCACCGCCAGCACGCCGTCCCACACGCCGGAACGGCCGGGGTTGGCGGGCCTCGGCCCGAGCGCGATCGGCGAGCCGGTCGCGTGGATGTACTGCCATCGGCTGGGATGGGAGAGACCGAGTTGCTGCGCGGCGGTGGCGACGCGGTTGGCGGCGCGGTCGCCGGCGAGCTGGGCCAGGAGCTGGTCGTGCTCGGCGTTCAGGCGTGCCTGTTCCTGCTTCAGCGTCGCGATCTGGTAGCTCGCCTGGGTGGCGGCGGCCGATTGGGCGACGAGCAGCAGCGCCGCCGCGATCAGCGACACCGCGCCCACGAGCGGCGAGATGGAAGGCCGGCCGCGACTCCGGCGCGCGCGCGAAGGGGGAAACGCGCGCGCCGGAGGGGTCGGATCGGGCCGGCGGGGCCGCAACACTAGTAGATGCCCAGGAGGGAGGGGTTCCACCATGCGGCCGCTCAGGTATTGACTTGTGGAATGACATGGACGGGGTTCATAACTTCTCCGCGATTCGCAATTTCGCCGACCGGGCGCGGGGGTTTTCCTGCACCTCGGCTTCCGAGGGGGTGATCGGTTTGCGCGTTACGACGCGCACCGAGCGACGGTGCCCGCAAATGCAAACGGGCGCTTGGGGCGGACAAATACAGTCTGTTGCTTCGACGTTGAATAGGTTCTTTGCAATCTTGTCCTCGAGGGAGTGGAAAGAGACGACCCCTACGCGCCCACCGCTTGCAAGCACTTCAATAGCAGCCTTCAAGCCTTTTTCGATCGCGTCTAGCTCGCGGTTGACCGCGATGCGGAATGCCTGGAAGGTGCGGGTCGCGACGTGAATGTCACGCGGCCAGGCACCTCGTGGGATGGCCCCGGCCACGACGTCGACCAGGTCCTTCGTCGTCTTAAACGGCGCCCGGCGCCGCCGCTCGACGATGTGCTGCGCGATCCGCGACCCCCACCGCTCCTGGCCGTAGTCCCGCAGGATGCGCCGCAGCTCGCTCTCCGATTCGCGGTTGAGCAGATCGGCGGCGGTCCATGGTTCGCTACGGTCCAGTCGCATGTCGAGTGGTCCGTCCGTCTGGAAGCTGAAGCCGCGATCGGGATCATCCAGCTGCACCGACGACAGGCCGAGGTCGAAGACGATACCGTTTGGGGGGCGGCCGATCCGCTCCGCCGCCCGGTCGAGCTGCGCGAAGTTGGTGTGCTCCAGCATCACGGTGACGTCCGGAGGCACCGGCTCCTGGGCGAATCGCTCGAGGGCGGAGGCGTCACGATCGATGCCGAGCAGCACGCCGCCCGGCCGCAGGCGCTCCATCAGTGCCCGCGCGTATCCCCCGCCCCCCAGCGTGGCGTCGATGAACGCCTGCCCGGGGGCTAGTTGAAGGCTCGTTATGACTTCTTGTAAAAGTACGGGTCGATGTCCGGCCGGGCCGGACGGTCGGTCGGGTCGAGGGCGGCCGCGACGGTCACGTGCGCGGGGCACGTCGCCGCTCGGCCACCTGGTCCTGAATCCGCGTGTACTCCTCGGGCGTCGCCTCGCCGATCCGGCGCCACCCCTCGTCGTTCCAGATCTCGATCAAGTTGTTGACCCCGACGATCCAGGCAATGCCGGTGATAGCCGCATACTGCCGCTGATCGGCGGACAGGACGATGCGTCCCTGGGCGTCGAATTCGCACTCGCGGGCGGCGCCGAACATCATGCGGGCGAGCCGCCGCTCCTCCGCCGGCGTCGTCGAACCCAGCCGCAAGCCCTGCTCCTGCGCCCACTCCTGGGGCGGATAGACCTGCAGGCAGCCCTCGGCGCCCTTGGAGATGACGGTCCCGCTGGGGAGTTGTTCCCGAAAGCGGGCGGGAATCGCCACCCGTCCCTTGGCGTCGACCGAGTGCCGGTAGGTGCCGAGGAACATCAGAAGTTACCACCGGGCGTCTCACTCTCCCCACTTTTCCCCACTTTGTGCCACCGACAGGCCGAACGCTACCACTGCGACAGGTGGCTGTCAACAAATTCGGACTAAATCTTGTGGGCTTGTGGCCGCATAGAAAATCGGCCCCTAGATGTTGTGCCTTGACACCGGATGTCGATCACGGTAGACATTTGTTCACAACCAATAACGCCGTCCTAAGGAGGGGATATGGCAACAACCACGACGTCCGTCAGCGCGCCCCCGAAACCCGGAGAGCTGCTCTCGGAGCGGATCGCCCCCGGCATCCTGCCTAAGGTCTTGGGTCGATTTGACATGATCGCGATCTTCGTCGCCATCGTCCTGTTCGCCGTCCAGGGCTCGGTCGTCCAACCGGCCGGCGCCTCGGCCTTCGTTTACTGGATCCTCGGCTTCGTGACCTTCCTTATCCCCGGCGCGATCGTGACCGGCCAGCTCGGCCTCATGTTCCCCGGTGAGGGTTCGATCTACGTCTGGACCAACAAGGCGCTTGGCTCCTTCTGGGGCTTTTTCGCCGGCTTCTGCGCGTGGTGGCCGGGCACGCTGGTGATGGTGGCGACCGCCGTGCTTGTCGTCAACCTGCTCCAGTTCTTCCTGACGCTACCGCCCTTCAACGTCGTCAATCCGCTGGGTGCCCTCTGGCAGCAGGGGATCATCATCCTGGCGGTCATCTGGTTCTCATCCGCGCTTTCGATCCTCCGCTTCCGCGTCACGCAAAACCTGGTCAACGGCGTCTTCGTGATCTACGGCGCGGCCATCCTCACCGTTGGCCTGGCCGGCCTCGCCTGGTTGCTGGGCGGCCATCCGGCGGCCAACGACTTCTCGCGGAATGCCTTCGGCCTCAACTCCGGCAACGCGACCTTCTATGGTCTGGTCATCCTCGCTCTGCTCGGGATCGAGGTCCCCTTGAACATGGGGGTGGAGATCCGTGACCGCAAGGCGATCACCAGCTACCTGGTGTGGGGTTCGATCGTCGTCATGGTCGGCTACCTGGTGCTGACGTTCGGCGCGATGGTCACCGTACCAGTGAAGGGCGTGAACTCGACAACCGCCATCCTGACCGCGGTGCAGACCTCGCTCGGCGCGTTCCTGGCCGGGGCCGTGACCCTGGTGATGGTCGCGTTCTTCATCTTCAATACCACCGTCTACAACTACTCCTTCGCCCGCCTGCTCTTCGTCAGCGGGCTCGACCGCCGGTTGCCGGCGTTCATCGGCCGTGTCAACCGCAACAAGGTGCCGCAAAACGCGGTGCTGGTCCAGGCCGTGATCACTACCATCCTCACCGCCATCGCGTACTTCATCTTCAACGGCAACGCTAACCTCTCGGTCGGGATCTACATTGCGCTCCAGGCCGCGGTCACGGTGATCTGGTGCCTGTCGATGGTGTTCCTCTTCACTGACGTGTTGATCATCCGGTCGAAGTATCCGGAGGAGTTCAAGCGCGAACAGCTCGTTCCCGTTGGCGTGTTCTGGGCGGCGTCCATCGCCGGCGCCGTCGCCAGCGCGGTCGGCGTGCTTGTCACATTGACGGGCGGCTGGATCTTCACCGGCCAGCTGCAGGGCTCCTGGAACTCGGCCGTAATCGACAACGGTCCCTGGATTTTGATCGTGGGCGGCGTCGGCATAGCGTCGCTTGCGGTCGCCGTCGTGGTCTACATCCTCGGGTTGAACACCGCGCGCCGCGCGGTCGCCGCCGCCACGGGTGCCGGGCCGGCGAGCTGAGCGGGATTTGATGGCGACCGCGGTGACCGACAGCTCGACCACCGTCGACCTCGACGTCAAGCGCCAGGAGATTCTCGCGAAGGCGGAGGCCGCCGGCCTCCGCCTCGTGCGCTTCCTCTACTGCGACAACGACGGCGTGATTCGCGGAAAGAGTTCGGCGATGTCCGGCCTCCGCGACCGCCTCGAGTCGGGCATTGGCCTGACCGTGGCGATGCAGGCCTTCACCATGCTCGATCACCTCGCAAGCGTCGACGGGATGGGTCCAGTCGGAGAGATTCGCCTCGTTCCTGACCCGACGACGTTCGCGATCGCCCCCTACGCGCCGCACACGGGAATCGTCCTCGTCGACATGCAGACGCTCGACGGCGACCCCTACGCCGCCGACGGCCGCGCCTTCCTCAAGCGGATGGTCGCACGGGCCGCCGCTCAACACGACCTGGCGCTGCTCGCCGCCTTCGAACCCGAATGGTCGCTCGCGCGCAAGGAAGGCGAGCAATTCGTCCCCATCGACGACAGCGGCTGCTTCACGACTACCGGCATGAATATCGCCGCTCCTGTCATCGACGAGATCGTCGCCGAGCTCGAAGCGCAGGGGATGGTCGTCGAGCAGTACTACGCGGAGCTCGGCTGGGGCCAGCAGGAACTCTCGATTCGCTATGCGCCCGCGCTGCAGGCTGCCGATCACCACATCCTCTACCGCGAAACGGTCCGCGGCGTCGCCCTCAGTCGCGGGCTGTACGCATCGTTCGCGCCCAAGCCGTGGGCTGACCAGGCCGGCAACGGCTGTCATCTGCACTTCTCCGGGTGGAACCGTGAGCAGACGATCAACCGCTTCTACGACGCCACGGGGGAATACAACCTCTCGACCCTTGGGCGTCAGTTCATGGCCGGCATCCTCGACCATCTTCCCGGCCTGGTCGCGCTGACTTGTGCCTCGGTCAACTCGTACCGCCGGCTGCAGCCACAGATGTGGGCCTCGGCCTATCGTGCCTGGGGGCCGGACAATCGTGAGGGCGCGCTTCGCGTGGCCTCGCCCTTCAAGGGCCATGAAGCCGAATCGGTCAACGTCGAGCTCAAGTCATCGGACTCGAGCGCGAACCCCTACGTGTCGCTCGCGGGCGTGATCGCCGCCGGGCTCGACGGCATCGAGCGGAAGTTGACGTTGCCGCCCGCCGTCACCGTCGACCCCCACACGCTCGACGAGAGCGAGCGGAAGAAAATCGGCGCCGATCGGCTTCCCGAAAGTCTCGAGGAGGCGATCCAGAACCTCAAGCGGGACGAGACCCTTCTCAAGGCGATGGGCGAGCGACTCGCGACGTCCTACATCGCGGTCAAGGAGCTCGACATCGACGCCTTCTCCAAGGCGGACGAGGCCTTCGAGTTCAGGCAGCATATTTACAAGTACTGAGTCGTCTTCCGGCGAGCTGCTGCGTGCCTGGGCGAACCAGCCCGCGGTCGATCATCACTGCCATCCATTGCGCCGCTGGCCCTATCAGTTGTCGGCCGTCGAGCTCCGTTCGGCGTTCACCGAGGCGCTCGATCCGCAGCTCGCCGAGCACCACGTCGTCCACTCCGCCGGGTACCAGGGCGCCATTCACCGCATCGCCCGCGAGCTTCGGTGCGAGCCGACCGAAGCTGCCGTCCTCGCCTACCGGAATGCCGACGACGCCACAGGCTATGCGAGACGGCTACTGGCGTCGTCCGCGACGGGCCTGATGCTGGTCGACGCGGGATTCGCGATGCCCGGTACGTTCACCCTGGTGGAACAGGAGCAAGCAACCGGGATCAGACAGCGCGAAATCATCCGGCTCGAGACGCTTGCCGAGGGTCTCGTGCACGAGGCCGGCGATCCCCGCGAATGGTTCGGCGCGGTCCGCGGCGCGCTGCGAGCCGCGATCGGTCGCGGCGCGGTCGGTGTGAAGACCATCTGCGCGTACCGCGCGACCCTCAAGCTTCAGCCGGTGGACACCGATGACCTCGGCGTCGCGTTCAGCGCCATCCGGCTCCGCGCGGAGCGCGGTGAACACCCGCGTGTTTCCGGCAACGCGCTTTGCCATGCCTTGCTGTTCGAGGCCGCGCAGGAGTGTCGCGAGCTCGACGTCCTCCTGCAGGTCCACTGCGGCTTCGGCGATCCCGACGAAGACCTCGCCGAAACCTCGCCATTAGGCCTTCGGCCCTTATTCATCGACCCCGCCTATCGTGGCCTTCGGATCGCGCTGCTTCATTGCTATCCGTATCATCGTGAGGCGGCTTATCTCTGTTCGGTTTTCCCGGACGTCTACATGGACCTCTCGTTGACGATTCCCTTCGCCGGGCTCGAGGGCGGTCGCGCGATGCGTGAGGCGTTGGGGCTTTGTCCGACGAGCAAGCTGCTCTATGCCAGCGACGCGAGCCGGTATCCCGAGGTCTTCTTCGTCGCCGCAGCCGCCCATCGCGAGGCACTCGCCGATGCGCTGGGCGAGCTGGTCGATCGCCGGATCCTCGATATGGCCACGGCAGCCAGCGCCGGCCGACAGGTCCTGGCGGAGAACGCACGACGCATCTACAACCTCAAGGACTGAGCTGCGTCGTCCAGGTGGCACCGCCGTCGACGGTCTTGAGAATCGGCAGCCCCCGAAAATCCCCGCCAAACGCCCAACCGACCTGCGCGCTCACGAACTGATAATCCGTGATGCCGTTGTTGGAATACGTTGGGATCGGTCCGACCAGCGACCAGTGCTGCCCGCCGTCGCTGGTCGCGAGGAGGCCGTTGGTTTTGGCGTCGAGCGTCCACCCCCTAGTTGCGTTTATGAAATCCACCGAGTAGGAATTGGGTGGCAGCATCGGGCCTGGTCGCCACGATGCTCCCCCATCGTGCGTGGCGTAGAGGTATGTGTGTGCCTGGCCATCGGATCCATAGAGGTCGAGCACGAAAACGCCATTTCGTGCGTCGGCAAATCGCAGGCTCCCGATTTCGCACATGCAGTTTCCGCTGTACCCCGCCGGCAAGGCGATTCGGACGGCGTTCCACGTCTTCGCCCCATCGCGAGTGACGAGGAAGAGTGGTCCAACTGGGCCAGCACTGCACGCGCCAGGGATCCAGCCGGTTGAGATGCTGACAAACACTGGCTGGCCTTTGCTGCAACCGAATGGCAGGTGACCCGAACCGCCCGTGGCATCGTTGGGATCGGTCTCCGAGAGCTTGGTCCAGGTCATCCCACCGTCAACGGTGCCGTACAAGGCAACGCCCTGCGACCCGGCCGCCGCTCCCTCGTTGATGAAGAGCCATCCGTGATTTGCGTCGACGAAATCCAAGGACGTGGGCCACCCCTGGTCCACAGCGGCCGCGCCGGC
>WNFX01004177.1_pt1 | contig 14244 bp, 14 predicted proteins | sample 5400111 | NCBI WGS metagenome assembly WNFX01 (sample SAMN13153363, study PRJNA577476) | soil metagenome | isolation source: 40 cm soil or saprolite under grassland replicate 1 | place: USA:California | collected 2016-06-15 | reverse complement strand
CCAGGTACTGGGACAAATCCGCGCGGAACCAGATGTTCGCCGCCCGGGCCAGGTCGTCGGGTCCTTCGACCGTCAGCCCGGCGTGGCCGAGGACCCGGCTGCGGGCACCGTCGGCGCCCACCACGTACTGTGACCGTACGGTCAGCGTCGCCTCTCCGTCACGCTGGCGGACGACGCTGGTGACACCGTCCTGATCCTGGGCGAGGCTGATGAACTCCCACCCGAACCTGATGTCGCCACCCATGTCCCGTGCCGCCCCCAGGAGCATCGGTTCCAGCACGGTCTGCGGGCAGTTCGCCATCGGCTCCGGACTCGCCGTACGGTAGTCGGCGGCCCGCTCGGCGCTGGTCCCCCACGTTTCCGACCGGGCGACCTCCAGGCCCGCCAGGGTGGTCACCCACAGGTTGTTGGCCATCAGGTGCTGCGGCGTGGCGACCGCGTGGAACCGGTCGCTGATCCCCAGATGACGGAAGATCTCGATCGTGCGCTGGTTGATGATGTGCGCACGCGGCGTGTGGGCCGTGTCCCGGTGCCGCTCCACGACTAGGTGCCCTACGCCGTACCGCGACAAGGCGACGGACAAGGCCAGTCCGGCCGGCCCGGCCCCGACGATCAGCACGGGCACCTCAACCGCTTCTGAACCGGGAATCGACATGGGCCGCCTCCGCCTCGGGGCATCACCCGCCGGGTGGTGCCGGACTCCTTCGTGCCAGTTAACCAAGAAAGAATCGACAGATCAATATTTTATCGATATTTCTTCAAGAAAACGTTAGCTGAGGGAAATGGGCTATGCTAAGGGAGTGGCAGCTCCCGCGACTCGCACCGAACAGGTATACGAAGTGATTCGGTCCGAGCTGCTCAACGGAGGCCTGCGTCCCGGCCAGAAGCTGAAGATGGTCGAGCTCACCGAGCGGTTCGGGGTAAGCCAGTCCGTCATCAGGGAGGCGCTCACCCGCCTGACCGAGCAGGGCCTGCTGATCGCGACACCGCAGCGTGGCTTCCGGGTGCGTGACCTGTCGATCGAGGACATCGCCGAGCTGACCGAGACCCGCATCCAGATCGAAGCGCTCGCCTTGCGCCTGGCGGTCGAGCGCGGCGACCTGCAGTGGGAGACCGGGATCCTGGCCGCGCACCATCGCCTCGAGCGGACGCCCGTCACCAGCGATGACGGAACGGTCAGTGAGGACTGGTCCGGTCACCACCGTGACTTCCATCAGGCCCTGCTGACCGGCTGCAGCAACCGTCGGCTCGAGTCGGTCGCTAACTCGCTCCGGGACAGCGCCGAACTCTACCGCCGGTGGTACTGGGTGCTCACCGACGATCACCAGCGCGACCTGGCCCGGGAACACCGGCAGCTCAAGGATCTCGCTCTCGCCCGCGACGCGGATCGGGCCATCGAGGTGCTGACCGAACACATCGACCGTGCCCCGGCTTTGCTGATGGCGTACGCCCGCGAACACGGCGTGGACGACTTGACGCCGCCCGCCCCGCAAGACCAGCCTCAGCCATCCTGACGGCTCTCGTCTGCGCCGAGCCGGGGCACTGGCCGGTGATGTCACGATGCATCCCTCGCATGCCGGGCACGTCGCGCGGCGGCCGTGCGAGCCTCCGCGACAGCGGCCGGCACTACAGCTCCTATCGGCCAACTAATATCGACAATATTCTTTAATATCGATATCCTGGGAAGGATGCAGCTCCCGTTCCTCGCTGACCCGGGAACGGGCAGGTCCGGGTATGACCGAGCGGATCCCGAGGAGTGGCGCGTGAGCAGTCCGGACGCGACGATGACGGCGGCCGGGGCAGCCGAATCGGTCGGCGGCGGTGAGGCGGTCGGGATGCCGTCGCTGCGGCAGGCCGCCAGCGCCTTGGCTGCGGCCCTGAGCCAGGGCACGACGGTGGCCCGGGAGGCCGGCCGGCTGGGCGCGGAACTCACCCGCATCGCCCGGGGGCGATCCAGCGTGGCTCCGGCCCGAGGCGACCGGCGTTTTGCCGATCCGGCGTGGACGTCCAACCCGGCGTTCCGGATGATCCAGCAAAGCTATCTCGCCTCGGCTCAGGCGCTGGACCGGATCGTCGCCGCGATGCCGGACGGGCGCAGCGGCATCCTGGCGGAGCAGGCACAGTTCGCGGCCAGCATCGTGGCGAGCGCCGCCGCGCCGACGAACTTCCTGATGAGCAACCCGGCCGCCCTCAAGCGCGCCTTCGACACCGGCGGCATGAGCCTGGCCCGGGGAGCCCGCAATTTCGTCCACGACGTCCGCCACAACGGCGCGATGCCGTCGATGATCGAACCCGGCGCCTTCGAGGTGGGCCGGGATCTGGCCGTGACCCCCGGCGCCGTCGTCGCCCGGGACCCCGTTGCGGAGGTCCTGCAGTATGTCCCGGCCACGGACACGGTATTCCAGCGCCCGGTCCTTATCGTCCCGCCGCCCATCGGGCGGTTCTACTTCCTGGACCTGCGGCCCGGGCGCAGCTTTGTCGAGTACGCCACCAGCCGCGGGCTGCGGACCTTCATGCTCAGCTGGCGGAACCCCACGGCCGAGCAGGGCCAGTGGGACCTGGATACCTACGCTCAGACGGTATCGTCCGCCGTCGACGCGGTCCGTGAGATCACCGGCAGCCCGGATGTCAACCTGATCGGCTTTTGCGCCGGCGGCATCATCGCCACCACGCTGCTCAGCCACCTGGCCGCCGCCGGCGGCCTTCGACATCCTGGCCTGGAACGCCGACGGCACCAATCTGCCCGCCGCGCTGCACGGCCAGTTCCTGGACATCTTCCGGGATAACCTGCTCACCCGACCCGGGCGGCTCCGCGTGCTCGGCACCCCGCTGCGGCTGCAGGCCATCACCGTGCCGACCTTCGTCACCGGCGCCGTCACCGACCACCTGACCCCGTGGAAGGGCTGCTACCGGACCACGCAACTGCTCGGCGGGCCGTCCACCTTCGTGCTCAGCCACTCCGGGCACATCGCCAGCCTGGTAAACCCGCCGGGCAATCCCAAGGCGCACTACTGGACTGGCGGCCTACCTGGCGAAGACCCCGAGCAGTGGCTGGCCGGCGCCGGGAAACAGCAGGGCAGTTGGTGGGAGCCATGGGCCGAGTGGGTAACGGCGCGGGCCGGCCGCCGCCAGCCCCGGCCTGCCAACCTTGGCAGCGAGCGATACCCCGTACTGTGCCCCGCACCCGGACTCTACGTGCGAGGCTGAGGCCCGCCTACGCGGCGGCGGCCGCGTGCAGGGTCGGGCCGAGGTCAGTGCCGGTGATGTTGGTGATCATCGGGTTGGTGGCGCCCGCGGCACGATAGCGGGCCACGCCCGCGGCCACGTCCGCGGGTTTCCCGATGGCGCACAGGTCCTCGATGAACGCGTCGCTGATCGCGTCGCGCTGCGCCGTGACGTCGGCCGCGGCGTCGTAGGCGGCGATGTCGGCTTCGTAGCCCGCCTGGGCGAACATCGCCCGGTAGAAGGGCAGGCCGAAGTAGCGGTGCAGCTCCGTTCGGATGCCGCGGTGGGCGACGGCGGGGTCCTCGACGACCGCGCTCGGGACGGCGGCGCAGATGTCGAAGCCGGCCAGATCCCGCCCGGCGCGCGCCCGGCCCGCCGCGATCTCTCGTACTACCACGTCCGCTACGTAAGAGGCGGGCACGCCCAGAGCACTACCCCGTCGGCGATCTCTCCGGCTAGGCGCAGCATGGCCGGGGACAGGCCGGCCAGGTAGATGGGGATGTCGGCCCGGGCCTTGAAGCCGTTGAACGCGAAGCTGGAGTTCCAGCGCAGCCCGGCCGGCGGCTCACCGCCCGCCAGCAGGGCCCGGACCAGCGCCACGTACTCGCGCATTTCGGCCACCGGGTTCCCGATGTCCTGCCCGTGCCAGCCGCCCATGGTGGCCCGGTGACCGGTGCCGAGGCCGAGCCGGAGGCGGCCGCCGGACAGGTCGTCGACCGTGGCGGCCGTCTGGGCCATCGAGGCGGGAGAGCGATGATAGATCGGGGCCACCGCCGTGGCCAAGGTGACCGAAGGGGCGAGGTGTGCCAGTCCCGCGAGGGTGGTGAACGAATCGCGGGCGGCGATGTGCGAGCAGTTGACCGAGTCGTACCGGAGTTGATCGGCTATCGCGGCGTGCTCGCGCACGGTGGCGATCTCGCCGGTCGTGGGGATCAGCACGCTTATCTTCACCGGATCGACTCCCTTGTCTGGTAGGCGGCGAACCATCGCAGGGCGTCCGGGCTGTCCACCGCACCCGCGTCCATGACCTGGCGCGGATCGCCTCCCTGCAGGATCCGCTTGACCGGGATCTCGAGTTTCTTGCCGGTGCGGGTGTGCGGGATGGCCGGCACGGCGATGATCTCGTCGGGGACGTGCCGGGGCGAGGCTCCTTCGCGGATGGCCCGCCGGATCTTGCCGGTCAGCGCGTCGTCGAGTTCGCCTCCGGGATTGAGCACCACGAACAGCGGCATCCAGTACTCTCCCTTCGGTTGCTCGACCCCGACCACCAGGGCCTCGGCGATCTCGTCGAGCTGCTCGACCACGTGGTAGATGTCTGAGCTGCCCATCCGGACGCCGGAGCGATTCAGCGTGGCGTCGGATCGCCCGTGCACCACCACCGAGCCGCGGTCGGTGATCGTGATCCAGTCGCCGTGCCGCCACACCCCTGGGTAGGTGGAGAAATAGGCCTCCCGGTACCGCGCACCGCCCGGGTCGTTCCAGAACGCCACGGGCATCGAGGGCATCGGCCTGGTGACGACCAGCTCGCCGACGGCGCCGCGGACCGGCCGGCCGCGGGCGTCCCACGAGTCCAGGGCCACTCCCAGGCTCGGCGCCGACAGCTCGCCCGGCCACACCGGCACGATCGGCGAGCCGCCCGCGAAAGCGCTGACGACGTCGGTCCCGCCGGACGTCGAGTTGACGCGAACCCGGCGGCCCACGTGATCGGCGGCCCAGAGATAAGCGTCCCCGGGCAGCGCCGAGCCCGACGACCCCAGCGACCGCAGCGCGGACAGGTCGTGATCACGCGCCGGTTCCACGCCGGCCTGGGCGCAGGCGCGCAGGTGCGCGGGGCTGGTGCCGAGCAGCGTCACGTGGTGCTCGGCGGCCAGCGCCCACACCGTGTCCCACGACGGGTAGCTCGGGCTGCCGTCGTAGCAGACGATCCTGGCCCCGGCGAGCAGGGCGGAGACAAGGTAGTTCCAGACCATCCAGCTCGGCGAGGTGTACCAGAAAAACGTGTCCTGTTCCCCGAGATCGAGGCTGAGCGACATCGCCTTCACGTGCTCCAGTAGGACCCCGCCCGTGCTGTGCACGATCCCCTTGGGCCGGCCAGTGGTGCCCGAGGAGAACAGCACCCACAGCGGATGGCCGAACGGAACGGCTCGAGGTGCCAGCTCAGCGGAACCCCCCGCCGGGCTGGGCCAGCCGAGCCGCCCGGCGGCCGTGTCCGCGGGCAGGCCCAGCCGCGGGAAGACGATCGTCGCGCGCAGGCTGGGCAGCAGCGCGGCCAGCTCGGTGACTGACCCGCGCCGGTCGAATTCCCGCCCGGCGTACCGGTATCCGTCGGCCGCGATCAGCACCACCGGCTCCAGCTGGCCCAGGCGCTCGGCCGCCGCCGCCGGGGAGTAGTCCTGGCCGCAGCCGGACCAGATGGCGCCCAGGCTCGCCGTGGCCAGGAAGGCGATGACCGCCTCGGCCGCGTTCGGCACGTACCCGGCGACCCGGTCCCCGGGCCCCACGCCCAGATCCCGCAGCATTGCGGCCAGGTCGCCGACCTGCTCGCGCAGCATCCGCCACGTCAGCCGGCGGCTGACCGGTCCCGCTCCGGGCCGCGCGGATTCCCGGGCGTCGATCAGCGCGACCCGCTCCGGGTCACGCCCGCGGAACAGGTGCTCGACGTAGCTGACCTGCGCACCGGTAAACCACTGAACATCCGGCATGACCGACCCGGACAGCACCCGCTCGTACGGGACGGCCGAACGCACGTCGAAGTAGTCCCAGACGGCCGACCAGAATTCCTCCAGCCGCTCCGTCGACCACCGCCACAATTCCAGGTAGTCACCGGTCAGGCGGGCCCGCCCATCCTGGATCAGCCAGCGAGCGAACCGCGACACGTTGGCCGCCGCGACGTCGTCTGGGGCTGGCGTCCAGATCGGCTCACCGCCCGCGCTCAACCCGTCACCGCCCCGGCTGCCGCAAGCCCGGGCCGGCGACCAGCGCGTTCCGCAGCTCGCCCACACCCTCGATCGTGCTCACCAGCGTCGTACCGGGCCGGAGGAACTCCGGCGGCTTCCGTCCCATGCCCACCCCGGACGGGGTGCCGGTGAAGATCAGGTCGCCCGGCAGCATCGGGCACACGGCGGAAATCCGGGCCACCAGCTCGGGAACGGAGAAGATCATGTCCCTGGTCCGGCCGTCCTGCAGCACCCGGCCGCCGACCGAGCAGCGCAACCGCAGATCATTGCGGTCCGCTAGTTCGTCGGGTGTCACCAGCCACGGCCCAGTCGGCCCGAAGCCGGGAAACGACTTCCCCAGCGAGAACTGCGGCACCGGGCCGGCCAGCTGAACCGTCCGCTCCGACAGGTCCTGGCCCGCCATCACGCCCGCGACGTAGGACCAGGCCTTCTCCTCCGGCACCCGTTCGGCGGGCCGCCCGATCACCGCGACCAGCTCGACCTCCCAGTCCACCCGGTCGCTGGGCAGCTCGACGGTGGCGTACGGGCCGGTCAGGCAGCTGCGGAACTTGGTGAACACCGGCGGCACGTCCGGCGCGTCGACACCGGACTCGGCGGCGTGCTCCCGGTAGTTCAGGCCGATGCCGAACACCTGGGGCGAGGCCAGCACCGGCGCGCCGAGCTGCTCGGGCACCAGCGGGCCGGTGTGCGCGCCGGGGCCGGCGTACCCGCCGGCCCATTCGGTGAACCGGTCCCATACCGCGAACACCCGGTCCGGGTCCGCGCTGAACTCGCCATCGCTGACGGTCGCGGCGTCGATCACCCCGTCGCCATCGATGATCACGAGACGGCCGTGAGCACGTCCGATGCGCATGAGGCCTCCCTCAGCCCTTGGGCGCGTGACTACCGGTCATCAACGCGGCCAGGTCCTCGGGCTGAATGAACGACGGCGGGGGCGGCGGCCCCCAGTTGTACAGGCCGCGGGCGCCTTCGACGACTGACGGTTTCCACAGCTGGTCGTCCAGGATGACGTCCAGGTCGGAGTAGTACTCCGAGAAGTTGCCGACCGGGTCCTTCAGGTACCAGAAGAAGTTGGACCCGATGTGATGACGGCCCAGCCCCCAGACGTGCCGCTCCGGATGGCCTTCCAGCATCGCCGTGGCCCCTCGCCCGACCTCGTCGACGTCGTCGACCTCCCACGCGGTGTGGTGCAGGAAGTTCACCGGTGCCTGCTGCACCAGCAGGTTGTGGTGATCGGTCGAGCACCGCATGAACGAGGCCAGCCCCGGCACGTGGTCGCTGACCTTGAACCCCAGCCCCTCGGTGAAGAACCGCTGCGACGCCTCCTGATCCAGCGAACCGATCACCACGTGCCCGAGCCTGCGCGGCTGGACCCGGGCTTCCCGCTCGATCGCCGGCGCCCGGCCGTTGGGCCGGTCGGGCCGGCCCGGGCCGTTGGTCGGCTCCTGCTTGGCGGCCGCCTCGGTGATCCGCGGACCGACCTGCACGCTGACCTGAAGCGCCGAGTTCGGATCCCGCACCCGCAGGCTCCCGGCATCCCGCTCGACGTCCACCCCCAGCCGCCGCAGGCTCGCCTCGATCCGGCTCAGGTCGCCGGGATCGTCGGCACCGATCCCGATCTCCAGCAGCCGGCGCCGCCCGGCCGGCCGCAACGCCAGCTGCTCGCCGCCCTCCGCGGTGGCGAGAACGAGGCCGCGACCCGGCCGGTCACCCACCCGGCGCAGCCCGAAGTCCTCGTAGTACGACGCCACCGCGTCGACGTCCGGGACACCCAAAGTCATCGACGTCAGACCATGCAAGCTCACCGCGCTGCCATCTCCCTCCGAGCACGATCCCGGTTCGGCCCGGCGAGTCGCCGGGACCACTCTCAGGTCTACGCCACGACTATCGACAAGTCAATAAAATATCGATATTAATCAAGGCTGTCGCGAGATGTGCTCACCGCTCGGGCCGCGGCCGCACCGCCCGCAGCCGCTCACGCGCGGACGCGGCCATCATGCCCGGCCACCACTGCGCCCGGGCGTCGACGGTTACCTCGACCGCACTCACCCCGTCCACCTCCGCCAGGACCTCCCGGATCCGCTCGGCGATCAGGCCGATCTGCGTGCACAGCGGGCTCGTCACGATGATCTCCACGTAGGCGGTGCCGTCGTCGAGGCGCAGATCGGAGACCAGGCCCATGTCGAGCAGGTCGACCGGCACGCCGGTGGCGATGCTGCACGGGTCGACGACCCGCCGCAGCGCGTCACGCAGCGGACCAAGGAGGCTTTCCGTGGTGTCAGCCATCGGCCTCTCCGCCCGCGTCGTGGTCCAGCAGGAACCGGCGGACGAGGTCGTTGAACTCGCCGGCCTTCTCGATGTTGAGCAGGTGCCCCGCCTCAGCCAGGACGACGATCCTGGCATCCGGGATCCGGCCCAGCGCCTGGTGGTAGCCGGGGAGGCGCAGCTTGTCCTCGGCGCCGGCTAGGACGAGCGTGGGGTAGCGGATCCGTTCGTAGTCGATCGTGTCCGGCTGCCCGAATTCCCGGCGCGGCGCCATGGTGGGCGGCTTGAGCCGGGCCGCCGCTACCGCCTCCCAGGCGCCGGGGGCGAGGCTCGCCTCGACCCGGTGCTTGACGTAGGCATCGTCCTGCGCCCAGGCCGGGTCGTGGAAGTTGGCGCGCAGTATCGCCCGCATGGCCTCGGGCGTGCCGTCGTAGCTGAGCAGCCGCCGGCGTTCTTCGTTGTCCGGGACGAAGCCGCCGCCGCTGCTGACGACCAGCCGGCGGATCGGGAACCGGCAGCCCGGCCGCGCGGCCTCCCGGAGCAGCATGGTCGCCCCCATCGAGGCGCCGGCGAAGTCGGCCCGGTCGATCGCCATCGCCGCCAGGAACGCGCTCATGTGCCGGATCATCCGGTCTGATCCCGCGACGAAGTCGCGCAGCTTGTCCGTCCCGCCGAAACCCAGCCAGTCCGGCGCGATCACCCGGAAGTCCCTGGCCAGCGGGCCGATGTTGAATTCCCAGCACAGTTCGGCGCTGCCGCCGAACTCGCCGGAGTGCAGCAGCACGACCGGGGGGCCGTCCCCGGCGTCGAGATAGTGCGTGCGGATGCCGCCGACGTCGAGGTAGCGGCTCCGGACCGGCTCGTAGTCACCTGACACGGGCCAGACCTCAGCTGACCAGGCCGGCGATGGCCGTCGTGGAGTACGGCACGGCGGGCGGCGCATCCGGGCCGCCGCGGCGGACGTCGAATTCGTCACCCTTGACGCGGGCGAGGCAGGTGTCCAGGTCGAGGCCGTGCAGGCGGGCATAGTTCCCGGCCAGGATCGCCCGCTTGTCCTCGATGGTGATCTGCGGGACGTGTCCCTCGTTGACAAGCTGGTCGGAGAAGCGGAAGGTGCGGGCGAAGTTCTCGACGTGCGGGCGCGGATGCGAGACCATGCACCCGGTTCCCCACACGATCTGCCGCAGTGTCTTCGGCCCGCGGATGAGCGTGGCCAGAGCGTGAGCGAACGCCAGCGGCCGGGTCGTACCCAGCGTGGCGGTGGTCTCGAGGTTGACGTAGACGTTGTCGAACCTGGCCAGTTGCCACGCCGTTTCCTCGAGGAAGGCGATGCCTCCGTGCACGATCTCGAAGGCGAGATCCGGGAAAGCGATCGCGGCCCGGTCAATGTCGTCGACCCGGTAATGCCTGAGCTCCACCGGCCCGAGCGGCAAGGCCTTGTGCACGGCGATGACCTTGATCCCCAGCTGCCGGGCTCGTTCGAAGACCGGGAAGGCAACCTCGGGGTCGTCCATCAGCCAGCCCGTTATCTCCTCTCCCGCCCAGCTGTTGGGGTAGAGCTTGAGCCCGGGCGGGTTGCCGAGCAGCTCAACCTGCTGCTCAAGGTCGTCGATCGCCTTCTGTCCCTCGAGGGGGTCGACGCCGGCGTAGAAAATGAACCGGTCCGGCCAGCGCGTCTTGGCTTCCAGCGCCTTTTCCGGCGAGCAGATCCCGTCGTGGAAGGCCCGGATCGGGACCACATGGTAGGCGGCCAGATCGGCGTAGCTTTCCACGAAGGACATGTTCGCGACTTCTTCGATGGACCAGTCACGCTCGTAGGCTTCCGTTGACATCCGGTAGCCGGCCGGCCCGCTGTCCCGGTTGCCGTTGGAGACAAGATCGGTGATCCAGCGCGCGTACCTGTTGCGGAAGTTGTCCTCGCGCAGGTTGTACGGGTGGACGACGGCATCGATCACCGGTATTCCGTCGATCATGGCACGACGGTAACCGTGCCCTTGGCCTGCGGCTCGCACACCCCGGTAGATTCCGGCCTGCGGAACGCCGCGCTCAGGTCGCTCCCCGGGCGGCCTCGCACGCCGCGAGGAGCGGCTCGGCTAGTTCCGGGATCCGCTGCCGAGGACACCGGGAACTCGGGCAGGCGATGGCGAGCGCGGCGATGGCCTTCGCGGCCGTGTCCCGGACGCAGGCGCCCACGGCCGTCACCCCCTGCGCGCTCTCCTCGAAGTTCGTCGCGTAGCCGCGCTTCCGGATTTCCGCCAGCTGGCGCTGCAGGGCCCGGCGTGCCTGCATGCCCGCCCCGAGCCGTGACGGGACACCGCGCGGGTACAGCGATACGAAGACGTGCGACGGCAGCTCGGCCAGCAGGGCCTTTCCCGCGGAGTTCGTGTGCGCCGGAAGCAGCATCCCCAGCCGCGAGCCGGTCCGGAGCACCTGGCTGCTCTCCACGCAGTCGACGAACCTGGCGCCGTTGCCCTCCAGGACCACGAGGTGACACGTCTCATCGACCTCACGGTTGAGCCGCTCGAGGACCGGGCGGACCGCCGACCGCAGGTCGGCGTTGGCCGTCCTGGACAGGCTGATGTGCGCGAAGACCGGGCCCGGACGGTAGGCCTTGTGCGCGTCCTGCACGGCGAACTCATGCTGCTGCAGCGTGCTCAGCAGCCGGTGGGCCGTGGACCGTGCCACCCCGAGTTCCGCGGCGACGTCGACCACCCGCAGACGCTGCCGCTCGCTCAGCAGCAGCAGCACCCGCAGCGCATGGTCGACCGCGGCGACCGAGTGACCACGTGAGTTCGGCATGACGGAACGGTAACTCGCGACGTTTCCGCCGGCGAGACCCGTCGTCCCGCACAGCGGAATTTGCCGCGGCCCCACTCGCGGGCACGTTCCCCGGCAGGCATGGTGGCACCATGAAGCTCGCGATTGTCGGAGCCGGGATCGGCGGGCTGACGCTGGCTCTCGAACTGCACGACGCGGGCATCGACTGCGAGATCTTCGAGGCGGCCCCGCAGATCCGGCCCATCGGCGTCGGCATCAACGTGCTGCCGCACGCGACCACGATCCTCGCCCGGCTTGGCCTCGAGACGCAGCTGGCCGCGATCGGCGTCGCCACCCGCGAATCGGCCTTTTTCAACCGCTTCGGGCAGCTCATCTACACCGAGCCGGCCGGCCGGTTCGCCGCCTACGAGCATCCGCAGTTCTCGATCCACCGCGGCGACCTGCAGGGTGTCCTGCTATCCGCGGTGATCGACAGGCTTGGTCCCGAACGACTGAGGCTTGACCACACCTGTACCGCGATGAGCCAGGACGAGGACGGCGCGACCCTGGCCTTCCGTTCCACCTCGGCGGACGTGCCATTGCCGTCGGCCCGCGTCGACATCGTGGTGGCCTGCGACGGCATCCACTCCAGGCTGCGCAAGCAGCTTCACCCGGACGAGGGGCCGCCGGTGTACTCCGGCGTGACCATGTGGCGGGGAACGGTCGTGCATCCCCCGTTCCTGACCGGAGCGACGATGACCCGGGCCGGCTGGCTCACCACCGGCAAGCTGGTGGCCTACCCCATCCGGGACGACGTCGACGGTTCGGGAAACCAGCTCGTCAACTGGCTGGCCGAGATCGAGACGCCCCAGCGCACGGACCGGGACTGGAACCGCCGGGGCCAGCTCGCCGACTTCATCGGCGCGTTCGAGGACTGGCATTTCGGCTGGCTGGACGTTCCGGCCATGTTCCGGTCCTCGGCGGAGATACTGGAGTACCCGATGGTCGACCAGGATCCGCTGGACCGCTGGACCGACCGGCGGCTGACGCTACTCGGCGACGCGGCCCATCCCATGGTCCCGCGCGGGTCCAACGGGGCAGGCCAGGCCATCCTGGACGCCCGCGCCCTGCGCAACGCCCTGGCCGGCATCGCGGATCCCGCGGCCGCCCTGCGCGCCTACGAGGCCGCCCGGCTGCCCGCGACAGCCAAGGTGGTGCGCGCCAACCGGGCTAACCCGCCAGACGCCATCCTGCGGGAAGTATGGCTGCGCACGGGCGACCGGCCGTTCACGCGGATCGAAGACGTCATCAGCGTCGCCGAGCTGCGCGAGATGTCCGAACGCTACAAGGACGTCGCGGGCTTCTCCCACGACGCCCTCGGCGAGGTGACCCGGTGAATCAGCTCTCAGCACAGGACCCCGAGCACGTCCCGGACTACCGGAAGCTGTTCTCCCTCGAGGAGCAGGCGTTCGTCGTCCTGTTCGGGTCGATCTCGGGCTACGCCCACGCCGACGGGGAGGTCGCCTACGGCGCCGCGAAGGCCGCCCTGCACCACCTGGTGGCGGGGGCCGCGCGGGAACTGGCGCCGCGGGGGGTGCGGGTGAACGCGATCGCTCCCGGCTACACGCGCACGCCGAGGCTGCTGGACATGCTGGGCGAGCAGCGCTGGAAGGACATCGACGCGATGATCCCGCGCGGGAGCGCGGCCGTTCCGGCGGAAATCGCCGCGCCCATCGCGTTCCTCGCCTCCGATGCCGCCAGCTACATCACGGGGCAGATCCTGGGCGCGGACGGCGGCCTGGCGGGCGGCATTCCCGGGCCCTTCACGTCCCGATAGGGCGCGTCCGCACGCTGTCCAGGAAGGCGCGGCTGTTGCCGTCGTACTGGTCGTGCTCGACGTAGTGGCCGAGTCCCGGAAGCCGGATGTAGGTGAAGGACATGCCGGTCGGCAGGTGCGCCTCGATGGCCGGCCTGAGACCGGGCTTCGCCGCCGCCGCCTTCACGGCCGCCAGGTCGTCGACGATGACCGCGGTGTGGTGGAACTCCAGCGCGAACCCGCGGGCGCCGGCTAGCGGCTCGGCGAAGACGTCGACGAGGCCGTCCACCGGCTGCAGGACCTCGATGAACAGGTCACGGCCCGCCGAGAAGGCGCACCGCAGGCTCGCCATGCCCCGGCGCCCGTCGGCGGTGACGACCTCGAACGACGGCTCGAACGGGACGAATTGCTCGATGCCCATCCGTTCGGTAAGAAATTCCACCGCCTGGTCGCGGTCGGTGGTGACGTACCCGAGCTTGTAGAAGCCGGGATGCAGCAAGGCGCCGGCGAAGCTGGTCAACGCCACTCCAATCGCAGGGTCTTCCGGCGGGGGAGGGTCATGTGCGGCACCCATTCCTCGACGTCGTCGCCGGCCAGTCGCAGGTCGCCGATGCGCTCGAACAGCGCCGCGACGGCGTGGACCGTTTCGGCCTTGGCCAGCGGCGCGCCGATGCAGAAATGCACGCCCTTCCCGAACGAGAAGTGCCGCTCGGCGTTGCGCCTGCCGGGATCGAGCCGGCCCGGATCGTCGAAGACGGTCTCGTCGACGTTGGCGGAGACGTAGAGCACGAACACATCCGCGCCCGCCGGAATGGTCACCGCGCCCAGCTCGACCTCGCGGGTCGTCGTGCGCCTGACGCCGCGGGCGGGTGGCCAGAGCCGCAGGCCCTCGTCGACGACCGCGGGCAGGATCGAGGGGTCGGCCACGACCTGCTGCCGCAGTGCGGGCCGCGCGAGGAGTTCCCGGACGAGCGTCGGGATGAAGATGGCCGTGGTCTCCACGCCCGCGACCATCATGCTGTTCAGGACGCCGACCACTTCGTCGTAGCTCAGCGCCGGATCACCCTCGGCGGTGGTGGCGGTGATCAGGGCGGAGATGAAGTCGTCGGCCGGCGCGGCGCGCCGGGCCTGCACGCTGTCGTGGAGCCAGGCGGTCATCCGCCGGGCCCGGGCCACCAGGTCGCGCTCCTGCTCGGCGGTGAGCGGCGGCGCCCCGGCGGTGAG
>WNFX01009331.1_pt1 | contig 14254 bp, 13 predicted proteins | sample 5400111 | NCBI WGS metagenome assembly WNFX01 (sample SAMN13153363, study PRJNA577476) | soil metagenome | isolation source: 40 cm soil or saprolite under grassland replicate 1 | place: USA:California | collected 2016-06-15 | reverse complement strand
ACGTCCACACGAAGTTGATCGCCACCGTATTCGCCGCCGAGGCGGCGCTCGCAGCCTTGGCGAGCGAGTCCGCCGCCGGCACACCTTGCCCAGCCACTACCAGCGGGCACGCCAGAGTCATCAGCAGGCCAAGACCGACCGAGCGTCTCATACAACCTCCCAGTGAGGGGTTCACACGATGTACATGTGCTGCAGAATTCGTGCAAAAAATGCACAGATCTACGTACGCCGCGCTACTACCCAATCGGGTGGTACGACGTGATGTCGCAGCAATCGTGCATATTCTGCACATTTCAGTACGCACCAGTACACTCACTTGAGCCACCGTTCCCGCAGCCCCGTTGCGCTTGACACGATCCGCGCGCCGCGGGCAGCTTTCGCGCTCGACCATGAGCTGCGACATGCACCTGCGTTCCGGAGCCCCCCGCCCCCGCCCGCACGGCGTCCGGCCTCAGCCGACCGGACGAAAGCGGCTGTGTACCTTGCCGCGATAGTCGTTCGTCGAACAGCATTCCTAAAATCGATTACATCACCGGTAGAGCGCGGCGCGGCATTTGTCCGACGCGGCAGTAGGTTCTCCTGAGGTGAGTCCGTGAGTGAGTCGACAGCACCATGACCGACCTCGTCTCGCTGGTGTGTGACCTGGTAGACGTCCCATCGGTGTCGGGCGAAGAGGCACAAGTCGCGCGGTTCGTGGCATCCTACCTCACGGACCTGGACTATCGCGTGGAGCTGTTCGATGCCGCGCCGGGACGCCCCAACGTGCTGGCGACCACCGATCGGCCGCCGCGTATCGTCCTGTCCACCCATCTCGATACAGTGCCGCCGCACATGCCCGCCAGAATCGAGGACGGCGTCCTGTACGGGCGCGGTGCCTGCGACGCGAAGGGGATTATGGCGGCCCAGATCGCCGCCGCCGAGCGGCTCCGCGCCGAGGGCGTAGACGGGATCGGGCTGCTGTTCGTCGTGGACGAGGAAATGGGAAGCGTGGGCGCGCGGGCGGCCAACGCGCACTCGCTGGCAAGGGAATGCCGCTGGCTCATCGACGGCGAGCCCACGGAGAATCGGCTCGCCACCGGCTCCAAGGGCTCGCTGCGCCTCACCTTGTGCACCGCCGGCGTGCCCGCCCACTCGGCCTATCCCGAGCACGGGCGCTCAGCGATAGATGCACTGCTCGAGGTGCTGGGCGACGTGCGTCGCGCCACCTGGCCGACCGACCCGGTGTTCGGTGAGACAACGGTCAACATCGGCGTCATCGCCGGCGGCACGCGACCGAATGTCGTGGCCGCGGACGCGCGGGCCGATCTGCAAATCCGGCTCGTGACGGAAGCCTCACCGGTGAAGGCGCTGCTCGAGCGGGCGGTCCGAGACCGGGCCCGGATCGATTACCTCAGCGCGGTGCCTCCGCTGCGGCTCGCCACGGTTCCCGGGTTCGAGACCTGCGTCGTCCGGTTCACGACCGATATCCCTCACCTCACGAACTGGGGCACGCCCCTGCTGCTCGGCCCCGGGTCGATTCTGGACGCGCACACCGCACACGAGCGGATCTCCGTAGCCGAGCTCGCCCGGGGCGTCGACGCCTACGTACGTCTGGTGCACGCCCTCTCCTTGCGAAAGGCCGTAGTGTGAAGATCGCCCTGTTCGGCCACGGGACGATGGGACGCGTGCTCGAGGAGAGCGCCCGCGCCGCGGGCCACGAGATCGGCGTCATCATCACCTCTGCCAACGTCGGCGACGCCGCGCGGCTCCTCCCCGGCCACAGCGTGGCCGTCGACTTCTCCACGCCCGCCGCCGTGCCGGCCCACGTGGAAGCCGCGGCCGCGGCCGGCGTCCCCTTGGTCGAAGGCACTACCGGCTGGCAGCGCGAGGAGGCCGGAGTGCGGAAGGTCGTAGAGGCGCGCGGCGCCGCGCTGGTCTACGGTGCGAATTTCTCCATCGGCGTGAACCTCTTCTATCGGGTCGTCGCGAGCGCCGCGCAGCTGTTCCGCGGCGCCGGATACGATCCGTTCATCGAGGAGGCCCACCACGCCCGCAAGCGCGACGCGCCTTCGGGCACGGCCCTGACACTGCAAGGGATCCTGTCCCGCGGGCTCGGGCTGGAGGAGGCGACGAGGGTGCCGATAGCGAGCACCCGCGCAGGGCACATAGCCGGGACGCACCGGGTCGGGTTCGACTCCGTCGCGGACCAGATATTGTTGGTCCACACCGCCCGATCCCGCGCGGGGTTCGCTGCGGGCGCGCTGCTCGCGGCGCGATGGATCGTGGGGCGACGGGGTATGTATGCGTTTGCCGACGTGCTGGACGACATCCTCAGGAAGGCTTGATGACCCAACATCTGGAATGGCTGCGCGGTTGCGGCACGGCCCTGGTCACCCCGTTCAACGCCGCCGGTGAAGTCCACGAGGCGCGGTTTCGGGCACTGGTCGACCGGCAGATCGCGGGTGGCGTTCGCCTGCTCGTCCCTTGCGGGACCACGGGTGAAGCCGCGACCCTCACGCCGGCCGAGCAGGAGCGCGTCATCGCGCTGACGGTCGAGACGGCTCGAGGCCGCGCGAAGGTGGTCGCCGGTGTGGGGAGCAACGCCACAGCCGCCACGATCGAGCGGGCGCGCGCGGCTCGAGCCGCCGGCGCCGACGCGGTCCTCGTCGTGGCGCCTTATTACAACAAGCCCACGCAGGCAGGTCTCCTGGCGCACTTCCGGGCCGTCGCCGAGGCGATGGGGGACGTTCCTGTTGTCCTGTACAACGTTCCGGGTCGCACGGCGTCGAACATCGCCGCCGCAACGGCCCTCACCCTGGCACGGGAGACGCACAACATCGTCGCGGTGAAGGAAGCCTCGGGTGACTTCGCCCAGATCATGGCCATCCTGCGCGACCGGCCGCCCGGGTTCCGCGTGCTCTCGGGCGACGATGCCGTGACGCTCCCGCTGATCGCGCTGGGCGCCGACGGCATCATCTCCGTGGTATCGAACGAAGCGCCCGATCTGATGGTCAAGCTCACCGACCACGCGCTCTCCGGCGGGTGGGACTCGGCCCGCGACGTGCATTACCGGCTGCTCCCGCTGATGGAAGCGAACTTCATCGAGTCGAACCCCGGGCCGGTCAAAGCCGCGCTCGCGATCATGGGACAGCTGGAAGAGCGGTTCCGGCTGCCGCTGGTCCCCGTGCAAGAGCAGACCCGGGCCCGCCTGCGCGTGGTCCTGGGAGCGCTCGGCTTGCTGCCGGGCGCCGCGCATGTCGCTGCGTGAGCGCGTCGAGGCGCTCGCCGCCCAAAGGCGGGAGCGCTACGGCGAGCCCGAGCGCACGCTGTTCGCCGAGTTCCGGGCCGCGCTCACGCGCGGCGAGATCCGCGCCGCCGAGCGGGCGCCGGACGGCGCGTGGTGCGTCAACGCGTGGGTCAAGCAGGGGATCCTCCTCGGCTTCCGCATGGGCGTGCTCGCCGACATGTCGGCGCACCCGACCCTCAGGTTCTTCGACAAAGACACCTACCCGGTGCGGCCCACCACGCTCGGAGACGGGGTGCGCATCGTCCCCGGAGGATCGAGCATCCGCGACGGCGCGTACGTTGCCCCGGGGGTAGTCTGCATGCCGCCGATGTACGTGAACGTGGGCGCGTTCGTGGACCAGGGCACCATGATCGACAGCCACGCGCTGGTGGGCTCGTGCGCGCAGGTCGGCAAGCGGGTGCACCTCTCTGCGGCGGCCCAGATCGGGGGCGTGCTCGAGCCGGTCGGGGCGCTGCCGGTGATCATCGAGGACGAGACGCTCGTGGGCGGCGGCTGCGGGGTGTATGAGGGCACGGTCGTACGCGAGCGCGTCGTCCTCGCGCCCGGAACGATCCTTACGGGCTCGACGCCCGTCTACGACCTCGTGCGCGATCAGGTGTACCGCCACGACGGGGACCGGCCGCTCGAGATTCCCGCCGGCGCGGTCGTGGTGCCGGGCGCGCGGGGCGCGCCGGGCGCGTCGGCCGCGCGCTGGGGCATCTCGCTGTACACGCCGGTGATCGTGAAGTATCGGGACGAGAAAACCGATGCCGCGACTCTGCTCGAGGAGTACCTGCGATGAAGGAACAGCGTGTGGCGGTACTGGGACTCGGCAAGATCGGGAACATCCTGTTGCAGGGGCTGCTCAAAGCGGGTCTGCCGCCGAAGAACGCAGTCGCCACCGTGCGGCACCCGGAGCGGGCGCAATCGCTCGGGAAGGAGCGGGCCGTTCCGGTGGGAACCGACAATCGGGCGGCGGTGCGCGGAGCGGACGTGGTCATCATCGCCGTGAAGCCGCAGAACGTGCGCGAGCTGCTCGAGGAGATCCGCGCGGACGTGACCCCAGCGCAGCTCGTCATCTCGGTGGCCGCCTCGGTCCCTACGGGCTTCATCGAGAACCTCCTCGCGACACCGACTCCGGTAGTCCGGGCCATGCCCAACACGCCGAGCCAGGTGGGAGCGGGCATGACCGGCATCTGCAGGGGGAAGCACGCCACGGACGCGCATCTCGACACCGCCCGGCGGCTGTTCGACACGGTGGGCCGGACGGTGGTGGTGGACGAGAAGCACATGGATGCCGTGACCGGCCTCTCGGCCAGTGGTCCGGCGTTCGTCTATATCATCCTCGAGTCGCTCGCGGAAGCGGGCGTGAAGGTCGGGTTACCGCGGGACATTGCCACGGTCCTCTCGGCGCAGACGCTGCTCGGCGCCGCCAAGGTGCAGCTCGACACCGGCGATCACCCCGCGCTGCTCAAGGATACCGTGACGACGCCGGCGGGCTGCACCATCGACGGGATCCTCGAGCTCGAAGAGGGCAAGCTGCGCGTGACCCTCATCAAGGCCGTGGTGAAGGCCACCCAGCGCGCGAAGGAGCTGATGTTCGAGAAGTAGGCGAGGCTACTTGTAGTCCTGGAACGGCTCCGTGAGCAGCCGGACGCCCAGCGGCTTGTACTTGAAGACGTGCGTGAGGCGAACCTCGTCTCCGACGCGTTCCACCCGCGTTTCGAGCAGCTCGAACTCCTTCGCATCACCCAGTCCCAGCTGATTCAACCGCTCGGCTTCTCCCTTGCAGACGTCGCCGGGCGTGGGCTTCGGGTTGGGGTAGGCGTCTTCGTGGTGCCGCCGCAGGGCGTCCCAGTGCTCGTCGCCGGCGCGCTCCACGGATTCCCGGATGTCGTCTCGGGTGAGCGGCATGTCGCGGAAGCTACCTGCCCTCACCGCACCGGCAACTCCACGTGCAGATGATCCGACGTGCCAGTGTGGCGCAGCGTGCTGAACCCTAGGTGTGGCGCAGCGTGCTGAACCCTAGTCCCCACAAGTACAGCTGGACGAGGCGGTTCCTCAGGAAGCCGCGACCCCCAGTACGCAGGTCGGCCGCGTGCGCGTAACCGTCCCGTTGCACCAGATGCAGCGACCCGTCATTCGGCGGCAGGCCCATGGTCTTGTAATCCTCCGGCCGGCGGGCGAGGTCGGTGATCACAGCGTCGCGGTCGAACACGATCAGGGTCGAGAGCCCCACGCGCAGCAACGGATGGAGTGAAGCGTAGTATGCGCGCACCCGGTCCGACTTGGCATTTGCGCTGGAGAGGTAGACCAGGGCGTAGATGCTGTACGCGACTACGAACGGCAGCGCGATGCGCCGGCCCACGAGCGCGAGCCGGACTTGACCGGTGAGGCGATGCCACACCCACGCGCCGTACGCGGTGACGACGGCCGCAGTGCAGGCGATCCCCCCGGTGAGCGCGAGCGCAGTGGGCCACCCTTCGTACTGGTACAGAAACACGGCCACCCGAACGAGGGCGAGAAACGGCAGCACAGCCACGAAGACCACTTTCGCAGCAAACCGGACGACCTGAACGGCCCATGGCCCGAGGCGCCGCGGGTCGCGGCGCGCCGTCTCGAGCGCGCCGACCAAGCGGTCCCACTCTCGGAGCGCGGTCGAGACCAGTCGCGGAGCGGTCACGCGGGACCGTACGGACGCCTTCAGACGAGGGTTACGGCCCTGTGCAAGCCCGGGCTTGCCGGGCGTCTCTCCAGGACCACCTCCCTTGGAGCGTTCCATGCGGGTCCCTCTCGTTGTCGCGGTGCTTGCCGCCACGGCCGCTTGCACACTGTCGCCCGAGCGAGTAGACCGCGTCGCCACGGACTCTTCCTCTGCCCTGCAAGTTGGCATAATGCAGCAGCGCGCGGCGGCAGCGCCAAGCGCCGTGCCCGAGGCGCGCGAGTGGATGGCCGCCCTGGCCGCCCCTTCGGTATCCATGCCCACGCTCGGCATCCCGTCAAGCATGGTGATCCGCACCGGCCAGACGAGCATCGAAGTGGACTCGCTCGAGCGAGCCGTGGCCCAGGTGCGGCTTCTCGCGGGTCGCGTCGGCGGCTATGTCGCCAATACGACCATGCAGACGGGGCGCGGCCAGCTACGGGCGGCGACTCTCGAGGTGAAGATCCCGGCCGATCGGTTCGATGATGGTCTCGACGGCTTGTCGGTCCTGGGGAAGCTCGAGTCCGTGAACGTCAACGCCGAGGACGTGGGGGAGGAGTTCACCGACGTCACCGCCCGCATGACCAATGCGCGGCGGCTCGAGACACGCTTGATCGAGCTGCTCGCCACGCGAACGGGCAAGCTAAAGGACGTGCTCGACGTGGAGCAGGAGCTGGCGCGGGTGCGGGGGGAGATCGAGCGGTATGAAGGGCGGTTGCGCTACCTGCGCGCGCACGCCGTCCTCAGCACCATGACGATCTACGTGCACGAGCCGCTGCCTGTGGTCGGGCACGCAGGCTCGAGCGTGATCGGCGAAGCGTTCAAGCAAGCGTGGCGGAACTTCGTCGCGCTGGTGGCCGCCTGCATTCGGGGACTGGGAATCGTCATCCCGATCGGCGTGCTCGTGACGGTCGCGTGGCTTGGCGCGAAACGCCTTTCGCTTCTCCCATCTCGATCGGCCGGCCGCTGACGAAAACCGCCGGCGCGGACGGACGCTCGCTCTACGGCGCCAGCCCCGGGGCCGCGGTCAGCACTAGCTTGCCGAACAGGCCGTGCTGCTCGCCGAACGGGCCAGCCGTGAAAAAGAGAACGTTGGTCGGTCCGGCGGCCGCGCCGTTACCGAACGCAATGGCCCACAGGCCGTCGATCGTGATCGGCGGGCCGTCGGCGCCGTGCAGCTGGCCCCGCGGCCGCAGCTCGCCGTCGCCGCGGAGGTGCTCGAGGTCGAAGGCGTTGATGTGGCCGTCGCCGAAGTTCCCCACGAGCAGGTTGCCGCTGAACGTCCCGAAATCGGTGGGGGCGACCGCCAGTCCCCAGGGCGAGTTGAGCCGTCCGGTGGAGGCCACGCGACGGAGCAGGTTGCCCTCCGTGTCGAAGGCATCCACGAACCCGTGTCCCACGCCGGCGACGTCGTCGTGCTGGTCGGCGTCCTGGAGCGCGTAGGTGACGTAGATCGCGCCACCCAGGTGCCGGATTCCGAAGGGCGCGTAACCCGGCGGAAGGTCGGCGTCGGTGAACCCGCCCAACACCGGATGGAACCCGGCGTCGAACACGTCCACGGTACCCGCGTGGAAGTTGGTAGCGTAGAGACGGTCGCCGGCTGCGGTGCTCGCGATGGCCAGGCCCTTATAGACCGCACCCCCGGCCGAGTTGTCGACGCCGACAACTGCCTGTGTGGCCGCCACTGCCGGGTTCCAGCCCGAAATGGTGCCGTCCTCACTGGCAAAAATGAAGCGCGCGGGGCCCGACTTTGTGCCGCTCGTCACCACAAAGCTGGGCCCGCTGTTGAACACGATGCCGGTCGGCGCGCCAGGAACGCTGACTGTCAGAGCGACTTTGGCGCCGGTGTTGCCGTTGTAGAGCGTGGAGAGGCCGGTTCCGTTATCGGCCACCCACCACGGCGAGGTCGCGCTGGCAACGAGGCCCCAAGCGTTGACCAGGGCCGGATCGACGAGGTCCGCCGGCACCGCCCCGTCAGACACCAGGTTGTGTTGCTCGTAGAACGACGACGGGCCGGCCCGGAGCGAGAACGAAGGCGACGCGAGTGACGGAGCCGTGCTGCGCTCCCCGGCGTCGCATGCGAGTGACAGCGCGCCTAGCACGGCAACGGGCGCCCAGAACAAACGACGAGTGGCCATGGGAATCTCCTTGCTCCATGTTGTTGCGCATATGCGCGTCACCGTACGGCGACCGCTCTCACCGCCACCGGGGCGCCCGCGACGAGCACCGGCGTGCCATGATCCTGCGCCGTCTTATTGAACGCGGCCACGTCGGTGCGAAGCAGCTCGTTGAACCGGGTGAGGTAGGCGTCCAACTGGGCGCGCAGCTCCTTCATCCGCCCTTCGACGACTTCGTTCGGCGGCTGGGCGTAGGCCAGGGCGAGGCCGAAGCCGAGTCCTTGGAGCCGGTCGTGAAAGCGGTTGAGGTAATGGATATCGTCCTGTCCGGCGTCACGCTGCACGTCGGAGTTGTACAGGCTGTCCTTGAGCTCCTTGAGCTTTCGGCCGAGGTCGCGCCCCTGGCGTATGACGGGTGCGGCCGCCGCCGTGTCACCCGCGGCGTTGTCCCGCAGCGCCTGCTGCGTGTTCTTGAGTTGTGTCTCGAGGCTCACGATGCGGTTGAGCATCTCGTTCAGCGCAGACAGGGCGTTGCGCCATTCGAGCCCGGCGCGAAGCTGCGCCGCGAACCGAGCCGGATCGCCGCCCAGGATCGGGTCGGGCTCCACCGTGACCGTCTTGGTCTCCGAGCGTCCGGCGGCCGTCAGCGCCACGGTGTAGGTGCCGGGAATCGCTCGCGGGCCGCTGACGCTGCGGAACGGGTTCTCTTCCTCTTCGACGCCGGTGGGACGCTCGAAGGTGAGTCGGGTCGGCGCGCCGTGCCGGAGGTTCCAGACGTAGCGGTTCACGCCCTGCTTGCCCGGCCCGCTCGAGTCGACGACGACCGTATCGCCGCGGCCGTCCGTCACGGTCACGATCACACGCCCCCGGCGGGAGCGCCCCCGCTCTCCCTCCCCGGGGGAACCCGTGGACCCCGTGTCGAGGGCGGCCTTGAGGTAGTAGTCGATGACAGCGCCGGCGGGCGCGTTCGGTGTGGTGAAGCGCGTGGGAGCGACGCCCGGCCGGCGTGGGCGCACGCGGATCTGCGCCGGCTGCGTGCCGAAGACGTGGAACTCGGTCGCGACGACGTCGGGCGTGAGCTCCTCGAGCGCGGTGAGGTTGTCGAGGACGAACAGCCCGCGGCCGTGAGTCGCCACGACCAGATCATGCTGCCGCTTGATGAACTGCACGTCGTAGACCGGCACCGTAGGAAACTCGGCCTTGAGCGGCTTCCAGCTCGTCCCGCCGTCCCGACTGTACCACAGCGCGGCGTCGGTTCCGAGGACCAGGAAGCCGCGCAGGTTCGGATTCTCGCGCACCACGCGCGCGGGAACGTCCTGCGGGAGGCCCTTGCCGATATCGACCCAGGTCTTGCCGTAGTCGGCGGTCTTGTAGACGTACGGCCGCCGGTCGTCGAGCTCATGGCGGTCGATCGCGATGTACGCCGCGCCCGCGTCGAACGGCGAGACCCCGATCTGGTACACCCGCCCCTCCACGTCCTTCGCCGATCCAGAGAAGTGGCCGGACACGTTGGTCCATGTCTTCCCGCCGTCCCGGGTCACGTGCACGAGCCCGTCGTCCGTGCCGACCCAGATCACATTGGAATCCGTCGGGGCGAGGGTGACCGTGAGAATCGTATTGTAGGTCTCGGCGCCGGAGATGTCGTAGTTGATGGGACCACCGCTCGTCACTTGCTTCGACTTGTCGTTCCGGGTGAGGTCGGGGCTGATCGCCGTCCAGTGATCGCCGCCGTCGGTGGTCTTGAACACCACATTGGCGCCCAGGTAAACCGTATTCGCGTCCCGCGACGACACGGCAATGGGTGACGTCCAGTTAAAGCGGTACTTCAGGTTCGCGGGCTTCATTTCGGTCACGCCGGACAGGTACGGTCGGATGGAGCGGGTCAGGCCCGTCTTGAGATCGACGCGCGTGATGTTGCCGTTCTGCGAATCCACGTAGAGGATCGACGAGTCGCTCGGCGCCGGCACCGCGTACTCGCCGTCGCCACCGGCGACGGTGAACCACTCGGCGCCGTTGAGTCCACCGCCTGCTCCGCCGCCGCCCCCACCTCCACCACCACCCACGCTGCTCGACGGCCCGCACCACGCGTTGTTGTCCTGCAGGCCGCCGCACAGCATGTAGGGAGTGTTGTTGTCCGCCGCCACCATGTAGAACTGCCCGATCGGAAGGTTGTTCAGGAACCGCCAGCTCTTGGCGCCGTTCTCCGTGACGTACACCCCGCCGTCGTTCCCCTGGATCATGCGGTCGGGGTTCTGGGGATCGATCCACAACGCATGATGGTCTACGTGCACGCCGCGGTCGATCGGCGTCGTCGTCTTGCCGCCGTCGTCCGAGCGCAGCAGCAGGTACGACGAGAAGAACAGCTTCCGGTCATCCACCGGGGACACGTGCATCAGCGAGAAGTAGAACGGCCGGGCGGAGAGCCCGTGGAAGTCCGACACCTTGGTCCAGTGGTCGCCCTGGTCCTTCGAGTCCCACAACATCCCCTCGTTGGTCTCGATGAGCGCGTAGATGTGGCTCGGATTGGTCGGGCCCGCGGCGACGGCGGTGTTGCCCGTCACGCCCGACGGCAGGCCCTGCGTGAGGCGCTCCCAGGTCAGGCCACCATCCTTGGAGCGGTAGATGCCGCTTCCAGCGCCTCCGGACACGAGCTCCCAGGGGCGGCGCACGAACTGCCACATTCCCGCGAACAGCATGCGGGGGTTGCCTGGTACCATCACCAGGTGCGCGGCGCCGGTCGAGTCGTTCACGAACAGCACCTTCTGCCATGTCTTGCCGCCGTCCGCGGTGCGGTACACACCGCGCTCGGCATTGGGCGCCCACACGTGGCCCAGTGCGGCCACGAAGACAATGTCCGGATTGGCGGGATCGATCACGATCTGGGAAACCTGGCCCACGTCGCCCAGTCCCATAAACTGCCAGCTCTTGCCCGCATCGGGCGACATGAAGACCCCGCGGCCATCCACCACGTCGTTCCGCGGGTTCGACTCCCCGGTGCCGACCCACACGACGTTGGGGTTCGAGGGCGCGAGCGCCACGGCGCCGATCGACGACGTCGGCTGATCTTTGAAGACGGCCTCCCACGAATCACCGCCATCGATCGTCTTCCATACGCCGCCCGCTGCGGCGCCGACGTAGTACACGTTGCGGTCTCCCGGCACGCCGACGACGGCGGCCACGCGCCCGCCGGCCACCGAGGGGCCGAGGTTGCGGAACTTGAGGTTGTTGAGCGAATCTGCGCCCCCTACCGGAGACAGGTCGGTCGGCTGTTTCTGCTTCACTTTGCCGCGACCCTGCCCCGCGGCCGGGAGAGCGAGGGCGAAATACAAGAGTGCACTGTAGACGGTGGCTTGACGGAGAGCCAGGCGGTACATCGGACGTGCTCCTAGAGGCGGGTTCCTGGAGGGATACGTACACGCGCCAACGGGCGTTGCCTGATTTACCGGCACGCCCAACGCGCGTCAAGCGTGTAAGATTTTCCCTATGAAAAGGTCCTCGCTGCTCCTCGGAGCTTCGGTCGCTACTGTGGCAGTGACGCCACACCTCGCAGGTCAAGATCTCGCCAAGACGCGCCAGACCGCGATCGTCACCGCCGCCAGTCGGCTCGCGCCGGCGGTGGTGAGCGTCAACGTCCTGCGGCGCGAGCGGCGACTGCCCCAGGATCCCTTCGAGCAGTTCTTCACACCCCGCGGCGCCGAGCGGGTGGTGGAGGGTTATGGATCCGGCTTCGTCATCTCGCCCGAGGGGGTGGTGATCACCAACCAGCACGTCACGCAGGGAGCCGAGCAGATCGTCGTCACGACGCGCGATGGACGGGATTTCCCCGCGAAGATCCAGGGTGAGGACCCGCTCACGGACATCGCGGTGCTGAAAGTGGACGCGACGGGCCTCCCGACCGCTCCGCTCGGTAAGAGCACCGACTTGATGATCGGGGAGTGGGTCGTAGCGGTGGGCAACCCGTTCGCCTACCTGCTTGGCAACACGGAGCCCACCGTGACGGCGGGCGTGGTTAGCGCCGTCGGGCGGAACCTGCTTCCCTCCGAGGGGCAGCCCGGCATCTATGTCGGCATGATACAGACCGACGCGCCGATCAACCCCGGCAACTCAGGCGGGCCGCTCGCGAACGCCGTGGGGGAGGTGGTCGGGGTGAACAGCTCGATCTTCACGAGCTCGGGCGGATCGGTGGGAATCGGATTTGCGATCCCGATCGAGCGGGCGCTGCGGGTGGCGGACGAGCTGCGGCGCTTCGGGAAGGTGCGGCGCGCCTGGGTGGGGCTCGACGTCGCGGGCGCCGAGGATCTGCGGGGCTGGAAGCAGGCGGGCGGCCTGCGCGTGACCCAGGTAGCCCCGGGCGGGCCCGCGGGCCGGGCCGGCGTCATGGCGGGCGACGTACTCGTAAACGCACGCGGCCGACGGCTGCGCACGTTCCTCGATTGGGAGGCGGTCATGCTCGACACGGGTCCGGGCGATACGCTGAGCGTGAGCTTCCGCCACGGGGGGGGCGAGAGCCGCAGCGCGCGGCTGCTCGTCACGGATTTCCCGACCACGCTCGCGGAGAAGGTGGCCGTGCTGGGCGGCATGAAGGTCGTGACGGTGACGTCGGCGGTGCGCGCCGAGCGCAACATTCAGAGCGACCAGGGCGCCCTGATCTACGACCTGCCCGACGACATGGAGGAGGCCACCGGCCTGCGCTCGGGGGACGTGATTCTCCAGATCAATCGGGTGCGGGTGTCGAGCGCCGAGGACCTGCGCCGGGCGTTCGCGGCAACGGCGGGGGCCGGCGCCGTCACCGTGTGGTACGAACGCGCCGGGCGTCTCCAACGGACGGCGTTCTACGTGAGATAGCGTCGCGACCTAGCGGTCGGGCGGACGGCGGGCCATTGTCAAGCCACGAGACCACATCCGGAGACCGCCATGGCCGACTCGATCCGCAGGGTGAGCTACTACTACACCACCATATCCGACAAGCCCGGCGAGGGCGCCCGCCTGCTCGAGACGCTCAGGAGCGCCGGCGTGAACCTGCTGGCGTTCCACGCCTTCCCGAGCGCGCGCAAGGCGCAGGTGGACTTCGTGCCGTCGGACGCGGCGTTGTTCACGGCAGCCGCGAAGGGTGCGAAGATCAAGTTGTCGAAGCCGAAGACGGCCTTCCTGATCGACGGGGAAGACCGGGTCGGAGCGCTGGCCGGCATCCTGGCGCGGCTGGGCGCGGCGAAGATCAACGTCACGGCGGTGACCGGGGTGTGTGCGGGGATGGGGCGGTATGGCGCCCTGCTCTGGGTCAAGCAGGGCGCGGTGAACAAGGCCGCAGCTGCGCTCGGCGCTATGTAGGCAGGGGACTTCATTGGAGCCCCTCAGCGTGTCGTCTGGCCCGAGGGCGTTCTCTTAGTGTGTCGTCACGCGTGCGCCGATAAGCTTCAGGAGGCGCGTGCCAATTCGGGGGTGCACTGCGTTTATCCAGGCGACGTGGCCACGAAGACGAGAAATATCGGCGGCCACCAATGTGAAGGCTCCGTCTGACACTCCACAGACGAGGTCCCTGATGGCTCGAATGTAGCTTGGTTCGAGAGACGGTCTCGCAGCGAGTACTAGGCCAGTCACGGTTGCCCTGCGACCCGGTGTCCAGTGTCGAGTCTTGTCATGTGCAAGATGCAACCCAGTTTCAGAGACTGCTCGCAGAATCGCGCGTCGAAAAAACAGCACCGGGCGCCGCGCAGAGACGAAGATGTCGTCCACGTAGCGTGTATAAGTCAGTCCGTGCTTTGCCGAAGCACGCCCAAGGTCGTGATCCAACCGTAGCAGCACAGCGTTCAGCAGCGTAGAACTGGTCGGCGCGCCTTGAGGAAGCTCGTTGCGGAACGTACACAAACTGGTAATCGGACGAATGAGTGAGAGGGGTATCCCTTGTTGTCGCAGAGCTGCTCCTACTCGCTGCGGTTTGACTGAGGGGAATGCATTCGCCACGTCGTAAGCCGACAGGTAGGAGTTTCCGACGTGCGTTCTCGCGTTCGTCAGAACCGACCGACCTTTGCGGCAGTGGTTCGCCTCGTGTTGGGGCAGCCGGGACAGGACGGTGCGGAGCAGAATCCTCTGGACGCCCTTCAGGTCTTGGTCCGGGACCATGAGGCGCCTCACTCCACCATGGTTCTTGCGAAGCGTTGCCGCATGATAGTG
>WNFX01009305.1_pt1 | contig 14254 bp, 11 predicted proteins | sample 5400111 | NCBI WGS metagenome assembly WNFX01 (sample SAMN13153363, study PRJNA577476) | soil metagenome | isolation source: 40 cm soil or saprolite under grassland replicate 1 | place: USA:California | collected 2016-06-15 | reverse complement strand
CGAAGCCGGGGCAGTACCCACCCAGGTCACCTCCTCCACCGGGACTGGTCGCTGCTGCTGGCGCTACTCGTCGTCCCCGGAGGGCAGGCTTCTAGGATCTGAATTCGATTCTACTGCCCGGCTACGACATTTCCCGGGATAACCACGCCAATCCCCGAAATAGGTACGCCCGGTTCAAATGGGGTTTGTGTGAATTGAGGAAACCGGTGAATGTGATGTGGTAACCCATTCCAGTGCGGTGTGGCGCGCACCTGACGGATTCCCGCTGCGGGTTCTCGCCCGCAGGGCCCGGCCCGGCGCGGGATCAGTATTCGTTCTTAAACGCGAAGTAGGAGCCGCGAATGGTTCCGGCCAGCTTCGACTTCTGCCTCGCGAACTTGAACCGCGAGGCGAGCTCCGCGGGGACTTCCATCCCTTCGGAGAGCTTGAACCCGACCGCCCGCTTCCCGGGGGCGTCGACGGTGTACATCACGTTGACCGACAGGCCGCTCTGGTAGAAGACGTAGGCGATCCGGATGTTCTCGACCTGGAAGGCAGTGGCCTCCAGCGGGCGAGACGAGATGACGATGCCGCGTTCTTCCCTGAGGATCCGGTGCACCCAGTCGATGGCCGTCCCGGCGTCGCCGGCAGGGTCCACCGTGAAGACCTGGTCGTACTTGTTCTTGAAGTAGCGGGCCTCGTTCGCCCGCAGGCCAGCGAGCGCCTCCGCGACCGGCGACGACTCCAGGCCGACGGTCGAGACGGTGCTGAAATCCACGGCATAGGGCATGACGCACTCCCGAACGCATACGGCGGTTTACGCCGGCCCGAGGATACCCGGCCGTGCAGCCTGCTGAGCAGGACCTGGGCACCGCCGGGCCCTGGCAGGAGCGGAGACCGGGGCTAGCCAGCGCGGCCTTGTCGTCGCGATGGTGAGAAAATCGGCTAGTGCAGATCGGGATACTGGGATCTTTCGAGGTTCGCACGGACGACGGCGCCGTGGCCGACGTGCCGGGTGCCCGGTTGCGTGCACTGTTGATCGCCCTCGCCCTCGAACCGGGGCGCGTCGTGTCGAAGACGACGCTCATCGATTGGATCTGGGGTGAGCAGCTGCCTGCCGACACGGCGAATGCCTTGCAGCGCTTGGTGTCCCGGCTGCGCAAGGCGCTGCCGGAGTGGTCGATCGAGGGTCAGCCGGGCGGCTACCGGTTGACGGTGGAACCCGACGCCGTCGATGCCGTCCGGTTCGAACGCCTCGTCGCTCAGGCTCGCGACGCGGAGGGTTCACGGCGGGTACGGCTGTTGCGCGAAGCCCTCGCCTTGTGGCGTGGTGCGGCCATGGCCGATGTCGGCCACCAGGACAGCGAAGCGCTGGACGCCGCGGTCACCCGGCTCGAACGGCTGCGATTGGCCGCGCTGGAGGATCGGTTCGATGCCGAGATAGGTCTCGGCCAGGCGGGCGAGCTGATCGCGGAGCTGACCGATCTGGTGGCCGCCCATCCGGTGCGGGAACGGCTGGTCGCCGCTCTGATGCGCGCCCTCGCCGCGGCCGGACGCGACACCGAGGCGCTGCTCGCGTACGAGCGCACCAGGGAAACCGTGGCCGACCTGCTGGGCGCCGACCCCTCGCCGGAGTTGTCCGCCTTGCACGTCGCGCTGCTGCGGGGCGAGCTGGGACGGCGGGGGGAGATCCGGAAGACCAACGTACGGGCCGAGCTGACGAGTTTCGTCGGCCGGGAAGCCGATGTGGCAGCGGTCCGCGAGCTGATCGCAGAGCGCCGGCTGACCACCTTGATCGGGCCGGGCGGCTCGGGTAAGACCAGGCTGGCCACGGAGACCGCGCGCACGCTGCTCGGCGACCTGCCGGACGGGGTCTGGCTGGTGGAGCTCGCCCCCATCGGCGCCGATGGTGACGTGGTCCAGGCGACGCTGGCCGGGCTCGGGCTCCGGGATGCCCTGCTCGGCGCGGCACCGAGCGCGGATCCGGTGGACGGGCTGATCGCTGCGATCCGCGAGCGAGAAGCGCTGCTGATCCTGGACAACTGTGAGCACGTGATCGAGTCGGCGGCGGCGTTCGCCGATCGGGTGCTCGGGGAGTGTCGGCGGCTGCGGATCCTGGCGACCAGCCGGGAACCGCTCGGCATCACCGGTGAGGCGCTCTGGCAGACCGAACCGCTGGCCCTGCCCGACGCCAGCCCCGACGCCAGCCCCGGCGAGATCGCATCCTCGCCCGCCATCCGGCTGCTGCGTGACCGGGCCGGCGCCGTACGCAAGGATCTCGGCGGCGATGCCCGTACCTTGTCGGCGATGGCGCGCATCTGCCGGGCGCTGGACGGGATGCCGCTGGCGATCGAACTGGCCGCGGCCCGGTTGCGCACCATGACCGTCGAGCAGCTCGCCAACCGGCTCGATGACCGGTTCCGCCTGCTGACCAGCGGCAGCCGTACCGCACTGCCGCGGCACAAGACACTGCGCGCGGTGGTCGACTGGAGCTGGGATTTGCTCACCGAGGCCGAACGGATGGTGCTGCGCAGGCTGTCGGTGTTCTCGGGCGGGGCGAGCCTGGAGGCGGCCGAACGGGTCTGCGTTGCCCGTACCGGCGAGCCCCGTACCGGCGAGCAGAGCGCGGTCGAGCAGGACGAGGTGCTCGAGTTGCTCACCTCGCTGGCCGAGAAGTCGCTGCTTCGCACCGAGGGCGACGGTGCGCAAGACGGGGCGCAAGACGGAGCGCAAGACGGGGCACAAGACCGGACACAAGACGGAGCGCAAGACGGGGCGCTGCGGTACCGGATGCTCGGCACGATCAAGGAGTACGCCGCCGACCGGCTCACCGAAGCGGGGGAATCGGACCTGGCCCGGCAGGCGCATCTCGGCTACTTCACCGAACTCACCGAGTCCGCGGAGCCGCACCTGCGCCGCGCCGAGCAGCTGGCCTGGCTGGCCAGGCTCGAGGCGGATCACGACAACATCAGTGCCGCGATGCGTGGCGCGATCGCGGCCGGACAGGCGCAGGCGGCGATGCGGCTCGCGGCGGCCGCCGGCTGGTACTGGTGGCTCGGCGGGCGCCGGTCCGAAGGCTTCGAGTTGATGGTCGCGGCCACCAATACCCCCGGCGAGGTGACCGATGAGGTCCGGGCCATGGTGTACGCGCTGGTGGTGAACTTCGTGACCTCCGGGCGGGGCGATGGCCACGAGGCCGCGGAGTGGATCCACCAGGCGTACCGGTTCAGCCAGCGCAGCCGGCCCGGCAACCCGCTGCTGGGATTGGTTGTCCCGCTGGAACGCATGCTGCAGGCGCCGGGCGCGTCGGTATCCGCGTGGGAGTCGGTCCTGGACAACGAGGACCCCTGGGTACGCGCCTTGGCCCGGCTGCAACTCGGCAAGCTGCAGAGCATGCTCGGCCAGGGCGGCCGGGCTGCGGAGGCCAATCTGGAGCTGGCGCTCGCCGAGTTCCGGGCGCTCGGCGAACGGTTCGGGATTTCGTTCGCGCTGTCCGAGCTGGCGGAGCAGATCGCCAAGCGCGGCGACTTCGCCGGTGCGTGCGAACTCTACGAACAGGCGGTCGCGGTCGTCACCGAGGTCGGTGCCACCGAGGATGTCATCCGTATGCGGACCCGCCTGGCGGTGATGTACTGGCTGATGGGCGACCAGGACGCCAGCGCGGCCGCCATGGCCGAGGCCGAACGGAGCGCCGACGGTGTCACCTGGCCGTATGCGCTGGTCGAGCTGGCGCTGGCCAAGGCGGAGCTCGCTCGCTGGGGCGGCAACGCCGAGGAGGCCCGCCATCAACTCGGCGTCGCGACCACCCTCATGGGCGACGACGCGGAGCAGGCGAACATCCGTGCTGGAGTCCACGACGTGCTCGGCTACCTGGCCGACGATCTCAAACAGGCCCGTACCCACCGCGTCGCGGCCTGGCAGGCGGCGTCCGAGGCGGGGCTCGCACCCGTGATCGCCCAGATACTCGTCGGGTTCGCGGACCTGGCCCTTCGCTACGACCAGTACGAACAGGCGGCGCGGCTGCTCGCGGCCAGCGTCGGCGTACGCGGACGGCCGGATTGCTCCCTCCCGGATGCGGCCAGGATCGAGCAGGCGGCGCGGCGTCACCTCGGCGAAGCACGGTTCGCCGAGGTGACGCGGGAGGGCACGCAGGCGAGCTGGTCTGAGCTGGTCGAGGTCACGCTCGCTTCGTGAAGGTGGCGAGCGACCACAGGTAGCCGACCAGGGCGATCCCGGCGCACCAGGCGACGGCGGTGATCGCCTTGCTCGCGGACGGTTCCCCGGTCAGCAGTCCGCGCAGGGTTTCGATGATCGGGGTGAAGGGCTGATACTCCGCGAACTGCCGTACCCCGGCCACCATCGTCTGGGCCGGCACGATCGCGCTGCTCAGGAACGGCAGCAAGATCAGCGGCACGGCGGCCATACCTGCCGATTCCGCGGTCTTCGCCGCCAATCCCAGGGCGACGGTGATCCAGCTGGTCGCGAAGGAGACCAGCGCGATGAGGCCGATCGCGCCAAGCCATTCGGGGAAACTCGCGTGCGGGCGGAATCCCATCGCGAACGCCACGCCGATGATGGCCGCGATGGCGACCAGGCTGCGGAGTACGGTGGCGACGACTTGGGCGTTCAGCACGGCACTGCGGGAGATATCCATCACCTTGAACCGGTTGATGATCCCCTTGGCCATATCGGAGTTCACGGCCACCGCGGTCGCGCTCAACCCGTAGCAGATCGTCAGGATGATGATGCCGGGCGTCACGTATTCGACGTATTTGACACCGACGTCGAAAGCGCCGCCGATCACGTAGACGAACATCAGCAGGAGCACGATCGGGAACAGGATCGCGTTGAACACGGTGACCGGGTTCCGGACGGTGTGCTTGAAGTTCCGACGCAGCATGATCGTCGAATCGGTACTCATCGTGCGTTCTCCTTCGTGCTTGCGTGGCCGGTCAGGGCCAGGAAGACGTCATCGAGATCCGGGGTGTGCACGGAGAACTCTTCGACCTCGATCGACTCTGCATCGAGTTCGTTGAGCAGGGCCCGTACGGATTTCGCCCCGCCATCGCTGGGGACCCGCAGGATCAGGTCGTCCTCGTCGTCGCGGGTGGCGTCGGGCAGGAGCCGCATCGCGGTCTCGATTTCGAAGTCGCCGGCGAACCGGAGCCGGACGTGACTTCCCGGGATCTGGCGCTTGAGCTCGCTGGGAGTCCCCTGGGCGACCAGATGACCCTGGTCGAGCACTGCGATCCGGTCCGCGAGCCGGTCGGCCTCATCGAGGTACTGGGTGGTCAGGAAGATGGTCACGCCGCCGGCCACCAGTTGCCGGATGATCTCCCACATCGTGCGGCGGCTGCGCGGATCCAGTCCGGCCGTCGGCTCGTCCAGGAAGATGATCTCGGGCCTGTCGACCAATGTCATGGCCAGATCGAGCTTCCGGCGCATGCCCCCGGAATAGGTCGATGCCAGCTTCCGGGCCGATTCGGTCAGGTCGAATCGCTCCAGCAGGTCCGTGACCACTCGCTTGGCTTCGCCGGAGCCCAGCCGCTTGAGATCCGCCATTAGCTGGAGGTTCTCCTGGCCGGTCAGCAGTTCGTCCACCGCGGCGAACTGGCCGGTGACCCCGATGGCCGCGCGCACGGCCTTGGTCTCGGTCGCCACGTCGTGCCCGGCGACGCGCGCCGTCCCGCCGTCGGCCTTTATCAACGTGGTCAGCACGTTGACCGTTGTCGTCTTGCCCGCCCCGTTCGGGCCGAGCAGGGAAAAGACCGTGCCCTTTTCGACATCGAGATCGATGCCGTCGAGAACGATCTTGTCCTTATACGCCTTTCGCAGCCCTGAAGCCGCTATCGCTGAATTGCTCATGGGTCCAGATTCAGGGCCCGGACCGCCACCCGCCTGACACGCCCCTGACACGAGCGCTGTCATGGCCGGCCCGCGGTAGGCGGGCCAGCTCCCCTAGGGCACCCGCACCACGGGGGGCGGGCCGCCCCGCGGGCCGAACGTCTCCACCACCGCCGACACCCCGGCGTTGCCCGCCCCCGCCACCACCACCAGCACGGCCTCCGGCGAGGTGAGCACGTGCACCGACCCCGAACCGGAGACAGGCAGCGCGTCCGGGTGATCGGCCGGCAGCCGCCACCGAGTCCGGCTCGACACCGCCTCTTTGCCGGCCGCCACGAGCTCCGGCCAGGACAGGACGGCGCGCTCGTACACGGCCTGCCGCACGTCCGCCTTGGACCACCCGGCCGCGCCGAACAGCCGCGCGTGCTCGGGGCTCAGCACCAGGGCGGCGCTGATCGTTTCGTGGATGAGCGCCCCGGTCCGCGCGATCGTGCCGGCCAGGTCGGCGGCCAGTTGCTCGGGCACCCTGGTGTGCCGCGCCTCGATGTGCACGCACGACCTGATCACCATCGCGGTCACCGCGCTGTCCGCCGCATCCAGGCCGGACTCGGTGTGCAAGGCCGGCCACGGGCTCTGTTCCTCGTTCTCCGCGATGCACGCGGTGTACTTGGCGGGAGTGCCCTGGGTAGCCTGGTCGAGCTCGTGCGGGCGCAGGCCGAACGCGTTGATGGCGCCGAGCCTGATGGCCCGGCCGATCGTCGCGTTGGCCCGGAAGCCCGAGCCGAACACGTTCCCCGTGCTGTTCAGCCCGAGCCGCTCGCGCACCGGCCCGTTCACGATCAGGAATGGCGCGGTCCCGGTGGTGGACTGCCAGATGGCCCGGCCGACGTACCCCTCGGCGAGGAGCGACTCCCACGCGGCCAGGACCACCGGGAAGTACTCGGGCCGGCAGCCGGCCAGCGCCGCGTTGATGGCGGCCAGCCGCACGGTGAGCGCCCGGTTCAGGTGCGGCATGTCCAGCAGCACGTCGTCCGGATCCCGGCCGGCCTGAGCCAGGAACGAGGCCAGGTAGGACTCGGTGACCGGGACGACCGGCAGCCCGTCGGTCCAGCCCTGACCGTCGTAGTACTCCATGGCCTGGCGCAGCCCGGCCGCATCCTCCACGAACGACGGATCCACTACTCCACCCCCAGGATCCGCACCAGGTCGGGCAGCAGGCCGCGGGCCCGCTCCCGGACCTGCCCGGCGCCGAGGCTGGCCACCGGGTGCGGGATGCTCACGTACTCGAAGCCGGGGAAGCCGTAGGACCGCGCCATCGCCCCCGCCGTCAGCACGAACGGGTCAGTGCAGATACTGGCCGCGGGCACCCCGGCCCGCTCCAGCAGGATCCCGTCGGCCAGACTGGCCGCGCTGCACGAGCCTCAATCGCCGATCGCGGCCACCGCGAAGTCGCAGCTGTGCAGGATCCGCTGGATCAGGCTCTCCTCGACCGGGTGGCCGAAGTAGCTCTTCCGGAACAGCTTGAAGTCGGTGATGCCGAACCGGTCTCGCAGCTCGCGGCCGGTCTCGGTCAGCAGCGCCGCCGCGTTCGGCTTGCCGTTCTCCAGCAGCCCCGCGGTCAGCCCGCGCAGGCTCCGCAGCCGGGGAGCGAGGGTGGTATCCACGGCCCGGTCACTGGTACCGGTCGGGTCGAGCAGCTTCTCTCGCATGTCATCTCACCTTTTGGTCCCGAACGGGCGCCGTCCCCGCCCCGGCTTACTTACGAGCCTGGGCCAGCAGCCCGGCCTCGTCAAGGCAGGGTGCCGAGCGGGAAGTCACGGCCGCCCTGGACGGCGCCGTCGGCCGGGAAGAAGGGTCTGCGCAGTGTATTCGGTACGCTCACTCGATGATGAAGGCCGCGGCGGACGCGTCGGAGCGCTTTCTGCTTGTGCTCGTGCTCGTGGTCGCGGCCGCCGGCGTGGCCGCCCCCGCGCCCGGCCGCGCCCTGGCCGCGGGAAACGGCATCGACGCCGCGCTGGCCGTCCTGGTCTTCGCGACCGGGCTGTCCCTGCGCCTCGCCGACCTGGCCGCCGTCCGCCTGGCCTGGCGGCGCATCGCGGTCGTGCTGGGCGTCAGCACCGCGGCCCTGCCCGCCCTGGCCTGGGCGGCCAGTCAGCTGATCGGCGATGAGGTGCTGCGCTCAGGTATGCAGGCCGCCGGGGTCGCTCCCGCCGAGGTGGCCACGGTGGCGCTGTGCGTCATCGCGGGCGGCGACGCGGCGGTGTGCGCCACCCTGCTGGCCGCGTCCACGATCATCACCGTGGTGGCGGCGGGCCCGATCTTGTCGCTGCTGGGGGCGTCGGTCACCGTGTCCTCGGCCGGGCTGCTCGGCAACCTCGCGCTCGTCATCGCGCTGCCGCTGGCCGCGGGCGTGGCGCTGCGCACGGCCTGGTCGCCCGGGCCCGCGGTCGACGACGGCGTCCGCCTCGTCACGGTGCTGGCCCTGCTCCTGCTGCTGTGGCAGGTCGCCAGCCAGATCAGGCTGGACTCCGCCTATATCACGGTGATCATCGCGCTCGTCGTCTACGTGGCCGGCTCCGCGGCACTCGGCTGGGTTCTCGCCCTGCGGGCCCCGGCCGGGCAGGCGACCGCCGTGCTGCTCCCGGTGGCCATGCGCGACTTCGCGGTCGCGGCCGGGATCGCGGCGGCCGCGTTCGGGCCCGCCGCCGCCGCGCCCCTAGGCGCCTACGGCGTCCTCGTCCTCCTAGCCGGCTCCCTAGCCGCCATAATCGCCCGCCGCCGCCGCCGCCGCGTCGGCGGCGTCGGCGGCGGCCTGCGCGGCCCGCCGTGACAGCCCGGAATCCAGCCCGCCCAGCCCGACGTTGATGTCCACCAGGCAGGCCGCGCTGCGCGCCGAGGCCGCCGCCAGCACCGCCCCGGTCACGGCGTCGCCGCGCAGGTTCGGATTGCCCGCCTCGGCCAGCCGGGCGGCCATCAAAGCCACCTCCACGCCGATCCCGGCGATCTCCAGCGGTACCAGGGCCGCGCCCAGCAGCGCCTCCCGCATCCGCTCCCGGCGCTGCCCGTCGTCGCCGGGTTGGCGACCGGCGTCGAGCCGTCCGCCAGGTCGCCGGCCTCGGGAAGCTGCCGCGCGGAGAACCGCGCGGCCATGGCGACGAGCCCGGCCGCCATCGCGCCGGTTACCGCCGCCGCGACGCCGCCGCCCGGGGCCGGCGTCCGGGCCGCGACCTGATCGAGGAAGCCTCGTACCGGCTGATCGAGGAGCGACGTCAAGAGAGGCCGACCACCTGGCCGTCGTCGTCGAGGTCGATGCGGGCCGCGGCCGGGTTCTTGCTGAGCCCCGGCATCGTCCGCATGTCGCCGCAGATCGGGTACACGAAGCCGGCGCCGACCGAGGCCCGGACCTCGCGGACGGGCAGGGTCCAGCCGGTCGGCGCGCCCTTGAGCGCGGGGTCGGACGAGATCGACAGGTGCGTCTTGGCGATGCACACCGGCAGGCGGCCGAAGCCGGCCCGCTCGTAGGTGTCGAGCTGCTTGGCGGCCTGGGTGGAATAGCTGACCCCGTCCGCGCCGTAGACCTGCGTGGCCACGGCCGCGATCTTATCCCGCAGGCTGGCCGTGTCGGGGTAGAGGAAGCGGAAGTCCGACGGTTCCTCGGCCGCCTCGCTCACCGCCTCGGCCAGCTCGATGGCGCCCCGGCCGCCGTCGGCGAAGTGCGTGCACACCGCCGCCCGCGCTCCCATGTCCGCGGCGATGTCCCTGATCACCTGGTGCTCGCTGGGATGGTCGGTGGGGAAGGCGTTGATCGCCACCACCGGGGAGACCCCGTGCAGGCGGATGTTCTCGATCTGCTTGCGCAGGTTCGCGGCTCCGGCCAGAACGTCATCCGGGTTCTCCAGGAGCAGGTCCTCGGGCAGCGGCCGGCCGGCCACGATCTTGTACTTGCCGGAGTGCGCCTTGAGCGCGCGGACGGTGACGACGATGACCGCGGCGTCGGGGCGCAGCCCGGAGGTGCGGCACTTGATGTTGAAGAAACGTTCGGCGCCCATGTCCGCGCCGAAGCCGGCCTCGGTGACGAGGTAGTCGCCCGCACCGATGCCGATCAGGTCGGCGATCACCGAGGAGTTCCCGGTGGCGATGTTCCCGAACGGCCCGGCGTGCACGAGCACCGGCGTGTTCTCCAGCGTCTGGAGCAGGTTCGGCTTGATCGCGTCGCGCAGCAGGACCGCCATCGAGCCGGCCCCTTCCAGTTGCTCGGCGGTGACCGGGGTCCCGTCGCCGGTGTAGCCGATCACGATCCGGCCGAGCCGGGCGCGCAGGTCGGCCAGGGATCCCGCCAGCGCCAGGGTCGCCATGACCTCGGAGGCGGCGGTGATGTCGAAGCCGGTCTGCCGCGGCACCCCGTCGGCCCGGCCGCCCAGACCGATGACGATGTTGCGCAGCGCGCGGTCGTTGACGTCGAGCACCCGCCGCCAGGTGATGTTGTGCGGGTCGATGCCGAGCGTGTTGCCCTGGTAGATGTGGTTGTCGAGCATCGCGGCCAGCAGGTTGTGGGCCGCCGTGACCGCGTGCATGTCGCCGGTCAGGTGCAGGTTGAGCGCCTCCATGGGGACGACCTGGCTGTACCCGCCCCCGGCCGCGCCGCCCTTGATGCCGAACGTGGGCCCCATGGACGGCTGCCGGATCGCGACCGTGGCCCGCTTCCCGATGTGCTTGAACCCCTGCCCGAGGCCGACCGTCGTGGTGGTCTTGCCCTCGCCGAGCGGCGTGGGGGTGATCGCGCTCACCACCACGTACCTGGCCGCGGGCTGGCCGGCCAGCTCCGCGATGGCCTCGAGCTTGATCTTCATCACCTCATCGCCGTGCGGCTCGAGCAGGTGCGAGGCGATGCCCATCGCGTCCGCGATGTCCTCGAGCGGCTTCAGCGCCGCGCCGCGGGCGATCTCCAGGTCGCTCGGGAAGACCATGGTGCTCCTTTTCTCGAAACTCAGATTCCAGGCAGGCGGAAGCCGTCGACGCCGATGCCGAGCGACTCGCCCGCGCTGACCAGCGCGCCGAACAGGTACTGGCCCGACGACCGCTCGCAGTGCAGCAGGTACGAGGGCACCCCGCCGCGGTCGTCCCTGACGATGTCGGTGGCCACGCCGGCCACCGCCGACCGCAGCGCCGCCCCGTCGGGGGCCATGTCGTCGTGCAGGTCGGCTCCGCACAGCCGGGCCAGCAGGTCGGCCGTTTCGGGGCCGGTGACCCGGACCAGCGCCCGGCCATGGGTCAGGTCGGTCACGCTGACGAACTCGTCGCCCGCCGCGTCGGCCGCCACCGTGGCCAGCCAGTCGGTCACCGCCGCGGCCGCGCCCGGCGGGGCCAGCACGAGCCACTCACCGGGGCCGGATCCGACGACCAGCCAGCCCTGCTCTCGGTCGGCCCGGCCGAACGGCACCCCCAGAGCCTTGGCCATCGCGCCGTTCCACGGCGCCCGCAGGTGGACCTTTGCCAGCGGAGTGCAGTCGGTAATGGTGAGCGGGGCGTCACTGCAAGACCCGCTCACCTCCCAGCCCGCCTCCACCCGCACCGGGGGAGCCGGGGCGATCGGGCTCCTCGACAGAGGTTCAGACACGCATCCGGCTCCCCTCGGGATCCACGTGAGCGAGGTGCTCGGTCACCCGGGCGCCGATCAGCCGGCCGCCGGGCAGCCGGACCGTGACCAGGGTTCCCGGGGCCGCGAGCGCAGCTGAGACCTGCCCCAGGCAGATCGCGCGGCCGAGGGTGGGCGACATCCGGCTCGACGTGATCCGGCCGGCGATGCGCGCCCCGTCGACGATCTGGCTCGCCTCGGGCGGCACCACCGAGCCGTCCTCCGGCTGCAGCCCGACCAGCTGCATGCCCGGGGCCGCATCGTGCTGCCAGGCCAGCTCGGGCTGGCCGAGGAAGTCGTCCTTGTCGAGCTTGATCGCCCAGTCAAGACCCGCGCTGAAGCCGCGGGTCAGGCCGTCGGTGTCCTGCCCCACGATGAGGTGGCCCTTCTCCAGCCGCAAGATGCGCTGCGCCTCCACCCCGAACGGCTCGATCCCGAGGTCGGCGCCGCGGTCCATCAGCGTCTCCCAGACGTGCAGCCCGTAGCCCGCCGGGACGTGCAGTTCGTACGACAGCTCGCCGGTGAACCCGATCCGCCACAGCACGCACCCGTCCACCCCGGCGATCCGCCCGGTCCGCACCTCCATGTAGCCGAACGCCTCGTTGGCCAGGTCGACACCCTCGGTCACCCGCAGCAGCAGGTCGCGGGACGCAGGCCCGGCCACGTTCATGCTGGCGTAGGCGGTCGTCACCGGGGTGACGTGCACCGCCCAGTCCGGGTGCATGGTCTGCAGCACGTTCTCCAGCCACTCCCACACCGCCGCGGCCCCCGAGGACGTGGTGCTCATCAGGTAGTGGTCCGGGCCCAGGTGGCCGGTGACGCCGTCGTCGAAGACCACGCCGTCCTCGGCGCACATCACGCCGTACCTGACCCGGCCGAGGCCGAGCTTGGACCACTTGTTCACGTACACCAGGTTGAGCAGCCGCGGCACGTCGGGACCGCGCAGGTCGAGCTTGCCGATCGGGGTGACGTCGATGATGCCGACCTTGCTCCGCACGTTCCTGACCTCGGCGGCCGGGTAGCCGTAGTGATCGGGCCTGATCCAGGCCCCGGCGATCAGCGGGCGGGCGTGGTGCGCCTCGTGCCACGGCTGCATCGGTGAGTACCGAACGGGCTCAAGGGGCCGCCCCGCCAGCGCCCCGAGCGTCACCGGGGCATAAGGCGGCCGCCACGTGGTCGTGCCGGTGTCCGCGATGCTCCGGCCGGTGGCCTCGGCCGCCGCCGCGATGGCGTTGACCAGCTCGATCTTGCCCTGGGTCGGCCCCATCGTGGCCGTGGTGTAGCGCTTGGCCAGCTCGATCGAGTCGTAGCCTTCCCGCACCGCCGAGAAGATGTCCTTGGACGACACGTCCTCGCAGAAGTCCACGATCCCGTGGGTGCCGGCGCGGAACAGCTCCGGATGGGCGTCGACCGGGAGCTCCGGGATGGCCGTCGGGCCGGCGTCATCCCCGGCCCGTTCGGCCCCATTGAGCCGGGTCGGCACGGCCGCCTGGCGCTCCCGGCGGATCCTGGCCGCCCGGCGGGCCGCCTCCCGGCCCACCGCGGTGGCGTGCGCGATCAGCTCCTCGTGGCTTCCGTCCCCGGCGATGCCGCCCGTGGCCAGCACGTCGTCCGGCAGCCGGCCGGGGAAGAACCTGGCCGCCCGCGGGTCGTAGCCGGGCTGGTCGCCGGCCATGCTGAGCAGGGCGGCCGGCGCGGTCCAGCCGGTCGCGGTCACCAGCAGGTCGCACTCGGTCGTGGTACCGTCCGCGGCCTCCACCGCCCGGACGCCCCAGTGCTGGCCAACACCGTGACCGCGGACCCGGACGATGCCCTGGCCGGCCCGTGCGTCGAGCACCCGGCCGACGTCGACCCCGGCCTGGCGCAGGTCCGCGATGGCCGCGTCGCCGTCGGCGTTGGCGGTCAGCACGACCGCCCGCTCGCCCGGCTTGACCGCGTGCAGCCTGATGAGCCGGCGCACCGCGGTCGACAGCATCACCCCGGGCACGTCGTTGCCCGCGAAGACGTAGGGCCGCTCGATCAGCCCGGGCGCGACGACCAGGACCTTCGCGCGCGCTTTGATGAGCTGCTCGGCTCCGCCCTCCAGATCCCCGGGAAGACTACGGAGCACCACCGCGGTCCAGTTGCCGTCGTAACGGCCCGCCACCACCGCGTTGGTGTGCACCTCGATCCCCGGCGTGGCCGCGACCAGGTCCCGCAGCTCCGCCAGCGCGGCCAGGGCGGCGCCGTCTCCCCAGCGCAGGTGGCCGCCGAGCCGGTGCTCCTCCTCGACCAGCATGACCCGCGCGCCGTCCTGCGCGGCCGCCACGGCGGCGGCCATCCCGGCCGGGCCGCCGCCGGCCACCAGCACGTCGGGGTGGGCAAAGCGCTTGTCGACGGCGGTCCGCGGCGTGTCCGGGGACACCTGCCCGGCGTGCACGAACCGCTGCAGCACGCGCTCGTACAGCGGCCACAGCCGCTGCGGCCTGATGAAGGTCTTGTAGTAGAAGCCGGGGCCGAGGAACCGGCCGGCCAGCTGGTTGACCGCCTTGACGTCGAAGCCCAGGGACGGCCAGGTGTTCTGGGAACGCACGTCCATGGCCGGTTCGGCCAGCCGGTGCGCGCCGCGCACGTTCGGTTCGCCGCCGACCTGGAAGAAGCACCCGGGGTCGTGGAAGTTCGCGGTGAGCAGGCCGCGCGGCCGGTGGTACTTGTAGCTGCGCGAGAACACCCGGAGCCCGGACGCGGCCAGCGCCGACGCGATCGTGTCCCCGTCGAAGGCCGGCACGGTGCCGCCGTTCCAGCGGAACGTGAAGG
>WNFX01005012.1_pt1 | contig 14255 bp, 14 predicted proteins | sample 5400111 | NCBI WGS metagenome assembly WNFX01 (sample SAMN13153363, study PRJNA577476) | soil metagenome | isolation source: 40 cm soil or saprolite under grassland replicate 1 | place: USA:California | collected 2016-06-15 | reverse complement strand
CCAAGGGATCAATCAGACGCCGGGCGTCACCCCCGGGCTGCCGATGGGCCTGCCCGAGAACGCGACCACGGTGCGGGTCGAGGGCGGCAAGACCCTGACAACGGACGGCCCGTTCGTCGGGATGAAGGAGGCCGTCGGCGGTTGGTTCATCCTCGAGGCCGACGACCTCGACGCGGCCATCGAGGTGGCCGGTCGCGTCCCTGCAGCACGCTATGGTGGCGCCGTCGAGATCCGCCCCTCGGAGGTGTATTGGTAGCGACGATCGAACAGGTCTTCCGCGAGGAATGGGGCCGCGTCCTGGCCACCCTGATCGGCTTCCTCGGCGACTTTGACCTCGCCGAGGAAGCCGCGCAGGAGGCGTTCGCGATGGCCGCCGAGCGATGGCCGCGCGACGGCGTCCCCAGTAACCCGCGCGCCTGGTTGATGAGGACGGCTCGGAACCGAGCGACGGATCGCATCCGCCGCGACCGGGCCCTCGCGACCAAGTTCGGCCTGCTCGTCGCGGGCAATCGTGCTGAGGTGCCGATGAAGACCACGACATTTCCGGACGAGCGCCTGGAGCTCATCTTCACCTGCTGTCACCCGGCGCTCGCGGTCGAGGCGCAGGTTGCGCTCACCCTGCGCACCCTCGGCGGGCTCACCACCGACGAGATCGCCCGCGCCTTCCTGGTACCGGAGCGCACGATGGCGCAGCGGCTGGTGCGGGCCAAGCGAAAGATCAAAGCTGCGGGGATCCCGTTTCGCGTGCCACCGGTTCACCTGCTCCGCGAGCGTCTCGACGCCGTTCTCGCCGTCGTTTACCTGATCTTCAACGAGGGCTACGGCGGCCGCGACGAGCTGGCGGCGGAGGCAATCTGGTTGGGGCGCGCGCTGGCCGAACTGCTTCCGGACGAGCCCGAGGTTCACGGGCTGCTGGCGATGATGCTCTTGCACGACTCCCGTCGCGAGGCGCGGTTTAGCGACGGCGAGCTCGTGCTGCTCGGCGATCAGGACCGGTCACGTTGGAACACCGAGCAGATCGCCGCTGGACGCGCCGAGCTCCATCGCGCGCTCGCCCTGCGCGACCGCGGGCCCTATGTCCTGCAGGCCGCCATCGCGTCGTTGCACGCCGCGGTGCCGTGCGACTGGGCGCAGATCGCGGCGCTGTACGGCGAGCTCACCCGCCTAACCGGCTCACCCGTCGTGGAGCTCAACCGCGCCATCGCCATCGCCGAGACCGAAGGCCCCGAGGCCGGCCTGCGCATCGTCGACGGACTTGGTCTCGACGACTTCCGCTACCTGCATTCGACCAGGGCCGAACTCTTGCGACGTCTCGGGCGGACCGACGAGGCGCGTGACGCCTATCGACGTGCGAGACAACTCACCGACGACGGTGCCGAACGGCGGTTCCTCGAACGCCGGCTAACGGAGCTGGCAACCGCCACAGGCTCGGGTTAGTCGTCGTTCTGTCCAGACAGAACGATGAGCGAAGCACACATCTCCGTCTGATCTGTTGGAGCCTTCCCGGGACCCGCGGTGTCATGTGTCAACCGGCCGAGAGTGGCGGCGCCTGCGGCGCGGGTGTCCAAGGCCATTCGATCGTGGTGGCGGTGCTCACGACCCACTCCCCAGGTCGACGAAGAGCCCAGTGCGCCCCGATCCCACCAGCTGGCCGTCGCGTTCCACCGATCCGCCAGCTCCGACCCGCTGGGCGGCGGCCAAGTCCGGAATCGGTATCTTGGAGCATGGCTGACGCTGATCGCGGGCGGCTGCGCGAGACCTTCGATGCGGCCGCCAAGCGATACGACCTCGAAGGCGCCGATGCCGCGATGGCGGTCGAGGCAGGAACGGCCCGGCATTGTCGGGGACGGCTGTGACACTGGTGCCATGACAGCAACAGCTACAGCTACATGGCGGCAATTCGCCGGTGAGGCGCCCGAACTCGCCCAAGCGGTGCGGGCGCGCTTTGAGGCGACCAAGCACCACGTCCTGGCGACGCTGCGGCGGGACGGCTCACCCAGAGTCAGCGGTACCGAAGTGCAGTTCCACAGCGATGACCTCATGACCGGCTCGATGTGGGGCGCGGTGAAAGCCCGCGACCTGCAACGGGACGGCCGCTTCGCGCTGCATGCCAACCCGGGTGACGGATCCATGGAGGGCGGTGACGCGAAGCTGTCTGGCCAGGCGGTCGAGGTCACTGACCCTGAGGAGTTGCGCGCGTTCATCGAGGCGCAGGAGCCGCCGGAGCCCTTTCACCTGTTCCGGTTGCTGATCGGCGAGGCGGTGCTGACCTCGGTCCAGGGCGACCGCTTGGTGATCGAGAGCTGGCGCCCCGGGGCTCCGCCGCGCCGCGTCGAGCGGCGCTGAGGCCCGAGGCGCTGCGGCGCTACGCCTCGTCGTCGATGGTGCGGGGCTCGTGGCCTTCCAGTGGGCGGGGCAGGTCGGGGTGGTTGTTGCGGGAGTTGCCGACCGACGGGTCCACCGGCCAGCACATCAGCAGGTCGTCCGGGGCAGGGACCAGCAGGTCCACCAGCGCGTCGGTGTCGGTGTTGGCGGGGTCCAGCCAGGTGTCCCACGTCTCGGGGGGCAGGATCACCGGCATGCGATTATGGATCGAGCTGAGGAGCTTGTTGGGGGTGGTGGTCAAGATCGTGCAGGTCCACAGGCGCTCGGCGCCCTCGCCGTTCTCCTTCTTCGGCTCGGCGGAGGGGTCGCGCCAGGTCTCCCACAGGCCGCCCAGGGCGATCGGCTGCTGGTCGCGGGCGGTGATGTAGATCGGCTGCTTGCGCTGGCCCTTGCCCATGTCCTGCCACTCGTAGAAGCCGTCGATGGGGATGATGCAGCGCTGGCGGGCCAGCAGGCGCTTGAACGTTGGTTTGGAGCCGGCGGTCTCGGCGCGCAGGTTGACCAGCTGGTTGCGCGAGGAGGTGTCCTTGGCCCACTTGGGGACCAGGCCCCAGCGGAGGGCCCGCAGGCGGCGGGCGCCGTCGTCGGTGGCCGTGATCACCAGGATGTCGGTCGCCGGGGCGACGTTCCAGCTCGGCTGATGACCCTCGACCCCCGACGGGTCGGCGCGGAACTGCTCAGCCAGCAACGACAGCTGGGTCGCGGAGGTGAAACGACCACACATAGCCATACGGTAGCAGCCGGCCGTGACAGGTCAGGAGGTCAGGAGCCGGCGGGCGCCCGCCGTGCCACGCGGAACAGGCCCAGCACCTCCTCGACCGTGGTGGCGTCCTCGGGCGCCTTGTCGTCGCGGTAGCGGCCGGTGAAGCGCGGGAACCGCAGCGCCAGGCCCGCGTCCTCCTGCAGGCGACCCCAGGCGGCCGTATGGGTGGGCGAGATGGTCAGCTCGGCGCCGATCACCTCCACGACCATGCCGGGCTCGAACCACACGTCGGCGTGGCGGCGCGCGTCGACCCGGGCGGGTCGCTCGGTCCGGCCCAGCGGTGCCAGCTTGGCGGGCAGGGCGGCCAGGTCGGCGTCGCTGAAGCCGGTGCCGCACTTGCACACCGTCTGGAACACGTCGGCGTCAGGGTCGTAGCAGGCGAGCAGCAGCGCCCCGTAGATGCCGGCGCGGCGGCCCCGCCCGTACAGCGCCCCCACCACCACCAGGTCGAGCGTGTCGCTCAGCTCGGTGCGGTAGTCGCGCTTGAGCTTGATCCACTGCCAGCCACGCGCCCCGGCCTGGTAGCCGGACGCCGGCGCGAGCGACTTGCACAGCAACCCCTCGCAACCGTCGGCCACCGCCTGCTGGAAGGCCGCCTCCAGCGCCTCGACGTCGCTGACCTGCGCAGCGGTGGTCAGCCGCAGCTGCGGCGACAGGGTGAGCGCCTGCGCCAGCCGCGCCCTCCGCTCCAGGTAGGGCAGGCGGGTGAGGTCCTGGCCGTCGGCGTACAGCAGGTCAAAGCAGAACATGCTCACCGGCACGTCGCGCACCGCCTCGGCGATGCCATAGACGCGACGGCGGTACATCACCTCCTGGAACGGGCGCAGCTCGCCGGAATCCGGGTCGGCGGCGACCACCTCGCCCTCCAGGATCGCCTCGCGTGGTTGCAGGCCGGCCTCCAGCAGCGCCACCACGTCGGGGAACTGCGCCGAGATGCGCTCCAGCCGGCGGGTGAACAGCTCCAGGCGCCCGTCGGCGGTGCGGTGGGCCTGCACCCGGATGCCGTCGTACTTGTACTCGGCGGCGCAGGACCCGCCGAGCTTGGCGAGGATCTCGGCCGTGCTGGACAGCCGCTGCGCGAGCATGGGCCGGACCGGGTTGCCCGGCCGTACGTGGATCGCCTCCACCGCCTCCAGCCCACCGGCAGCCAGGGTCGCGGCGACCAGGCCCAGGTCGGAGCAGACGTTGTAGGCGCGCTCCAGCACCGGGCGGGCACGGCGGCCCTCGGCGCCCGCGTACACCGTGGCGAGCGCGTCCAGGATGGTGGCGGTGCCGATCCCGAGGCGGAGGCTGCCGGTGCAGGTGCGGACCAGGTAGCGGGCCTCTAGCGGGGTGGCCCGCCGGAGCAGCTCCCCGAACAGCGTCAGCTTGCGGCCCTGGGAGCCCTGGCCGGCCGAGACGGCGATCTCGTGAAGGGTGTCAAAGACCATCCCGACCTCCAGCCCAGCTTCTAGGCCCGCGGCCCGTGTGGAGTCGTGGGCCAGCAGCGTCTCGGTGGCGAGGCCCAGGTCGCCGACCGCGCGCGCCCGGGTGAGGACCTCCTCGCTGGTCAGGCCGGTGCTCTCGGCGACCGCCCGGGCCGCCATCCGCTCGGCCACGCCGATCTCGACCCCGGCGAAGTCCGGCGCGATCTTGCCCTGGCACAGCAACGCCACCGTGGGCAGCAGCGGGATCGGCGTCTCCCGAAACAACCGAGCGAGCCGGTCGATCAACGCGAGACGGCCGCTTGCCTGCTCCAGGTCGTGATAGGCCTCGGCGACGATCGCATAGCGCATCGCATCGGGCACTGGCGCTCCCTCCGCTCGGTCCTGGTCCTGGCGGCGGCCGGTCCACGGTACGCTCGGTGGCATGAGTGAGGGCGAGCGGGGCGAGCCGGTGGTGGCGATCACGCACCCCGAGCGGGTGCTGTTCCCCGGCGACGGCATCACCAAGGGCGAGCTGGCGGACTACTACCTCCAGGTCGCCGGGACGATGCTGCCGCTGGTGGCCGGCAGGCCCGTCACGCTGCAACGGTTCCCGAACGGGATCGGCAAGGCGGGCTTCTACCAGAAGCAGGTCAGCGCCAGCCTCCCCGAGTGGATCGAGCGGGTGACGGTTCCCAAGGCGGAAGGGGGCACGGTCACCCACCTGGTCCTGCGGCACCCGGAGGACCTTGCCTGGATCGCCAACCAGAGCAGCATCACTCCGCACGTATGGTGCAGCCGGGTCGGCTCGCTGGAGCGGCCGGACCTGCTGGTGTTCGACCTCGACCCGGCCACCGCCGCCGGGGACCTGCCGGCGGTGCTGCGGACGGCGAGGCAACTGCGGGCGCTGCTGGACGAGCTGGCCCTGCCTGCCTATGTCAAGACCACCGGGTCGCGCGGGCTGCATATCTGCGTCCCGCTGCAGGCGCAGGCCAGCACCGCCGAGGCCGAAGCGTTCGCCTACGACGTGGCCAGGGTGCTGGCGGCACGCGATCCGGAGCGCCTCACCACCGAGTGGCTGCTGGAGGACCGCGCGGGTCGGCTGCTGCTGGACACCGCACGCAACAAGTGGGCGCAGATGATCGCCGCGCCGTATGCGGTCCGCGCCCTCCCTGGTGCGCCGGTGTCGGTTCCGCTGGCCTGGGAGGAGCTGGACGAGCCGGGGTTCGACCCGCGCGGCCACACCCTGCGCAGCGTGCCGGGGCGGCTGGCCTCCACCTCCGACCCCTGGGCGGGGCTGGAGGCGCACCCCGCGCGGGTCGATCAGGGCCGCGAGCGCCTCGCCGCGGTCGCGCCCGACCTCGCCCCCACCGCGCCAGGCGGCGTCCCGAGCCGCTTCGGCCGCAACGACCGCCGCCTGCGCCGGGGCTGAGCAGCCCTCCGCAACGGAGGGCGGATGCGAAAACGGCGCCTCGATATGAGGCGCCGTTTCATCGCCCGGCCCCCCCGTTGCGGCCGGTCACGCGGTCCGAAGGGCTAGCTGCCAGCTTCGACGCCGCGGAGCAGCTGACGGACTTCAGTCTCGCGGTAGCGGCGGTGCCCGCCGAGCGTCCTGATGCTCGAGAGCTTTCCTGCCTTGGCCCAGCGAGTGACCGTCTTGGGGTCGACGCGAAACAGCGCGGCGACCTCGGCCGGGGTCAGCAGCGCCTCGGGTGTGGGCGCGTTCTGGATGTTACGACTGGCGGACATGGTAGCCACCTCACCTTGGTACGCTCCCCGCGAGTCCTGATTCTCGCGGAGATCCTGATTATCCTAGAGGCGTCGAATGGGACAGACCATAGCAACTTAGGGCTATTTCTCCCCCCGCCTACTAGGACTATCGGCATCTGACCGACCGGTCTTTAGCAAAACGGGCGGAGAGATCAGGAGAGATCAATTGCTTGCTTCCCGTCCTCGCACCGCCCCCCAACGCTCCGTAAGCAGGCGATACAGCTCGCTGGAGCGCTCCAGGTCCCCTTCTTCGAGCGCCTCGAGCGCCTCCCAGATCTCCCCGGCCGACAGGTCGGTGGCGAGGTCTGGGTAGGCAATGACGCCCGCTAGACCAGCATAGTCCAATTGTACGAGACTGTCCGGGTCAAAGGCGTACAACCACTCACGCAACTCCTCGACCGAGGCAACCACGTCCGCGTCCTGCATCAGATCGCGCAGGATCCCAAAGGCTCGGGAGACCCGCGTCCGCGCGTCCGCCATGGAGGTCTGGTAGGTGAGGCTGGCCGGCTGGCCGCCGCCGGCAGGGCGGAGCTGCCGCTCATCGGCGGAGAACAGCGGGAACCAGTGCAGCGGCACGTGCCAGACGGCCTGGAGCATCTGGCTCTGTACCCCCGGCCGGTCGCGGCCGAGCTGTTGGAGATCCCGCTCGGCCCGCGCCAAGTCGGCCGGCGGGACGAACGCCTCGCGCACCTCGTTGGGCAGCGAGTCCAGAGAGTCGCTGAACCGCATCAGCGACTGTAGCCGGCGCAGCTCGCTCCGCAACGGGCATACGTAGACAGTTCCGCCATCCCGCAGGATCAGCGCATGCTCGGGATCGGCACCGACGGCGAGGCCGAGCGCACGCGCCAGCCCACGGCGTTCCTCCTGGCCGACCAGGACGCTCGCCGGGAGCGCCTGACCCGCTTCGACGTAGGCGGCCCACTCGGAGCGCTCCCCCGCCGAGTAGGCGGCCAACGGCTGGAAGACACGCAGATATGCCGCTGCGGCATGCCCGTTCACGTCGGGAGAATAACGGAGTTCCTGGCTCTGTTGCTGTGATACGTTGAGTTCCCGGCCGGGTACTCCTCAGGCCGGGAGTCGCTCCGGCGGCGAACCCGCCAGGAGCCTGACCAACGGAGGTCATCCATGGGAGCGTTCGAGCTCATGGGTGGCGAGTACGAGCAGGTCGTCTTCAACCACGATCATGCCAGCGGCCTGCGGGCGATCATCGCCATCCACTCGACGGCGCTCGGACCGGCGCTCGGCGGCACTCGCTTCTACCCCTACAGCAACGAGGACGACGCGCTGCGCGACGTCCTGCGGCTGGCCCGCGGCATGAGCTACAAGGCTGCCGCCGCCGGCCTCGACCTAGGCGGCGGCAAGGCCGTGATCATCGGCGACCCCAAACGGATCAAGACCGAGGCGCTGCTGCGGGCCCACGGGCGCTTCGTCGAGAGCCTCGGCGGCCGCTATATCACCGCCGAGGACGTCGGCACCTTCACCACCGACATGGACGTGGTGGCACGCGAGACCCGGTGGGTCACCGGCCGCTCCGAGAGCCACGGCGGCGGTGGCGACCCCTCGATCAACACCGCCTACGGCGTCTTCTGCGGCCTGCGGGCGGTCGCCGAGGCGCTCTGGAACAAGCACGACCTGGCCGGCAGGCACGTCGCCGTGCAGGGCGTCGGCAAGGTCGGCTACCAGCTCTGCCGCCTCCTGCACCAGGCCGGTGTCCGCATCACCGTCTCCGACGTCGATCTGGACCACGTCGGCCGCGCGGTCAACGAGTTCGGCGTCGAGACCACCGACCCCGGCAAGATCCACGCGGTCGAATGCGACATCCTCGCGCCCTGTGCCCTTGGGGGTGTGGTCAACGACGACACCCTGTCCGAGCTGAAGTGCCAGGCGGTGGCCGGCTCGGCCAACAACGTGCTGGCCCGGCCTGAGCACGGCTTCGCCCTGCGCGAGCTTGGCATCCTCTACGCGCCCGATTACGTGATCAACTCCGGTGGCCTCATCAACGTGGCCGACGAGCTGCAGGGCTACTCCCCCGACCGCGCCCGCACCCGCGCCGAGGGCATCTTCGGCACGCTCCGGGCTATCTTCCACCGCGCCAACGAGGAGGGCATCCCCACCAGCCAGGCCGCCGACAAGCTCGCCGAGCAGCGCATCCGCGAGATCTCCCGGGTCCGCCTGATCCGCACCTAGGGGGAGGCCGTCCGCCCTCTGCCTGATAGCCCTTAGGCGGGGACGACCTCGCCCATGATCCAGGTCTGGAGGCCGCGGGTGCCGAGGAAGTGGGCCGCGCGATGGGCCTCCGCAGGCGGGAGGATGGCGACCATGCCGACGCCGAGGTTGGTGGCGCGGGCGAGTTCGGCGTCCTCGACCGGCCCGAGCGCGGCGAGGAGCTGGAAGATCGCAGGTGGGGTCCAGGCGGCACGGTCCACCTGGGTAGTCAGGCCGGGCGGGAGGCTCCGGGGCAGGTTGCCGGGCAGGCCTCCGCCGGTGACGTGGCACAGCGCGTGGAGTTCCACGCCCTCGTCCAGCAGGGCGAGCAGGTCCGGGGCGTAGATGCGGGTGGGCTCCAGCAGGGCCTCGCCGATGGGGCGGCCCAGCTCAGGGAAGACCCGGTCGTAGCCGACCCCGGCGCGATCGAGGACGCGGCGGGCCAGGGCGAAGCCGTTGGAGTGCAGGCCGGAGGAGGCGATGGCCAGCAGCACGTCGCCGGGGCGCACCCGCTCCGGGCCGAGGAGGCGCTCGCGCTCCACCAGGCCGACCGCGAAACCGGCCAGGTCGTAGGCGTCCTGCTCCATGGCGTCGGGGTGCTCAGCGGTCTCGCCGCCGAGCAGAGCGCAGCCGGCCCGCCTGCAGCCCTCGGCAACGCCCTGGACAATGGCGGCGACCCGCTCGGGGACCAGGCGGCCGACCGCCAGGTAGTCGAGCAGGAACAGCGGCCGCGCCCCACTCACCACCAGGTCGTCGACGACCATGCCGACCAGGTCGAGGCCGACCGTGTCGTGCCGGTCGAGCGCCTGTGCGATCAGCAGCTTGGTGCCGACCCCGTCGGTGGAGCTGGCCAGCACCGGGTCGCGCCAGCCCGCCGGGCCGAGGCCGAGGGCCCACAGCCCAGCGAAGCCGCCAAGGCCGCCGAGCACGTTGCGGCTGTGGGTCGCCTCAACGGCCGCGCGCATCAGCGCCACCGCCCGCTCCCCCGCCTCGACGTCCACGCCGGCAGCGGCATAGGTGAGGGGGTCTTCCTGATGCTGGCTCACGAGCGTGTCACGAAGGCTTCGGCAGCGGTCGTTCTGGCTCCAGGAGCGACTTGCCCTGGCTGCCGGTGTCGATCGGGATCGGGTAGTCGCCGGTGAAGCAGGCGCTGCACAAGCCTTGTGCGCCAGCGGTCCGGGTGGCAGCAGAAGAGGCCTCCACCAGGGCCTCTAGCGAGAGGTAGGCGAGGGAATCGGCGCCGGTGTAGGCGGCGACCTCGTCGCTGAGCAGGCCGCTGGCGATCAGCTCGCCGCGGGTGGGCATGTCGATGCCGTAAAAGCAGGGCCAGCGCACCGGTGGCGAGGTGATGCGCAGGTGCACCTCGGCGGCACCCGCCTCGCGCAGCATGGTGACGATCGCCTTGGTGGTGTTGCCACGCACGATCGAGTCGTCCACCACCACCAGGCGCTCGCCCCGGATCGTCTCGCGCAGCGGGTTCAGCTTGATGCGGATGCCGAGCTGGCGCATGGTCTGGCTGGGCTGGATGAAGGTCCGGCCCACGTAACGGTTCTTGATCAGTCCCTCGCCGAAGGGGATGCCGCTGGCCTCGGCGTAGCCGGCCGCGGCGCTGACCGCGGTGTCGGGGACAGGGATGACCAGGTCCGCCTCGACCGGAGCCTCCCGGGCGAGGGCGGCACCGAGGCTACGGCGCACCTGGTGGACGCTGCGCCCGCCCATGGTCGAGTCGGGGCGCGCCAGGTAGACGTACTCGAAGACGCAGAGGTTGGGGGTCGCCTCGGCGAAGCGGCGCGACCGGAGCCCGGTCTCATCGAGCATCACCACCTCGCCTGGTTCGACCTCACGTACGAAGGAGGCCCCGACGATGTCGAGCGCTGCCGTCTCCGAGGCGACCACCCAACCAGCAGGTAGTTTCCCGATCGCCAGCGGCCGAACCCCATTGGGGTCACGGACCCCGTACAAGGTGTGCTCGTCCATGATCACCAGCGAGTAGGCGCCCTGCAGGCGCGGCATGACGCGCAGGATCGCGTCCTCCAGCGGCACCTCGGCGGCGCGCTCGGCAGCGAGCAGCTCGGTCATTACGTCGGTGTCGCTGGAAGCACCGCCGTTCCGCTGGCGCGGGAGCGTGGCGGCCAGAGCGCCGGTGTTGGTGAGGTTGCCGTTGTGGGCGAGGGCGATGCCGCCGCCGTGGGCGGTGGTCTTGAAGGTCGGCTGGGCGTTCTCCCAGCGGGAGCTTCCGGTGGTCGAGTAGCGGGTGTGGCCGATCGCCAGGTGCCCCTGCAGGGTGGCCAGGGTGGTCTCGTCGAAGACCTGGCTGACCAGGCCCATGTCCTTGTAGACGAGCAGGCTGTCGCCGTCGGAGACGGCGATGCCCGCTGACTCCTGCCCCCGGTGCTGCAGGGCGTAGAGGCCGTAGAATACGAGGTTGGCGACCCGCTCACCGGGCGCCCAGACCCCAAAGACCCCGCATGCTTCTCGAGGGGACTCAGCGTCGAGCATGCTCCTCCTGCTGTGGAACTTGGGGGGAAGCGCCTCCAGCGTAGTCCCTCCCGCGGTCGCGCGGCCATTCAGCGGTAGCGCCTTACGCGGTACCGCCTTACGGCGTTTGCGGTACAACAGATCGACTGTGCGGATGATGACGGGCCGGAAGCGGCCACGGATGCTCCGCGCTGGAGGTGAGACCTGAATGAAAAAGTTCCTCCGCCGTATGAAGCGCCGCCTGTTTGGCGGCGGCAAGCAGCGCTCCTAGCACTGCGAATAGGCGTAGACGTGGGGAAGGGCCCGCATCGCGAACCCTTCCCCACTCTCGGCGCTCCTGGCATGGAGCCACGGTCAAGCGTCCCATCCCCTGCAGCCGCTGGGCTGCTGCCGAGCTGACACCGGTAGCGTCGGCTACCCGACTCCGGTTGTTCCGGTTTCCCCCTCTTCGCGTTCTTCGAGGATCTCGTACGGGGAGTCGGTCGGCCAGGCCGGCACCAGTGGGACGAACATGATCCCTCCCACCACCAGCAGGCGCAGCAGCTCGGTGCCATGATTGCGGACCCGGTGCGGGACGTTCTCGCGGTTCAGGACCGCGTCGCCGGCGTGGACCTCGTGCTCGGCGCCGTTGTCGGGATACTCGACCACGCCGCTGCCGGCGAGGACGTAGTACGCCTCCTCGCAGTTATGCCGGTGGAGCGGTGAGCGGCAGCCCGCTTCGATCTCGACGATCCCGAGGATCAGGGTCCTCGGATGGAACCCGGTCTCCGGGTAGATCAGCTTGAGGTCCCGGACCCCCGGGACCTGCTCCATGGGTGCGCCGCGGAGGAACTCCTCAGTGCGGATCACCACTCTGTCCGAACTGCTGGTCGCGTTCATGCTCCCTCCGGTGTCCACTCGGTCCTGTGGGTGGAATGGGACTGAACTGGCCGTGCTGGCCGATGTAGTTGGTGATGTAGTGCTGGGCGTCCTTGAGGTGCTGGCGCATTGCCTGCGCGGCGGTGCTGGGATCGTGCGCGGCGATCGCCTCCATGATCGCGCGGTGTCCCTCGATAGCCCGGCGGATCTGTCCTGGTACCTGCAGCGAGGCGCGGCGCTCCTCGCCGAGCGCGTGCATCACCTGGCGCATCAGCTCACTCACGATCGAGTTGGCGGTGCCGATGGCCAGCAGGTAGCCGCAAGACAGCGCTGCGCCTACCAGGGGAAACGCGAGGTGAGCGGCAAGCGTGCCGGCGGGTTTATCCGGACATGCGCCGCGCACTATGCTCCAGCGCTCCAGGGCCTCGGCGGCTGCTCGTGCCCGGGAGGCGCACCGTCGCCGCTCCCCGGTCGACCGGCTGTAGCAGGCGCATCCGGCCCTGCCCGCGTGTGCCTCCTGGGGCGGTTTCGAGGTGCGGCCGGCAAGCCGTGCTACGTGCTACCGCGCAGGTCACGGCAGGGATTGGCCGCTAGCAGGCATACATGTAGCAGAGCCGGGCGCTACAGGTAGCAGCGCATGCGCGGTCCCCCAGCAAGCGTCGGCCGGGGGAGCTCCGGGGCGTGTCCGGAGCGGTGCAGGGCTGCCGCTGCCGGGCTGCTTGGTGCTTATCGTCTAGTTGGTGCCAAGGTCGTGTGCTACAGAGCCTCGCTGAATGGAGTGACAGCCACGCCGCAGTAGCGGGCGTGCTTGGTCAAGCATTGGCCGTGCTTGCCCACGTAGCCAGCGCGGGAGCGCCTAGCACCTAGCAGCCTCCGGGGGGCTCGACCTTCCTCGGAGCGCGGTTTGGGGTGCCGCGCCAAGCGGGGCTGCTAGCCTCGGCTTTTCATGAAGGCGGCGATCATCCGGGTGCTGGGGTTGGGAGCAGACGCCGTAGCCGGGTGAACGCGCTGGCCAGTGCGCTGGCCCATGGCCAGGTCGCGGACAGGTGCAGGGTCAGCCGGCGGGCGTGGGCAAGCAGGCGGCCGGCGGTATGCAGCAGCCGGGTGCGAAGCCGTTTGGGTTCGGCGATGGCCAGCTCGCCGTCCAGCAGCAGGGTCTGCAGCCAGCAGGTGAGGTCCTGGGCGGCCAAGACCAGTTCCAGCCAGACGGCGTTGCGTCGCCAGGCATCGAAGGGCAGGTTGGTCAGGCCGGTGGCCTTGGCGGCGGGAATGGCGGCGCGGATGCGGTCTTCGACGCGGGCGTGCTGGCGGTGGCGCAGCTCCAGGCGGGCGAGGTTGCGGCCGGGCTGGCTGGTGAGAAAGACCTGGTAGCGGCGGCCTTGAGCGTCGGTGAAGCGGCCGGTGGCCTTGGCGCCGGGGTGGGCACGCTCGCGGCGGCAGAGACAGCGGGTGCCGGGCGGGAAGCTGGGGTCGCGCCGGCGCTGTCGGTGCGGACCAGCAGGCGGCGTCGCACCCGGGGTGGCAGTTGCGCGAGCGCCAGCTCCAGCAGGGCGATGTGTCACCGGCGTCGTTGGCGGTGGCGTTGCCCGGTCGTAGGATGCCACCCAGCGCCTCGCCCCAGCGCCTCGCCTCGGCCGTCGCCGCGGTCCAGATAGGCCAGCAGCGGGTGGAACCCGAAGGTGTGCTTGTAGGTGCCGGCTGCGCCCTGCTTGCGGTCGCTGTGGCTGGTCAGCAGCGTGGCATCGAGGTCCAAGATCGGCCGGGCCGGCCAGGCTCCAGCACACCAGGCACGCGCGCGGGCATGGGCATGGGCGCGGGCGCCCCGCAGCGCGGCCAGCCCATCCTCGCCTTGCTGGGCGACGGCTTCCAGCGCCCGCCAGGCGGTTGGGACCGAGGCCACCGGCCCGACCAGCTCGGCACTGTCAGCCAACAGCCGCAGGTCGCTGAGGCAGTCGCCGCCGTCGGCGAGCATGACGATCAGATCGCGCAGGATCATGGCTGGCTGGTGCCGGCGAGCGCGGCCAGGTGACCCGACCGCCAACCGCTCCAGCGCCCAGGTCAGCCCGAGTCGGTCTGCCAACTCCGCCAGCAAGCCGACCCCAGCGTGGCTGACGAGCTGCTCATCGTCCACAACGACGGCAAACGGCGGCTTGGTAGGCTGCACTGCGCCCTCCTGGGCTGGTGGACCGACCTTCGACAAGCCGGATCCTCCCAGCCCAGGAGGGTTTGATCGTAATCAGCAGTCCGAGTCAACCAGCAGCACAAGGTCACAGCGCTTCATGAAAAGCCGAGGCTAGGTGCTAGGCAACTGGTCAGCGGCAAGATTGGCCGCTAGCGGAGCTGCTAGACCTAGCAGCTGGGGGTGCTAGGTCTAGCAAGCTCCGCTAGGTCTC
>WNFX01008224.1_pt1 | contig 14259 bp, 14 predicted proteins | sample 5400111 | NCBI WGS metagenome assembly WNFX01 (sample SAMN13153363, study PRJNA577476) | soil metagenome | isolation source: 40 cm soil or saprolite under grassland replicate 1 | place: USA:California | collected 2016-06-15 | reverse complement strand
ATTTAGCGTCGTGTGCTGCTATCCATTGTACAGCCTCCCGATAGCCAGGATAAGCAATCTGTAGAGCATTATTCTCGCTGCGGAAAAACTCACTCGTGTAGCCCTCTGCCGCGTGGACTGTAATCAGACCGAACAGGTGCGATCCTGTCATGAGGATTGTGAGCACTACCAGCACAATAGCCGCGCGCGGATTGATAGGTGGTCTACTGGCTGCTGTAGGAAGCTTATTCTGCGTTGCATCAGTTGTTACCTGTGTTTTGGGCGTAGCAAACAGTGAACCGCGATGGTAACGCAAGATGATTGTCAATCCAGCAGCACCAGCCAGAGCAACAGGGGCTGCTATAGGTAGATGATAGTGTGTGCCCACCACAATATTGAGCAGGCTAAACATACCCAGGATAGCGATTAACCAGATAAGCAAAAACGCTTGCGGTGCAACTTCTGTGACCTGCACATTTCCTGAATGCAGATGGAAGCGTACCAGTTGCACTACTGCGAAGATAGCGAAGAAGGCCGCCGGAATTGTCACAAATGCGCTAATTTTGGTAGCAATGATGTAAAGGATAGCCCAGTGCGGTACATGCAAACTGTATTGTCCAGCCAGAAATGTGAGATGGCCATTTATCGAGTGATTAAACTCAAAATCGAAGCTATGATGTAATAGCCCGATTGGCTGTGGCCAGATTGCCGGATCAGCCACAAGAAATGTGAGTGGGGCCACAATAATCGCGCCCAGCCACCATTTCCAGGGTACTGGAGGACGTTGTTCAACAGGCAAGCGTGGCCGTAGCGCGAGGAAATAATAGGCTATGAAGAGGACCATTCCTGGTATAGCAAGAGATGCCGTATATTTACTTGCAACTCCCAGACCTGTTAGTGCTGCTATAACCAGGTAAAGCCACGGTCGTCCTATGGTGTGCCAGAGTAAAAGGTACGCGATCGTAATCAGCGCAGTCATCGTCATATCCAGGTAAGCCAGGGCACTGAAATAAACCAGCCAGGGACTGACCGCGAGGCAGAGTGCAGCCAGGAGCGCCACGGCTCTTCCAAATGGCGCACGTCCCAACACGTAAAGAGCTACCACGAGCAGCGTGCCGAAGAGAATACTGGGTATGCGTGCTGCAAAGAGTTCTCCCATTGGCTGGCCCGTGACTCTATTGAAAGCCATTGACAGCCCGGTCAGCAATTTTACGAAGGGTGGGTGTTCATAATTAAAAGACCAGCCGCTCGCCCCCATATTCAAATGCTCTATGAGAGGAAGATATATTTTGCCACCCAGAATATAAACAACCTCGTCGGTAACCACATCAAGTTGCCCAGCAAGAATAATCCGAGGTATAAGTGCCACAAGAGCCACAGCACATAAAATAACAATATCAATACCTGGTAAGCCGCGTTGTACATGTTGTTTCAAGCCGGATTGTCCCGATTTTTCAGATGGTTGAGCCGCATCATCTTTTGGCGTATTATCGATTCTGGTGTTCATACATGCCTCGACAGTAAGGATTCTGAAATAATCAAAATATGCTCTAAAATGGAAACGCTAAACATAGTATGATCGCGGCGTTAGTTCTAAAATGGAGCGTTTTGTTGCACGATTTGGGCATAAAAACCATCCGATCCCGGTAACCTGATGTGTTGTTTGTGCCGTTCATTTGTATTCTGGGTAATTCCAATGTAGAGACAGCATCAGTTTTTGGGTCGGTAAGAGCATAGACAAAGTATCGCATTTCTCACCTCTGTTCTTTCCACTCCTGGAATGCTCTCTTATATGGCATGATAAGAGGCATTCCCGAGCGGTCCACTTCAATGATAAAGTTCCTGCTTTGCGTGGCTGATTCAACCTCTGTAAATCCTGCATGTCTCAAGAGATTAATGCCATCACGTGAGTCAGTTCTAGCAGTGATCAATTGAATATGAATACCTCTCTTACCTAAATCAATGAGGAATCGAATGAGTCCTCGGATAAGTGTCTGTCCTCTTGCTCTTTTCGCCATATCACTTGTACCTGGCTTTACGCCCATGCTGACTATATAGAGATAAGCAGGTTCGTTAGGAGTGTACATTTGGATATCTTCAGCGGTTATTGATCTGGTTGAACCTGGGGTTGGGTCCGAGAGGATAGTTTCTATTTTTTCCAGGGTAAGCGGTAGCACGTACACGCATCCTACAATTTTACCTTTGTTCCTCAGAATAAAAGCTGTCTCAGGATTCTTTTCGTACCATTGTAGTCTTTTTTTCAGGGTGTTTCCTCCACCGAAGACCTCTATCAAGAAATTAACCAATTCAGGCATATCTTCCTTTGTTGCCTGTTGGAATTGTGGTCCTGGCTGGTCTGGCTCGTCGAAGAACTCATCTTGTACCCTGGCAAGTCTATCCACGTCTTCACGTTTATAGAAACCTTGCTTTCTCTCTCTAGGTGTAAATTTCTCGATCTTCCCTCTCTGAACGTAGCTCCGTAACATGCCGTCGCCGATATTACCAAGTTTCCTTTTTGCTTGAGCTGCCGTGTAATAGCCAGTGGGGGGGTGTCCTCTTTTTGCCATAATATGTACCTTCCCAAATTATTCTAGCACTCATTTTATCCCTCTTTCTGGCATATAGCAAGGTAACAGACATTTGAAGATTTGAAGCATTGGCAAGAATTATTGACATATGTGCCTTTCATCAGTATACTACATAGTATTAGACGTTTCAATGCTTCAAATCATTGAAGCATTGAAACAGTTTTGATAGTTTGAATATTTCACCTAGTTTTAGGAAGCGATTTGTAGAACGTTTCGTAGTGCGTCAGTAGGGCATAGCATCGCCAGCAAGCCATATCTATGCCCTACTTAGCCATTTGATCGTTGTGCGACCAGAGGCTCTCTACAGTCTTGCGTCATGCGATATAGTTGCTCAGAATCTAGACAACTGTGACATTGCCCAGATTCCTCACCTTCACCTACGCCGGTTGACGAACAAGCTCGGCGGGCGGTTGGACTACGACCAACCGTGCTGCTGCTTCCATGCGTCATGACGCTGCATGAGCAAGGCTTTGACAGCATGACGATCCTTGCATGCATAGAGAGCAGCATCATTGACACGATCCTCGATATTCTGAGCCGCATTGAGATCAGCGTGCGTCTGGTAGCCACACACGACACAACAAAACGTTTGCTGGTCGGGTCGGTTGGCGCGATCGGTATACTGACACACGCTGCAGCTTTGTGAGCTGTAGGCACTACGGACGCTGGTTACAACTCTCCCTTGTTTGGCAGCATTCCAGGCGATTTGCCTGGGGATGTGCGCGAGATTGGAGGCGTACAAATACGCATTCATCGCACGCGCCTTGAACTTCATGGAGGCGACTGAGAGGTGTTCGTAGGCAAGGTGGGCATCAGGGTGTTCCGAGAGACACTGATTGACCGCACGATTGATCTCTTGTCGCACGTGCCGCGCAAGGCGCTGTCCACTCCGGCTGCTGGTGGAGGGAAGCTTGTCTACGCCCTTCTTTTTAAGGCACGCCCGCAGTTTGGCTTTGCGTCGGCGCTTCTCTCGATCACGCTTGTGGCGGTCTCGTAGTTTGCCATGAAAGGTGCCGTAGTGCTTGCCATCGCTCGTGGTCAGAAAGTTGGCGATACCCACGTCTACCCCGATCACCGGGGCGGTCAGCTCGGTGTGGACCTGCACCCTTTGATCGTAGGAGAGTGTGAGCCACCAGCCCTCTCCACGTTTGTTGAGGGTCACACTGCTGTTGAGCGTCTTGTCCTTCAAGGCGTCACGGTGGTAGTCTGCCAGCTTCACCGGAACACGAATGGTTTTACGTTTTTCCAGCGTACTGATGCGGAGCCAGTAGTCAAAGCTTGAGTCCTCTGAGGGCTCCAACACCGCAACATTGACGTTCGCCTGGATGCAGGTCTGCTTCAAGATGGGCGTGCTCCATTCCTTCCACACGGGCTCTTTCCGATGGGCGTCAGGCTGTGCTCGCTCTTGCAGGGAGTCTTCCATCTCTTCGAGGTACCCCTGGTACGCCTCTTCCCGATTGGTTCGCCAGGATTTGGCGATGCCTGCTGCCTGCATGATGGCCACCCGGTGCCAACGGTCTGAGAGGAGGGTTTCAAATACGGCCTCATGAAATGCATCAGGGGGTTCTTCGGTACAAAAGAGGGTCACATACTGCTGGCAGAGCGCGAGATACACCTGTGCCAGTGCATCGAGGGCTGCCAGTTTGCCCGTATTGGCCTCATCGAGCCGGATATGAGTCACGGCCTTGGTGATGGTGTAGGGCTGGCCCTGCTGCTGGTTACCTCTTCTTCGTCGGCGCTTTTTCATGGCACTCCTTAAATCTTCTATTGTTCCTCCTGGTCCCCGTCTACCGGACGAAACTCGTTCAGTCTATCAAGATCTGATCTCCGGTAATACACACGCCTCGTAACTCCTCTTGTATATTTGCGTATACCATACGCTTCAGTCCTTCTGCGAAGAGTTTCGCGTGATATACCACCTAAATATTCGCAAGCCTCTTCAATGCTGAAGTATTCTTCATTATCAATAATTATTGGCATAGCCAGGATAAGACCTCCTTCTATTAGCTTACGCAAGTATACGCCACCTTGCTAACCTGCGCAACACATGGGAGATCCTTCTTCAGAATAGCTGCTTTCTTTGAGTTATAGCTATACGTTGACTAATTTCGCGCTTTATGCTAATACTATAACATAGTATTGCAACAGTTTGCAATACTAATACACATAAAGCCACTTTGTTGTTTGTTGGAGATAGCTTGTAAGAAGTGTAGTACGTTAGGAGTAGAAAGTATCTAAAACTAGTGTTTGGTTTTATAGCGTTTTATTGATTTTTATAGCGTTTTATGACAGGGTTTTGCCCTCAAAATGACTCCCTTGTTGATGGAAGAGTTTTTGGAGGTGATACAAAGGATTGCTATGGTTGTTGCTTGGCCCTCGCTGTGTTTCTACGTTCACCTTCCCCCTCTTCGCCAACGCTTGTACGGACATTGTGGTGGAAATCCTCTTGCCATAGCGTAGCAATCTGGTCTAATAACTCTTGAGGTAAGGAGCCTTGTTCTAATGTAGCAAGATTGCACTTTACTTGCTGCGCGTTTTGTACACCAGGAATAACGGCTGTTATTGCAGGATGACTAAGACAAAAACGGAGAGCAATTTGTGCCAGGGACGCATCTGTGCCAACAAGAGCTTTCACGCGGTTTACACGACGGACTGTTTGCTGAAGGACTTCGCCTCGAAAGACGCGCCTTCGCCAATCGCCACGAGGAAATTTTACTTGTTCATTCCATAAGCCAGTAAGTGCTTCAGAAGCCAATGGGGAACGAGCGATAATGCTTGTATGATATTTCAGTGCAAGAGGGAAAAGGCATTCAGCGGCACGTTGATCAAGGATGCTGTAGGGAACTTCAATAATATCAACTAAGCCAGCTTCGATAACACCATTCACCTCATCGTGCCGATGATCACTGGTAGAAATCCCAAAGGTGCGTATTTTTCCCTGATCTCTCAGATAGTGCATCGCATGATGCCATGCACGTTCACCATTCCATGATGGACACCATGTTTGCAGCATGAGACAATCAATGCACTCTATTCCTAGTCTGTGAAGGGAACCTTCCGCCTGTTTGATGATATGTTCAGCAGGAAAGACGTTGTTGATTGATGTGCCAGCAGCAGGAGCCCACTGGTAATCTAAAGGATACACCTTTGTGATGATCGTTGCGCGTTTCCCTCGTTCTCTTATCACCTGTGCAAGCAGTTTCTCAGCATGTCCGTTACCATAAAGTGGGGCTGTGTCGAAAAGCTGGCACCCTCGATCAAGAGCCTCATACAATGCTTTAAGCGAAACGTTCTCAGACTGTGGACCCCAACCACCTCCGATGGCCCAGGTACCGATTCCTACGCGACTCACCGGAAGTCTTATAGATCCAAGATAGGAGTGAGTACGGTTCCATTGTGACAGCACGACTATCTCTGCACTTTCTAGCCTCGAACAGCTTCCTGTAATTCATCAACCACTGACTCTTTGCTGAATGCAGATGAGCGAAGCTTTGCGAGAATTTCACTTGCCCAATGCACGTTGCTTGTGCTCTCTAATATGCGAGCAATTTCTAAACCCTTGAGGGCTTGTTGCACACAAGCGTCCGGTGAACCCGCAGCTAGATAGGCTTCTGATTGTTGCATCAGTAAGCGACAATTGTTGCGACTCATTTTCTGATCAAGCTTTTTTTGTGCAGCTTGCAGGTACTCTAGCCCTTTCTCAGGTTTCCCAAGCAAGACATAACATTCACCACGAGAATCTGCAAGAGATTGAAGTGTGAGGCGTACATATGCAAAATCCTCTTCAATGGGAACAGAAGTAACTCCGCTTAATAACATCTCCGCCTGGTCCAAAGACTTGATGCATTTATCATAGTTCCCTTTTCGTGCTAGAGCCTCGGCATATCCAGAAAGAACGTAAGCTTGGGTGTAAGGTTCTGCATGTTTCGCTTGATCGACAGCACGACTGTACAATGTGAGGGATTTACTGAGATATTTCTCTTGATCTTTGCGTAGCAATGCAACAGCTTGACGGGAAATGGCTGTAGCCGTGAGATCGGGCAGTTGAATATCTTCGTGAAGTTGCTCCGCCTTCTGGAAGTACTCTAGAGATTTTGTATATTGGAACCGATCACGTGCCAAGCTTCCTGCCAATTGATAGTTTTGTGCGAGGATACGGCACACTCGCTGATAGTGATCACCGCCATCGTCAGCTAATTGCTCTAGTCGTGCGATCTGACTGAGTAGCCCATCATCTGTCAAGCTATTCCTGCTTGTATAGTAGAGTTGCCATCGTAACTGTGTTCCATCTCGGAAACCATCAACGACCCAATTTTGTAAACGTGTCAGTTTTCGTGCAATCAATCGGTCTATTTCTCTGTCTGTTTCTTGTGAGACAGTAGGTGATGATGAAAGACTAACAACTAACGATGCTCCCGCTGTGCCTATGGTCTTAATGGCTTGGCGTCTATTCACACTCTGGTCCCCTGTAGTGACTAACCCTAACTGCTCAGGTGTCTTTTGAAGGCATGTGCATAATCGTTCTATATTATCTACTCTGATCGGTTCCCCGCGCTCTGCACGCCCAACGGTGGAAGGAGAGATTTCTGCAAAGTCTGCGAGTTGTTGCTGACTCCATCCCTTTTGACGCCTTGCTGCTTGTAACAATGTGTTTTTCATCCTTGCACCTTTCACATCGGGAGGCTTGTGTCCTAATTGATCGTTACACATATCTTTTCTAGCATGACGCCTACTAAACGTGCAGAGTGTGTGAACATTACTGCTTCAGTACTTCTTGAGCGTTATTCTGTTGCTTCGCTTGGTTCACCTTTTTCATTGGTCCCTTTGGTCCAGACTTGCGTGGGGTTGCCAAGAAATGCTCTAAAGAGTCTGTATAGATAAACCAATCGCGTGCTAACTGAAAACCCTCTACGGTTTCTTCTCTAAGTAACCGAGCAAGATACACCTTGCTCAGCCCTGACTGTTCAGCCGCTTGAGAGGTTGTAACACATTCTCTATCTGTCTCGATATTTTTTAGTACCGCTTTCAGCATATTGAACCTCGCCATTTTCAAGATCACATACCGTCATTATAACACAACTTCATCATAAATAGGTCTCTTTCCTCTTGACAAATCAGGATTAATTAGTATAATAATTACTATATAAAGTTATTAAGATGTTTACTAGTCTTGAATAGTGCAAGAAACCCGTCAAAAGTCAATGATAAGTGACGGATTAGTGACGAGTTGTAGGTCTGATCCTGATTTACACTTGCCCTAGAGGTTGCGCGATGTAGTGGAAGTGCAAGGGGGTGGCAGAACATTACAACTGAACAGCATTTCTTGTTTGCTTACGAGTTACCCATCTGTAGGAGCAGGGACAAGTTGCGAGAGCAGCGAAAGTCAAGCCGCTATATGGTAGGGGCAAGGCAACGAAATGCCAAACCTTCAATTTGAAAAACTGAGAAATCTTTCCTATTTCACTGCGTCCCCGCTAACGTGAAGGTTCTGTTCACGAAGGGAACGCTGACATGAAACTACGAACATTTGCCGAGCGCATAGGTGTGCGCTACGAAACGGCATGGCGCTGGTACAAAGCTGGCAAGATTAAAGGGCGTCAATTGGATACCGGAACGATTATCATCACGGAAGATATTGACCAGCCTGCACAATCCGATGTGGTTGTTGTGGTCTATGCTCGTGTTTCAGCTAATGAGAATCGGCCTAACCTGGACACGCAAGCAGAACGGCTCTCCGGCTACTGTGCGGCAAAGGGTTGGAAGGTTCACAAAGTCGTCAAAGAGGTTGGTTCAGGGATTAACGACGGACGCAAGAAGTTGCTTGCACTCTTAGCTGATCCAACCGTTACAGTTATTGTGGTTGAGCATAAAGACCGCTTAACCCGCTTCGGATTTAAGTACATCGAAACGTTGTTAGCCGTTCAAGGTCGCTCTATTGAAGTCGTCAACATTGCAGAGAACCCACTTGAAGACTTGATAGCCGATCTGGTGAGCATTATATATAGTTTTTCCTCACGTCTCTACGGGCAACGGAGAGCAAAACGGAAGACAGAACAGATTGTCAAAGAGCTAGAGTTACAAGCACAAACACAGAAAGGAGGTGAAAAAGATGCAGTTAGTTGAAAAATATGTGATTGACCGGAGTGATCCACGTTACAGTGTGATTGATGAAGCGGCGTTTAAGTCGAAGAACCTGTACAACGCTGGCAACTACGAGATACGCCAATCCTACATTCTTCAAGGGAAGTACCTCAACTACAACGAGATGGACAGGCGTATGCAGTCCCATGAAGCGTACAAGGCTTTACCGGCTAAAGTGAGTCAGCAGGTCTTAAAGCAACTGGATCACGATTGGGATGCCTTCTTCAAAGCGCGTGTAGCCTACAAGGAAGACCCTTCCAAGTTTAAGGCGCGTCCCAGGATACCAGGATACAAGCATAAAACGGAAGGCCGTAATATGCTGGTCTACACCATCCAGGCGCTTAGTCGAGGGAAGAAGGGCTTGAAGCGTGGCATTATTAAGCCATCGATGCTCGACATTTCGGTGAAGACGAAGCAGAAGGATATCAATCAAGTACGCATCGTCCCGCGCAAAGGCTTCTACGTGGTGGAGGCAGTGTATGAGCAAGAAGTGAAGCAAGCGCCGGTCAATCCTGCATATTACGCTGGAATAGACATTGGGATGAATAATCTGGTAGCGCTAACATCAAACAAACCCGGCTTCAGGTCGGTACTAGTTAACGGGCGTCCAGTGAAGAGCATCAACCAATTCTACAACAAGCGTAAGGCAGAACTACAGAGCCAGCTTAGGCGCAAAGGGACAACGAAGCGCATGGAGCGCATGACGAACAGGCGTAACAGGCGTATCGATCATTATATGCACACTGTCAGCAAGCGGATTATTGATCTCCTGGTCAAAGAGGGCATAAGCACGCTGGTTATTGGCAAGAATGACGCTTGGAAGCAAGAGGCGAACATGGGGAAAAGGAACAATCAAAACTTTGTCCACTGGACCCGTTGCCAGTGCGCAACAACGGCAATGAGAAGCACAAATTTAGTGGCAAACGGGTGAAGCGTGGACTCTATCGCGCTAAAGACGGGCGAAAGATCAACGCCGATATTAACGGGTCAGGCAACATTATCAGAAAAGTAGCCCCTGATGCTTTCTCGAAAGTGGAGGGGGTAGAGGATGGTAAGGCGGTGCTTGCATCGCTGGTAGTCCATCCTGTGAGGTTAGTCGTTGTCCCCTCACGAACCCAGAAGGCTAGCAATGGCGTAAGCAAGCGATCAATAGAACGCTAGAAAACGCTATGAAACGCTATGTTTTTTTGGAACTATCTTTTAGCGTTAGGAACACCTCAGCCCGGCCAAGGCACTGAGGTGTTCCTTTGAGAACCAGTCAGTCGTTAATCCCTCCTGGTCCTCATTGCATTGTACCACGCATATAGCATAACGCGTGGTTAGTTTTGCATATCTAGCAGCAAAACAAGTGCATGTGGGACTAGGTCAAGTTTCCACGAAAGGGAAACACCCGATGTCACGCAACCCTTACCCATCCATCAACCAACCGCTTGAAGACGACGAGAAAGAGTACTACGTTGTCCCGGCGATCCCGGTGGACCACGAGGTCCACACCCCTGAACATCCCTTTTGTGATGATCCCACCTGTTTCTGCCATGACGATCCCGACGCCATCGAACAGGTGAACCAGGACTACCAGGACGGCCTGCTCTCGGCTGCGGACGCAACGCGCACCGTCGGTGGCAAGACCATCTAGAAAGGCAGGTTACACCCTCATGATGAATGGAGAAAAGAAACTGCTGTTGGTGGTCCTGTGTCTGAGCCTGTTCTGTATTACGGTGATCATCTCCTGGTTGTTCGTTGCCCTCTGGCAAATGAAGGAACTGGTGGCCTTTGCTCTGCTGGGCCTGGGTGCCCTCACGGTGATCTCAAGCGTCGCCGTCATGGTCCTGGGCCACCTTAACGAGCAACAGTTGCGTCGGCAGCGCGTGCTCTACAAGAGCGAGCTACCCCTGGACACAGCAGGCCGACCGCTCTACCTGCCTGATGAGATGCGCCAGGTTCACAGCTACCCGTCCTCCTCCCTCTATCCACCACAAGGAGATTGCTATTATGAGTAAGCAGGAAGAATACCACCTGCATGGTCCGTTGCTCAGTCGGCTGCGTCCTGCCCCTGGACACCCGTTGGCGGTGCTCTACGGTCCTGTCGAGCAGGATGCCACCACCCAAGAAAGCGAGCCAGCCGTTCGTCCTGTTGGGTGGATCAGCCTGCACCCGCTTGCCTGTGAGTGGGCCTCCTTTGTGCAGGGGCTACCCACCGATCTGGACAGTTGTCGTCTGACACAAGCGTTCCAGGCGGTCGGCATGGCCTTTCTTGCCCTGGCTCACGAGTACAGCGCGTACGCGCATTACTTCCTGGTCGGCAATCGTCTGCGGTATCCGCCCTCTACCGTGGCCGAAGGACTAGAGCAGGTGGGGGTGGACCTGCATGAGGCCGTGATCAACTGGACGGCAGTGGGGCTCTGGTTGGAGGGGCTGGTGAGGAACGTCCCTGTGACAGCCGACCTCTCTGAACTGGTGCGCCCGCTGCTGATTGCTACTCGTACGCAACAAGAGCGCGTGTGGGCCTTGCTGCTGCACGTGCAACAGGAGTACGCCCGGCTCAGCGAACCGTCCTCAGCACACCAGCCACAGGAGGGCACCCGATGAGCAAACCATCCACAGCACGTCTGATGCTAGCTGCCAACGACTGCCAGCTTTTTGATCGGCACCAGTGGCACGCCACCTTTGAGGTGGGAAAGTACCTCTGCACCAGTTGTGGAGCAACGTACTTTTGTCCTGAGTGCACGACCTACATTCCCAGGAACGCACGGGTTCGCTTTTGTCCCAGGCACCGCACAGAGCGAGACGCACAAGCACCTGTAAAGGAGGTACAATCATGACTGAACGGACTCTATCAACCACAGCACGCCAGCCCGTACGAGAACAGCGTGGTCCCTGGGATGTCGATCTGGAAGAACCTGTGAGCCCGCCGACGTACCGCATTGCTCGTGCGCATGCTTCTCGTCAGGCACCACCCCCACAGATGCCACGTCCACTACAGCAAGGAGCGTCCCGGCACCACGCCGGGCACTCCTACAGCCTGCATCCCGAGGATGAGCCCTACGTCACTGACGAACAGGAGAACCAGGATCGCGGCGCAACACCCACACGCATCCCCGCCCGGCGCTCTTCCTCCTCGCAGATCGATGAAGGACTCGATGATGCCCGCCTCCCACGTAGCACCGCTCGGCGTTATCGTCGCACAACTGAGGCACATCCTGCCCCATCCTCTCGTGCTAAATACCACCTGCACTGGTCGGTGTTTGTCGGTCTCGTGATGCTGTGCATGCTGGTGGGCTTCATCCTGTTCTCGGCCCTGTCCACCTGGATCGGGCACACGGCAGACTTTGTGCACTACGGCATGCCGCGCACCTTCCAGATGGATGCGGTGGTCGGGCACCAGGACTCAGCGGCACACCCGTCGCACTTCCTCGCCCTCAACCTGGACGGGCAGCTCTCGGTGATCGAACTACCAGGGGGGGAGCTCTCCAAAGCCGTGGTGTACCCAGGACCACGGATCTACGGGCCTGGTCGTGAGCTGGTGGCCCTCACCCTCTCGGTGGCCCATGACGCAAGCGGCAAGGCGGAGCTGGTCCTGCATTACCAGAACAATGAGGTCATCCTTTACGACGGCAAGGATGGCAAGTTCCATGAGCAACCATAGTAATGTGAGACGTAGCAGCAAGGAGCCCACCAGCAAGGCGGGCTCCTTGCTGGTGGTACCGCAACTAGAGAAAGAAGGAAACGTGATGCCATCCCAACAAGAACAAGAGCCCACCGGACCCACCACCGGACCACTGCGTCCGCTGATCGTGGCCGTGGATACAACCCAACAGGACAACGCCCGCCCTCTTGCGCAAAACACAGAAGAAGACGAGCAGGACCGCCTGCCTCCTGTGCCTGAGAAACACAGCCCGGAGCAGCACGACGAGCAGGAGACCGAGGCACCACCTGTGCCAGCGCGAGACCCCCGCCCGCTCGCGTTGCCGACCTCTGGTGGCACCCGTTCCCGGCGTGGCCCGGTGCTGGTTGCCGCTGGCATCAGTCTCTTGATTGTCCTATTGGGGGTAGTGCCGGGTTTCCTGCTCGCCATCCATCCTGATCTGCTTGGCCCCCTGGTTGGCGTGCTTCCTGGGCTCACCCCCACGGCCTCAGTCACGCTTTCTCCTCAGCACGAAGTGCTACGCGCGAGCATCCCGATCACCGCCGTGACGGGCACCCCTGACCCCGTCCGTCAACAGGTAAGCGCGCGTCTCCTGTCGGTCAAAAGTGACCCCTTTAGCCAGACGGTCCCCACGACCGGACAGGGACACACCCAGGCACGGCAAGCGCAAGGCACCCTCACCTTCTACAATGCGGCCCCTTACAGCCAGACCGTCTCAGCAGGCACCGTGCTGACAGGCGGCGATGGGGTACAGATCGTGACTGATCAGCCAGCCTACGTGCCAGCGAGCAACCTGCCCCTGGTCGGGATCGTGACGGTCGCCGCCCACGCGGTGCAGGTGGGACCACAGGGCAACATCAGCCCACTTGATCTGGATGGCCTGTGTTGTGTGGCGGGCATCTCGGTTAAGAATACCGGGGCTTTTAGCGGGGGACAGCACGCACGGGATTACTCCACAGTAGCACCGCAGGATGTGGACGGTGTTGCAGGGCCGCACGGTAGCACCCTTACTCAACAGGCGCAAGCACGTCTGCAAGGACAGGTGTACCACAACGAACAACTGGCAGGCCCCGCACAGTGCCACCCCGCAGTCAGCACCGATCACCCGGTCGGCAGTGAAGCCGCTCATGTCACCGTATCGGTCCGGGTCACCTGTCAGACCGAGACCTACGACGAGCAAGCGGTGCAACAGGTTGCTGCTGCGGTGTTGACCGAACAGGCCCGTAAGTCCTTGGGAACAGGCTACAGTGTGCAGGGAAGTATCAGTACGACGGTGACGCAGATCGCTACCACTGAGCAAGCCCACGGCACCCTGTCCTTGTTGGTCAGCGTACAGGGTACCTGGAGCTATCAGTTCAGCAGTGCAGAGATCAGTCGCCTGAGCAGAGAGATTGCAGGCATGTCTCGACAAGATGCGTTGAACTTCTTAAAGCGTCAAGAGCACATCCACACCGTCACTATCACCGAATCCTGGAATGCCACCACCATCCCGAGCGATCCTGCCCACATTCAGGTGATGGTAGTGGGCATGATCGATGGGTAGCCCAGAGAGCAAGAAGGGAGCAAGACGGGACCATGAACCAGAGTGAGCGCTTCAAACGCTTTGACCTGCAAAAACTGCTGCCAGAACACTGTACCCTGACCCTGGACCGGGAACAGGGCATCTTGACGTTACTGAGTAGTGATGCGATGATCAGAGAACAACAACTGCTCAGTCCATCAGAGTTCTCGGTCATCGAAGCGTTGCTGGCTAACTACCCGGACTACTGCCCCTATGAGGTGGTGCTCTCCGCCATGACGGGCAAAAGCCTGGACAAGTGCCGCGAGCGGGTGCTGTGGGGACTGGAAGAGGGCGAAGTGAATGCGGTGATGCGCCCGGTGAGAAACCTGCTTGGGCGCTGTCGC
>WNFX01004173.1_pt1 | contig 14259 bp, 12 predicted proteins | sample 5400111 | NCBI WGS metagenome assembly WNFX01 (sample SAMN13153363, study PRJNA577476) | soil metagenome | isolation source: 40 cm soil or saprolite under grassland replicate 1 | place: USA:California | collected 2016-06-15 | reverse complement strand
GCCTGGACGATGATCGATCCATCAGCAATACTATCCATATTGGTCTCCTTTATGAGAATGATTGATACTTCCTCATTAAGGAGACACATTTTTTGCTCAGGTGCTAGTCGCTACTCCCTCGTTGCGCAACTCGTGGGATATGCGACTCTATGGTCAACGTTACCGTCCACAAGCCATAGTCAGTGAAAACTCAGAGATCTTTCTCATTGAGTAACGCGAGAAAAACGAATATGATCCATCATGCACAGTCTATGTAGAGTTACCTGTCAATCCCAGGACGATGCGGGAGAAATGAGTATCCTTGGGTTATTCCCAAACCACACGTCCGTGTTTCCGATTGCCCGCCGATCCAGATAGCTCTCCCGATTTCTTCCGCACCGTCCTGGGATTGACATCACACAGAGCCTGGCAGACGGCTATTTTCTGTGAAAAAGATGGGTGGACCTCTCCTTCTGGCATGTTTCAAGAGGAGAGGAAGCATTTAGGGAGTACCGGATTGCGCATCGACCAAAGCCTGTTCGAGTTCAGCTCGAACCTGGAGGGTATCTGCCCACGCGCGCAAGTACCCGAGATCCAGATGGGATCGTTGCCTGGCAATGACGCCTAAAATGTCGGCCCACTGGCGTTGTGAACTACCCATTGCGATGTACCAGCACAGCTTTGCCAGAATCGTATCCTCAGCGGAGGAGAGACGAATCGGGGGCGCGCCAGCAAGCAGGAATTGCGGTTGTGCGCGCCGCTCCTCCTCTTGTCGATGCGTGGTTTGAAGGGGCATCACATCAATTTTGGTGAACGTCGGCTGATAAAAAATATTAAAGGGCTGGCCGTGCCGAAACGCATCAATCCAGGCATCTGCGTCGATCAGGTAGTCCTGTGCGAGCAGTTTGGCGAGGGCACGAATCTGATCAGGACGCACGTCCAGGATCACGTCTACGTCTTGGGTGCGTCGCCAGGTTCCATAGTAGGAACTGGCCACGGAGCCACCAACATAGTAACGGATCTGCCAGCGATCAAGCGCCTGGAGAAAGGGGATGAGTGCCTCGACGATCTCTCGGAAGTTCGATTGCATCCTGTGTGGCCTTTCTATCCTGCAAGCCGTCGGGGCGATGGCACTTCCGGTGATGTGAGGCCCGCGTCATCCAGAGCCTGGGGAAGGAGATGCCCAGCTTCCAACTGATGTGCCCAAAAGGTGAGCTGTGCCAGGTCAAGCCGCCTTCCCTGAACTTTCAGGATCCCGAGTAGGTCATTCCATTCGGCATCGTTGACAATCCCATCAGGACGGCTGGCAAGCTCGCGGGCGCAGCGCACGAGCTTCCAGACCGCCATTTCCAGGGCTGATGCCACCGGGAACAGCGCGTAGCGTTCATCGAGAGGCAGAGAGACAATGGCAGCCTGCATCGCTTCGTCGAAGCCAGGCGTCTGTGGGAGGATGAGGTCCAGTTTCATGAGCGTGTCCAAGTGGAGAATGGACACCGTCTTTCCCTCGGAGAGCGCCTGCTGGATCTCCTCAGGTTCAACGAGATAGGTTTCAGAGAGTGTGGCAAGGATGGTGTCGAGAGGGAGCGAGCGGTCACGCTGCACGATGAGCACCAGATCGATATCGCGGGCGCTCTGTTGCATCCCGTGCAGGGAACTGGCGATAGAACCGCCGAGATACGAGGAGATCCCCGCTGCTTTGAGTGCCTGCATCACGGGCCAAAGGGTGGCGGACAGATCAACCAGTTGCTCCTGCCACAGTGGGTGTTGTGCCAGCGCTTGTTGCACGCGCTCTCCGATGCGACGCCCGTAGCCACAGGTGATGGCATGAATGGCCTCCGCTCGGGCATCCTGTGCTGGGTCGTGGCCACTGAGCATGCGTTGGGAGAGGGACTGGATCAGGTGAAAGTGTTTGGAGAGAGGTGCCTGACGAATCCGTTCAATCAGATACCGTTCTGCGGCGAGACTGGTATCGGGCGATTGTGTACGCATGTTCTTCCTCCCTTTCCTCAAAGTGTACGCCGTAGGTGGTCGTGTGTCAAGAGACCTTCATGTAAAGGCTACACCACCCAGCATGAAAAAGGGTAGAATGAGGAGGAGATGTTCAGGCCCAGAGATCGGTTTTTTCCTTGTGCCGCAAGAGCCAGCTCAAGAGACTGATCCGGGTGTGCGCAGGAACCACGCATTGTTGCCAGGAGCAGAAGGCCGTCTTGTGTTCTGGAGCACGAAGAAGAGAATCTTTGTTCAGGCTCACCCACGCCGGAGCATCTCTCACCGCAAGCAAGGAAGAACAGAAGAACCGGGAGAAGGGAAATGGAGATACTCTACCCACGATGTGCAGGAGTGGATGTTCACAAGAAGACGATCAAGGTCTGTTTGCTGATCCGGCAAGAGCATGGACAGGCGCACAAAGAGTTTCGCACCTATGGAACCACCACCCAGGAGTTGCTGGAACTGGCGGATTGGCTCCGTGAACAAGGGTGTACGCATCTGGCAATGGAAGCAACAGGAGTGTATTGGAAACCCGTCTATAACCTGTTGGAAGGAAGCTTTGAACTGCTGGTGGTCAATGCGCAGCATATCAAAGCGGTGCCAGGACGCAAAACGGATACCAAAGACGCGGAGTGGATCGCTGATCTGTTGCAACATGGCCTGCTCAAAGCCAGTTTCATCCCCTCGGCTCCGCAGAGAGAATTACGCGAATTGACGAGATACCGGGTGCGTCTGACCGAGGAACGCGCCAGAGAGGTCAACCGGCTCCAGAAGACGTTGGAAGACACGAACCTCAAATTGGGCGATGTGGTGAGCGATATCATGGGGAAAGCCTCGCGCATGATCTTGGCGGCCATCGTGCAGGGAGAAACCGATCCTCGACGGCTGGCGAACCTGGCGGTGGGGCGGGTGCGCGCCAGTCAAGAGCACTTGGAAGCCGCGCTGACGGGCAAGGTGGATGAGCACCACCGCTTTCTGTTGCGAGAATATTTGACCCAAATTGAGCACCTGGAACGAGCCATTGAACGCGTCACCGCAGAGATTGCGCGGCGCTTCACCCCACCTCCAGCGCCAGAAGATGAGGGAGGGTCTCAAGCAAACAACGAAGCTCTTGCTCAGAGGCAAGGCGAATCGCACATCCCTTCTGCCGAGGAGCCCTTAAGTTGGGCAGAAGCCGTGGTCTTGCTCGTCTCGCTTCCAGGGCTCAGTGAACGAGCGGCGTATGGGATCTTAGCCGAAATCGGCATCAAGATGCAGCAATTCCCCTCGGCTGCTCATCTCGCCTCGTGGGCTGGAGTCTGCCCAGGCAATCATGAGAGTGCTGGCAAACGGCTCTCTGGGAAAACGCGCAAAGGCAATCCCTGGTTGCGACGCCTCTTGATCCAAGTGGCTCATGCGGCAGCTCGTCAGAAACAGGGCTATCTCGCCGCGCAGTATCGTCGCATCGCGAGCCGACGAGGAGTCAAAAGGGCCGCGATGGCGGTGGCTCATAGCATTCTGATCATGATTTATCATATGTTGAGCAACCGCACCTCCTACCAGGAACGCGGCGACACGTTCTTTGACGAACAGGACCGTCAAGCCACTGAGAAACGGCTTGTCCGTCAACTCACCCGTTTGGGCTATCAGGTCGAACTTCAGCCTCTGGCTCCGGTCGGATGATTCCCTGCCGCCCAGTCTCAGGAGGTCTTTTTCAGAAGAGAAAGAAACGGATATGGAGTGAACCCCTCAAACCGGTTCATGCACACTTTCGATGATGAGCTTGTGGTATACTAAGAGACAAAAGTTGTTTTCTGCTCCTCTTTTAGATTAAGACAAGCCCAATGGAGCAACAAGGAATCGAGGTCAGTAAAACGGCAACGCCCGTCGAACTGATACCACGCCAAGCCATAGGATTGATGTTGAGATGCCCCAGCGATCTCACGGACGAAGAAAGCATGGCACTGGGGCAGGTCTGCCAGATCCATCCCTAAGTGAAGCACCTCAATGCCCTCTTCCAGCAGTTTGCTCACATGCTTCGAGAGCGCAGAGGAGAAGAACTGGACCTGTGGCTTCACGCTGCTTTTCATGCTGGTATTCCTGAGTTAGAAGCTTTTGTGAATAAATTGCTTCAGGATAAAAAAAGAAGTATAAACTATTTTGATTATTAAATGGAAAATGTAATGATTGAAGGATATGTCAGTCTTTTAAAGTTTTTAAGCGTAGCATGTATGGAAGGGCGAATTTGATTTGCTTCGGCTACGTGTTCTCCGTCATCATCGAAAGTGTGCATGAACTGGTCAGAGGGGTTCACTCCAATCTCTTTAGTAAGCTCGCCCAGTCAACCTTAGATGGTTTATTTCGTTGCCCTTGTGAGTTAGGACGCTATACATGCGTGCAAACGCCTCAATGTGGAGGCAAGAATCAACACCTGGATAAAGCAGGTGCCCTCTATTTCCTACAAGCACTTCTAGGAAGAAGCTAGGAATACTCTGTTTTCGATACTACAATTGACTGCCACCGATCTGACCAGTACTACTGCAATATCCTTTATACTGTTGTCTATTTACTCTAAATTATGATAATCTATGTCAGTCATAACTTTTTCCTTTACTATCATGCTGGGATATTATGTGGAGTATGGAGGATATGAGTTCATGATCGATCCCAATGATGTTTTTCTGTATCTTGTCGCAGGGCTGGCCGATGCATATTGCCACAACGAACGATGGCGTTCCGAGCTGTTTCGACAAGCCATGCATAAATTCACTGCGCTGCAACTGTCGCAGGGTGTTCTTCCTCAATCTCACCTGAACGCTTTTCTCAAAGATCTTGAAAAACCGATCCGTTCCTGGTGGCCTGGAGCTTTGCCACCTCTGGTACAAGCAGAAGCGGGACGAGCAGATTGGACATTGCTCTTTAACAATGGTCCTGATGAGTGCATTGATACGCTCCTCAGCGAGTATGGTCTTCGTCTCCGTTTTGGTCAATCCTTACAGGAGTTTCAGGCCGATATTGATCAATCGGCAATCCGTGAGATCCAGCAGATTTGTCGAAACAATCTTCCTGCTTTAGAGAATGCCTATTGCCAGATCAGGCGCTTTCTTATTGATCATCCTGTCACAACATATGCGGAGTTGCAGATAGCGTTGGGTCGCATTCCTCAAATCCCTTTTTCACTCATCCAGCGCTTTTATGAACCTTCAGCGAATTTTAAGTCTCTGGCTATGAAACAGGGAGCATATTGGCTCTGCCCCCATTGTGGTGGTATTTTAAACTGGAACGAAGAGGCCACAATCCCCCTTTGCGCTCGTCATTCTGTATGTGGAAAACTGTATCCTGGATATGTCCAGAGCAAACGTTTTGAGGATCAACCACAGCTCTTGCGCTTAAAGTGGAGTGCCCATCGTCGTATCTGTATCCCAGGCATTCCCGAAATCGAACTGTACTCGTGGCTCTGCAAGATGCAAAAGCGCTATCCTGATGTCATTATCGAAGTCAGATTGTGGCCAGAAGCAGATCGCTATGACCTGCTCATTCGGTTGGCTCATCAAGGTCAGGTAGAAACCTGGGCCGTTGATGTGAAGGATTATGCCGATCCTGCAGAGCTTCTCCGAAAAATTCAGCACCAGGACCGACCCCACCAACTCTTTTTTATAATCAAGGACCCATCGCATGGCAAAAAGCGTTCTTCGTTGTCCCCCAGTATCGTCTTGACTGGGATTCACAGTACCTTCAACGTTTGCATCTAGTTATGAAGCAGAAAGGGTATGTGTTACCCCCCCAAATCGCGTTCCAGGGTATGCAGCAATTTCACGAAACTGTCAAACGGAAGCTCGCGCACTGGCGACGAATAGCATCACCAACAGAAGGATGTTAATCGTATGTTTGATACCCAAGCATGGTGTGAGGCGCTTCTCCAACGCATAAGCAATGAGGATCAGCGGAAAGAATTACCAGAAAATGCTCCCGGCCTCATTATTCGGGTCGAACTGATGGGTTGCTTGATCCAGCGCTTAAACTATACTGAACCACTCCTGACGGCATGGACTTTACTTACCGGGTATCCATTGCCTGAAGGATTTCTTCAGGGACTTTCTGATGAGCAGCGGAAAATGCTCGCCAATGCGCGTGTGCTTTTGCATTATGGGAAATTTGGTTGGAAAGTCGCCCTGGAAGAGTATGCCACACTGTCAGCCGAGTGGCGATATTATGCATTTGATCCAAACAATCCGCTCCAACAACTGCAACGAGAACCTAATGGCCCGACGCGAGCCACTGGTCGTATGCGTATTTACGAGCAAACACTTCTGATGGATATTTTTCCTTATCGACTACGTCGGAACGTTATTACAACTGCGGCAAAAGTCTTTTTTGAAGTCAGACGTGGAGGATCGCGTATTGTATCTGCCGACCTGGACGCAGCGGCAATGCGCTTCGTGCTCAATCAACCGACACCTCCTTCCTTTGGAAGCTTGCCAAAGACAAAGCAACGACCAACGATTGACTATACTCAATTGCTTACCATCGCTACATGGCTGGACCAACAAGAACAAGTCCTGGCGTTTTCTTCGCGGACCAATTGGGAGGAGTTTACTCGGAATGCCCTGCGATACTGATCTTCCCCCGAAATTGTGGAGTAGTGAAAGCTTAGAGTATACTATTCCAGAAGGAGGGAAAGGAACATGCAAAAGGTTCAAAAGACCTATACAGCGGAGTTTAAGCGGGAGGCAGTGCGCTTGGCTCAGACCAGTGGGAAGCCGATTACACACATCGCCCGCGAGTTAGGCATCTCTGACACCTCAATCCATCAGTGGCGCAAAGAGCTGGCTGAACACAGCTCTGAAGCCTTCCCAGGTAGTGGGCATCAGACAGCCCAGGAAGAAGAAGTTCGTCGCCTCAAACGCGAATTGGAAGTGGTGAAGCAGGAGCGCGACATACTAAAAAAAGCACTGGGCATCTTTTCGCGCAGCCAGCCATGAAATATCAGCTCATAGCTGCCCATCGACACGAATATCCGATTACGACCATGTGCCGAGTACTGGAGGTGTCAGCCAGCGGGTACTATGCCTAGTCGAAGCGCTCGCCCAGTCTGCATGCGCGATTAGATGCCCAACTAGCTGAACACGTGAAGATCGCTTTCCAGGCCAATCGTTGTGTGTATGGGAGTCCACGAGTACATGCGGAATTACGTGCACAGGGGATTCGTTGTGCTCAGAAGCGGGTAGCCCGTCTGATGCGCGAACAAGGACTTTTTGCAAAACGTCCACGTCATCGCACAATCACCACGCAAAGCGAGCCAGATGCACAGGTGGCTCCCAATTTGCTCCGGCGCGACTTCAGTGCCGATCAACCGAACACGAAATGGGTTGCGGATACCACCTACATCTGGACCGCAGAAGGCTGGCTCTTTCTTGCGGTTGTGCTTGATTTGTTTTCGCGCATGGTGGTAGGATGGTCCATGGCAGCTCTTCAGGATGCCACGCTGGTTGTCCAAGCACTGCACATGGCTATCGCTCGTCGTCGCCCACAGGCCGGATTACTCCATCATACGGATCGTGGGAGCACCTACACGAGCCAGGACTATCAAGCTCTTTTACAGCAGGAAGGCATGGTAGCGAGCATGAGCCGTACTGCTGATTGTTACGATAATGCCGCCATGGAAAGCTTTTTTCATAGTTTCAAAGGGGAATGTATTGATGGAGAATATCTTCAGACACGAGCGCAAGCGAGAAGCATTACCTTTGAATTCATCGAGTGCTTCTATAACCGGACCAGAAGACACTCTACCTTACACTACATGAGTCCCCTTGCGTATGAACAGGTGATGTGTGCACCCTAATATTTAGGGTCTCCATAAATTCGGGTGAGGATCATACCGCCTTTTCCAAAACGGGGCGCTTGGGGCCGAAAATACCGGAACCATTACGTTTACCGGACATTTGCACCTCCCAGGAATGGTTGGTGCTGGGAAATCTATGCTTGCGAAAATGGTTGCCGCTACTGGCGCACGATCAGGGATGTGGCGAACTACGCTTGTCGTGAGTGATGTCATTACGGCTATTCTCCTGGCAGATTATTTTAATCGGGTCTTTCAGACACAACACGAACAACCAATAGCAGTGCCTCTGCTTGGACGAACGACACAAGCGCAGCACATCGAGAAACTGACGCAGGCCGATCTTTTGCGGCCTGGAGCGCCGATCAGTCGTTGGTTCGATACTCGCTGCCCTTTACAGGGGATGATCGGCAACAATGAATTGCGCGAAGCACCTCTTTCTCCTGGTGAAGAGCCATGTGAGCGTTTATATGAAAAAGAGACCGATATCAGGGAAGCAGACAAACGCTTCGTCTGTCCTTTTTTTCGCGTGTGCCCATCGCATCAGCTTTCCCGTGACATTCCTCAGGCTCGCATCTGGATTACCACTCCAGGGGCCATGGCCTCGTCTCGGCTTTCTGTGATGATCGAAGAACGTTTTGTTCTGTTGGGAGAAGTAATCTATCAGGAATCTGATCTCGTCATTTTCGACGAAGTTGAAACTATCCAGCAATGGTTTGACCGTGTGTTTGCTACCAGCCAGACGTTAATCCAGCGAACCGGAGGAGCCCTGAAAAATCTCACCGTTCTTGCCCAAGACTATCTTTCGAATAGCAATGCCCTCTCTAATGAAGGTCGCCGCTGGGTTTTTAGCGCGATTCGTGCCTATGAAATTGGACTCTATCTCTGCGATATGGTGCGCAACTCCTCATTGATCCAGCAATGGATAGCAGAGATCTATTTTACCCCCTATCGCCTTTTTTCTGATCTGGCTTTGCGCCTGCTTGGTATCAATCCCAACGCCCCAAATTTGATATTAACCTCACAACAGGAACAGGAGCGCGACCAGATACTCGCCCTCTTTCATGAATTTCACGATGATTATATGATGCCCCCCATTCAAGACTCCCACGCTTCTCCACGACATCGCGAATGCGGTGCTAGCGCGCAATGGAAGTGGCGTTGATCCACGCATTCGGGAGCTATGTCTCTCCTGGATGCGGAACGCCGTTCCATCTTTTGCCAGCAGACTCCCTCAACTCCAGAATGCCGGGCTACAGGGCAGGCAACTTCCATCCCGCCGGTCAACACGATATGCTCGCTCTATACCAGCAGTTCCCATGGATACACTCCAGAGTCTCATCGAGCGTCTGGAGTTTACCCTCGTTACCTCCATCTTAGACCGCCTGGTGAGCTATGTTCTGGAGGGATGGTACAATATTCCTGCGCCACTGCTTCGCGTCCTTCGTGACGAAGATCTCTTCCAACGCATACCAACTGATCTCCAAGGCATTTTGCCGCTCGCGCCTATGGGCATGCTCGGAGGCTTTCTCTGTACAGACGATGATCGCCGCCCGGATAATCCCAATCCTGGTGTGCCCCTTCCTCGCCGAACGATGCGATTGCAAACATTTCGCTATCAAAATGTTGGTCGCTGGTATGTGCTTCATTTTCACGACCTGTTAGAGCAACTTGGCTACCCTGGTCCAGGTGTGCTTTCGCTCTCTGGAACCTCTTGGCTGCCAGATGCCGCAGGTTGGCATTTGAATGTACCTCCGACCAGTATCCTGATGGCACCTCAACGAAGCGTACAAGCAATCAGACGAAGCCAGTTCTTTTTCCTTCCACAAGTAGGTGAGCAAGGAGAGCGTCTGGCTGTCTCTGGTTCAGGTCGCCTTTCAGTACGCATTCGCGAGGTAGCCCGCCAGTTAGCAGGCTCCCCGACCCCAGCTCTCAGTCCACTGCGAAGAGAGTTTCAGGAGTTAGAGCGACTTGCCCAACAAGAACAGGCACGCAATAGGAGGCGGCGCGTAGCCAGCCAGCGCACGAATCTTTGGATCGACCGTCAACGCATTCTCCTCTTTGTCAATTCCTACGATCAGGTACGAGCTGCCATCGAAGGTATTTTAAGCTGTCAACCAGTACTTGAGACAAGCATATATGGCTTGGTACAAAAACGTGAAGATGACACAGACGAGTCTGATCGTTGGATGCCGGCGCGAAGTATCCTCGGTCGGCAAGTTCAGCGTGCGGATATAGAAGCCTTTGGTCGGCAACCCGGTGGGAGCATTCTTATTGCCCCTTTACAGGCGATTGGTCGGGGCTACAACATCCTCAATGCCAATGGGGTAGCGGCCTTTGGTTCTGTTTTCTTTCTGACACGTCCTATGCCTGTCCCGTTCGATCTAGAGCGAAGAGCAGAATGGCTCAACAGCCAGATGTTGAAATGGTGCGATGATCCCTCCCATCCCCTCTGGAGGTCAGGAACCTTCTCTATAAAAAGTGATGCGCTGCACAAACAGGCACTTCTCTACTGGGAGAACTATGAAGGTCAGACGGGTGAACTCACGTATGGTTTCCCTCCCCTTGTCTACCAGAAGCGCCTGAAAGATTTACTCGCCTCCCTGACCGGGATTCTGATTCAAGCCTGTGGTCGTCTTCTGCGAGGAGGCATACCATTTCGTGCGACCTTTGCCGATGCGGCCTGGATGAATCAAATTGTTGATCCAATCACCGAGCAGCAAAGTTGCTATATTCCTGCTATGGTGAACCTCCTCCAGTCGTACTGTCGGCGCGATCCGTGCGCACGTGCACTCTTTGGTGCTCTGATTCAAAGTTTGCAAAGATCACTCGCTAACTGGAGGGCAAATAACCAGATACCTGGCCCATAACCATTTTGAGAGCCTATGAGGCAATACATCGCAAAAAAGAGAGGATTTTTCCATGCGGAAGCAGTATGACCCAGATTATGTAATTCAAGAGTTTCGTGCGACCTTGCATCGCGATGCACTGGCACACGAAGTTGTTTTCTCATTTGCTTTTCCGTATCACCAGGCACTGGAGCATTTTCTCGATGCAATTGCAGCACAGCGTGGTAAGAAGCTCCAGCACAATGAAATGCCTCCCTGGAGACCACTGAATGGATTGCTCACAGCGGCAATTCCATCCCTGGTCCATCCCTTTCGGAAAATAGGAAAAGAGCAAGATGAGCAAACTGCCCGGCGCTATCTGCTCTCTTCAGGACGCCATCCACGTCCCACTCGCGAACAACTTCTCTCGCTGATCATCCCCTGGATGCGCGATTGGATAGAACGTACATTTAAAGACGACATTGGGCAACCAGCAGGAGCCGAGGCTTACCAGCGTCTTCTCGACGCTTTGAGCTCTCCAGAAACTGATTGGGAGCCTGTCTCCACAGGTACTATTTTAGAACAGGAAGATCATCCCTTTCTCTACTCTGCCGTTCCCAGCTTGCTGGCAGCCAGATTAGCTGGTCAGACCTGCACTCTCGGTCAGGGCAAGATTCCTGTCCAATGGCGTCTTGTCCGGCAAGCAGAGAAGCATCTTGCCCTGACCAGTGATCCCATAGAAGTACTCTATACGACGCCACAAGGAAAAGAGATCAAAGGATATTTTGTCTATCTGGTAGAATTTCTTCCCCATCATGAGCCTGGCACTCCTCTCAATCATTTTATCCACGTACACATTGCTTGCCGACGCTATGCGGAAAGGCATGTGACAAAGCTGTTGGGCAAACGGAACGCCTCCATCCTCATCGGTATTCACCATCCTCGCATCCTCGATCCTACGGAGTCATGGCCAGCCCTCCCAATCTTGGTTCCGCTGCCAGTCCGCCAGAGCAAGAATGGAAAATACTATTGGAGCAATCGTCTGGCAAGGCTTCTCCGAGCCTTTCAGGAAAGTGAACAAGTACGAGGATCAACAGGCAGAACCCTCCGACCGTTGGAGAACCCTGCAGCCGTCTGTAGCAGGCCACGAAATTTCTGGGCAGATCAACGGGCTCAGGGAGAAGATGAGTGTTATGTACTCTTCTCAGAGGGAATAAAGCCACCCCATAGGATAAAAAACGGTTTTAGCCCACACGAACTGTACGAAGTCTGGAATGTTATTATGCAACTTGGTACAGAGATGTTGACACCAGTGTCGCCAATTGAGCGATCAGCGGAAATTGCGCGGCCAGTGAGAGGAAGAGTGCTTTCAATGATCCCATTCTGGGAGCTTCACGAGGAGAAAATAGATGAGAGGACGCAGAAGATCATCAATACTCAGATCCTGACCCCATTTCAAGAGGAGATTCCGGGAGGGAAAAAGACTGCACATCTCACCCCCAAGGCCAAACAAGCTTACTGTCAGGCAGCTCTCGAACGTGTGTATCCCGAAAAACACATTGGACTCATCTTTTTCTATTACACTTCAATCTTGCATGAAAAAGTAAAGAATATAGTAGAACACTGTTATCTCTTCTCCCATATGGAATTCAAACCCGTCCAACTTCTGGATGACACGCTTATATCGCCCCTTCCTTCTCCAGGGGATGATATCGATGAAGATGACCCCTCTGGGTCAGCGAACCAATCTACAAAACGACAGCAGTACCAGCAGTGGAAAATAGCCTACCAACAGTGTAAAGATGCCTGGGAGTCTCTCTTGACTGAAACAATAGCCCGTGTGCGCGCAGAAGGTCTGATCCCAGCGATAATCGTAGAGCTTCCACAGACAGATTGGGAACAACTGTTCGCCCAGCAAAATCCAAAACATGTCGTACGAGATCTTTGTGCTGAACTGGAGGTAGGATCACAGATGCTCCAATCTCTGGAAGCAGGTGAGGAAGAAGGAAGTTGGCGAGGTCGTATCGAGAATGCTCTAGCTGACTTGCTCGTCAGGCAGAATGGCCTCATTGTCGGAGATATCTGTGAATTGTATCGATGCGCTGGCATTCCTACGTCTTTAGCGAAGCATCTCACTGTTATCGGGCTGTATAGATGTCGCTCAAATGATCATCATGTGGATTTCCCTGTTGCAGTGCGTATTCTACCGACCGGACAAGTAGAGATGCAATTCCCAATGACAGGACAAAACTCCTGGCAACCGTATGAACGTGCTCAGTTTGCACTTGGTCGTCTTTTCTCGAAAACCGCACGCCTGCGCCAGCAGAAGAAAAGAGCTGAAGCGAACGGCACGAACGAGACGGACCCATTGTATCTGGAGGACAAACAGATTGAGCGATTTGTTGAGCATATCTGCACGAACAGTACTGGTCCAACGTTGATATTGCTAGAGGCAAGTGATTTTCGGAGTGTCTGGTTACAACTACAAAATCGGGCTATGGCCGAGAGCCAGAATACACTAGCATTTTCCGATCCGTCACACCGTTTCGATCAGACACAACTGCCAGATCTGTGGGTGGTACGGCTACGTGAGGCAGGTTCGTCGTGTGAAATGCCGCAGTATGTGAGGCTCGCGAAGGAAATGGAAACTGACCAGGCATATCCCTTATTTGCTTCGGGACTCTTTTTCCTGTATACAACGAACGGTTTGCCCATTTATCACAGTATTCGACGCACGCCCTCCTTTGGCAAACAGCCTGCAGACGCCCTCAAAATTGCAGAGGGAAGTACCGAAGCCTTTAAACATAGCCATATTCTAGAAATCATTCCATTCTTTCGTTCCCCGGGTATTGGCGATGATGAACTTGCCCGTACAGCCACGCTCTACGCTTTACTCCTTCCTGGGAAATGGGCTCAACTCTCTTACCACTTCCCAATCATCTAGGTCGCAAAGCGGTTGCGGACTATCTTTGGATACTTCCTGAGAGGTAGGTTGTCCGTTTTCTCTGTTGTGTTCATCAATATCTTTCAACAACAGAGAAAACGGAGATCAGGCTCTCATGAGACAAATAGTGTGAATGTTATCATAGAAGTGGTTCTCCACTGTTTTTGATGTTGGTGGCGAATTAAAAAATTGAGCTTGGAATCTAGCAATTGAAGTTCAGAGTTATGCTTAGTTTTGCAATTCGCCACCAATATCTTTCTGAGGATGAGCCGCATGATCTATAGCGTAAACACCAGACGGTGGACCCAGACCTCTCTCGGGGCAATATCCAGCACGTCAGCAAAAGGGGGCGGTGGGGACCGTTTGTGGCGACTCCGGTGGAACTGGGCTGTTCCTTTCTGTCCGAGAAGGGGTAGTGAACTTTTTCATTAGCAAATAGTGAACATTTTTGGCTCATTCTCGAAAAAAGTGAGGCCGCTTGCTTACGATTGAGCAAATATCCTCGCAAGGGTTGCGCTTCGCCCTACCCGCTCGTGAACTCACTGAGGCCGGCACGTCTCTGAAGCAAAAAGAACTCGGCAGCGCCATGCTACCAAGTTCCTGGCTTGCCAGATGGAATGTGCTCCACGGCGCGCCCTCAGCTCACCGCTTTCTTCACGAGCTCGCCGATCCTTGCCTCTTCAGCGGCAGTCAACTCCTTC
>WNFX01004888.1_pt1 | contig 14260 bp, 14 predicted proteins | sample 5400111 | NCBI WGS metagenome assembly WNFX01 (sample SAMN13153363, study PRJNA577476) | soil metagenome | isolation source: 40 cm soil or saprolite under grassland replicate 1 | place: USA:California | collected 2016-06-15 | reverse complement strand
AAATACAACGCCGCGCATCCAAGCGATGCGGAGCGGTAATTGCACCGGTGGGACAAGCTGTGATGCAACGCTCGCATGTTCCGCAACGATCACGTTGTGGAGAATCCGGTGGCAACTCGATCGTAGTTAGAACTTCAGCAAGAAAGAACCAGGTACCCAGTCGGCGATCGATCAGCATTGTACTTTTGCCGTGCCAGCCGATGCCGGCTTGAGCAGCATGATCGCGCTCCAAAATCGGGCCGGTATCGACATACGATTTCTGTGTGCCACCAAACTCGCGAAGGAGATTGTCGATCTTCTCCAGCTTCGCCTTCATAAGCTCATGATAATCATCGCCCCGTGCGTAACGCGCGATTCTGCCGGTAGCTTCATTATTTTGCCTTTTTGAGTGTCCGCCTTGCCAATAATTAAGCGCCAAAACAATAACCGACCGCGCGCCCGCCAAAACCTTCTGCGGATCACAGCGTTTTTCTTCGCCGCGCCCCATGTAGTTCATTTCTCCAGCCGCACCTTCCCGCAGCCAGTTGCGAAACTCGTCTGCATGGGGTGGGACAGCGCAGTCGGCGACACGGCAGGAATCGAATCCAAGCTTGCGCGCATAGCCAACAAGCTCTTTTTTCAATTCGTCGCCCGATATTTGCGGTGTCGTGTTAGTGGTCTCGGGTATCACACTCATTCTCCGACAGGTAAATCCCTGATGTTTTTTAAAATCAATTCCGCAATTTGCTCGGGATTGTTTTTCGCAGTGTCCACTCGCAAATCGGCTGCGCTGTTATAACGCGGTTTACGTGCCTCTAGTAATTCCGATAAACTCGCTTCGGGATTCGCTGTCCGCAATAGCGGGCGATCGCTCAAGCGATGTATGCGCGCCCGGAGCGTCGCCTCGTCCGCATCGAGCCAGACGACTGTCCCCATTTGGCGTAAAAGATCGACATTCTCCGAACGGAGGACGGTGCCGCCACCGGTTACGATTATCGCCGGTTCCTCTATGGATAGTGAGCGCAATGTTTCTGTTTCGAGCTCGCGAAAGCTTTCCTCGCCGTGGGCCGAAAAAATCGCCTCGATTGGCATCTTCAGCTTTTGGGAAATGATTTCATCGGTATCGAACCGGCGAAATCCCGTTTGCCGTTCCAAAATTTTTCCGACGAGAGACTTTCCGGTCCCCATAAAACCGATAAGTACGATGGACCTCGCAGAAGCCATGTCGCTCGACAATGAAAGGATTGATGTCTGTAGGGCGTCGGTGGCAGACGCCATGTTTGGCGTTTCGTAGAAACGCCCTACAATCACGCTATGTCGAAATCCTCTGCATTGGTCGCCGTCGTCATGGGCAGCACGTCGGATTGGGAAACCATGCGCCATTCGGTCCAACTTCTCGATGAACTCGCGGTGCCTAACGAACATAAAATTCTTTCTGCGCATCGCAGCCCTGAAGCGACGGCCGACTTTGCTCGAAGTGCCGCCGATCGCGGATTGCGGGTGATTATCGCCGGCGCAGGTGGCGCGGCGCACCTCGCGGGAGCGATCGCTGCTCATACCTGGTTGCCCGTGCTCGGCGTTCCCATTCAATCCAAGGCACTGCAAGGACTCGACTCGCTTCTTTCCATCGCACAGATGCCGGGAGGTGTTCCCGTCGGCACACTCGCAATTGGCGCTTCCGGTGCGAAAAACGCTGCGCTGCTCGCGGTCAGCATTCTCGCGGTCTCCCACGATGGGGCTCGCAAAAAATTGGAAGCGTTTCGAAAAAAGCAGACCGACGCGGTAATCGCCCAGCGAGTGCCAAAGTGAAAACAGAAATCGTTCCCTCCCGCGAGTGGGTGGAGGCGGTAACGCTTTTGCACGCGGGCGAAATCGTCGGCTTGCCCACAGAAACAGTGTATGGACTCGCTGCTGATGCACTCAATCCAATCGCGGTCGCAAAGATTTTCGAAGTAAAGGAGCGTCCGCGCTTCGATCCCTTGATTGTCCATTTACCGGATCGCGATTGGCTCGAAAAAATTGCTGACCTTCCCGCCCAAGACCAGAAATTGATCTTGAAATTAACCGACCGTTTCTGGCCGGGACCTTTCACGATCATTTTGCCGAGAAAGTTGATCATACCTGAAATCGTCACCGCTGGCCTGAATACGGTCGCGGTCCGAATTAGCGCTCATCCGGTTTTTACCGACATTATTCAAGCATTCGGTGTTCCGCTGGCCGCACCGAGTGCAAATCGATTTGGGCGCGTTAGCCCGACGACCGCGCGGCATGTTTTGGACGAGCTCAACGGACGAATCCCGCTGATTGTCGATGCCGGATTAACGGCTCACGGAATCGAATCGACGATTGTCGCAGTGTGCGGCGGCAAGATCGACATCCTGCGCCGTGGTCCGATCACGGCGGAACAATTGTTGGAATTCGGGAAGACCGACATTGTCGGGTCAAAGCGAAACATTTCCGCGCCCGGACAATTACCCACGCATTACTCGCCGAAAACGCCGCTTCGGCTGATTGAAAATGCGAATTCATTCTCTCCAGGAAAAGGTCAGCGGGTTGGATTGCTTGCGTGGAACAGAGTTGAGTCAGAAAAACAGTTCGCGGGAGTTCGTTGCTTAAGCGAACGAAAAGACTTGCGCGAAGCCGCGGCAAATCTGTTCCGTGATTTGCGGGAGCTCGATGATCTCGATGTCGATTTTATCGTTGCGGAACAAGTTCCCGATCGTGGACTCGGTGCGGCGATAATGGATCGGTTGCAACGTGCGGCGCACCGTCCGCCGGATGCGCAAGACAGGCTTGAATAAATGCCTTGAAAAGAGGATGTGGTTTGTTCGGCTTGCTTTGAAACTCGGGATGATACTGGCAGGCGAGGAAATAGGGGTGATCGCGCAACTCGATCAACTCCGCCAGCGTACCATCGGGTGACGTTCCCGAGATCGTAAAGCCTTTCGCTGTCATCCTGTCGCGATATTTCATGTTGAATTCGTAACGATGGCGGTGTCGCTCGACCACGTCTCCCTGGCCGTAGATCTTTTCGGCAAGCGTGCCTTGCACGATTTTTGTCGGCCAGGTACCCAGCCGCATGCTCGCGCCTTTATTGCACACACCACGCTGCTCCTCGAGCAGCGAGATGACTGGTTCCCGGGCGTCCTTGTCGAACTCGGTGCTGTTTGCGTTCTTAATGCCGCAGACATTTCTCGCAAACTCAATCGTCGCTACTTGCATGCCAAGGCAAAGACCGAGATACGGCACCTTGTGTTCGCGAGCGAATTGCGCCGCCCTGATTTTCCCCTCGACGCCGCGCTCGCCGAATCCACCCGGAATTAGAACCCCCGCGACATCTTTGAGTCGGCTGTCAGTGCCATCCTGCAGCGATTCGGCATCGATGAGTTTAAGATCGATGCCGCAATCCTGGCTCGCTGCCGCGTGCGTAAGCGATTCGTAAATACTTTTGTAAGCGTCTTGTAAGTCGATGTATTTGCCGACAATCGCGATCTTAACATGCTTCTTTGGGTTGATGACTCGCTCGACAAATTTTTGCCAGTCCGCCAGGTCGGGCTCAGGAGTTTCGAGATCCAGAAGGTGGCACACGAGTCTGTCGAGTCCCTCGGTGTGCAACATCAAAGGATATTCGTAAACAGTGTGCTCGACATCGCGCGCTTCAATGACCGCTTTTTCCGAAACACTGCAAAACAGCGACAATTTCTGTCGCACATCGCGGTCGATCGGTTTTTCCGTCCGGCAAATTAAGACCTGCGGCTGCAAACCAATCTCGCGCAGCTTTGCGACGCTTTGCTGAGTGGGCTTCGTTTTTAGTTCGTGCGCAGCCTTGATGTAAGGCACGAGTGTAACGTGCACGTTGACGACATTTTGTGCTCCCACTTCGAGAATGAGTTGGCGGATTGCTTCCAGGAATGGCAATCCCTCGATATCGCCGGTCGTTCCACCGATTTCGGTAATGACAACGTCGTATTTGCTCTCATCGGAGAGTTCGTGGATACGGCCCTTGATGACATCGGTGACGTGCGGAATTACCTGCACGGTTTTGCCGAGATAATCGCCGCGTCGTTCCTTCAAAATTACGCTCTCGTAAACCTGGCCGCTGGTAAGATTGTTGTGTCGCGAGAGAACGCAGTTGGTGAAACGCTCGTAATGACCAAGATCCAGATCCGTCTCCGCGCCGTCGTTCAGCACATAAACTTCGCCGTGCTGGAACGGATTCATCGTTCCAGGATCGACGTTGAGATATGGATCAAATTTTTGAAAGACAACGCGCAAACCGCGCAGCTCAAGCAGGGTGCCGAGCGAAGCTGCAGCCAGGCCTTTGCCTAACGAACTCACCACGCCGCCGGTGATGAAAATGTATTTCATGAGAGAGTGCTCCCTTTGGCGCGAGCGAGTTTTTGCTCCAGCGCTAATGCGTCCGCGGGCGTGTCCACGCCGGGCGATCCATGTTTCGTGACGAGCACATGAACCTTTACACCTTTTTCAAGCGCGCGCAATTGCTCGAGCGATTCCGCGTGCTCCAGAACCGTCGGCTTCCATTTTACAAATTGTAGCAGCGCCTCGCGGCGAAATCCGTAGATGCCCTGATGACGAAGATAATTTTTGCGTGAAAGTTGGCGTAGGAACGGAATCGCAGCGCGAGAAAAATAGAGGGCGCGCCCCATAAGATCGACAACAACCTTCACCTGGTGCGGGGAAGACGCTTCCGCGGGATCGTCGAACGGATGTGCCGCCGTGACGATGTCGATTTTGCGATCCGATCGCAGTTTTTCAACGAGTCTGTCGATCAAGCGCGGATCGACTAACGGCTCGTCGCCTTGAATGTTAATTATGAACGCGAATTGTTTCCCTTTGCGGGCGACTTCCGCGATTCGATCGGTCCCGCTTTGATGACGCGGCGAGGTCAGCGCGATTTGTGCGCCCCAGCCAAACGCCGCATTCGCGATGCGCATATCGTCGGTCGCGATGATAAGAGAATCCAATTTTTTGGCGCGTCGGCAACGTTCCCAAACGTGGCGGAGAAGTGGCTTTCCAGCAATGAGATACAATGGTTTACCCGGAAAACGCGTGGATTCAAAGCGCGCGGGAATAATTCCGGCTGCCTTATTCATTTGCAAGATCGACAATTATCTTCGCAGCTGCAGCCAGGTCAGGAGTGACCCAATCCGCGACGGTGCCAGTCGTGTCGCGATCGAATCCAGTCTGAACACGAATTGTGCGTGCGCCGGCGTTACGACCGCACTCCGCGTCGATCTCTTTGTCACCAATAAAAAACGAACGGGACCGATCGATCCGATGCTCTCGGCTGGCTTGCAAGATCATTCCCGGTGCCGGTTTGCGGCAACTGGAATGCTGGCCGGGAACATCGGGACAAAAATAAGTTGCCTCAATTAGATCCGGTCCGAGCTCACGGAGCACCTTCTCCTCGACCGCGCGATACTGGTCCATCGTGATAAGTCCGCGTCCGATCCCGCTTTGGTTCGTGATGATAATGAGTTTGAAGCCCGCGGCTTTCAATCGGCCTAATGCTTCCGGGACGTCGGGAAAAATCTGAACCTGTTTCGGATCCGAGCAATAATCGGCATCCTGCATGATGGTCCCGTCGCGGTCGACAAAGACGGCGGGGAACAATTTGTCAGCCACGCTCGGGCTCCTCGCGAAAACTTGAGACAAGTTCATCTCTGGTCACAGTCGCTGTCCCAAGTTTGCTAACGACAATGGCGCTTCCGTGATTGGCGATTTTGGCGGCTTCACTCGGCGTTGCCTCGCAAGCGAGCGCGAGCGTAAAAAGCGCAATCGCGGTATCGCCCGCGCCCGAAACATCGAAGACCTGGCGTTCCTTGGTCGGGATATAGTGCGGCGCTTTATTCCCTTGGAAAAGCATCATGCCGTGTTCGCCGAGCGTGACGAGGAGATACTTCGTCTCCCATTTTGTGAGTAGCGCTTCGCCCGCGCGCTTAAGATCGACATCTTCGGCTGGCGATTCATCCGGATCGCGCCAGGGAATGCCAGCCGCGAGAAAGGCTTCGGTACGATTCGGTTTCACTACCGTCATTCCGCGCCAATCGACAGAATGTCCAGGATTCGGATCAGCCGCTACGATCTTAGCGGCGGCACGCGCGTCGCATGCAATTGGTGTAACGAGATCAGTTGTCAGGAAGCCTTTACCATAATCTTCAAAGATGATCGCGTCGGTTTCCGGAAGTTTGCTTCGAATCGCGGCGACGACTCTTGCAATTTGAGCGGGCGACGGGCCGACAAGCTGCTCGCGATCAACACGAACGACTTGCTGATGGCGTGCGATGATGCGGGTTTTGACGATGGTGCAAAACGTCTCGTCCTCAATCGCATTGGAGATATCGATCTTTTTATCAGCCAACAAGTCGCGCAGCTGTTGGCCACTGCGGTCTTTTCCGAACAATCCGACCACCGCGACGCGATCGACGAACTCGCGCAGATTGCGCGCAACATTGGCGGCGCCTCCCGGAAAAAATGACTCGCCGGTTACCTCGACCACCGGTACAGGCGCCTCCGGCGAGATGCGTGCCACTTTTCCCCAAACGAATTCGTCCAGCATCAAATCGCCAATCACGATTATTCGCTTGGAGGGCGCACGGTCGAGAATCTGCCGAAGTCGTGTCAGTTTCATAAAAAATATGAATGGCGATGCCGCCGAAGCAGAGAATTAATTCGATTCAGGGGAGTCAAAATGTTGGAGGTCGGGATTGTGCCCAGCGTGGGTTCTGCTTAAGGTTGCTTCCATTAATCCTGAATACGAACACGAAATCAACAGTCGAAGCTCCCAATGATTCCGTTCCCTAAATATTTGAAGCTAAGTGCAATCGCTGCGAGTGGCCTGATCCTGTGCGCTCAGGGCGCCCAAGTCCCGCAGCATATCGATATCAAACAATTGTCGAAAACGGTGGAAGACGTAGTCGTTCCGCTGCCGAACGAAATATTCGGCGCCCTGAACAAACTGGGCGCGGTAAACTGGAAGGAACACGTGCGCAGCGATAAGGGAACCAATTTTACCGAGCGGCCGCGCATCGCCCTTTTGCTTGGGACAGTGATTGCTGATGGTTTCATTGCGGTGCAAGCGGAAGATGCACCGACGGTAAAGGAAATCGGGCAACGCGTCCTGACACTGGCGAAGGGAATTGGCGTGGGCAATTCGATTACGCCGCACGCCAAAGCCATCATCGAAGCAGCCGACAAGCGAAATTGGGACGGTGTGCGACAGGAACTCGATCGGACACAGAATAGCGTGCAGCAGGCGATGAACGAAGTGCATGACGAAAAACTGTCGCAGCTCGTTAGCTTGGGCGGTTGGCTGCGCGGCACGGAAGTGTTGACATCAGTTGTGTCCAAGCATTTTTCCGCCGATGGCGCCGAGCTGCTGCATCAACCGGACCTGCTTTCATATTTTCAAACCAGACTGCAGGCGATGCCAGAATTTAACGTCCCAATCATCCGCGAAATTGAAAGCGCTCTTGGCCAAGTGAAGCCTTTAATCGACGTGGGCAACGCGCGAATTCCGCCGGCATCGGTGAAGAAAATCAATGAGATCACGACCCGGCTTGGCGGCGGCATCATCACCAGAGATTAAGAACCGTTGATGAATGCCTCGGTGAAAGTTCTCCTACGCGGAAGCTCTCTGCTGGCAGCGCTAGTCGTGCTGCATCCAACGGTTTTTGCTTCGGTCGATGACGCGCAGTCATTTGCTCTTCAAGCCGCGGAACCTTACGTGAAAGAGGGTTTTCAGGTGCGCGAAGATTATTGGGGAGGCGACCTCGGTTCGGGAGAGAAAAAAGCGGTGCGTCAGCAATTATTTAAGGGCAACGAATATTGGTTCTGGTTGGGCACGGAGGTGGAACGGGCGAAGATTTCCGTGCACATTTATGATTCCGACGGAAAGCTCGCAGAAGAGCCAGACGGATGGCAAAAAGGTCACTTTGCGGCCGCGCACGTCATTCCAAAAACAACCGGCAGCTACTTTGTAATCGTTAACATCGAAGAATCGCCAGAGGAACGGACCCATTGGGCGCTGGTGTATGGGTTCCGATAAGAGAGATGTGGCATAAGCCTTCCAGCCCATGTCTGCATTAGCAAGATGCCAATGCCACTCTGACCAATGACTGAAACGCGCACTTTGCAGTTTGAGAGTCCGCGCGCCTTACAATCGCTCTACGCAAATGATCTTAAGCTCCTGAAAAGTCTCGAAGATTCTCTCGGCGTAAAAGTAACCACACGGGAAGGCTGGGTGAAACTGGAAGGGGAACCGAGCCGAATCGACAAAGCGCAGCATGTCTTCGATCAACTGGAGAAAGCGCGTCAAAAAGGTGTGGATATTCAAAAACACGAGTTTAATTACGCTTTGAATTCCGTGAACGAAGCGCGCGAAGAGGATCTCGGCGATCTGGCCTCGATCAAAATTGTGACTTCGCCGCGGAAGTCGCCGATCATGGCGCGATCCGCGGGGCAACGGAATTATGTCGAAGCAATCCAGAAACACGACATCGTTTTTGGAATCGGACCAGCTGGCACGGGCAAAACTTATCTTGCGGTAGCGATGGCCGTGGCCGCCCTACGAAAGGAACAAGTCACGCGCATCATTTTGACGAGACCCGCCGTGGAAGCCGGCGAAGCTCTGGGATTTCTGCCGGGAGAACTTGAACAAAAGATCATGCCGTACTTGCGCCCGCTTTATGATGCGTTACGCGATATGCTCGAGCCGGAGGAGATTGAGCGCTCGTTGGCACGGCAAATCATCGAAGTCGCGCCGCTCGCCTACATGCGTGGCCGCACCTTGAATAACGCCTTTGTCATTCTCGATGAGGCCCAAAACACGACGACCGAGCAAATGTTCATGATGCTGACTCGCATCGGTCCTCATTCCAAATGCGTGATCACCGGAGATGTGACGCAAATCGATCTCCCCGCGAACAAACGCTCTGGTGTGGTTGAGGCATTGCAGGCCTTGAAAACTGTTCCCGGAATCGCGACTGTATATTTCACGGAACGGGACGTGGTGCGGCATGAACTGGTGCGCTCCATTATCAGTGCTTACCAGCAGCACCGATCACCCGCGCCGGCCTCGCGTAAGTAAAGATCGACATGTTCGATTTCCTAAAACGCGGACGACTCATCAAGCGCGGACTGTCCACGCGAAAAACTCGCCGGCGACGCCTGCGAAGCGAATTGATGCGCCATCTCGAATACGCGCCGCATAGCAAAGCGCTGATCTTCGCAGTCTTCGCTGCTGGCCTGGCCGTTCTCGTTTTCAGCGGTCAACAACCGGAACCGACAAAGAATTTCGTAATCGCATTGCTGGTTTTGGCGACTGCCATTACTCAGCTCTGGATTAATCAACCAAAGAGTTTTTCACGAAGCTCGCGGATTCTGTTGATTTTCGGCGTCATTCTGGTGCAACTCGTGGTCACGAAGCTCTTGCTGGTGATCTGCAATAGCGGCAGTTACCGGCTGCTTACGCCAGTGATGGGCGGGTTAATCACGCCTTATGCCTTCGCTGCACTTGTGCTAAGTGTGTTGCTCGGGCGTCAGCACGGACTTTACGCGGCATTTTTTGCAAGCCTTTGGAGCAGCGTCCTCTTTGGTCCAATCGACGCGCCGCTTCTTGTGACCAGTCTGATCAGCGGATTTACCGCAGTCTCTCTCACGCTACAGGTCCGGCGACGCAGCAAGTTGATCCGCGCAGGCCTCGGAGTCGGGCTCGCGATCTGGTTGCTATCGCTCACGTTTGGTCTGATCGGTCCGATCAATCTGTTTTCGCCAGTCGCCAATGACTGGGGGATGATCGGCTTCCAGAGCGCGCTGGCTATCGGCAACGGAATGTTGACCGCTACGCTGGTTGGCGGTGTGTTACCCATGCTCGAGCAGCTGTTTGGGATAACGACTGATATTTCCTGGCTGGAAGCTTCCGATCTTAACCATCCGTTGCTGCGCCGGATGACGATCGAGGCGCCGGGCACCTATCATCACAGTTTGGTCGTGGCCAACCTGGCCGAAGCAGCCGCGGAAGCGATCGGGGCGAACGCGACGCTTTGCCGCGTCTGTTCGTATTTTCATGATGTCGGCAAATTGATTAAGCCGGAATACTTCACCGAAAACATGAGCTTCGAGCGCAATCCCCACGATGATCTCGCCCCGACCATGAGCGCGTTGATTATCATCGCGCATGTTAAAGAAGGTGTCGATCTCGCGCTGAAATATAAACTCCATCAGCGCATCATCGACATTATTCAGGAACATCACGGCACATCACTTGTTTATTATTTTTATCAACGCGCTCTTCAACAGCATGAAGACGCGCGCGCCGGCGGTAAAATCATGAAGCTACGCGAAGACGACATTCCGGACGTGCGCGAGGAGAGTTTTCGTTACAGCGGACCCAAACCGCAGACGAAAGAAAGCGCGATCGTCAGCCTGGCCGATATGGTGGAAAGCGCCTCCCGCAGTCTAGAAAAACCAACCCCGCCGAAGATCGAATCGCTCGTGAATGAGCTCATCGAGGAGCGGATCATGGACCGACAATTGGACGAATGCGATCTGACTCTGGCCGAGCTTAAAGTGATTGCCGAGCGCTTCCGCTTCACACTCATGATGATGTTGCATAGCCGAATCGCCTATCCAAAGCACCGGTCGAAAACGGCCGTGCCGCGCGAGGAACCTTTGCGTCCGGATGTGATGGCCGAGACGCGAAAACCCGAGACTGCTCCACCAGTCTCAGCCGCGTAAATTTGGTACGGCGCGATAGACCGCCGCGCCAACGAACATGGAGAACGGTCGATCTAACGAGAATTATGCCTAATTATTGCGTCTTTAAAGACGTAATTTTTTGGCCTAATCTTGGACCTGCGCGAAGATTGCTGTTCAGAGTTCGGGCGGGTGCGCGCGAGGTTCGCGATCTTTTGAGGTTGCGGTGCTCGGCACGGTGACAAACGGCCCGCCTTCCATCGGCGTGACCTTCGTGAAAGCGACATCGGGCATTTCGCTCGGCAATCCTTCGAGCGGGAATTCCTTTCGCAACGGAAAGAAGGGATAGCCGTCCCACATCAGGATGCGGCGTAAATCGGGATGACCGTTGAATTTGATTCCCATCATGTCGTAAATCTCGCGCTCATGCCAATTGGCTGTCGGCCAGATGTCAGAAACGGTATCGACCACACCGACTTCCTCAGAGATTTTCAGTTTGAATCGCAGATGGATGGCGAGCGGCATTGAATAAAGCTCGTAAACGATTTCGAAACGTGGTTCCTCGCCGAAATTGTCGATGCTGGTGATATCGATCAAATAATCGAAGGAGAGCTCGTAGCGACAGAATTTTGCGATTTCACGTAGATCGGTTGGCGCGACTACATAGGTCGTCTCACCGCGAAATTCGGTCTTATTCTGAATCTTCTCGCCGAGTGATTTCTCTAACGAAGGGAGCAATTCCTGCCTGGTCATGCCAGCGCGTCCTCGAGGCTTTCAGTCAATTCGGGCTTCTGATTCCTGAATGAGCGTTCGCCCGAAATTTTTTCCTGCAATTTCATCAGACCTGCAAGCAGCGCTTCCGGGCGCGGTGGGCAACCGGAGATGTAAACATCGACAGGCAAAAGCTGATCAATCCCTTGGAGAACGGCGTAAGAGCGATACATCCCTCCTGTGGAAGCGCATGCGCCCATTGCGATCACCCATTTCGGTTCCGGCATCTGTTCGTAAATCCTTTTTACCGCCAACGCCATCTTGTAAGTGACTGTACCGGCAACAATCATCACATCGCATTGTCGGGGTGAAAACCGCATCACCTCGGCGCCGAATCGCGCGATGTCGAACCGCGAAGCGGCCGTGGCCATCAACTCGATTGCGCAACAGGCGAGGCCCATCGGCATCGGCCAAAGCGAATTTTTGCGCACCCAATTGAGCGCAGCATCGAAGCGCGTAAAAATCACGTTGCCTTCGATTTTCGAATCATAGGCCGTGGAATGCGTTTCCGGCATAAGCAAACAGTAACGTCACGGATCGCGTCCGTGCAAGATCGACAATAGTAGGGGCACCGCGCTGCGGCGTCCGGCAAGCTGACCTATCCAACCGGCTGATTGCAGCATCAACCTCTCGATTGTATAGAACGACTCCGCCAAAAGCGGGTAACCAATGACTTTGAATCGTACTTATCTCGATCAACTCGAGAGCCAGAGCATCTTCATTTTTCGCGAGGCATATCACGCCTTCAAAAATATCGCCATGCCGTGGTCGATGGGGAAGGATTCCAATGTTCTCGTCTGGCTCGCCCGCAAATCTTTTTTTGGAAAGGTTCCATTTCCGGTTCTGCACATTGACACGACCTATGAGTTTCCCGAGATGCTGGAGTTTCGGGAATGGGCCACGAAGCATTACAATCTAAATCTCATCGTCAAAATTAATACTGAAGCGCGTGCCCGCGGGGTCGGGTATGAAACGCACGATCCGGTAACGGTGACGCATGAGCTGAAGACGATGGCACTGCAGCAAGCGCTCACCGAATACAAATGGGACGCGCTGATTACAGGAATTCGACGCGACGAAGATCCGACTCGCGCGAAGGAAAGATATTTTTCGCCGCGCAACACGCAGTTCGAATGGAATTATAAAGATCAACCGCCGGAATTCTGGGGACAATTCGCAACCAATGCGGCGAAAGGCGAACACGTTCGCGTGCAACCGCTCCTCGACTGGACCGAGGTTGACGTCTGGCGCTACATCCAGCGCGAAAACATTCCGATTCCGAAGATGTATTTCGCGCGGAGCGGAAAACGGTTTCGTTCGCTCGGGTGCAGCCCGATCACGCATCCGATCGTAAGCACGGCGTCGACAATCGACGAAATTATTGCTGAACTCGAGGCCACGCGCACGAGCGAGCGCGCTGGCCGCGCCCAAGACTATCATGAGCGCAATGCGATGCAGAAGTTGCGAGCGAAAGGATTTTTATAATCATGATCGAGCAAGCATCATCCAGCACCGATACAAATTCGAAACTTCGTGTTGTTTTCGTTGGTCACGTTGACCATGGCAAGTCCACGCTGATCGGCCGGATTTTGCAAGACACGGACTCCTTGCCGGAGGGAAAAGTCGAGATGGTGAAGAAAGCGTGTGCGGCGGAAGGGATGGAATTTGAATTTGCCTTTTTGCTCGATGCGCTGCTCGAAGAGCAAAAACAAAACGTCACGATCGATACGACACAGATTCCCTTTCGAACGGCGCGACGCCGTTACGCGATCATTGATGCTCCAGGCCACAAGGAATTCTTAAAGAACATGATCACTGGAGCGTCGAGCGCCGATGCCGCGATCCTGGTGATCGCCGCCAGTGAGGGAGTGCGCGAGCAAAGCCAACGGCACGCTTACTTGCTCGGCTTGCTCGGCATCAAGCAAGTAATCGTGGTTCTCAACAAAATGGATCTGGTGGATTTCTCGGAGACGCGGTTCCATGAGATCGAAAGCGAGTACCTGAAGTTTCTTGTCGATCTCGGACTCGAGGGACGTTGTTTCATTCCCGCCTCCGCGAAAAGCGGAGATAATGTCGCGCGCTGGGGTGAAAAACTGAATTGGTATCAAGGCCCGACTGTTCTCGAGGCGCTCGATGCTCTGGAAACGCAACGAGCCGATGTCGACCTTCCACTGCGCTTCTGCGTCCAGGACGTTTACCGGTTCGATGGCCGGCGAATTATTGCCGGCCGAATCGAGACTGGAACGTTGAAGGTGGGGGATCAGCTGGTGTTTTCGCCGGCAAACAAATCGTCGGTGGTTGCGACAATCGAGCGTTGGAATGCGCCTGCGAACGGTCCCGCCGTGGCCGGGGATTCTATCGGAGTCACATTGAGCGAACAGATTTTCGTCGAGCGGGGTTATGTTGCTTCACACGAAAGCGAAACCCCGATTGAGACGAATCGCTTTCACGCGGATCTCTTTTGGATCGTGCGCGAGCCGCTGCGGATTGGCCATCCGTACGATCTGCGCCTGGCAACGCAAGACGTGAAATGCGAGATCGTGTCAATCGAAGAGGTGATGGACTCATCGACGCTCGAGGCGAAGACCGATCAATGCGAACAACTGGAACGGAATGAGGTCGGGAGGCTAACGATTCAAACCCGCGGTCCGCTCGTGATCGACAATCATGATCGGATCCCGAATCTCGGCCGATTTGTTCTCGTTGATGACGGACAGATTTGCGGAGGCGGTATTATTTTCGGCGGAGTCTACACCGACCGGCAAGTTACCAAGTGCAAAAATATTTTTTGGAG
>WNFX01004171.1_pt1 | contig 14261 bp, 13 predicted proteins | sample 5400111 | NCBI WGS metagenome assembly WNFX01 (sample SAMN13153363, study PRJNA577476) | soil metagenome | isolation source: 40 cm soil or saprolite under grassland replicate 1 | place: USA:California | collected 2016-06-15 | reverse complement strand
AATTAATTAGTCACACTACCCTCATTCCATATTAGACGGCAATGTCAAAATCCATAGGCGAATATACTACCTTATTTAAGCCACTTTTAGCCGCAGGAATAATAGTTGTAGTGTTTGGTATCATCTGTATCTGGGTGTGGGCCAGTGTCGTTTCACCTGGAGAAGGTGAAGGCTTCAAGATCATTGGGATAAGATTTCTAATTGGTGGATTATTTTCAATTACTCTTGCGTTCATAGCGAAATATTTTCTGCTTATTAAATATCTTTTAAAGCGGATCAGTTACAAAGGAAAACTAAGAGAAGACAAGTTTTCTGACTGGCATAAGCCCTGACAAGTGTGTACTACTCCACTTGTTAAATTGTCACCTGTACTTCTTGGACGGGTCAACGTGATATCGCAGTTACTAAGCAAAATGATATTATATGGGAAGGAACAAGGAGGAGCATCTGCGATGGTGGCATAGAGATCTTTTGCTAAGCCAACAGGAAGTCTAAATAATAACAGTATAAATTTTAACTCAATGGATTGCTGAAATAACATTTTATTCGATCAAAAGGGTGCCAAGTGAAGATTTATTTTCATAAAGATAACAACAGATAAATTCATACAATTAATTTTAACGGTAATATGAAATATGTAAGGCATATGGCCTCTAGCAGAAAGGTATTCCTTCATCCAATTGCGCCGAGTATTATTATGATATCGCTCTTAATACCTTTTCATTATTTCTTTTCCATTTCGTATTCTGAACAGAATCAAAATTCCACTGCTCAAAGTGAAATGCAGCAAGGGATTGGACCTTCTGTGAAAGATCCGAATTTAAAAGTTGAAACAGTAGTAAGTGGTTTGGACCTTCCTACTAGCATGGCCTTTCTTGGACCAAATGATTTTCTTGTATCGGAACAACATAAAGGTACTGTACAAAGAGTAACTGATGGCAAAATATTGGACAAGCCCTTACTAAATGTGAATGTTTCTAGTGAATTCTTTCAGGGTATGCTAGGAATCGCAGTTGCAAAACACACAGGTGGGCCGACATATGTTTTTCTGTGTTATACACAAGCCAAAGGAATGAATGGTGGTCCAGCGGTAGGAAATAGTCTCTATCGATATGAATTGGTAGATAACAAATTGATAAATCCAAAGCTTCTGTTAAGTCTACCTGGGGGACCAGCGACAGAGAATAACGGGGGCGCAGCTACACTTGGTCCAGATAACAATGTCTATGTTATCATAGGAAATGTACTTCCTATTAATCCGAAAGAACCACCCATTCAAACTTTGACTCAAAATTATAGAAATACTACAGTTGTGGATGGGAGAAGTGGAATACTAAGGGTAACTCAGGATGGTAATCCAGTAGGACAAGGTATACTTGGTGACAAATTTCCATTAGACTTGTACTATGCATACGGAATAAAAAACAGTTTTGGAATTGCCTTTGATCCACTAACTGGAAACCTATGGGATACAGAGCCAGGCCGTCTCAAAAACGACGAGATAAACATTGTTAACCCTGGCTTTAACGGTGGATTTGGAGTAATGCAAGGATTGGCGACGCTTGTCCCTGCAGCTCAATCCGCTCTTGTAGATTTTGGTGGGAAAGGAAAATATCACGACCCAGAGTTAGTATGGTATAAAAAGGTCGTCCCAACTGGGCTGGTATTCCTTTCATCAGATAGACTCGGTAAACAATACCAAAATGATCTATTTGTAGGCACATACTTGGCAGATGGTAAGATATATCATTTTAAGTTAGATGCAAACAGAACCCATTTGGCATTGCCTGAATCCCTTACTTCCCAGCTATCAATACCCAAATTAATAGATTCATGGGATTCGCTCAGACCAGATCCGATAACTTTTGGTGATGGTTTTGGTGGAATCAGCGATATCACCATGGGTCCTGACGGCTATCTCTATGTCGTTTCGATCAACACAGGCATAATATACAGAATAATTCCAGCGAATCATGTGACACCAGAACCTACAACAAACAGGACGTTATTCAAGTAAAGAAGAATCAAGAAAATAAGAGTCGAGCTTAAGCGAGAAACCCAAAGAGCGCTCTAATACTCTGCCCTGACTCGGTCATTTCCATCTCATTTAAGCAATTTCGAACGAAAAAGATAGTGGTGCAGTGTCTTTTAGCTCATCAATTCCATGCTTTAAACCGCTCGACTCGATAATCCGATGTATTGTCATTGGAGGGTTAATTGGATTCACCGCAATTAACAAAAGTGCTAGACTCAATAAATTTAAAAGCTAAGTCTTGATAATTGTGTGATAATGGCTATTTTAGAAGAGGGGGAGAAGAAGACGACCGGAAGAAACTTCATTGGCGGACTTATTGGAGGAATAAATTATCCAGAAGGAAGGAATATTCCGATAAAGGAGTTGTCAGATTGGAACGACGTAATTATTGTCGACAGAAAGTATTTTTTGAAAAATAGAAAGCTAATTGAAGCTTGGGCTTCGAAGAAATTCTGAGATGTGCATTTATGAATAGCTTGTCTTTATTTTCTGCGTCAAGTCATTTATTGCCTTAACAATTTCCCGAATTTGATATTCCTCGTCTTTCAAGATTAATGTAAACCTTACCGGATCGAAATTGCGCATATACGCAATTGAACCTGGGGCAGTGCCGGGATCCAAATCTATAGGACCAATGTTGGAATCAACAAGCATTCCGTCTTTCGATTTAGCAATCCATTCTTCCAATTCCATATCATAATGCTCAGGGTAGTTTCTAAATTTTCTTGGTTTCAGGGAAGAGGACTGTTCAATTGAAAGCCAGTTTCTAAGCTGTTCTCTGCGAGAAGACATTTCAGCCGGGAGTTCAGAACCGAAAGGAGCAGATGGCCAAAGAATTTTTGAAACATTTGAGATAGCTAATAGAAATGCTTGAATGGAATACCAGAAGCGATCTAGCTCATCCGTATCTGCATGCTTAATTAATTCTAAAGATTTTGTTAAATCCTCATATGCCATGAGGGCAAAAATACATTGTGTTCGTATTTCACTTATTAGCAAATCTTGGATATCCATTCTGGAAGCAACTTCTCTTTGTATTATATCAACCTTTCACAGAGATGAAGATTAAAATCCAAATCAAAATGGAAGTCATTAGAGAAAATAAATGAATTTGTTTTTTCAAGTATTCAGTTTTGCTTCATGTTGCTTCGTTTACATCATCTATTTAAATCAACTATAACAAAATACTATAATATTTATTTCTTTTCTCTGCAACTATGCCACCGGAGATCTTAAGATTAGCACAAGACTATATGAAAGAACCTTGGAGGTCAGATTAAATCAAGAGGAGTTGAGCCTTTATACAATCGATCAATCTTATATGATCCTTCATGAGAGGGAGAAATTTAAGCATCAATGCAACTTCATAAAGAATAGGGACCAAATACAGAGTATAGTTTTCGCAGCCACAATGCTAAGGACCCAGAGACTTGCAACTTTACGTTCGAGATCCCTGCAATACTCTTCCTTTCCGGTTTGTTATCGTTTAACTGTTTTCCTTGCCTTATGCTGAAATTTCTTACTACTCCTTTAAGACTTTCTTCATCTTGTGTAACGTTTTTTGCATGTTATCAAAGTAAGAGTTCGCGGTAACGACGGAATCTTGTTCCTTATCTTCGCCGGCGATTTGTCTTATTTTTTTATGATAATGATTTTCCTGAATTCTATATGGATAGGAGCTATAGCAATTAGTTACAAAAGATAATGGAGGTTAGGTTAGTTAGTTTGTTATGGTCCTGTTACTTGTGATTAGCTATTGTCGTTACTGTTGTTGTTATTCGTCATTGCTCTTCCTCAAGGGCTCGCCTCTTTCAGCCTACTCAAAGGTATACTAAATGTAAAGGTAGCACCTTTCTTTCGATCATAATCAGTATTATTCTGAGCCCATATCTTGCCCCCATGAGCTTCCACAATGCTTTTAGAAATGAACAAGCCCAAGCCCATACCTGTTTCAGATTTAGCAGCAAATTTCGAAAACAGCCTTGGAGATATTTCAGGATCTATGCCTCGACCCGTGTCCATTACTGTAACCAAAGCCATGCTGTCCTTCACTTCTTCTGTAACTCTTATGGTACCTTCCTTGGTAAACTTAATGGCATTACTCAATAAGTTAGAAATGACTTGAGTCAAACGGTTCTTATCTGCATCTATCTCAATATTCTGATCTTGTCGTTCGTGCACTAACCTGATATCCTTGTTAGTTTTTTCAATTTCATTTTTTAGGTCTTCGATAATATCTGATATTAATTCGTTGAGATTGACTCTCTCTACATTCAGTTTAAGTGATTGTGTTTCAATCCTAGTGACGTCTAGTATATCGTTAGTAAGTCTTTGAAGCCGAGTAGCATTTCGGACTATGGCCTGAATCATCTCTTCCCTTCTTTCTGGATGTTGCTGTATTAATTTAGAATATCCTAGAATAGCTTGAGTAGGAGTCCTAATTTCATGACTTGCTATATTGATAAACTCTTGCTGCATTTTATCATGGATTTTTAGATCTTCATTTAATTTACGCTCTTTCCAAAGCAGTTCAAATACAGATCTCAGTGAATCAACTCCAACTTTGCTATTCGAATAGACAGTAAAGCCAATTGCTTCTGAAAACTTTTCGGCTTCAGGATCTTTGAGTTCTGCTCTTAAGAACTTTTTACTATCGATTATGTACACACCATATAAACAATTATCTCCGTTTAGAATGGTGACAGCTGGTGCCTGCTCAGAGATTTTCTTGAGAATTTCTAAGTTCTCGTCAGACAAAGGACAGATTATCTTTACGGTTGCGCCCTTTTGTGATGCCTCAATGATATAGCCAATAAATCCCAGGCGGTCGACCCTCACCATTGCCCTGGCATTAGGAAGAAGGATTAGAGCTTCCTCCCTTACAGATTTTGCTAACTCGAGAAGAATCTGGCTTACCACTTCACGATCCCGATCTGTAAAGACTTCAAAATATTCCGGTGTTGTACCTTCTTCAAATTGTCTAATCTTCTCTTCCGCTGAAGTTGACTTTTTCCATAGGGTTTCAAAAAGATATTGTTGTTGTTCTACTACGTCCTTTACGTTGCTATAGATAACTTCTGGTACTGGTTGTGCCTCCCTCAAAGTCGATGTAGCTACATATTCAGTTTCACTTACCGCGAAGTTAGCTTTAACTCCGTCTAAATGACGAAGCTCATCTATATTTTTTACTTGCTCTTTACAATAACGAGCATTTTCCTTAGTAATCTCGGTAATCTGTCTTACTTTGACACCTCTATTTTTCAGGTTAACTAGAGCTCTCTCGTATTCGGCCCCCATGATAACAGGTAGGGTCGGATAAGGCGAACACGCACTAATCCCGCTTCTTGCGTTGCATAGGAATTGGAATATGGTATTAGTCGTATTCTCAACACCATCTATGACTTCTGTCTTCTCGGTATGCTTAATCGGTGACGATGGTGCCGTAGTTACCAATGACAAAATGTCAAACCACTGCTATATAAGAAATTTCCAAAAGTTAGGTCGTCGTTCACTATACTGTGTAAGCCACGCGAATAGAGCCTTCGCCGTAGCGAAAGTATTACGGAAGGGCTTCTTGAATAGAGAAGTAGACTCTCTATAGCTGCTAGATTGGAGAGGACTAACGCATTGCAAAAAGAACAATTCTAGTGAGCAAGCTCACATCAATATTTTCATCATCAGGCTTAACACATCCAATGCATAAATAGAAAAGTTTTAATTTTATGATATATGAAAACCCTTAAGAAAGGTATTAACTACGCTTAAATAAGCTAGCAGACAAATACGTTTTCTGAGCTCACCCCAATCGTTAGTTGTTGCATTGGGAGGAAATGCCTTACTGCGAGGTGGACAAAGTGGAAGCTTTGAAGAACAGAATGCAAATTTTCAACCCGCTGCAAGCAAAATAGCAGATTTAGTCCAAAAAGACTACAAGGTATTAGTAACACATGGAAATGGACCACAAATAGGATATATTCTTTTGAAAAACGAGATCGCCAAGAAGTATGCACCCCCTTTTCCGATTGATGCATGTGGAGCGCAAACCCAAGGTTGGATAGGCTATATGATTCAACAATCGCTAAAAAATATATTGAATGCAAGAGGGTTGGAAAAGGAAGTTATCACGTTGATAACTAGAGTTAAGGTTGATAAGAATGATCCCGCCTTTCAAAATCCAACAAAGCCTATTGGTCCATTTTTCAATAAAGATCAAGTTGCCTCGATAATGCATGAACAACCTGATTGGATTATAAAGGAATACGAGGGTAAAGGATTCAGGCGAGTAGTGCCATCTCCGATGCCCCTTCAGATCATTGAATCGAAGGCAATTCGTACAATGGTCGATGCTGGATTCCTAGTCATCGCATGTGGTGGTGGGGGTATACCAGTCATAGAGAAGAATGGAGCTTCAACTGGGATAGATGCAGTAATAGATAAGGACCTTGCAAGTGAAAGATTAGCAACACTTATTGGTGCAACAAGGTTGATACTTTTAACAGATGTAGATGGTCTATACGACAACTATGGTAAGAGTAACCAACAGCTAGTTTCAAAGATAAGACTCAATGAAATCAATAAACGTAAGATAGCAGATTTAGCAGAGGGTGACATGGGTCCAAAAGTTCGGGCCTCTTTAACATTTATAGAAAATGGCGGGAAAGAGGCTGTAATTGGAAATTTGAAAAGACTTTCCGAGTCATTAGACGGTACTGCTGGAACTCACATTGTACCATAACTATTCGCTACGTTATGGCTTCGTACTTCTGTAGACTTTCAAGAGTAAGACCCTTGTTCCCACAACCATCCACATAGTTAGGATGTATCTCTATCGCAAATGTTATCCAACAATTAGAGATGCATTTTAGAAAGTACTAAATATCCTTCTGAAGCGTCTAGATATAATTGGTTTTTCTCATGAATGATTATCTAGCTTTTGCAACTCCGCACGGGTATTTTTGAAACCGTGGATGATTTTGCCTCATTTTTTTCATCAGAGAATCTGCCAAGAATTTTCGAGGATAATTCTCCATCTTCGTACTTAGGTTGCTTTTTCTCAAAAACATTGCTTAAACCTTGATTGTTTATATTTTGTTATGGACTCAATTCATATGTGAACAATAAGATACTCGTTTCAATAGCAATGCCCAATGAGAAGGATCTGGAAGTTATGAATGAATCTGTAAAGACACTCCGAACGTTCAGAGTAACCTGTGAGGTAGCGGTGATTTCTGCTCACAGATCCCCCGAACAAATGATCGAATATGCTAAGAGTGTGAGAGAAAGAGGCATAGAAGTTATTATAGCAACAGCAAGCGGTGCTGCACATTTACCAGGGATGATTGCTGCATTTACAACATTACCTGTTATTGCTGTACCTTTAAGGTCATCTTTTCTTGATGGATTAGATTCTGTTCTTTCTATTCTACAGATGCCTATAGGAGTTCCTGTTGCAACTGTGTCAGTTAACGGTGCCAGAAACGCAGCCATCCTCGCCTGTCAAATGCTAAGTTTGCACAATGAAAATGTCAGACACCAACTTGATAAGTTAAAAATAAGTTTGGCTGAGCAAGTTAAACAAGAAGCAACGAATGTTAGATCAAAGTCCTCCATCACATAACATCTTTTACAACGCATTTATCGCCTTCTATACTAGTGAATATCCCTAAGTAGAACTGTGTGTTAGCGTTAATTAGCATAACTTGTTTTGTCCTCGATGCTCACTTTGCTAATAGCTATCTTTCTATTTATACACGATTCGCATTTCCCGCAGTGTATACGATTTTTACCTTTGTCCTTCACGCCGTCAGAATAGCAGCTCCATGTATCGAAGATCTTATCACCTAAAATCCTATAGCCTTTGCTCAACAATTCTGACTTATCTATACCATTAACTGCAGGAGACCAAACAGTTATCTTTCGCCTGATTCCTAATCTGATCCCGTCTGCTTCCGCTAGATTGAGCGTCCTAGTGATTGATTTTATGAAAGTTGGACGACAATCAGGGTACTGTTTGTCGCCAATATGTGCACCATATGCTACAAGCTGCGCACCAATGCTCATGGCCCATGCAGTTGCAATCGTAATAAATACTGCATTCCTCAGGGGGACTACTATACTATAATCAAAATGTTCGGGTAAATTTTGTGTGGCGTCTGTCAGGGCATTTGTCCTTCCATAAATTTCCTTCATAAACGCGATATCAATAATTCTATGATCATCAGTGTTCAAAATCCTTGCGAACTGTTTTGCCGCCTGAACCTCATGCCTTGCGCGCTGTCCATACACAAAAGTAAGCATGTAAATGGTGTAACCTTCTTCTTTCAAATGGGCCGCCGTACAAATAGAATCAAGCCCGCCGCTTACTATGCAGACTGCTGATTTTCTTGTCCTTGAAGGGGGAGCGTCAGTGTTGTATGGCAATATAGGTTATTAATGTAATACTTTATTATCTAAATGTGCCTGTATTGGAATTATACTAATCTAGTAAGCGACCTCATAGTAACCATATGCACAACTTTGATATGCACCGCTTCAACATAGCCTTATCCGGGCAAAAGGCATCAAAAAAATCAGACATGAATATTGTTATTCGTGATTATGAATGACATGCTATTCAGATTTTATGATATATGAAATTACACAAGCTTTTTAATTTATAATAATATTTTATTAAAATGAGTATAAAATTTATTACTTGCGATGAATAAGCAGCCTGAGGATAAATGGCGAAAGAATTAACCACTGTAACAACTATTCAGCAATTATCTAATAGAATACGGAACGGAGAATTGTCGCCGTCGGAATTAGTTGGAGTTTGCTTAGATAAAATCAAGAAATTTGACTCATCCCTGAATGCTTTCATCACTGTTCTTGAGGATCACGCACGTCAAGAGGCAGCGAATGCTGAAAAACAAATTAAACAAGGAATCTATCTCAGTCCCTTGCATGGTATTCCATTTTCAATTAAAGATGTCATCTATGCAAAAGGAGTTAGATGTACTGCAGGATCAAAAATAATGTCTGACTATATTTCAAAAATTGATGCAACTTCTGTTGTAAAAATGAAGAAAGCAGGTGCAATTCTAGTTGGTACAAATAATACACATGAATTTGCATGTGGGATTACAAATGTAAATCCACACTATGGTTCTTCTAGGAATCCGTGGAACACTTCGAAATTATCCGGAGGTTCAAGTGGAGGTTCTGGAGTTGCAGTCGCAGCATGTATGGTACCTGTATCTTTAGGAACAGACACTAGCGGCTCTATCAGAGTTCCATCTTCACTTTGTGGTGTTGTGGGCTTAAAGCCTACTTATGGTAGAGTTAGCAAATATGGGATTGTTGACTTGGCCCCATCGCTAGATCATGTCGGATGTATAACTAGAAGTGCATGGGATGCAGCTGCTGTATTGCAGACTATTGCAGGACACGATCCGCTCGATCCAACCACTGAAGATAAAAAAGTACCTTATTACACAAAAATTATTCAAGAATCCAATAGCGATAAAGTGTCAGTCGGAATACCTAAAGAATATTTCTTTGACTACTTACAGCCAGAAGTAGAAGACGTCTTCCATGATTTCATTGAGGCTATCAGGTCAATGGGCATCACAGTTTCTGATGTAAACATACATGAAGGAGATAAAATTTACGAATCCTGGAGGTCTATAAGGCTTGGAGAATCAGCAGAAATACACTCAAAATGGTTGCAGATAAGACCAGAAGATTACGGGGAAGATGTACGAAAAATGTTGATAGAGGGAACGGAAGTCTCTGCGGTCAATTACATACAAGCTCATAGGTTTAGAAAGGAAGTAAGAAATGCCTTTATGAAAGTATTGAAGAACGTTGATGTTGTCATCATGCCAACAACTATTCTTACTGCTCCTAGTTTTGATGAACCAACAGTTTCTATTCGCGGAAAGACACTTGAAGTCTATCAAGCTCTGAGTAGAAATACTATTGCGTTTAATGGTACTGGGCTACCCGCAATCACTATTCCAGCTGGATTAAGTAAGGGCAATATGCCAGTTGGAGCACAAATAGTAGGGGCGCCGTTTGAGGAAGTAAAAATTCTTTCATTAGCATATGCATTGGAACGCGTAAATCATTACCCTTTCAAATTGTCTCCATTTTGTACGGAGTCATCCCTAATAACGGACCGGAAATGAATCGATATAGACGCGCATGGCAGAATCTGAAAACAGAAAGATAACCTGATTCCATCAATCAATTAAAAATACCAACCATTTATACAGTCTTTTGTTCAAGCCTTAGATTAATGTATCATAAAAATCAGAAAGCGCATAAATGAAAATTGTCAAATTGACTAATCATATTAATACACCGAATTTTTAATACGCTTATTTATATCTAGCTATAATCATATTAATTTTGCAAATGGTTGAGGTAAGAAAAGGATATACTGGGAGGCTAGTTCCAGAACAATTGAAACTAAGCCCGCTCTACAAACCCAGTTTTTGGCATCAAACTGGTTCAATAAATCACCTACAGGAGCATGCTAGTAAGCAATGAATCGCATACAAGATGTTCCGTCCAGAACGCCTAATAAAGACTTTATTTCTGCAACAAGAGACGAGATACTAAATAAAGTAGAGAAGGATTACGAAGAATTCAAAAAAACACATACTTTCGCGTTTCCAACTTGGCTATATGGTCCCCCAAAGGGCAAACTTTTCAAAGTACAAGTTGAGGACTGCCCGCGTTTTGGTGATAAGGCTCATATCGAATTTGATTCCGCCAGGACAGCATTCATGAGCATCGATATGCAAGTTGATTTTTGCGGTCCAAAGGGCTACGTAGATATAATGGGCTACGATCTTGGTTTAACTTCGGCACCTATAAAGGCAGTTCGATATGTACTGGAGACCATACGGAATGGAACTGATATTAAAGTAATTCATACTCGGGAAGGACATCTACCTAACCTTTCAGACGCACCGTACAATAAACTCCTGAGGAGTAAACTTATCGGGAACGGTGTCGGAATTGGTGACATTCCGAAGGGTGGACTAGGACGGTTGCTAGTAAGAGGCGAAGAGAATTGGGACATAATCGATGATCTATATCCAGTTGAGGGAGAATATGTAGTCGATAAAGCCGGTAAAGGCGCATTTGGTCAGAGTAATTTACCGTTAATTTTAAGGAATTTAGGCATAACGCACTTAGTAATTACTGGAATTACGACGGATGTATGCGTTCATACTATAATGAGAGAGGCAAACGATAATGGATACTGGTGCACTATGCTCAAAGACGGTACAGGCGCTACTGATTATGATAACTATCAGGCTGCCATAAAGCAAATTAAAATGCAGGGAGGAGTATTTGGATGGGTGTCAGATTGCAATAAATTTGTTCAAGGTGTTAGATCTGCTTTTCATAATGATAAAACGAAAACAACTTGAGCGGAATCAACGACCCGTTTTTTTAATATAACAACCTTAGTCAAACATGAGAAACGACCGCGCCTAAACAAGTCGGTTCAAGAGAAGATTCTCAGAAAACCTCTGTGTTGTTGTTTTGAAAAGAGACTAACTAAAAATAATTACTATTATTGAAGTAAATATCTTTTTAGCAGGTGCACCAAGTTACAAAGTCTAAACCAGACACGATCGTGCTATTATTATCTCTCCCCTCTTTGGTACGATATAGCCAGCGCAGCAGGCGCGGCGCTTCGCTTATACAGTCCTGCCATGATAGCTATAGGCAATAGATATGGCAGCATTAATAGGAATTCTGAGGGTACGGCCGTTCCTATAGCTTGCAGTCCTAACTGGAATGCGTCTACCATTCCAAAAATTAAGGCTCCGCATATTATCCAGAAAGGTTTCCAACGACCAAATATTACTACAGCAAGCGCAATCCAACCTTGTCCGGCAGTGATGTTCTCAAGGAAATTCCCAGTGGTTACTAGGGCCAAATACGAGCCTCCTATTCCAGCCAGCGCTCCTCCAATGATGACTGCGAGATAGCGTATTCTGTATACATCTACACCCAATGCATCTGCCTGTTTAGGATTTTCTCCAACAGTCCTTATCTTCAAACCGAGGTTGGTTTTGAAAATAAAAATCTGACTCAGTGGAACCAACAAGAATGCCAGATAGACCAAAGGATCGTACTGGAAAAGAATAGGACCGAGCACGGGAATATGGCTTAGAATGGGGATATCAATTGGAGGTATCTCCCTTATCTTGGGAGCTATTGTTACTACTCCGAATATTAATCTGTATAAAAGTGATGTAAGTCCAACGCCCAAAAGCCAAATAGCCAGTCCCGCTACGAGTTGATTGGTTCGTAGGCTGACACTCATAAAAGCCATCAATGCGGCCATTAATGCAGGGCCACTTATTGCTAGTGCTAATCCAATAAATATATTTCCAGTAAAGTACGTTCCAATGAAACCAGTAAAGGCACCCATCAACATCATTCCTTCTACGCCTAAGTTCAGCACACCGGAGCGCTCAGCGATCTGCTCTCCGAGAGCTGCAAAAAGAATGGGTATGCTCAAACGTACACCTGACGCGACAATACCCATCGCAAATACAGCAGTTTCTATCATTTCACAGGAATTGCGGTACTCCCGCTCTCTTTGATTATTTTCGTTTTGATTTTCCAGCGCGTGAATAACTCCCCTATAAGCACGAAGATAAGTACCAGCGCTTGAAGTGTATCAGCAAATGCACTAGGAATCCCCAACGTCCTATACATCACCTGAGATCCTGACATAAGGGCAGCAAAGAAAAATGCTACTACTGCAACACCAACAGGATGCTGTCTGCCAAGCAATGCTATGATCACTCCTATGAAACCATATCCGGGAGAAATCCCCTCTAACAACTGTCGTTGAACACCGGACACCAGGATTGCACCTGCAACTCCAGCAAGTCCGCCGCTAATTCCCATTACTACAAAAGTACTCTTGGCCACATTCATACCTGCGTACCGAGCCGCCTTGATGTTTGCTCCAACGCTCCTGATCTCAAAGCCGATTTTAGTTTTCCATAAAAGGATATAGACTGCAATCGCAGCTACGGCTGCGATAATGATCCCTGCATGTAGACGAGTATGAGCTAATATAATGGGCAGCTGCGATGCAGGGAAAATCTCAGGGGTATATGGATTGAAGCCAGGCGCTTTTATTGGTCCATGCAGTAAATACGAAATGAAAAGAAGGACAACAAAATTGAGCAGCACAGTAACAATTATCTCGTTAACTCCAAATTTGACCTTAAGTGCTGCTGGTATCAAACCAAAGGAACCTCCAAATGCAAATCCAACAGCGATCACAGCTATTAATGCCAAGCCTGGTATTGCTCCGACTGCTGTGATACCGATCAGAGCTGCGCCAAGTGCACCCATGTACAACTGTCCTTCTGCACCAATGTTCCAAATTCTGCACTTAAACGCCACTGCCACTGCCAGTCCGACTAGAAGCAATGAAGTGGTTTTTACCAGAGTATCACCTATTCCACGTATGCTCCCAAATGCTCCCTTCAGCATGATTTGATACGCATTAATCGGGTCTACTCCGGCGGCATAAAGTATAATCGCACCTACGACAAAGGCAAGACCAGCGGAAAGGAAAGGTATAGACGATCTAAAGTTAATTGACCTCCGCTGAAGTGTGTTGACTTTCATTTTTTTTCTACGATACCAGAAGTTTCTTGAAAACCAGATTTGCCCACATTTCCGCCCATCAAAAGCCCGATAGTGTGGACATCCGCATTTACTTTATCAGTAACCGCCATGATTTTTCCTTCATAGATTACTGCTATTCTGTCACTAATTGTCATCACCTCGTCTAAATCCAGCGATAACAATAAGACCCCAACTCCGGAGTCTCTCTGCTTTATCAGCTGTTTGTGAATGTATTCAGTTGCACCAATATCTAGTCCTCTGGTAGGATTGTGTGCGATCAGCACTTTGGGGTTGCGAGAAAGCTCCCTGCCTAAAACAACTTTTTGTAGATTGCCACCCGACATGGATCTAACTTGAGCCTCTAATCCTGTTGTACGTACGTCGAAATCTGCAATCACTTTCTCTGCGAAATTTCTCATTTCCTGCTCGTTCAAGAACAATTTGCCAGAATAAGGTGCCTTGTACCACCTGTCAAGGATTAGATTTTGAGCGATAGTGTACTCCAAAATTAGTCCTGTGTTTAGACGGTCTTCGGGTATGTACGCCAAACCCCATTCCCTGATTT
>WNFX01004169.1_pt1 | contig 14261 bp, 13 predicted proteins | sample 5400111 | NCBI WGS metagenome assembly WNFX01 (sample SAMN13153363, study PRJNA577476) | soil metagenome | isolation source: 40 cm soil or saprolite under grassland replicate 1 | place: USA:California | collected 2016-06-15 | reverse complement strand
GCCAGCTCTCGCCCCACACCCGGCACCGGTAGCTAGGCTGGCGGTGCGGCTTGGCCGAATCGGCGTTTCTGCTGCCGAGTCGGCGGAGCCGTATCGTCGGCCGGCCCCCAGCGCTTGACAGCCATACTGTACAGCCGTTTAATCATGCTGTACATAGGCTCCGCAGCGACCAGCCCCGCAGCAACCGGCCCGACCCCAGGAGACCCTCATGGTTGCGCCTATCCCGCCGGTTCCGGCCCTCCCGCTGACGCCCGCTCCCGGGCGGATGAGCGTCGACTTTGAGCAGCGGGTGGACTTCGCCCGGCTCCGCGAGTACCGGCTGGCCCGGGCGATGGCCGCGCTGGAGGCCAGCGACCTGGGCGCCCTGCTGGTTTTCGACAACAACAACATCCGGTACCTGACCGGGGTGGCGATCGGCGAGTGGACCCGGGACAAGCTGTGCCGGTACGCGCTCTACACCCGCACCGGTGAGCTGTTCCTGTGGGACTTCGGCTCGGCGGCGGTCCACCACCGCATGTACTGCCCGTGGCTCAGGCCCGAGCACTGCATCGCGTCGTACACCACCATGCGCGGGGCGACCGCGCCCGAGGCCAACCTGCCGCAGCGGGCGGTCGCCGAGATCAAGGACCTCCTGGCCGAGACGGGCGTGGCCGGCCTGCCGGTGGGCGTGGACTTCGCCGAGATCTCCACCCTGTTCGAGCTGCAGCGGCGGGGCGTGGAGGTGCGGGACGGCCAGCAGGTGATGCTCGACGCCCGGCAGATCAAGTCGGCCGACGAGATCGCGCTGCTGAGCACCGCCGCCGCCATGGTGGACGGCGTCTACCAGGAGATCACCGACGCGCTCAAGCCGGGCGTGCGGGAGAACGAGATCGTGGCGCTGGCGAACAAGCGGCTGTACGAGATGGGCTCCGACGACGTGGAGTCCATCAACGCGGTCTCCGGTGAGCGGTGCAACCCGCACCCGCACAACTTCTCCGACCGCATGATCCGCCCCGGCGAGCAGGCGTTCTTCGACATCATGCACTCTTTCAACGGCTACCGGACCTGCTACTACCGGACGTTCAGCGTCGGCAGCTCGACCCAGGCCCAGCGGGACGCCTACGCCCGGGCCAGCGAGTGGATGCAGGCCGCCCTCGACGCGATCAAGCCCGGCGTGTCGACCGACCAGGTGGCCAGGCTCTGGCCGACCGCGCAGGACATCGGCCTGCCGGACGAGAAGACCGCGTTCGGCCTCCAGTTCGGCCACGGCCTGGGCCTGGCCCTGCACGAACGGCCGATCATCAGCCGCCTGTCTTCGCTGGATGCCCCGATCGAAATCCAGAAGGGCATGGTCTTCGCGGTGGAGACCTACTGCCCGGCGACCGACGGGGTGTCCGCCGCCCGGCTCGAGGAGGAGGTGGTGGTGGTGGACGACGGCGTCCAGATCATCACCAGGTTCCCCTCCGCCGAACTGTTCGTCACCAACCCGTACTGACCTGCGAGGTGCCATGGACGAGGCAACCGCTCTTGGCCTGTACCGGACCATGACCAGGATCCGGCAGTTCGAGAAGCGCGCCCACGACCTGTTCCTGCAGAACCTGGTCAAGGGCACCACCCACCTGGGGACCGGCCAGGAGGCGGTCGCGGCCGGCGTGGCAGCGGCGATGCGGCCCGACGACTACACGTTCGTGACCTACCGGGGCCACAACCACGTGCTCGCCCGGGGCACCCCGATGACCCCGGTCATGGCCGAGCTGCTGGGCCGCGAGAACGGCCTGATGCGGGGCAAGGGCGGCTCCATGCACCTGCTCGACGTCAGCAACGGCGTGCTCGGCTCGTACGCGATCGTCGGCGCCCAGCTGGTGATCGCCAACGGCGCCGCGTGGTCGGCGCAGTACCGGGGCACCGGCCAGATCACCGTCTGCTTCTTCGGCGACGGCGCGACCAACATCGGCGCCTTCCACGAGGCGCTCAACCTCGCCGCCGTGTGGGCGCTGCCGGTGGTGTTCATCTGCGAGAACAACCAGTACATGGAGTACACGGCGATCGAGACGGTGACGGCGGTCAAGCAGCCGGCGGCCGACCGCGCGTCCGCCTACGGGCTCGCGCCCCAGATCGTCGACGGCAATGACGTCGAGGCGGTCTACGCGATGGCCGGCGAAGCGATTGAGAAGGCGCGCCAGGGCGGCGGCCCGTCGCTGATCGAGGCCCTCACCTACCGTCACGGCGGCCACTCGCGGGCCGATCCGGGCAAGTACCGGCCCACCGAGGAGGTGGCGGAGTGGCTGGCGCGCGACCCGATCCCCGCCTACCGGCAGATCCTGATCTCCCGCGGGGTGGGCGAGGCGGTCCTGGACGAGATCGACGCCGAGGCCAAGGCCGGCGTGGATCAGGCGACCGAGGAGGCGAAGGCCGGCGCCGGGCCGCGGCCGGAACTGGCCTTCACCGACGTATGGAGCGACGGCGGCTGGGAGTGGAGAAACTAGATGAGCACGGAAGTGGTCATGCCCCGGATGGGGGAGACGGTGGACGAGGGCACGGTCAACGTCTGGCACAAGTCAGCGGGGGACCCGGTCACCGAAGGTGAGCCGTTGCTGGAGATCGGCACCGACAAGGTCGACACCGACATTCCCGCCCCGGCCAGCGGGGTCCTCGCCGAGATCAGGGTCGCCACCGACGAGACCGTTCCGGTCGGGACGGTGCTGGCGGTGATCACGTGAGCGTCATCACCTATCGCGAGGCGGTCGCCCGCGGCATCGCGCAGGAGATGCGGCGCGACGATGCGGTGGTGTTCCTCGGTGAGGACGTGGCGGCGGCGGGCGGGGTGTTCAAGGCCACCGTCGGCCTGCTGGAGGAGTTCGGCCCGCAGCGGGTGCGGGACACGCCCATCAGCGAGCAGGCCATCCTCGGCGCCGCCATGGGCGCCGCCATGACCGGCCTGCGCCCGGTCGCCGAGATCATGTTCAGCGACTTCTTTGCCGTCTGCTGGGACCTGATCGCCAACGAGATCGCCAAGAGCCGCTACATGTCGGACGGCCAGGTCTCGTTCCCGCTGGTGATCCGCACCGCCAACGGGGCCGGGGTCCGGTTCGGCGCGCAGCACTCGCAGTCGGTGGAGAACTGGGCCATGGCCGTGCCCGGCCTCAAGGTGGTCGCCCCCTCCAGCCCCCACGACGTGATCGGGCTGCTCGCCGCCGCGATCCGGGACCCCGACCCGGTGCTCTTCTTCGAGCAGAAGTCGCTGTACGCGACCAAGGGCGAGATCCCCGATTCCGCCGAGATCGTCGAGCCGCTCGGCCGCGCGAAGGTGGTTACCGAGGGCAGCGACGCCACGATCCTGGCGCTGGCCGCGATGGTCCCGCGGGCGGTCGAGGCCGCTGGCCGGCTCTCGGCCGAGTACGGAATCGGCTGTAGTGTCGTCGATGTGCGCAGCCTCGTCCCGCTCGATACCCGCACCATCCTCACGGAGGTAGCCAAGACGGGCCGGCTGTTCACGGTCGAGGAGAACCCACGGTTGTGCGGCTGGGGCGCCGAGATCGTGTCGATCGTGGCCGAGGAGGCGTTCGGCTCCCTGCGGGGCCCGGTGGTGCGGATCACCACCCCGCACGTGCCGCTGCCCGCCGCCGACGCCCTGGAGGACCACGTGCTGCCCTCGGTGTCGCGGATCACCGAAACTGTGCGCAAGACATTGGAGGACGCGTGACGGCTGACCTTGCCTCCCTTACCGGCATCGAGGTGCCGACCGGGCTGCTCATCGGCGGCGAATGGCGGCCCGGCAGCGCCGGCACCCTGGGCGTCACCGACCCGGCCACCGAGGACACCCTGGTGGAGATCGCCAACGGCACACCCGGGGACGCCATCGCCGCGGTCGCGGCCGCGCACGCGGCGCTGCCCGGCTGGGCGGCCACGCCGCCGCGCCAGCGGGCGGAATGCCTCCGCCGGGCCTGGGCGCTGATGATCGAGCGGTCCGAGGCGATCGCGCGGCTGATGGTGCTGGAAAACGGCAAGGCGCTGCGCGACGCCCGGGGCGAGGTCGTCTACGCGGCCGAGTTCTTCCGCTGGTTCGCCGAGGAGGCGGTCCGGATCGACGGCTCGGTCGTGACCGCCCCCTCGGGGGCCAACCGGATCCTGGTGCTGCGGCAGCCGGTCGGGGTCAGCGTGCTGGTCACGCCGTGGAACTTCCCCGCCGCCATGGCCACCCGCAAGATCGGCCCGGCGCTGGCGGCCGGCTGCACGGTCGTGCTCAAGCCGGCCAAGGAGACGCCGCTGACCGCGTTCGCCGTCGCCGACATCCTGCGCGAGGCCGGCGTGCCCGACGGCGTGGTCAACGTGATCGTCGGCTCGTCCGCCGGCCCGATGGTGTCGGCGATGCTGGCCGACCCGCGGGTGCGCAAGCTGTCCTTCACCGGGTCGACCGAGGTCGGCCGGGTGCTGCTGAAGACGGCGGCGGAGACGGTGACCAACTGCTCGATGGAACTGGGCGGCAACGCCCCGTTCCTGGTCTTCGAGGACGCCGACATCGACGCCGCGGTCGAGGGCGCGTTCCTGGCCAAGATGCGCAACGGCGGGGAGGCCTGCACCGCGGCCAACCGGTTCTACGTGCACGACAAGGTGGCCGACGAGTTCACCGCGAAGTTCGCGGCCCGGCTGGAGAAGCTCTCCGTCGGCCCGGGGCTGGAAGAGGGCACCGACCTCGGCCCGCTGGTGAACGAGGACACCCGCAGCAAGGTGGCCACCCTGGTCGCCGAGGCGGCCGACACCGGCGGCCAGGTGGTCACCGGCGGCCGCGCCCCGGACCGGCGCGGGTACTACTACCTGCCCACCGTCATGGGAGTCCCGCCGACGTCGGCCATCCTCGGCACCGAGATCTTCGGCCCGGTCGCCCCGGTGGTGCGCTTCACCGACGAGGCGGACGCGATCCGCTGGGCCAACGACACCGAGTACGGCCTGGTCTCCTACCTCTACACCGCCGACCTGCGGCGGGCGCTGCGGGTCAGCGAGGCGCTGGAGACCGGCATGGTCGGCGTCAACCGCGGCATCGTGTCCGACCCGGCGGCGCCGTTTGGCGGCGTGAAACAGTCAGGGCTGGGACGGGAAGGGGGCCACGACGGGCTGCTGGAGTTCACCGAGACGAAGTATGTCGCCGTCGAGTGGTGACCCGCGCATAGGCTGAGCGCATCATGGACAAGCGCATCTTCGGCCTGGAGAACGAGTACGGCGTCACCTGCACGTTCCGCGGCAGCAGGCGGCTGTCGCCGGACGAGGTGGCCCGGTACCTGTTCCGGCGTGTGGTCTCCTGGGGCCGCAGCAGCAACGTCTTCCTGCGCAACGGCGCCCGGCTGTACCTGGATGTGGGCAGCCACCCCGAGTACGCCACCCCCGAATGCGACAACATCATCGATCTGGTCATCCACGACAAGGCCGGCGAGCGGATCCTGGAGGGGCTGCTCGTGGACGCGGACCGGCGGCTCCGCGAGGAGGGGATCGCCGGGGACATCTACCTGTTCAAGAACAACACCGACTCGGCCGGGAACTCCTACGGCTGCCACGAGAACTACCTGGTGGGCCGGCACGGCGAGTTCGGCCGCCTGGCCGACATCTTGATCCCGTTCCTGGTCACCCGGCAGGTCATCTGCGGGGCGGGCAAGGTGCTGCAGACGCCGCGGGGCGCGGTGTACTGCGTCAGCCAGCGGGCCGAGCACATCTGGGAGGGCGTCTCGTCGGCCACCACCCGCTCGCGGCCGATCATCAACACCCGGGACGAGCCGCACGCCGACGCCGAGCGCTTCCGGCGGCTGCACGTCATCGTCGGCGACTCCAACATGAGCGAGACGACGATGCTGCTCAAGGTCGGCGCGACCGACCTGGTGCTGCGGATGATCGAGGCCGGCACGGTCATGCGCGACCTGACGCTCGAGAACCCGATCCGGGCGATCAGGGACGTCAGCCACGACATGACCGGCCAGCGCCGGGTCCGGCTCGCCAACGGCCGCGAGGCCAGCGCGCTCGACATCCAGCGGGAGTACATGACCAAGGCCCGCGACTTCACCGACCGCCGCGGCGCGGACGCCACCACCAAGCGCGTGCTCGACCTGTGGGAGCGGGCGCTGACGGCGATCGAGATCGGGAACCTCGACCTGGTCGCGCGGGAGATCGACTGGGTGACCAAGTACCAGCTGATCGAGCGGTACCGCGCCAAGCACGACCTTCAGCTTTCCTCGCCGCGGGTGGCTCAGCTCGACCTCGCCTACCACGACGTGCACCGCGGCCGGGGGCTGTACTACCTGCTGCAGCGGCGCGGCGCGGTCGAGCGTGCGGTCTCCGACGTGGACATCTTCGAGGCCAAGTCGGTCCCCCCGCAGACGACCCGGGCCCGGCTGCGGGGCGAGTTCATCCGGCGCGCGCAGGAACGGCGGCGCGACTTCACGGTGGACTGGGTCCACCTCAAGCTGAACGACCAGGCGCAGCGGACGGTGCTGTGCAAGGACCCGTTCCGCTCGGTCGACGAGCGGGTGGAAAAGCTGATCGCCGGGATGTGAACCCGCCACCGCCTTGGCGGCGGCAGAGGGAACGCTGAGGGTTCCCTGCACGCCCGGGGCGTTCGGGGCCAGCCGTTTCGGGCAGCCGGTAGGCTGGCGGGGCTCACCATCGGAGATGACAAGGCTTCCCAATGCGACGTATTGCTGTCACGCTCATGTTTCCCCTGCTCGCCATCGGCTTGCTGGCGGGCTGCGGTGGTTCACCGGCTCAGTCCGCCGCCACTCCGACCGTGACGGTGTCCGGCGCCTTCGGCAAGAACCCGGCCATCACGATCCCGGCGGCGAAGGCGACCAAGACCCTCAAGGTGAAGACCATCATCCACGGCACCGGGCCGGTGCTGGGCAAGACCGATGCCTTCGTCGGCAACTACGCCATCTACATCTGGAGCGGCACCTCGCACCGGCTCGCCCAGAGCAGCTTCAGCCAGCATGAGCCGACGCTGTTCGCTGGCCAGCTGCTGCCCGGCCTGGAGAAGGCGCTGATCGGGCAGAAGATGGGCAGCCGGGTGCTGGCGGTCATCCCGCCGAAGGACGCCTTCGGCACGTCCGGCAACCCGCAGGTGGGGATCAAGGGAACCGACACGCTCGTCTTCGTGGTCGACCTGATCAAGAACTTCGCGGGGAACGCGTCCGCCACCGGCGAGCAGGTGTCCAGCGGCGGCGGCGCGCTGCCCAAGGTCACCGCGACCGCCGGCGCCGCCCCGAAGATCAAGGTGCCGTCGGGCCAGCCGCCGGCCAAGCTGGTGACCAAGGTCCTGGTCAAGGGGAGCGGCCCGGCCGTCAAGGCCAACCAGACAGTGGTCGTGCAGTACGTGGGCGCGCGGTGGCGGACCGGCAAGGGGAACGGCTCGGTGTTCGACGCTTCCTGGAAGCGGGGCCAGCCGTTCAGCTTCATCATCGGCAAGAAGCCCAGCCAGGTCATCCCCGGCTGGGACAGCGGCCTGACCGGCCAGACCGTGGGCAGCCGGGTGATGCTGGTCATCCCGCCCGCCGACGGTTACGGCAAGGCCGGCAACTCACAGGCGGGGATCAAGCCCACCGACACCCTCGTGTTCGTGGTGGATCTGCTGGGCGCCTTCGGCTGACCGGGACGGGCCAGGGCGCGCGCTAGTTCCAGAATTCGAACGGCTCGTCGATGGTCTCCCCGGCCAGGAAGGCGGGCAGCAGCTCGGGCAGGCGGCCCGGGTAGAAGCGCTCGCTGCTGCCCAGGATGTCGCCGACCTCCCACCACCGGGCGTCGACGTAGTCCTCCAGCTCGCTGGCGGTCTGGCCGTCGGTGCGGATGGCCGGCCGGTGCCCGGGGACGCGCGCGCTCACCACCACCTCATGCTGCAGGCGGCGCACCCCGCGCGAGCGCCAGGTGGTGTCACGGCGCCAGGACGGCGGGCCGATCGTGGCCGGGTCCAGCAGCAGCCCGGTCTCTTCCTGGACCTCCCGGACGGCCGCCTCCAGGTAGGACTCCCCGTCGTCGATGCCGCCGCCGGGCAGCTCCCACCAGCCCGCCGGGCCCACCTCGGGGGTGACCGCGTGGAAGAGCAGGACCCGTCCGGCCGCGTCGGTGAGCACCACCCGCACCGCGTTGCGTTCCAGGTCGTACCGGAGCTCCGCCATGAATCCACCCGTGTCAGTCAGGGCGCCCGCAGGAGCCGGGCCGCGTGGCGGCCCGCCGCCGCTGCGGCCAGGAAATAGGCACCGTCCTCGGCCAGGCCCCGGCCCATGGTCGACAGCCGGACCGGGCACCCGGCCAGCGTCTCCATCAGCCCGTCCACCGGAACCGACACCAGCTGGTGCCGCTCTCCGAGCGGCGCCGCCTGCGCGGTGACCTGCTTCCCGAACTCTCCCGGCAGTTCGGGAACTGCAACATCCGCCCTGGCCAGCGCGACCCGCCCGTAGCTGGTCAGGCTGTGGTGGGAGATCCCGCGATGGCGGGGGCGCGGGTCGGCCTCGCTGATCCGCAGGCTGGCGACGGGGCGGCCGCCCAGCGCGGCCGCCGCGTTGACCGCCTCCCCGCAGGCGACGCCCGAGAACCCCCACCGGGTGCCGGAGCCCAGATTGCCCGGTCCCTGCGCGACGACGGTCACCTGCGCGCCCAGCACGTGCCGCGCCGCGAGCAGGCCGGTGTGCACGGTGACCGTCTCCAGGTCACCGCCGAACGCCTGGCCGGCCGTCACCGTGCCGGCCAGCCAGCCGGCCTCCCGCAGGGACGCGACGGTCCGGGAGAACCAGGCCGGCAGCGCCCCGCCGTCCAGCATCAGGTAGGCCGCCGTGACTCCCGGGCTGTCCGCGCGCAGCGCGGCCAGCACGGCCGGCACGGCCGAGTGCAGGTCGGCCACGACCACCGGCATCCCGCCCAGGTCGTCCGCGTCCCGGAGCGCCTCGTGGTGGGGCGATCCCTGCTCGTCGGCGCCGAGTACGGTCACCTGCAGCGGCGTGTACCGCGCCTTGACCAGGTGGCCAGCTCCGGCCGGGTCGGCCGGCAGCCGGTCGGGGACCGCCACCACCAGCGCGTACCCGCCCGTTCCCAGGCCGAGCTCGAGCGCGGTCGCGTTCAGCAGCACCCGGTCGCCCACCTGCGGCCGGCCGGTCAGCGCCGGGTAGGCCAGCGCCGGCACGATAACGCCGTCGGCCGTCACGTCGAGCTCGACCGCGCCCGGCCACTCGCGGCGTACCGCCGCCACCACCGCGTTCCGCCATCGGATCACCCCGGCAGGGTAGCTTGGGCCAGCGGGAATTTCCGCACCCGGGATCTGTCACCGCAGGCGGGCGGCCGGGGGAGAATGGCCTGGGACGGTGCAGGGAGAAAACGGCGATGTCGAAACGGAAGACCGAGCGGCTGCTCAGCCTGGTCGTCTGCCTGCTCTCCAGCCAGCGGTACCTGACGGCGACCCAGATCCGGGCGGCGGTGCCCGGCTACCCGGGCTCCTTCGACGCCTTCAAGCGCATGTTCGAGCGCGACAAGGAGGAGCTCCGCGAGCTGGGGATCCCGCTCGACATGGGCAGCAACGGCCCGCTCGACGAGGAGCTCGGCTACCGCATCCCCCGGCAGCGGTACGTGCTCCCGGACATCAGGCTGGAGCCGGATGAGGCAGCCGTGCTGGCGCTGGCCGCCCGGGTATGGCGGCGCGCCGAGCTCGCCGGGGCGGCGGCCGGGGCCCTGCTCAAGCTCCGCGCCGCCGGGGTGGAGGCGGAGGAGACGGGCCAGCCCGGCATCGAGCCGAGGCTGACCGGCGAAGCAGCGTTCGGCCCGCTCTGGGAAGCGGTGCGGGACCGCCGTCCGGTCACCTTCGCCTACCTGGCGGCCGGGCGCAGCGAGCCGCAGCAGCGGCGGCTCGAGCCGTGGGGCGTGGTGAACCGGCACGGCCGCTGGTACGTCGCCGGCCACGACCAGGTGCGTGACGCGGTCAGGGTGTTCAGGCTGAGCCGGATCGAGGGGCGGGTGGAGTTCAGCGGCCCGCGTGGCTCGGTGAGAGTGCCCGACGGCAGCGACGTGCGGGAACTGGTGGCCCAGTGGGACACCCAGCCCGCCGAGCGGCTCACCGCCGCGCTGAAGATCCGGGCCGGGACGGGGTTCGGGCTCCGCCGTTGGGCCACCGGTGAGCAGCCGGGCAGCGACGGATGGGACCTGGTGGACGTGGCCTTTTCGGATCTGTCCTGGTTCGCCGAGCACATCGCCTCGTTCGGCGCGGACGTGGTGGTGAGCGAGCCCGCGGACCTGCGCGACGCGGTGATCACCCGGCTGAAGGGAGCCCTGGCATGACCGGGCAGCCAGCCCACCCGCCCGCCCGGGTGAGCACCAGCTCCGACCGGCTGCAGCGGCTGCTGGCCCTGGTGCCGTACGTGGTCAGCCGCAAGGCGGTGGGGCTGAGCGAGACGGCCGCCGCGTTCGGCGTGAGCGAGCGCGAGCTTGTCGATGACCTCAACATGCTGTGGTGCGTGGAGCTGCGCGCGCCGGACCCGTACTGCCCCATCGACCTGTCCTATGAGGGCGGCGAGATCGTCGTCAGCCAGGCCGAGTCGATGGACCGCCCGCTCCGGCTGGGGGTGGACGAGGCGAGCGCCCTGCTGGTGGCGCTGCGGATGCTGGCCGAGGTCGGGCAGGTCGCGTCGGTTCCCGGCCTGGCCGAGGGATCGGCGCTCAGCCGCACCATCGCCAAGCTCGAGGCGGCGGCCGGGGAGGCGGCGGCCCCCAGCGCGCAGGTGACGGTGCAGGTCGACCGGCACGCCGAACGCAGCGTCGCGGCCCAGCTGCGCGAGGCGCTCGCCGCCGGGCGCCGGGTCCACCTGTCCTACTACGTGCCCGGGCGCGACGAGGCGACCGAGCGGGACGTGGACCCGATGCGGCTGCTGGTGGTGGAGGGCCGGACCTACCTGGAGGGATGGTGCCGGCGCGCCGAGGGGGTGCGCGTGTTCCGGCTCGACCGGGTGCTCGCGGCCAAGGTGCTCGAGGTGGCGGCCGAGGTGCCGCGGGAGGCGGAGCCCGTCGACGTCGACAGCGGCCTCTTCCGGCCCTCGCCCTCGGATCTGCGGGTGGTGATCGAGCTCTCGCCGTACGGGCGCTGGGTGGCGGAGTACTACCCGTGCGAGGAAGTGGCGGAACTGGGTGAGGGCCGGCTGCGGGTGATCCTGCGCACACCCGACAGCGAATGGGTGCGCCGGCTCGCCCTGCGGCTCGGCGAGGACGGCCGCGTCGTCGGGCCTGCTGACGTCGTTGCCGACGTCCGCCGGGAAGCCGCCGCCGCGCTGGCCCGGTATGGCAGCGGCGCGGGGCACCCGCCTGTGCCCACGGGAGAGGTGAGTTAGGGCCCAACGGGGCGTACCATGTGCCTGAAGCCGTCCCTGAAGCGCAGGGACCAGGTTCTCGCTAAGAAGGGCGAACATGCTTGGTGAACTCAGCCCCTGGCACCTGTTGATCCTGGCGGCAGTGGTGCTGGTGCTCTTCGGGGCCAAGAAACTGCCCGACAGCGCCCGGGCGCTCGGCCGTTCCATGCGTATCTTCAAGGCCGAGACGAAGGGGCTCCGCGAGGGCGACGAAGCCGACGACGGCCAGCCCGCCCAGAGCCAGCCTGCTCAGGGCCAGGCGGCTCAGCCTCAGGCCGCCCCGCCGCAGCAGCTGCCTGCGCCGGCTCCGGTCAAGGACGACGGCACGTTGGTGAACGGGGTCCCGCTCTCCGAGGCCCAGCGCACCAACCAGCCCGGCTGAGTGCCGCCGGGAGATGAGCTCGACGCCTGAATCTGGCGCGTCGCCGCAGGCGCGCGGCCCGCGCATGCCGCGCCAGGCCAGGCGGGAGAACCCCGACGCGCGGATGCCGCTCATGGAGCACATCCGCGAGCTTCGTAACCGCCTGCTCAAGGCGCTGCTCGGGCTGGCCCTGGGCATGGTGGTGGGCTGGATCTTCTTCAAGCCGGTGTGGAAGTTCATCGAGCGGCCCTACTGCAAGATCCCCCAGCAGAACCGGCTGCTCGGCACCCACGGCTGTAACCTGGTCGTGAACGGGCTGTTCGACGGGTTCTTCCTGCACCTGAAGATCATGTTCGTGGTGGGCCTGATCGTGTCCTCACCGATCTGGCTGTACCAGCTGTGGGCGTTCATCACCCCCGGGCTCTACGCCCGGGAGCGGCGCTGGACCTACCTGTTCGTGGGCACGTCGGTGCCGCTGTTCGCGGCCGGCGCCGCGTTCGCGTACTTCGCCATGACCAACGGCCTGCGCTTCCTGCTCGCCCTGGTGCCAAGCGGGGCGGTCGCACTGATCACCGTCGACACCTACCTCGGCTATGCCATGGCCATGCTGCTGATTTTCGGCCTGGCCTTCGAGCTGCCGCTGATCCTGGTCATTCTCAACCTGGCCGGGGTGCTGACGCATGAGCGCATAAAGAAGTGGCGCCGGGTGATGATCTTCGCCGTGTTCGCGTTCGCGGCGGTCGCCGTGCCGAGCCCGGATCCGTTCAGCATGCTCCTGCTCGCCGTGCCGTGCGTGATCCTGATCGAGCTCGCGGAGCTCTTCGCGTGGGCCAACGACCGCCGCCGGGCCCGCCGGCCGTCGATGTACGAGGGCCTGGCCGACGACGAGGTCTCGCCGCTCGACTTCGACGACAGCGTCAGCTCCGGCTCCAGCTCCAGCTCCAGCCAGGGATAGCCGCCCGGCCCGGGCCGGCCCCGCTCTCGCCTACCCTTGATCGCATGTCTAGCCCGGCGCAGCGTTACGCGGCGTTCCGTCAGCAGCAGGCGCAGGACGGGCCGGAGCTCACCCGGTTCCAGGCGCTGTACGACTTCAGCTTCGACGAGTTCCAGCGCAGGGCGTGCCAGGCGCTGAGCGAGGGCCATGGGGTGCTCGTCGCCGCGCCGACCGGGTCGGGCAAGACGGTGGTGGGCGAGTTCGCCGTGCACCTGGCCCTGGCCGAGGGGCGCAAGTGCTTCTACACCACCCCGATCAAGGCCCTGTCGAACCAGAAATACGGCGACCTCGTCCGCCGGTACGGCGCCGACAGCGTCGGGCTGCTCACCGGCGACAACAGCATCAACGGTGAGGCGCCGGTGGTGGTGATGACCACCGAGGTGCTGCGCAACATGCTCTACGGCGGCTCGGCCACCCTGGCCGGCCTGAGCTACGTGGTCCTGGACGAGGTGCACTACCTGGCCGACGCGTTCCGGGGCGCGGTCTGGGAAGAAGTGATCATCCATCTGCCCGAGTCGGTCCGCGTGGTGGCCCTGTCGGCCACGGTCAGCAACGCCGAGGAGTTCGGCGACTGGCTGACCCAGGTCCGGGGCGGGACCGCCGTGATCGTGGACGAGCACCGGCCGGTGCCGCTGTGGCAGCACGTGCTGGCGGGCGGGCGGCTCTATGACCTGTTCGTGGAGCGCCCCGGGGGCGGGGGTTCCGGCGAGCCCGCACAGCTCAACCCGGAGCTGCTGCGGCTGGCCCGGCGGGAGGAGTGGGACGGCCGCCCCGGCCGGGGCGGGCGCCGGCCAGCGCGGTACCGGCCGCCGCGACGGCCGGAGGTGATCGGGCGGCTGGACACGGCCGGCCTGCTGCCCGCGATCACCTTCATCTTCAGCCGGGCCGGCTGCGACGCGGCGGTCCGGCAGTGCCTGGACGCGGGCCTGCGGCTGACCACGCCGGACGAAGCGGCCGCCATCACCGAGATCGCGGAACGGCGGACGGCGGAGGTTCCCGAGTCAGACCTCCCGGTGCTCGGCTACGGCGAGTGGCTCACCGGCCTGCAGCGCGGTATCGCCGCCCACCACGCGGGCATGCTGCCCACCTTCAAGGAAGTGGTGGAGGAGCTGTTCGAGGCCGGGCTGGTGCGGGCGGTCTTCGCGACCGAGACGCTGGCCCTCGGGATCAACATGCCGGCCCGCACGGTCGTCATCGAGCGGCTCGACAAGTGGAACGGCGACACCCACGCCGCGCTGACGCCGGGGGAGTACACCCAGCTGACCGGCCGGGCCGGGCGGCGCGGGATCGACGTGGAGGGCCATGCGGTGGTGCTGTGGCACCCGGGCATGGACCCGGGGGCGGTGGGCGGGCTGGCCGGCACCCGGACCTACCCGCTCAAATCGAGCTTCCGGCCCTCCTACAACATGGCGGTGAACCTGGTCGGCCAGGTCGGCCTGGAGCGCGCGGCCGCGCTGCTCGAGTCCTCGTTCGCCCAGTTCCAGGCCGACCGGGCGGTGGTGGGCATCGCCCGGCAGGCCCAGCGCAGCCGGCAGGCGCTGGCGGAGCTGGCGGTGAGCTGTGACCGCGG
>WNFX01007282.1_pt1 | contig 14263 bp, 16 predicted proteins | sample 5400111 | NCBI WGS metagenome assembly WNFX01 (sample SAMN13153363, study PRJNA577476) | soil metagenome | isolation source: 40 cm soil or saprolite under grassland replicate 1 | place: USA:California | collected 2016-06-15 | reverse complement strand
GCTTAGAAATTCAATACCCTTGTGACGCGCGATCAACTGGTCGGCGACCTCATCTAGGTCTCCACCGACGATCTGCGGTTGCGGACCGACTCCCAGGACGTCGTTGCCCACCCGCTTGATCAAGGCAGCCTCCCAGCCGGCGGCGACGGCGCCAAGGGTGTCCCATGTGTGGCAAGCGATAAGGCAGAGCTGAGATGGCTCGACCCCGAGTTCCCTCTCAACATAGGCGTAGGCGTGCCGCCAGGGCTTGTGATGCTTGACGCCGTCTGCACTAAAACGACGCTCGAAGAAACCAACAATCCCACCGTGCTCGAGCTGACGCGTCTGCACCTCCAGCAGATTGTCAGTGAGTGTGAACAGGCGGTATCCTGCCCGGCGGAGCTTTTGAAGGGCCGCCGGCACCTCCGGATGAGGAGGCATCGTCGAGAATTTTTCCACCAGCTCCTTCTTGTCCGCTTCGTTGATCCTTATGCCCCGCGTGTCTGCCAGCATCTTCATCACAGCCGAACCGATATCCGTGAAAGGCACGTAGCATCCTGCTACGGTCAGAGCTGCGGAATACATAATCAAACCAAAGGCGCATGGCGCTTTTGTCTTGGAAAATACGCTCGAACGTCGGCTCCATGGTTGTGAGATCGAGTAACGTCTCATTCACATCGAAGACGATTAGGGGAAGCGCGGCCATCTCATTGCACTCCGATTTGTTTCACTACCGTGGGACTACTGCGGGTCATCGACAGGCGCTGAAGCTGCCCAAGCCGTCGACGTCGGCGGAACGATACTTGATCGCGGTCGTCACGCTTCTCCTCTAAGAAATTCGCAACCTCTCCTGGAGCATACGAAACGAAGTCCATCAGGCGCTGATCGCGTCCCCGATGGCCTCGTGGATGACGTCGACGACGAGGCCTGGGGCCGTAACGATTGGTGCATGGTCCACCGGATGCGACCGCACACGGGCGTGCATCCGCTCGGCCATGAAGCGCTGCGTGTCGTGGACGATCATGCGGTCTTGCTGCGCCACGAGAAACCATGTCGGCCGGTCCTTCCAAAGCGGACGGCTCACTGGCACCGTGATGCACGCGGGCGAGATCGGCCGCTGAACGGCCAAGAGCAGCGCCAATTCATCGGCAGAGGCGTTCTGCGCGAACGCCGCGGCGAAGGCTTCCTCGGGCAGATAGATCAGCCCATGGTTGTCCGGCGCCAACTTCGGAGCCGACGGGTGAGGCTCGGTTCGATAGAAGACATCGGCGACAGTCTCGCCTTCGTCAGGAGCAAGGGCGGCGACATACACGAGCGCCTTCACGTTCTCATTCCGTGTAGCCGCGATCACGGCCCCAGCGTAGGCGTGACCCACAAGAACGACCGTCCCCGAAACCCGCTCCAGCGCGCGCTCGAGGGCCGCCGTATCCTCGGCAAACGAGGTGAGGGGTAAGGGGGCCGCGAGCACCCTGATGCCTTCGGCGGCCAGCGGCCCAATGACTTTGGCCCAGCTCGATCCGTCGGCCCAGGCTCCGTGCACCAGCACAACACTCACATTCTTGCGTGACATCGTTTCTTTCCATCAAGGACCCATAACCGCTATGACAGACATAGTGGCGCTCCCCGGAAAACGACGGGTGGTGCGGAATAATTTATGGCAACGCGCGTCTAATTTACGGGAACGTTCACCTCATGCGGGGTGTTGCCCGCTCCCGCCCTCGTTGCCCAAAGGGAGGTCAATGATGAAGCGCGCTCTGATCGGCATCGCAAGCGTGGGCATTTTGGCCGTGACCATTGAGGTGGAGACGGCGAATGCGCAGTCCTACCGCCGCTACGGCCCTGTGCGAGCCTATACCTCGCAGGCCTATACCCCCCAAAGCCGCGGCTCGGTTCGCCGCGGGGGCGTTCCGGGCAATACGTCTGCCTTTTCCAACAACCCGGACAGTCCGGCAGCCACGGGCGGTGGTAGCCTTGGCTACAATCAAAACCTCTGGAACTGGTGAGAAGAAAAAGACTTTGGCGCGCCCGGCGAAGCGCTTCGGCAAGGAAGTTGCCGAGCGGTGGTATTCCTCGGCTCCGACGATGCCTCCTGCATCACCGGCGTCGAGCTCGCCGTCGACTGCGGCCTCACTCAGCTCTAACCGGCGTCATGCGCCGTGCCGCGGTACATAGTGCGTATAATTTACGCAAACGCGCGTCGAATTTACGGGACGTTCACCTCATGCGGGCGCAGCCCGCTCGCGCCCTCGTTGCCCAAAGGGAGGTCAATGATGAAGCGCGCTCTGATCGGCATCGCAAGCGTGGGGATTTTGGCTGTGACCGTTGGGGTGGAGACGGCGAATGCGCAGCCCTATCGCCGCTATGGCCCTGCGCGAACCTATACCCCGCAGGCCTATCCACCCCAAAGCCGCGGCTCGGTTCCCCGCGGCGTTCAGCGCACTGTTCCGTTCTCCGACCCGAACAGTCCGGAAGCCACGGGCGGTGGTAGCCTCGGCTACAATCGAACCGTCCCGCACTGGTGAGGCGTCAATTTGCGGCGGGAGACGCAGATGAACATCCTCACCGTCAATCTCTTGTTCAGCACGGTCGTCTTTGCGATCGCGGCGAAGCTTTATCTCATCCCGATGCTTCCCCGGCTCGAGCCGCGTTCGGTCGTGCTGCCGATTCTCCTGCTGCATGCGTTGCGGCACCTCGGCTTGATGTTCCTCGCTCCGGGCGCGGTCTTTCCGGGCCTGCCCGCGCAATTCGCCTACCCGGCGGCCTTCGGCGACCTCATCGCCGCCGTGCTGGCGCTCATCGCCCTTGCCGCGGTCGTCCGCCGGTCGCGGTTCGCGCGGCCGCTCGTCGCGCTCTTCAACGTCGAGGGCACGCTCGACCTGCTGCTTGCGATTTCGCTTGCCACCATTTACGGCGCGTCGCCGCACATGGGGCCCGCCTATTGGATACCGGCGTTCTGGGTGCCGGCGCTGCTGGTGACGCACTACGTGGTCTTTGTCGTTCTCGGCAAGCGTTGGAGCGGGCCGATGTGAGGGGTGGCGGCGGGGTGGTGATCGCGGCTCGCGCGACCGGCGCGCCGATGCTAGCCTTGCCTTTGCATTCTTGGCGACTTGCGAACTCGTAGGCACGCGAACGATGCCTAAACCCATCGGTCTGCTATTTGCCGCGACGGCAATCCTTGTTTCACCCGTCTACGTTTCACCTGTCTTGGCGGCGACCTGTCCTGCACCTCTGACGCAGGCATCGCGGCTCGTATTGGTCACGACGCAATCCATGGATACGGCGCTTGCAACGTTGCAGCTCTTCACGCGCCGGTCGGCGAACATGCCTTGGAAACGCGTCAGCGCGGCCGAGCCGGCCGTCGTCGGCAAGGCTGGCCTTGGCTGGGGCTACCCCTTCGTCAACTTCAAGGAGAACGAGGAACCGGAGAAGTTTGAAGGCGACAACCGGACACCGGCAGGTTTCTTCCGTATCGGACCGAGCTTCGGTTTTGCTCCTTCGAGGCGGCCTGGCTACATCGAGCTCAAGTCCGGGGAGACGGTCTGCGTGGAGGATCCCTCCTCACCTTTTTACAATACGATCACAAAGCGCTCGGACATCGGTGCAGTGGAGGCCGATGACATGCGCAGCAGTGCCCTCTACCGCAGCGGACTCTTTGTGGACTATCCGAGTGATCGCGTCACTCGACGCGGCTCGTGTATCTTCATTCATATCTGGAGTGCACCCGACATGGGAACGTCAGGCTGTGTTGGGCTTCCGGAAGCCCGTGTCGAAGCCTTGCAGGAATTTTCTCGCGTTGGTGCGGTGCTCGCTATCCTACCGGCAACCGCCCTTGATCGTTTGCCGAGCTGCCTACCGGCGCCACTCTCTTCCGCTCGTCCCCGCGAAAGCGCGGACCCAGCCCTCGGCCCTAGATTCCCGCTTTCGCGGAAATGAGCGGAGTTTTGCGGCAGGGTGTCTTACTTAACCTGAGACGCTACCCGGGTTCTGCCCTCGACGCTTGCGGGCTCGCGCGACCGGCGCGCCGATGCTAGCCTCGGGCGTGCAAACTTTAATCCGAGCTGGGGTGCCGCATGACGCGCATTGCAATCATCGACCGCGCCGACATGAACGCCGAGCAGGCGCGCGTCTACGACGCCGCCAAGCAATCGACCGGCATCGTGGGCGGGCCCTACCACGCCTACATCCGCTTGCCGAAAGTATTCGAGGCTTGCCAGAACCTGCGGGCGACGCTCGCGTCCGGGCCGCTCACCCGCCGCGAGCAGCAGATCGTCAACCTCGCCGTCGCCCGGCACTGGAACGCGCGCTATCCGTGGTTCGCGCAGGCGCGCAATTCGCTCGCCGTCGGCATCGAGCAGGCGGTCATCGACGCGATCAACGCGCGCAAGACCCCTAGCTTGGCGGATGCGCGCGAGCGCACCTGCTTTGCCGTGGCGAAGGAAATCCTCGCCAAACAAGGGGCTGAGCGAAGACAGCTACGCCGCCGCGGAAAAGACCATGGGGCTCGAGAGCCTGGTGGCGCTGGTCACAGCGGTCGGCAGTTTTTCGATGACGTGTCTCACCGCCGCCACGTTCCAAATCGACCCGCCGGCCGCCAACCCGACCCCGCTGGCGGAATAACGCCGCGCTATCGCAGCCTCATAGCAGAAGCTGCGTTTGCATCACGATCGCAACGAGCTTGCCCTCGATTGTCGTAACGCGTGTTTGCCACACCATTGTGCGCCCTCCGCGGTGGAGCGGCGTTGTCTCGCCGACAACGCGGCTCCCAACCGTTGCTGCGCGGACAAAGTTGGTTTTGCTTTCGATCGTGGTCGTGCTCGCTCCATCCTTCAAATTCGCGATTGTCGCGAGCGCACCGAGCGTATCGGCAAAGGCCATGATGGCGCCACCATGCAGAACGGCCGGGCGCGTACAGAACTCAGGCCGAACGGTCATTTCGCCGACGATCTTCTCCGGCTCGGCGCTGACCAGATCGATGCCGAGAAGCGCGGCAAAAGGCAGGGGCTGCGCCCTCAGTCGTGTCAGCAGGTCCATTCCTCGCCTCCTATTTCGTAACCGGCCTATTTTGGGCCCCGGAAAAGGAAAGCCCGAACCGCAGCGTGTGCTGTCGTGCGGCGGGGTCCATTAGCAGCGGTCACAACATCGAAATTTCCGAATGCCTATCAGAGAATTTTTTTCGAGAAACAGGGAAACTTGATCAAGCACAGCGACGGTCGGCCACATTCTCTTTTGCGAGACCCAACTTGCAAGAGAATGTTCATTCGGAGATTTTCCGCCTTGGTCAGGACACGCGTGGTATGGTGCATGTCCTGATCATGACCAACAGTTTGCTTGCGGCAATTCTGGCTGCACCAATCTTCTAATCATCGCCGCAGTAAGCAGCCGACGTGCATCTTTGAAGGAGGCACCCTATGAGACGGGTTGTTTTCGTGCTGGTTGCAGTTGTAGCGCTCGCCGGCGTGGTCGCCTCCATGGCCCCCGCATCTGGACAGGCCGATCAAGAGGCTGCCCCGATCTTCGGACTCAAAATTCCCCCCGGATACCGCGACTGGAGGTTGATCTCCGTGGCCCATGAAGAAGGCAACCTCAACGATTTGCGCGCCATTCTGGGCAACGACGTCGCGTTCAAGGCCTCCCGGGAAGGGAAGCTTCCGTTCCCGGACGGCACGATCATTGCCCGGCTCGCCTGGAGTTACGACCCGTTGGAGGAAAGCGAAAAAGCCTTTGGCCGTCGCCAATCTTTCGTGGCCGGGCCACCCAAGAACGGAGTTCAGTTTATGGTCAAGGACTCGAGAAAATACGCCTCGACCGACGGCTGGGGGTTCGCTCAATTCAACGATGGTAAACCCGCCGACGAGGCGGTGCACAACGCCTGCTTTTCCTGCCACGCGATCGTCAAAGCTCGCGACTTTGTCTTCAACCGTTACGCACCTTGACGCCGTGAGTCATGGTCCTGGGCGCAGTCGTCGAGGACATACTCACTAATGGGCCGCACTTGGTTTCGGATTTAGGACTTCTCGAACACCGCCTATGACAGCTTCCACGCTGTGTGCATCGTAAACGCTCTTAGCGGCGCTAATGGCATCCCCAAGCACCCCAGCCTTGATCAGCGTCGGACGATCTGTGGTCAACTTAACACCGACATATTTCCCGGGGAGCAGCCCGCCGATAGGCAAGCCTGACTTTGGGTCGCCAATGACTTCGCCGGGTACGATCACGTTTGTCTGTGTGACATGCCTGTTCGGGTGATCCGCAAAGGGAGGTCTCGCAGAATTGATTGTTATTACTTTGTGGATGCCAAGGGTTTGCTGCGAAGCGTAAGTCGCCTGACCGCCTCCCTTGGAATGACCTGCTGCAGTCACACGTACATTTGGATAGAGCTTCTTCACACGCTGAACAAAGGTAAGGGCGTAGTCGTACTGCGCTGGGACTTTTCCACGCCACGCATCGAAATTTGTTTTCCACCCCTTCCAATCGTTGAGGCCTTCAGTACCGCGATAGATCATCGCTATTTCACCAATGGTATGGCTTTTATCGCTTACATTCCTATAAACAGCGGCGTAAAATCCAGATGCTTTGGCGTCTTCAATCAGATTTGCGCTGCCGGCCTTCCTAAATACTGCTTCCCAATTGTCCAATCGCCTCCAACCCTGCGGAATTTCAGGCCCTGCCTCATCGCCGTATACATCCTTCGACATCTGGAGGTAGGGCAAAGTCTCTGCGCAGGTTTTCGCATCGATCAATTGCGCGTCAGCCCGCCACGCTTCTTCTCCGCCAACAGGAGTTGAACCGAACTGCGACAAACATGCGAATGTCGCAATAATAAGCCACACAAATACTCGAGCCTGGCTGAACATCTTGATCCTCCCCTTCTCGCAAAGTCGCCTGGCCTTAAAATGCTTCCGGACGGCTGGCGGCGGCCAATGAAGGGCGCGCCAAATGGCCAACATTCTGCAGAGGGCGTGAGCCAAGCGACCATTAGCAGGCCGGCTACGCCTGGGGCAAGCGCGGCCGGCGCGTGAGAAGCCTCATTTCGACGCAGTGACAATTGAGAGTTCTGTCGCCCCATCGGGTCGTCCCTCAGAGTTGAGACCCGCCAAGGCCATCGCCAGCATTCCAATCGCAAACATCGAACTGAGGACGGCATTTGCCTTGAGCCACCCATCGAATTCGCGCGGATTCCTCAGATAATTTCCCATGACAACCCTCCCTGCACGAGACCAGTCACGAGGAATGGTGGGGAAGATGCCAGACCACGGCTTCGGCGGATGTGATGGTCATCACGAAATCGTCGATTTGAGACTCAGAAAAGACAGCCCCCCGCCGTCTCCAATTGGGGGCCATGTTGGGGCGAGAAAAAGCCCCGCTTTCTGGTGGGCGGGGCTTGAGGCTCAGCAGCGGGTAGGGTGGGCAAAAGGCGCGCAGACGCGTCCGCCGGGAGCTCGAAGTCCGGCGCGCCGTTGCCCACGCGCTGGATGTGCATCGGCGCGTGGGCAAAATCGCGCGCGGGCGATGCGCGACGACGTTACGCAGGCGATTTTGCCCACCCTACGCATTTGCTGATCCGATAGTCTGCAATCCGGCCTCGGGAGGGGAGCGAATGCAATTCGATCCATTGCGCCGCCGCGCGTTCATCGCGCTGATCGGCGCATTGGCGGCGGCGTATCCGTTTGCCGCGCGCGGCCAGCAATCCGGCCGCTACGTCCGTGCGCTCCAAGCGGCCAAGCGCGACTACGAGAAAATGTCCAAGCCCAGCGAAGCGGCTCGGTCGGATTACATCACCCGCCTCGTTCGCATGCGCGAAAAGGCCGCCCGCCTGAAGACGGACGAATGGCAGGCGATCGATGCCGAGATCAAACGCCATCCCGCGCCGAGCGATTCCGACGGTAAGACGCTTTCTGGCCTTCTCGTCGGCGAGTGGGCATCGCCTCGGCACGAATATCTCTATCGGGCCGATGGCACCTGGACGATGTTGCCGGTCGAAGAGAACGTCACCCATGGGCGTTGGCGCATCGAAGGCAATCAATACTTCGACACCGCCGCGACCGACCCGCCCGAAACGAGCCAATACACCATCATCCTGATCACCAAGAAGGATTTCGTATTTACCGACCAGACATATGTCTTCTATGAGACGCGGCTCAAATAGCAGCGCGACCTGCTGTGGGTTGGAAATACAACAGTGTGCGGAAATTTGCGGCGATCGCACCCGGACGATTGTGTGTGTGTCTCCCCGACGAGGTATTACCCGTTTGACGCGTTTCTTCAATATCTAGAGCCGGGAGGAAGCGCGCCTGTGGTGGTTGGAGAAACCAACAATCCGGCTTTTTCGGCACCGCAGATCAGGCTCGAGTTTGAGCCGAACCGGACGTAGCCAGCCTTAGATCCCGCAGTGCAGCGGTCTCCCCGGACATCGTGTGTGCTATCATTTGGGTGACGGTATAGGAGGGGTCGGCAACGCCTCCGCCTAGATTCAGAACAATTCAGGTCTGTTCCAAGGACTTGGCGGCCTTTCTCCGGCAGGTTGAGCGTGCGGTAGACAGACCGGCGGCGCCAAAGGCGGGAGGAGTCCCGATGCCCGACATGAAGCGGCGCGCGTTCATATCGCTCATCGGCGGCGCGGCTGCCGCCTGGCCGATCGCGGCGCAGGCGCAGCAAGCGCGGACGCCGGTGCTCGGATTTCTCGGCAGCGCGGCAGAGGCTGACTATAAGACGACAACGACCGCCCTCCGCAGAGGCCTGAACGAGGCCGGTTACGTGGAGAAGAAGAATCTCTTGATCGATTATCGCTGGGCGGATTTTCAATACGAGAGGCTGCCTGCGCTCGCAGCCGAGCTGGTCAAACGTCCGGTCGACGCAATCTTTGCCACCGGGAGCGTGGTGTCGGCGCTTGCCGCCAAATCGGCGACGGCGACCATCCCGATCGTGTTCGCCAACGGCAGCGATCCGGTCCAATATGGGTTGGTCGCCAGCCTGAACCGGCCGGGCGGCAACGTCACCGGCATCAGCTTCATCAACAGCCAGCTTGGACCGAAACGCATCCAGCTGCTCCGGCTGCTGAACCCCAAGGCGGCGGTCATTGCCGTGTTGGTCAATCCCAAAAATCCGAACGCTGCCGATGCAAAAACCTTCGAGGCCGCCGGTCGCACCCTCGGGGTCGAAATCGTTATCGTCAATGCCAGCACCGAACCGGAGATAAAGGAGGCATTCAATCGGGCGGTGGGGCAGCATGCCGATGCGTTGCTGATCCATATCGATGCGCTGTTTAACGATGGCGCGGGACAGTCGCAGATCATCGCCCTGGCTGGGCAGCACCGACTACCCACGATGATGGCGAACGCCACCTTCCCGGCGCGAGGCGGATTGATCAGCTATGGTGCGGACACCGCCGACTTGAACCGGCAGGCCGGCGTCTATGTGGCCCGCATTCTGCGCGGGGAAAAGCCGGCCGACCTGCCGGTCGTGCAGCCGACGAATTGCGCGCTGCGGGTCAATCTCAAGACCGCCAAGGCGCTGGGACTTTCGATCCCGGAATCGTTCCTCTTGCTCGCCGACGATGTGATCGAATGAAAAGGCCAAGCAGGGATCGGCCGATATGAAACCTGCCCGCCGAACTTTTCTGGGTCTGGCCGCGGGCGCTGCCGCCCTGCCGGCCGTGTTGCGGTTGGCGCGAGCGCAAAACTATCCGACGCGGCCGGTGCGAATTGTCGCCAGCGCTCCTCCCGGCGGCAATTTCGACACTCTCGCGCGCCTGTTAGCTCCTCGGCTGTCGGAGCGACTCGGCCAGCCGTTCATTGTCGATAACCGACCGGGCGGCGGCACGAACATCGGCACCGAGACGGTCGTGCGTGCGCCCGCCGACGGCTATACGCTCCTCGTGGTCGGCCCGCCGGCCGCGATCAATGCGACGCTCTACGATAGGCTCAGTTTCAATTTCCTAGAGGACATCGCGCCGATCGCGGCCGTCTTTCGTGTGCCGCACGCCATGGTGGTCCACCCGTCTGTTCCGGCAAAGACCGTTCCGGAGTTCATCGCCTACAGCAAAAGCAATTCGGGCAAGGTCAACATGGCATCCGCCGGCACCGGGACCACGCCCCATATGGCCGGCGAACTGTTCAAGGCGATGGCCGGCGTCAACTTGGTGCACGTCCCTTACCGTGGCGAGGGGCCTGCAATCACCGATCTGCTGGGCGGACAGGTGCAAGTCATGTTTGCCAGCGCGACCGCGTCGATCGAGCAGGTGCGGGCCGGCAAGCTGCGCCCGCTGGCAGTGACGATCGCGACACGCTGGGAAGGTCTGCCAGACATTCCGACCGTTGTGTCGATACGCTCAACAAGGAGATCAATGCGGGCCTTGCCGACCCGAAGATCAAGGGGCAGCTGGCCGCCCTGGGCGGCACGACGCTCGCCGGCTCGCCTGCCGATTTCGGCAAGCTCATCGCCAACGAAACTGAGAAATGGGCCAAGGTTATCCGGGCCGCCAATATCAAGCCAGAGTAGCGCGTCCTCCGCTGCTGGGCCGTTGGCGCATCGCCGTGATCAAATCGCAATCGCGGTGGCGTCGTAGTTGTAGAGCCACTCCATGCGCTCGCGCAGGCGCACTTGCTGCCATTCGCGCGCCACCTCCTCGGCGACGCGGTCCTTGTCGGCAAGGCTCGGCGCAAACGCGCTCGCCTTGTTCTCGCTCGCCTTGCGGACGACCATCGCGGTGCGCTCCCTGCGGATCTCCTCGTAGCGGGCGAAGGCCGTGTCCGGCTCGCCGAAATACTTGTCGAGGCAGGCCGCGACCACGTAACCGTCCTCGATCGACATCACGGCGCCCTGGCCCAGGAACGGCAGCGTCGGATGGCAGGCGTCGCCCAGCAACGTGACGCGGCCCTTCGACCAGGCCGCCATCGGCGCGCGGATCATCAAGGCCCATTTGTAGGGCGTCTCGATCCGATCGATCATGAGCTGGACGTCGGCGTGCCAATCGCGGAAATCGTTGCGCAGCTCGTCCTTACTGCCCACCGTTGACCAGGACTCGACCTGCCAATCGTCGCGTTCCGACGTGCTCACGAAGTTCATGATCTCGCCGCGGCGCACCGGATAGTGCAGCACGTTGCCGTGCGGGCCGAGCCAGTTCGTCCCGACCATGCGCGCGAGGCGGGACGGCAGCTTCGCCATCGCAATCAAGCCGCGCCAGGCGATGCAGCCGGTGAATATGGGCTTGCTCGGCCCGAACAGGCAGACGCGGACCTTGGAATGGATGCCGTCGGCGCCGATCAGGTAGGGCGCCTTGACGGTGCTGCCGTCCGCGAACGTCGCTTCGGCGTGTCCGGCGTGGGAGGCGACCGCGACGCATCGCTTGTTCAGCGCGATGGCGTCGGGCTTGAGCGCGCGCACCGCGTCGGCGAGGAGCCCATGCAGATCGCCGCGGTGGAGCATGAGATGGGGCGTGCCGAATCGCTCGATGCTTTTGTCGCCGAGATCGAACCAGTTCCAGGTTTCTCCGGTGCTCCAGTGCCGCAGCTCGCGCCGCTCCGGCCGCACCTGGACTTTGGCGAGGGCCGCTTCCAGGCCGAGCGCAAACAGGACGCGCGTGCCGTTGGAGCTGATCTGGATGCCGGCGCCGACCTCCTTGAGCTCGCTCGACTGTTCGTAAACCTCGACGTCGATGCCGCGCTTGAGCAAGGCCAGCGCCGCGCTCAATCCGCCGATGCCGGCGCCGACGACAACGACACGTTTCGACGTGCTCACGGCGACTTCGAACCTAGCGTAGTTTCGTTAGTGCTGGACGGGCCGGCAGGTCCTTGGCGCAGACCTGAATCGTTCTGAATCGGGCTTGGGCGCTGCCCGGCCGGCGAACTGGTCAACGCCATGCCGCTGATCGCACAAGCCGCGACATCATCTCGGTCGGGGCGGCGGCGGTACGAGCGTTGGCGGCACGTTCGAAAACCATGCCGTATCCAAGACCTGCCTCGCCATCTGTTGATCGATATGGGGCGAGATTTCGCGGTGAAACGCATAGGCGAGCGTGTCGTATTCGAATCTGCAGCTTGGCGCGCGGTTTGGCGGCAAATATCCGTCCTGGGTCAGATCGGCGAACGTCACCGGGTCGGCACCGAAGGCCAGGCACATGAGATTGTAAAAGCGTTCTTCAGGCTGGCCGTGGTTGCTGGCAAACCCCGCTAACTGCGTCTGCACGATGGGATTCGTCCTGTAGTCCGCGACGTACATCCTCCAAGCCCAGGCGCCGCCTGCGATCAATCGCCGCGCTCGCTCCTTGCCGAATTGCAGCATGATGTATCCTGCAAAGTTGTCGGCGGCATCTTCCGCATGTCCGAGTATCGGCACTTTGAAAAGATCGAACATTGCGTGTCCGACCTCGTGGGTCGTGAGCCAGAAGAATTGCCCGACTGCTGCATCCTTCGGCGCGATTGCGCCCGGGGTCGTTTTCTTTGGCAAGGATTGCAAAATGTGCCGCAAAAGCTCGTAACAGATGGTCACCGTCGGTTTGGAATTCTCTCGGCTGTACCACGAATTCACCATGCCGCATTCCGTGGTTTTGATGGTCAACTCCTCCGGCAGACGAAACGGACTCAATATCCCCTGCATGTCCTCGAGGACACGGTGCTCCCTTAACATACCGTAGAGCTCCTGAAGCTCGGCGCTTTTGGGTACGACATATTCGACTGTGACGCGGTTTGGTCGATCGTTTTCAACGAGGGCAGGGACGTTCTGACCGGCTTGGTTACGAGCGCCTGGTACAAGGACCGGGGCGGCGACGATGTAAAGCTTTTCCCCCGAACGAAAAATAATTGCGCCGGGACCCAAATCGCGGGCCCCGAGCGCTTCGATCTGTGCCGAGGTATCGCCTTTCGCTCGACCTGGCGTGATGGCAAAAGTCTTTCCGTCGATATAGATGCTGTCATTGTCGGCAATCGTAGCCGGCGGGAGCGTTTGCGATTGAGCCACGGCCAGATTTGACACGATCGACGCAATGCCAACGATGGCACCGATGGAGCTGATGGACTTCCCTTGGAGAGTGCTCATCCCCTTCTCCACAGTTGATCGCCCGCGACGCGGATTGATCCTCACGAGGGACGCCGCGCGTTTAAGTTTGAGAACACGCAGGGGCGGACTGAAGCTTATGTCAACCCGCTCCCACGAACACTGAAGGCTCGCAGCCTCGTCACTTTGTACTCGCCGAGATCCAATTATCCTCGAAGGCCTTTTTGAGCTTGTATTGAACATAGTCCGGATCGTAGGCGAATTGCATGAGCATGGCGTTGTAGCCGGGGCTGCCGCCACCGGTGAGGCTCGGACTATACTGCCGCGGATCGTTGGCGAATTGCATGAGCATGGCGTTATAGCCGGGGCTGCCGCCACCGGTGAGGCTCGGACTATACTGCCGCGGATCGTTGGCGAATTGCTGGTTATAACCGACGCTGCCGGCGCCGGTGAGGCTCGGATTATACTGGCGCGGATCGTAGGCGAATTGCTGGTTATAGCCGATGCTGCCGCCGCCGGTGAGGCTCGGATTATACTGGCGCGGATCGTAGGCGAATTGCTGGTTATAGCCGACGCTGCCGCCACCGGTGAGGCTCGGATTATACTGGCGCGGATCGTAGGCGAATTGTGCGTTATAGCCGATGCTGCCGCCGCCGGTGAGGCTCGGATTATACAGCCGCGGATCATTGGCGTAGGCGGTGACGACGCCGCGCAGCGTTTGACCTTCGGCGATGTAGAGCTTGTTGCCCGAACGTATGATGATTGCCCCAGGGCCAAGCTCGCGCGCAGCTAAATCTCTGATTTGAGGTCCGGCGTCGCCTTTTCCCTTTCCCGGAATGACTTGAAACGATTTTGCGTCGACATAGACGCTGTCATTGTCGGGGATTGTTAGGCCGGTTTGCTGCGCGTGAGCGGTTGCAAATGTTGCGACGCTGACGGCGGCGGACATGATGACAGATGTCGTATGTTTACTCATGGGACCGACTCCTATGCGGGGGGACTACAAGCACCTCTCGTTGAGTTGCAGAGGGCGCATTCTATCGCTGGCTGCGCGCGGGTGATAGCTGCCGTGAACCTGAAAGACCGACTTCGCAATGTCGCGACCGATTGCGGACCGCGGCCAGCCAATTGGTCGTAAACGGCACGTAAAAAATCTTGATTGCGCCGGATGACCAGCAATTCTCGGCTCGGCACGGCATTCCCCCGCGCCGAAATGAATCTGTTCCCCCCCAAGCGGACATCGAGAAGTGCCAAAGACGGACATGACCATGTGATAGTTCGGATTAGCAGCAGT